>Ga0209415_10007583_pt1 | contig 18924 bp, 19 predicted proteins | sample PeaSoiSIISIP2007_FD_187696 | JGI IMG/M metagenome (GOLD analysis project Ga0209415, IMG submission 187696) | Peat soil microbial communities from Weissenstadt, Germany - SII-SIP-2007 (SPAdes) (version 2) | ecosystem: Environmental > Terrestrial > Soil > Wetlands > Peat | place: Germany...
CTAGCTAGTCTTGCCGAGGGAGGTGAGGAGCCCGCCGTCTTACCCCACGGGTGACAGCCGACGGGCGAACGCATGGCCACTACACCCACAACCCCGCAGAAGCTCCTGGCGGAGGTGATCGGAACCGCCTGCCTGGTCTACGTCGGAGCCGGCTCGGCCGCCGCGACCGGAGTGATCGCGGCTGGCACGAAGGTCCCGTTCTCGATGGCCCAGCTCGGGGTGATCTCGTTCGCCTTCATGTTCGTCATCGTCGGCGTGGTCTACGCGATCGGGCACGTCTCGGGCGGCCACATCAATCCGGCCGTCACTTTGTCACTCGCTGTCTCCGGCAAGTTCCCGTGGCGAGAGGTACCCGGTTACATGATGGCTCAGGTCGTCGGCGCGCTGATCGGAGCACTCGGCTACTTCGTGACCCTGGGCAGGTCCGCGGCGGTGGCCGCGGGCGGCGGCGTCACCGCCTACAACTCGGCATCGATGGGATTCGGCCGGGGGATGCTGATCGAGGGCATCGGGACGGCGATCCTGGTCTTCGTGATCTTCGGCGTCATCGACCATCGCGCGGTGCCCGGCTGGGCGCCGATGGCGATCGGATCGGCGGTCTTCGCGATCATCATCATTCTCGGGCCGGCTACCGGTGCCGCCATCAACCCGGCCCGCTACCTGGGTGCGATCATCTGGCAGGGCGGGTTCGGCGGCGCGGTGTCCTGGTCGCAGGCGCCCGCTTACATCATCGGCGAGCTCGTCGGCGGCGTGCTCGGCGGACTCGCCTACGTCGGCCTCTCCCGCACCCGCACGGACGCGGCCATGACGAGCCTCGCGCCCACGGACCCAAGCACGAGCAACGAGAAGGTCTCGGAAGGTGTCGCATGAAGAAGCTGATCAACTCACCGGAAACCGTGGTCACCGACGCGCTCAGCGGCCTGGCGGCCGCTCACCTCGGGCTGGCCGTCGATGTCGAGAACAAGCTCATCACCAGGGCGGGCGGTCCCACCGCCGGCAAGGTCGGCCTGGTGTCGGGCGGCGGATCAGGGCACGAGCCGCTGCACGGCGGGTTCGTCGGTTACGGGATGCTGGACGCCGCCTGCCCCGGCGAGGTCTTCACCTCTCCGGTCCCCGATCAGATGCTCGCTGCCACCAAGGCCGTCGACGGAGGCGCCGGGGTGCTGCATGTGGTGAAGAACTACACCGGTGACGTGCTCAACTTCGAGATGGCCGCCGAACTGGCCGGCGACGAGGGAATCGAGGTCGTCCCGGTCGTGGTCAACGACGACGTCGCCGTTCAGGACTCGCTGTACACCGCTGGTCGCCGGGGCACCGGCGCTACCGTCTTCGTCGAGAAGATCGCCGGCGCGCTGGCGGAGCGCACGGCGCCGCTCGGCGAGGTGGCGGCGGTGGCGCGCGAGGTCAACGAGCGCAGCCGCTCCTTCGGGGTCGCGCTGACCTCGTGCACCGTGCCTGCGGCGGGCAAGCCGACTTTCGAGATCGGTGACAGCGAGATCGAGCTCGGCGTCGGCATCCACGGCGAGCCTGGCCGCACCAGGGGCGCGCTCGTGACCGCAAGGGAGATCACCGCCACGGCTCTGGACGCGATCGCGGCCGACCTGGCGCTGACCGGGGACCTGCTCGTCATGGTCAACGGCATGGGCGGGACGCCGCTGATCGAGCTGTACCTCGTCTACAACGAGGTGCACAAGTACCTGACCGGCCGGGGAGCCAGAATCACGAGAAACCTGGTCGGCAACTACATCACCAGCCTGGAGATGCAGGGATTCTCGGTGACCGTGTGCAAGCTGACCGACTCGCTCACCGATCTGTGGGACGCGCCGGTAGACACGCCTGCCCTGCGTTGGGGACGGTAGAACTCCGCACGCACCGTCCGTGATCGCAAGGAGCACGCAAATGGACGCCGGATTCTTCCGCGCCTGGGTAGCTGAGATAGCAGCGGTTGTCGAGACCCAGCGCGACCACCTGACGCAGCTCGACGCGGCGATCGGCGACGCCGATCACGGGATCAACCTGTCCCGCGGCTTCGGCGCCGTCCAGGCCGCGCTGGCCCAGGCGAGCGCGGCGACCCCTGGTTCGGTGCTCGTGCTCGCCGGGTCGACGCTGATCTCCAAGGTGGGCGGCGCCTCCGGCCCGCTGTACGGGACCGCGTTCCGGCACGCGGGCAAGGCGCTCGGAGACGGACCGGAGGTGGATCTGCCTGCCCTGGCCGGAGCGCTCGAGGCCGCGCTGTCCGGTGTCCAGAAGCTCGGGGCGGCACGTGAAGGCGAGAAGACCATGGTGGACGCGCTCGCCCCGGCGGCGAGCGCGTTCAGCAAGGCCGTCGCGGATGGGGCGTCGCCGACCGGCGCCTTCTCCGCGCTCGCGGACGCCGCCGAGGCGGGTGCACAGGCCACCATCCCGATGCAGGCGCTCAAGGGCAGGGCCAGCTACCTGGGACCGCGCAGCGTCGGCCACGAGGACCCGGGTGCCGCGTCGACCGCGCTGATCATGCGGGCGCTGCGAGACGTCGCGGCGCGGCCGGCGCCATGAGCCAGCCGGCGCGGTTCAGCGGAGTGCCCGTGTCCGGCGGCATGGCGGCAGGCAGCCTTCACGTCGCGGATGCGCAGACCGTGGGCCATGCCACGCCTGAGGAGGTCAGAGCCGCCTTCGCCGCCGTCGCCGCGGAACGCGGCGCCCTGGCGGAGCGGCTGCGCATCGCCGGGCGCGGCCAGGAGGCCGCGATCATCGATGTCGGAGCGCTGATCGCCGCGGACGCGGCGCTGGTCGAGCCTGCCGTGGCAGCGGTACGCGGCGGGCTCGAGGCCGGCGCGGCGGTACGCGAGGCGGTGGAGGCGCAGGCCGCCGTGCTCGAGGCTCTGCCAGTTCCCGAGCTGGCTCAGCGGGCGGACGACGTCAGGCAGGTGGGCCGCGCGGTCAGCGATCATCTCGGCGGGACCGCCGCCGCTCCGCCGCCGGCCGGGGACTTCATCCTGATCTCCCGCGAGGTCAGCCCGGCCGATCTGATCGAGCTTGCCGACGTCGGCCTGACCGGTGCGGTCTCTGTGACCGGCGGCGCCAGCTCGCACGCCGCGATCATCGCCCGCGGCCTCGGCGTGCCGATGATCGCCGGAGTCGACCCGGCCGTCCTGGCCGCGCCGGCCGGCCTGCTCGGCCTGCTCGACGCGGACGCAGGCGAGCTCATCGTCGGCCCCAGCCCGGCCGACCTAGCGGCCGCCCGGCCCGGATCCGCCGTCTCGGCTACGTCGGCCGGGTCGGTTACGTCGGCCGGGTCGGCTATGTCGGCCGCCTCGGCTGCGTCAGCTGGATCGGTTGCGGGGGCCGCACCGGCCACGTCGGCCGGGAACGGCACTGCCCAGACAGCGGACGGGCCCGCCCTGACGGGGCTCCAGCCCGGCGCGTCCGTCCGCACCAGAGATGGCCAGGAGATCACCGTAATGTGCAACGCGGCGTCGGCCGCTGAGGTCAGACGCGGGCTCGCGGCGGGTGCGGCCGGGGTGGGACTGCTCCGCACCGAGATCCCCTTCCTCGGCGCGCTGGCCTGGCCGACACCGGCCGAGCACATGGCGCGGCTGACGCCGATACTCTGCCTGCTGGCCGGCCGCCTGGCGACCGTGCGGCTGCTCGACTTCTCCGGGGACAAGATCCCGCCATTCCTGCGCGGCCGGCCGCCAGCGACCGCCGAGGACGCCGCCGTGCCCGCCGTCGGCAGCCCTAAAACACCATCCGCCTCCCCAGTCACACTGCCCGCAGGGGATCGTTCCCAGCGCGATCTCTCACCGGGTGAATACGCGGTTTCATCTTCATTTTTCGCGATCGATCCGCGTATTCACTCGGGGCCGTCACTGCCCGGGACGGCGACCGGGCTGACCGCGCTGCTCGCGCACCCGACAGCGCTGCGCGACCAGCTAGGTGCCGTGCTCGAGGCCGGAAAGGGCAGCCGGCTGGCGGTCCTCGTGCCGATGGTCAGATCACTTGATGAGGTCGCCACGGTTCGCGATGCGCTCGGCGCGGCCGCCGCCCAGGCCGGCGTTACGCCGCCGCCGCTGGGGATCATGATCGAGCTTCACCAGACCGCCGCAGCGGCCGGCGAGTTCGCGCCGGCGGTGGACTTCTTCTCGATCGGGACCAACGACCTGACCGGTCAGGTGCTCGGCCTGGACCGGCGCGACCCGGCGGCCAAGCCGGCGCTGACCGCCTACCCGCCGGTGCTCGAGCTGATCGCCCGGGTGGCCGACGCCGGACGGCGGGCGGGCATCTCGGTCTCGGTCTGCGGCGACTCGGCCGCCGATCCGCTGGTGCTTCCGCTGCTTGTCGGTCTCGGCGTTCGGGTGCTCAGCGTTCCGGCGGCACAGGTGCCCAGGGTCAGGTCTGCGGTGGCCGAGCTGGACGCCGGTGCCTGCGCGGCACTGGCAGCCGACGCGCTCGCGGCGTCGACGACCGACGAGGTGTGGAAGCTGGTGCAGGCGCGATGATCTCAGCTGAGCGCGGAGAGGGCCGTTCCGCCGCGGCCCGCGCCGAGATCCCTGGACACGGACCGGGCGGACTCGATCACCGCTCGCGCCAGGTCGTCCCTGGCCGGGCGGGCCAGCAGGCGCTCGGACGGCCCGACCACGCCGATCGACCCGGCCACGCCGCCGTCCCGGTTCACGATCGGCGCGGCCACGCCGGCATCACCCACGGTGGCCTCCTGGTCCTCGACCGCGTAGCCCTGCTTGCGTACCTGGGCCAGCGCCCTGGCGAGCGCGGTCCTGGTGGTCTTGGTCCTGCCGGTCAGCGGTGCCAGGTCGGCGGCCATCGCGCGGGCCGAAGCGGCGGCCGGCAGGTTCGCCACGATCGCGTGCCCGAGCGCGCAGGCGTGCCACGGGATCGCGGCCCCCACCTCGAGTATCTGGACCGTGTTGTCGGGCCGGAACACGTGGTGCAGGACGATCACCCGCGAGCCGGAGAGGGTGGCGACCCAGACGGCCTCGTTCGCGCGGCTGGCCAGCGCCTCGGCCCAGCGCAGCGATCTGGCGCGCAGCTCGGAGCCGTCCAGGTAGGCGTTCCCCAGCTGCAGAACGCCGGCGCCCAGACTGTACTTGCCGGTGTCCGGGTCCTGAGCGACGAGATCGTGCTTCTCCAGCGTGCGCAGCAGCCCGTGCACGGTCGGCTTTGCCAGCCCGACCCGCTCGGCGATCTCGGTCACCCCCAGGCGCGGCGTTCCCGAGCCGAGCGCTCCCAGGATCGCTGCCGCGCGCTCCACAGACTGGATCATAGAAACCTTTCGGTAATGTCGAACACTATTCAGAGTAGGTCATGAGCCCAGACCATGGACACTGAAGCGAAGGTGGGGATCGTACTCGTGTCGCACAGCGCGGCCCTGGCCCAGGGCACCGCCGAGCTCGCCGGGCAGATCGGCGGGGGGAGCGTGCCGATCGCCACAGCGGGCGGGACCGATGACGACGGCATCGGTACCAGCATCGCCAAGGTCGAGCGTGCGCTCAGGCTCGCCGATGCCGGGGCCGGGGTGCTCATCCTGCCCGATCTCGGCAGCTCGGTGCTTACGGTTCGCGCTCTCCTCGCCGAGGCAGCAGACCTTCCTGAGCCGCTTGCCGTGGCGGACGCCCCGTTCGTGGAGGGGGCGGTCGCGGCGACGGTCACGGCGGCGGCCGGCGGCGACATCGCGGCGGTGCTGAAAGCGGCGCAGGAGGCACGTCATGCCAGGAAGCTGTGAGGCCGCGATCACGCTCACAGGTGACCTGCACGCCAGGCCGGCCGGGGCGCTCGCGGTAGCCGCGGCGGGGTTCTCCGCCGCGACCGAGCTGGTGGTCGGCGCGCACAAGGCGGATGCCAGGAGCGTGCTCGGGATCATGGGGCTCGGCGCGACCTCCGGCCAGCAGGTCATCATCCGGGCAGCGGGACCCGACGCCACCGAGGCCGTCACCGCGCTGATCGACATCCTCGCCGGCGCAACCGCCGTCGGCACCTAATCGCGCCCGTCCCCCGCGTCGAGCCCGCGTGCGGCATGCCCGAATTGTCCTGCCCTGCGATTTCTTCCGCTGGGACAAGACCACATAGCACGGATTTCAGTCATGTGAACACCCGTTATGTGAGCTTTGTGGCCACGAAATCCGTGCTAAGTCGCCTCATCGCGGCAGGGAAGGTCGCGCGAGCGCGAAAATGGGTACGGCAAGTGCCCGGGGCCCTGTTCGAGGTCCTGGCACGGGCCGGGTTTGCCCGGTTCGGAACCGGTCACGGAGGAGTCAAGAAGCTACCTCTCCGGCCGCGCGCACAGCGATCGCCCGGCGTGTCGCCGCAAACGGCACGCCGGTCAGGTGAACGCGGCGGTCACCGGCGCCAGGCGGAGCACGTCTTCGGGGCCGGCCAGGTCGGGCAGCGAGACGAAGACCGTGCTCACGCCGCGCTCGGCTAGCAGCCGGTAGCGGCCGATGTGGTCGTCGGCGGTGCCCGCGTGGTGCTGGCGGGCGAAGGCCGCGGCCGATGTCCGGCCGCGGAGCCGCTCGATGATCGAGCCGACCTGGCCGCGGTCCCGGCCGATCACCGGCACGTCGAGCACGGTGATGAGCACCTCGTGCGGGTCCCGGCCCGCTGCCAGGCAGTGCGAGCGCAGGACGGCGAGCTTGCGGTCGAGCGTGCCGATCGCCGCCGGCAGGTTGCAGCCGTCGCCGAGCCTGGCCGCGATCCGCAGGGTGCGCTGTTCCCCTGACCCGCCCACGATGATCGGGATCGGCGACGCTGGTCGCGGATAGCAGGTGGTCTCCGGCAGCGACACCCGCCTGCCGCGATAGGCGCGGGTGCCTGGCTGCCAGAGGGCCCGCATCGTCTCGATCGCCGACTCCAGCTGGTCAAGCCGCGCCCCGGCCGGAGGAAACGTCAGGCCGAAAGCCGCGTGCTCGCGGTCCCACCAGCCTGCGCCGATACCGCAGAACACCCGGCCGCCGCTGAGCGCGTCCAGCGTCGCCACGGTCTTGGCCAGCAGCCCGGGTGCGCGGAAGGTGGCCGGGGTCACCAGAGTTCCCAGACGCAGCCCCGTCGTCAGGCCGGCCAGCAGGCCGAGCGTCACCCACGGCTCCGGGATGGGCTCCCAGACCCGCCCTACCTGGGGGATCTGGATCAGGTGGTCCATCAGCGCGATGCCGTCCAGGCCCGCCTCGGCTGCCGCCGCGGCGATACCCGCCAGCCAGCCTGCCGGGTCGTCGTCCCAGCCGAACCGGGAGATCTGAAGTACGAAGCTCATCCGGGCCGGCCTGGCGAGCTGCTCGGCCGCGGCCAGTCGGCTGCCCGGAGTGTGCGCGGGCTCGACGCTGACGTCGTCGGACTGACTGACGACTTGCCAGCCCTCGTCGGTCACCTGGCGCGTGGCGTCAGGCATCCGGCGCAGCTGGCTGTCGAGCACGGCGGCGGGTACTGGCCTGGCCCGGCCGCGGTTGCGCCGGCGGCATTCCGCCGGATCGGTGCCGAACAGCACGGCGACGGCCGGGAGCCCGGCGCGGCGCGCCAGTTCCAGCTGGGCACGCCGCCGCTCCGGGTCGAATCCGAGCGTGTCCACGACGGTCGTCAGGCCGCGCCGCAGCCGGGCCGCCACGATCTGGTCAAGCAGCGCGAACGCGTCGGCAGACGCGTCGAGGTCGTTCTCCCCGCTGCCGACGACGCCCCGGAGCTGGTCGGACGAGACCACTTCCGGCGGCCGGTAGCGAGCGGCTGCCCAGGCGGACTTCCCTGAGCCCGACGGCCCGACCAGCACCACGAGCGCGGGATCGGGCACGGCGATGGTCGCCATGATCACAGCGTAACGGCCCGCATACCGGTATCTGGCTCACCAGGCTGGTCCGGGTGCTTATAGGACGGTAACCCGGGAATCGGCGCGACGGGCAACGGCCCCGAAGCCGCCAGCCACCCGGCACTCGTCAGCCCTGGCTGGACACCCGCGAGCGAGTACGGCAGTGGTCACGACGCCGCCCTGGCAGGCCACCCCGCAGCGGATCGCATCTCCGCATGGTGCTGATGGTGTTCGGGGGAACGGTGGTCGCGCCATTCCGCCGGCCCCTGCGCACCGGCTGGGCGGCTGGTGGTGGATACTAGTATCAAATCGTTGAGTATTAAATAATCTATCCATACTCAGTATCATCGATACTATTAGGAGTCGTTATGTCTGCCGATCCTGACGCCGTTCCCGAGTACATCGCGGGAACCTGGGACATCGACGCCGCCCACTCCCACGTCGGCTTCGTGGCCAGGCATCTCATGGTGAGCAAGGTGCGCGGCAGCTTCACCAAGCTCGAGGGCGAGATCATCACAGCGGAGAACCCGCTCGAGTCGTCGGCCACGGCAACCATCCAGACGGATTCGCTGTCCACCGGCAACGAGACGCGCGACGGGGACGTCAAGGGCGAGAACTTCCTGGATGTCGCCAACCACCCGACGATGACGTACCGGTCGACCGGCATCCGCGCGGAGGGCGACGGCTACGTAGTGGACGGCGAGCTCACCATCAAGGGGATCACCCACCCGGTCGAGCTGGCCGTCGAGGTCAACGGATTCGGCCCTGACCCGTACGGCGGTACCCGTGCCGGGCTCTCAGCCACGGGCGAGATCAACCGGAACGACTACGGCATCACCGCCAACCTGGTGCTGCCCACCGGCGGGGTCATGGTCAGCGAGAAGATCCAGCTCACGATCGAGATCGAGGCCGCGCTCAGGAAGGAATGACTGCGGGCGCCGCACGTTGCCGACTCGCCCCGGCTTCGTGGGGTTGACCACGACGGCTGCACGGCTCATCGGCTGGCCAGCCGGTCGCGGTCGCTACGCACCCACCGACGATACGGCCGTTTCGCCCGGAATTGGCCTCAAAGCGTCGGCGGCAGGCCAAATGCCGGGAACAGGGCCGGTCCGAACGTGGTGATCTCCGCGATGACGCCGCCGGATATGCGCAGCACGTCGAACTTGAACGCCCGGAACTCCGAGTCGCCCGGTCGCCGCAGGTAGCTGGCCGCCGTCGGCATCCGGTTGGCCAGAGTCGGCACCAGTCGCCAGTCGCCGTCCCGGTCCGGCCCGAATGCCCGTTCAAGCAGCGGCGCGATGGAGGCAAGCCCTTCGTAGAGGTACGGGTACGGCGGCATCGTGATCCGGATGTCCTGCGCCGAGATCGCGATGGCAGCCGCGGCATCTCCGCGTTCGTGCGCGTCGATGAACCGGTCAAGCAGCGCCCGTTCCGCCGCGCTCGGCTCCTGAGCCGACCAGTCGTCCCGCCTGGGCGGCAGGTGCTCGGCCATGGTCGCGCGAGCGCGCTGGAGCGCGCTGTTCGCCGCGGCGACGCTCGTCTGCAGCATGGACGCGGTATCGGTGGCCGGCCAGCCGAGGACGTCCCGCGCGATCAGCGCGGCACGCTGTCTCGGCGGCAGGACCTGGACGGCGGCGAGGAACGCCAGTTCGATCGTCTCCCGGCCGATCGCGACCGAGTCCGGCTGGTCAGCGGTCGGCGCGACCTCGTCGAGCAGCCGGTCAGGGTACGGCTGGAGCCAGGCCACCTCGGGATGCGAGTGCAGCGCCAGCGGTCGGCGCGAGCCGCGCCTGATCATGTCCAGGCAGACGTTCGTGGCGATGCGGTAGAGCCAGGCACGCAGCAGCGAGCTGCCGTCGAAGCTGTCACGGCCGCGCCACGCCCGCAGGAACGTCTCCTGGACGGCGTCCTCCGCCTCGTCGAAGGAGGCGAGCATCCGATAGCAGTGCACGTGCAGCTCGCGCCGGTGCCGCTCGGCCAGGCGGGCGAAGCCGGATTCGGTGTCCAGCCCGCCGATGGCCTCGGCGGTCTCGGCCGAACGATCTGCCGGCATCTGGTCACCAGCTCGCGCGCCGCGCCCGCATGTCTGTGTCACGCCGCCACGCCGGCGTCACGCCGTCGGCTCCGGCTGCCTGACCTCCTGGACCATCCAGCTGTTGCCGTCCGGATCGCTCAGCGCCAGGAACGACCCGTAGGCCGCGCGCTGCGGATCAGGACCCGGCACCTGACGGCCGTCCTCGAAGTGAAAGATCTCGCTGACCTCGGCCCCGCGGCCGGCCAGCTCGGCGCGTGCCGCCTCGATGTCGGTCACTATCAGATGCAGGCCCTGGAGGGAGCCAGCCGCGTCCGGGTTCCGCATGATGGTGATCGAGCACGCCGAGCCAGGCGGCGTCAGCTGCACGATGCGGAAGTCGTCGCCCGCCCGGTGGTCGACGTCCATGGTGAAGCCCGCCTTCGCGGTGTAGAAGTCCTTGGCGCGGTCCACGTCAGAGACCGGAACTACTACCAGCTCAAGTTTGAAGTCCACGATGCTGCCTCCTAAGCCCTTCAGATGCTCGGCCATGTCCGCCTCCGTGGCGTCGTGGTTCCGATGTTCTGTGACCTGAAACGCGCGCCAGCGCCGAAACTCATCGGTCCCGCGATGAGTGCCTGCGCGCCGCCGCCTCTGCCAGGTGCGCGGTCGGCACCGGCGGCGTGCGGACCCAGCCGCGCTTGGTGCGGGTGAGTTCGCGGAAGCCGACCGCGCCGAGGAACGCCCGGTAGCCGGTGTAGTCCTGGCCCAGGTAGTCCTGGCCCTCCAGCCAGGCGTAGTCGAGCACGCGCTCGACCTGAGCTAGGCGCAGCCAGTCGGCGGCCTGGCCGACCAGCCAGGTCGCGACGCCGCGACGGCGGTACTCCTCGGCGACCTGCAGATTACCGATGTCTGCCCAGCCGCCGTGCCGTGACTGCCTCTCTCCTTCGTCAAAGGTCTCCACTTCGATGAAGCCGATGACCCCGGCGCCGAGGACAGCTGACAGCCGGGTGCCGTTCATCCCGACCGAGCGCCCGATCGTCAGCCCCGCGATCGGCGGCTCAGGATGCGGCAGGGCGTTGACGTCGGCCAGGTAGACGATCTCGGCATGCCCGGTGTGACTGAACCCTGACCGCTCGTAGACCGAGCGGATGTGCGGCCACTGCTCGGGCACTCCGTATACGCCGCGCACGGGCAGCTCGCCGCCCGCGTGCTGCCGCGTGACACCCCAGGATTCAAGCTGCCGGACACAGGCGGCCATCAGCTCGTCGGCCGCTGGCGTGGCGTCGGGCCAGCAGGGGTTTCCGGCTGGAGCCTCGGGCCAGAACACGAGCCAGTGGATCTCACCGACATCGCGGGCGGCTCGTCCGGCTCGCTCGTCGGAGTAGTACCTGAGCAGGTGAGCGGCGGCCGCGATCCGGTCGTGCTGCTCGGCGACGATCGTCGCCCGCTCGCTGACCCAAGGATCTTCGATGAACTCACCCGGCTGCCGCTCAAGCGAACTGAGCACGGCGCTGACCGACACGCTCATGCCCGGCACGACCGCCGCGGCGTGCGCGTTCACGAGCTGGGTGAGCTGATCCCGATCACTGCGGCGGAACGGCCGCACCTCGATGGATGGCATTGGCAGGCCTCCTCGGCACATTCGCGAGTGCGAGATCTCGGGGCCCGCTACCGGTGCGGTATGTGACGCAGCGTACCAGCGGGCTGGGCGGTCTCGTCCAGCACGAGGTCCGTGAGAAATCCAGGCCGGCGGGCCGTGGCGCTGGCCCCGCCGTGCAGGTCCGGGTGCCGACCCCGGAGCCCCGATCCAGGCAACGTCAGCCCGGCCAGCTTCCGGTGGCCGGACAGCCGCTTGGTCCCTCTCATTGCCAGTTCTCATTCTTGTCCGTACTGTCATGATTCTGCTTCGGCGAGAACGAGATTGCCAAGGCGCAGGTCGGATCGGCGGTGCTGACCGAAGGACCGGCGGCGACACAGCGAATTTCCAGGGAGGGACCGTGTTCAGAAGGATCGTGCCCGTGGCCGGCGGCCTTGCGCTCGTCGTGCTTACCGTCGGCGGGGCGCAAGCGGCGTCCGCGGCTGGCTCACCGCAAGCGGCACCCGGCGTCGTCAAGACAGCGACCGTCTATGCCGTCAACCAGGGCGCGAACACGGTGACCCCGATCAACTCCGTGACGTGGAAGCCAGGCAAGGCGATCAAGGTCGGCAACAGCCCTGGCCCGCTCGTGATCACGCCGAACGGCGCGACGGCGTACGTGGTCAACGAGGGGAGCGGCACCGTCACGCCGATCCGCACGGCGACCAACAAGCCGGGCACGGCGATTCCGGTGGGATCGTTCCCGTTCGGCGTCGCGATCACGCCGAACGGCAACACCGTCTACGTCGCCAACATCGACTCAGGCAGCGTGACGCCGATCCATACGGCCACCAACAAGGCGGGCACCCCGATCCTGACCGGCGCGGGGCCCCGGGCCGTCGTGGTCAGCCCGAACGGGAAGACGGCCTACGTCGCCGTCAACGGCGACGGCGAGGTGGCGGTGATCAGCACGAAGACGAACAAGGTCGTCAAGATGATCAAGGTGGGCTCGGTGACGAGCGCTCCGTGGGCGATCGCCATCACGCCGAACGGCAAGACCGTCTACGTCGTCAACGAGGGCGCAGGTACCGTGGTCCCGATCCGCACCGCCACCAACAAGGTGGTGAAGGCCATCAAGGTCGGCAAGAATCCGCAGGCGATCGCGATCACGCCCAACGGCAACACGGCCTACGTCGTCAACGACAACTCGAACACCGTCACGCCGATCAGGACGGCGACCAACACGGCCGGGAAGCCGATCACAGTGGGGCTGTTCCCGATGACCGTTGCCATCACGCCAAATGGCCGAACGGCGTACGTCGCCAACTACTCCTCGGGCACCGTGACGCCGATTAGCACGGCGACCAACAAGGCAGGCGCGCCGATCATGGCGGCCCCCGGAGCGAGCGCGATCGTATTTACGGCGAACGGCAACACCGCCTTCGTCGCGGATCACCAGCTGACCGGAACGGTGACGCCGATCCGGGTCGTCAAGGGCAAGCCGGGCAAGGAGATCAAGGTTGGCCAGTACCCTTCCAACCTGGCGATCACGCCCTAGCCATCGCGGGAGACTCCGGCCGGCCCGGCCATCGCGGCACCAGCCGAGGTGGCCGGGCGTCCGGCGCGGGTGCCGCGGCCGCGGGAGTCACGAGACCGGCCGTGAACGTCAGGTGTCCGGGGTCACCACGACGAGCGGGATCTTCCGCTCGGTCTTGACCTGGTAGCTGTCGTAGCGCCCGTAGTTCCGGTCGTTCACCAGCTTCCACAGCCGCGGGTAATCGGGGTCGTCCGCAGTCACGACCCGGGCGGTCGCCGCCGACCGGGTCCGGCCGACCTGAATCTCGACGCCCGGCTTTGCCTCGATGTTGAAGAGCCATCCAGGCGGCCGGTCCGATCCGCCGTTGGAGGCGACCAGCACGTAGCCATCACCGTCTCGCGCGTAGACCAGCGCGGACGTGCGGACCTGGCCCGTGCGCCGGCCGGTGGACCGCAGCAGCAGCGAAGGGACTCCGATCATCCGGTGGCCGATCCTGCCGTCGGTTCGCTCGTAGATTCGCTGGTGCAGGCTGAGCAGATCCATGCCGACAGTCTGGCCGGCCAGCGCGCCGGGCGTCCACGCGGCATCCTGCACCGCCTCCAGTGCGGCACTCCATTTCCGTGCACGGCCCCTATGTGCGGTGACACTATTGCGTGCGTGCCTTGTAGTGATGCCTCAGGCCGTTTCTGGGTGAAACGTTCAGCAGGGAGAAAATCATGACTAACGGGAATCAGCTTTCCGCTGTGGAGCATGTCGTCGTCTTGATGCTGGAGAATCGTTCCTTCGACCAGATGCTGGGCTTCCTTTACTCAGATTCAGGGAATGTGTCGTCGTCAGGCCAGCCGTTCGAGGGGCTGACCGGCACCGAGTCGAACCCGGACGCGACCGGCCAGCCGGTCACGGTGTTCAGAATCGAGCCGGGCGCCCCGAACGCCTACTTCATGCCGGGCGCGGATCCTGGCGAGGGCTACATGGCGACGAACAGCCAGCTGTTCGGCAGTTCTGCGGCCCCTGCCAGTGCGGCGGCACCGTCGATGAATGGATTCGTCAAGGATTTCGCCTACACCCTCGGCTGGCAGTCCAGCTCCGGCGGTCACTGGTCGATCGTTCCCGGCACGGTGGCGAATGACATCATGGGCTGCTACACACCGGACGCGCTGCCCGTGCTGTCCGCGCTCGCCAAGGGCTATGCGGTCTGTGACCACTGGTTCAGCTCCGTGCCCACTGAGACGCTGCCCAACCGGGCGTTCGCCTGCTCGGCCACCAGCCAGGGGCACATGGACGACAAGACCAGGACGTTCACCTCACCGAGCATCTTCGGCCTGCTCGGCCAGCACGGTCTGACCTGGGGCATATTCGGGTACGACGCGGAGCCGCTGACCAGATCGACCTTCACCGACATCACCGGCGCGACGGGCGGGACCATCGGCACCTTCAGCGACTTCCAGGCTGCGGCCGCGGGCGGAACGCTGCCGGCGTTCTCATTCCTCGAGCCAGCCTGGTCGGCCACCGGCAACAGCCAGCACCCGAACTACGATGTGGCCCTCGGCGAGCAGCTCATTCACGACGTCTACGAGACAGTTCGCGGCGGCGCCGGCTGGGCCCAGACGCTCCTTGTCATCACCTACGACGAGCATGGCGGCTGCTACGACCATGTGCCGCCGCCATCTGGCGCCGTGCCCCCGGACAATACGGCAGGCGAGTTCGGCTTCGACTTCACCCGCTTCGGGGTACGGGTCCCGACGGTGCTCGTCTCGCCGCTGATCGCCCCCGGCACCGTGTTCCGCGCCCCGGCGGGCGGGACGCCGCTCGATCACACCTCGACACTCAAGACCGTGCAGCAGCGCTGGGGCCTGCCCGCGCTGACCGCCAGGGACGCTGCCGCGCCCGGCTTCGGCGACGTGCTCACTCTTGCCGCCGCTCGCACCGACGACGTCCTGGCCGGCGTCACGGTCCCCGTGTCAGGCACGCCGAGTCCGTCCGCCGTCGCACCGTCCCACCTGCAGGAGGTACAGGCCGACCTGATCTCCCGGCAGTACGCGGCCGGCCAGCACAACGACGCTGACGCGCTGGCGGCGCACGGCACCAACGCCGCTTACGCGAGTTACATCCGGTCCCATTCAGCGACGGGCGGCGCCTGAGCAGCGGCGGCTCGTCAGCGCGGTCGTCGCGCGGAAGCCAGCTGACCCGAGGCACGGCGACGATGGGTCCGGGCGCATCCGCGTCCTGGCCGCGGGGGCTGTCGTGGTCCCCAGGCGGCGCCGGTTCGACAGCTGTCGTCCGGATCGTCAGCTGTCGTCGCGGGCAGACTGGGCGGAGCCGAGTGCGCGTGCCGCCATGTCGGACAGGGTCACGGCGACCAGGCGCGCTTGCAGCGAGGGCCTGGAATCGGCCTTCGGCCGGAGCATGAACCGCCCGAGGTACTGGCCGTTCGCGAACGTCCGCAGCTCGATCTCGCCAGCAGGGAACCCGAATTCATCGGTGTCCCAGTGGCGGTGACCTGCCACCACGGTGCCATCCGGCTCCAGCCGCGGCGGGTGACCGGTCAGGGACCCGTACTCGAAGCGGCACTCCTCCAGGTCAAGCAGATCTATCAGCTGCTCCCGCACGCGATCGACTACCGAGTACGGTGACCTGGCCGTCCCGGTCAGAACCGCGGTGTCGTGGATCTGCTCGAGGTAGCCGGCATCGGTGACGGCGACCACCTTCAGCTGCCGGGCGCGGGCTGCTAGCTGCGAGACGGCCAGTCCGACCAGCAGCAGGAGCACTGCCGTCGTGATGTCCGATGAGCTGCGGATCGTGAACCGCTCGTAGGGCACGGTGAAGAAGAAGTCGAACCAGGCGAAGGCCGAGACCGCCGCGAGGGCGCCGGCGATCCTGTTCCCGATCGCGGCCACGGCCACCACGATCACCACAAGCAGCAGCGCCACGTTGGTGTTCGACCAGCTGCCGCGGAACGCGAGCAGGATCGCCGCGCCGGCCAGCGGTGCCAGGATCCCCGCGGTCAGCGCGACGCGGTTCCTGCTCAGCAAGCGTCTCATCACGCACCTCCGGCCAGACCGCACAGGCGCCAGGTCGCCGCCCCCTGGGGCGCTGCCCGCGGACGACGGTGACAGGTCACGGAGTCCCCGTGCTCCGTCAGGCGCCACCCCAAGTGAACCAGCCCAAGCCGGCCGGCCGGCCGGCACTAACAGGTCCCTGACGCCGATCGGACCGTTCCTGACAACATCGTTACGCTCGCATCGCCGGGCCGAAGCGCCGGCCTAGGTGCACGCGGAGCTTGGCTCGCATGCGCCGATGAACGTGTTGCCGCCCCCGTTGACGTAGCCGCCGTCCTCGCGCAGCGCCTGATTGCGGCCCAGATTCAGGTAGTTGCCGGTCAGCGTGAGAAGCGTCCCATCGCCCCGCTGCCACGCGTAGCTGACCGCGCCGGCGTCACCCGGCCCGGTGAGGGTGACCCTGTTGTGCTCCGCCACCGTGCCGTAGACCGGCCCGTTCACGTTCCGGGAGCCGCGGGTGACCAGGAACGTCATCGACTGGCCGCCGGTTCCGCCGGTGATCGTGTTGCGGTCATAGATGTTGCCGGTGCTGACCTGCCCGGAATAGCTGCCGAGCTCAGTAAACGCGCTGTCGTTCGAGGCCTCGTTCGATCGGATCAGGTTACGCGATCCGCCGTAGATCTCAACCGCCGACCCGTCGCGCCCGTAGGCCAGGGAGCATGCCTGATTGTTGCTGATCGTATTGCCCTCGACCGTGTTGTTGTCCCCCCAGATCAGAACTCCGAAGGCGCCCGAAGAGCCGCTCCGGTTGTTTGTATTGAGCTCGGTATTGTCGTTGAACAGGCTATTCTTGATGACGTTTCCGCTGGAACCAGCCATGATGTAGACAGCGGCGTAGAAGCCGGTCGCGGTTACCCCCGAGACCGTGTCGTCCAGGGCGCCTGGGTGGATATCGACGCCGTCGACGTGGCCGGCCGGCGTCTGCTGGCCACGGCAGGTCCAGGTGCCACGCGGCGAGCCGGCCATGGACACGTTCTCGATCACGTCATGTGAGCCCAGGACATCGACGGTCGCGCCGTCGGAGTGGAGCGTGATCGCTGGCTCGCTGCCCGTGCCGTACGCGGTGACCGTCACGTTGTCCGCGCTGACCGTGAGCGGTCCGGCGTAGCTGCAGCCGCGCCGGAGCGCAATGGTGCTCCCGGCAGCCGGGTGGATACCGGGCAATGCTGTACCGCAGGTGATATTTTCTGGCGGGCTGACTGCCTGCGCGCAGCCACAGATAGCCGACCACAGAATCGCGTTGGCCGCCAGAACTACCGCCGCACGAGCGCGTCTCATCAGCATCCAATCCAGCTTTACCACTACCGCAGGTTTATGTTCCCCAGAGAAGGCAACAACAGGCTGTGGTGAACACGTGATATTCCGGGTTACGGACTACATCGTTCTCGGCAGGCGGTCCTCGACGCCTGACCGGACCTTGTGGGGCCGCATGCTTGCCTGGACTTGGAGCCGCGCCGCCTGCCGCGCCATCGATCCGGCGGGCGTCGTGAGTGTCCGCCCTGGCCGTGCCGCGAGCAGCCGACATGATAGCTGTTCGGAAGCGGGCGGCCGTGGCAGGCTAGTGGACAGGTAGACTTGCCGCGCACCGGGACGCCATGGCCTGATTTGACACAGTCTGGCCGGCTCCCAGCCGAGCGGCCCCGCCGCTGGGTTTCCTGCACCAGCGCAACGTAATGGGAGTTGGAATGCGCGTTCTCGTTCTTGGCGGCGACGGGTTCTGTGGCTGGCCGACATCGCTGTATCTGTCGGACCGTGGTCACGACGTCACCATCCTGGACAACCTCAGCCGTCGGAATATCGACAACGAGCTTGAGGTGCAGTCCCTCACCCCGATCCGCCCGATGGGCGAGCGGATCCGCGTCTGGCGCGAGGTGACCGGTCGCGAGATCGGTTTCGAGAACCTGGACCTGGCCACCGAGTACGACCGCCTCGCCGATTACCTGGCCGAGCTGCGACCGGACGCCATCGTCCACTTCGCCGAGCAGCGCGCCGCGCCGTACTCGATGCGGTCGGTACGGGCCAAGCGCTACACGGTCGACAACAACGTCCGGGCCACCCACAACCTGCTCGTCGCGCTGGTCGCCACCGGCAGCAGCGCCGCGCTGGTTCACCTCGGCACGATGGGTGTCTACGGTTACGGCTGGTCAGGCAGCGCCCCGATCCCCGAGGGCTACCTGACGGTGAAGGTGCCGACTCCGGACGGCGAGATCGAGCGGCAGATCCTGCACCCGGCGAACCCCGGCTCGGTCTATCACATGACCAAGACCCTGGATCAGCTGATGTTCGCGTTCTACGCCAAGAACGACGGCCTGCGGATCACCGATCTGCACCAGGGCATCGTCTGGGGCACCCAGACCGGCCAGACCGCCCGCGACGAGCGTCTGATCAACCGGTTCGACTACGACGGCGACTACGGCACCGTGCTGAACAGGTTCCTGATGCAGGCGGCGATCGGCCATCCGCTGACCGTGCACGGCAGCGGCGGCCAGACCCGCGCGTTCATCCACATCAGGGACAGCGTCCGGTGCATCGAGATCGCGCTGGAGAACCCGCCGGAGTCCGGCTCCCAGCCGATGGTCCTCAATCAGATCACCGAGACCCACCGGGTCGCCGACCTGGCGAAGATGGTCAGCGAGATCATGGGCGCCGAGATCGCGAACCTGCCGAACCCGAGGCAGGAGGCCGACGAGAACGAGCTCAAGGTACTCAACGACCAGTTCCTCGCGCTCGGCCTCCGGCCGACCACGCTGTCCGAGGGCCTGCTCGAGGAGGGCGTCGAGATCGCCCAGCGCTACCGGCACCGCGCCGACCTCACGAAGATCGTAGCCAGGTCAGTCTGGCGGGCCGGCATGCAGACTTCCGAGGACCTGCTCACCAAGCTGCCCGAGCTCCCCGAGGAGCACTAGCCCCGCCTCGTGGCGCAAGAGCCATCGCCTCGCTGGTCCTGAGGCG
>Ga0209415_10007584_pt1 | contig 18922 bp, 14 predicted proteins | sample PeaSoiSIISIP2007_FD_187696 | JGI IMG/M metagenome (GOLD analysis project Ga0209415, IMG submission 187696) | Peat soil microbial communities from Weissenstadt, Germany - SII-SIP-2007 (SPAdes) (version 2) | ecosystem: Environmental > Terrestrial > Soil > Wetlands > Peat | place: Germany...
TGCTTGCTCTTTTCGTAGAATTCGTTTTGCAGCTTCAGGCTGACTTCATCGGCTTTCACGGCGCGGATCGCCTTGGCTACAGAGTCAATCCACCAATCCATCTGAAATTTTCCTAACTCTTTTGTTGCTGCTGACCCGTCGCCGGAATAGTGGTTGGGGAAGCGCGCGTACCACCAGATTCCGGTATAGACGTCTTCGGGGAGGTTCTGGCGGTGCTGGTCGGCGCCGGATTCGGTGCTGGCGCGGTCGAGGTGGACTGTGTCGGGGCGGGAGATCATCATTTTCGAAGTTTCGCTTTCGCCGGCGTGCATGTCGATTGTCGTCTTCTTCGGCGGGCCTCCTGACTCCGGGGTTCGCCGGTCGAAAACGTAGATTACGTAGTCGTGGGGTTTATCGAGCTGCGATTGCGCGAAGAACGGTAGCAGGTGTTCGTTGCCGCCGTGGCCGTTGACGATGATTATCTTCTTGCAGCCGTTGCGGGCCATCTCGTCAGTGGTTTCCTGCAGCAGGGCTAGTTGCATTTCGCGGCTGTAGGCGATGGTTCCGGGCTCGTGGCGGGCTTCGGCGATCTGTCCGAAATAATATTCGGGGAAAACGACGGCATATTCCTGCTCGGCGGCGTGCAGCGCGGCGTAACGGACGTCGAGCAGATCGGTGCCTAGCGGGAGATGCGGTCCGTGTTTTTCCAGGATGCCGAAGGGCAGGAGGCATGTGCCTTGCGAGCGGTGGATGCCTTCGCGGAAGTCGGCGGCCGTTAGTTCTTCCCAGTGGACGGAGAGCTTTGATTGTGCTGCAACTGATTGCGCTCGAACAAAACTCGACGCCGTTAATATTGTGAAGAAAGAGATCATTACCAGAACGAAACGTGTGGCCGAGTGAGTGCAAGTCGTCATGTTCACATCAACTTCCCAAATGGACAGTTTAGGAGCAAAAAGTCTGCGTTAAAGGTGACTGACTGAGGCGGGCGAGGGCGCCCGCCCCACGCAATCAGATTATCGCTATTTCAGGAAGATTTCCTGGAGCAGTTCCGAACTGACGAGTTCCCGGATTTCGGCGCGTTTCTCGTTAAGCTGCTGAGCTGGCGCCTTCCCGCCCAGAATCTTGTCACGAACCATCTCACCCTTTGCGGCCAGGCCGTCCATGGCGGCATGGTTCTTGTATTGAATGGCCAGACAGACGTCCCAATCTTCCGGGTTGTTCTTGGTCTCCTTGAGAAACAGCTTGTAGTCCACAATCAATCCCTGGTGCTTTTGCTCCTCGAGCAGCGGCTTGGAAGATTGACGCAGGCTGGTGAGATAGGCATCCATCTGAGTGGGTTTCACGCGAATCAACGACACGCGCCAGATGGGACCTTCGGTGTAGTGTTCCTGGGCGAACAGCGCAGGTGCGAGCAGCAACACGAAAACGACGAGCCCGTAGAGTTTCTTCATAGTCATCTCCTAGTTTGAGTAAGTTAACGGCGGGAGGATCATACGCTTCGTTCAGGGGAACGGGGAAGCCTGACCCTTTCCGGCGTTCGGCGTCGCGCGGACGCCTGCTCTCGAGTGTGGATTTCTTGCTGAAATAAACTTGTGCGACGCTGTTCCCGGTTTGGGAAGGTTGGCGAGAATGCGGGGTACCCCCCTCCCCCCATACCCTCGGAATGGCTTGCTGGGCGCGGGGTTTGCAAAAAGTGTTTGCAAAATCTTGATGTCAAAGAACTTAGAGGTCAAAATCTTGAGAACAGGGGACTTAGCGGCGCGCCAATAAGGCTTGCCGCAGTACGCCCGCTTCGACCATGATCGCGCGAATGATGTGGTGGAGGCAAGGTTGGATGTCACATGGTGGGTATGGAAAAGTAGCTGGCGTTTCGCGCAATTAATTCAGTTGGCTCTTCTATTGTCCTCCAGACCTTCTTGAATGCCGGATTGGTGGATAGGCCGGTAAGTTCCGACTTGATCGCTTCGGGAGTATCCGGCGAAGCAAGCATGTAGGCTACGTAATCAGCCACAAGGGGATCGTTTCTTTGAAAGGACCGCAAGGACCAACCTGCCGCAGTGTAGGTCACTCCGCGCGCGATCGATGGGGTGAGGGTTGATGGATGGTTTGGAGTCTTCCGTAGTTTGGCGAAGTCTTCGTAATCGGCCCTCCAGTTGAGGGCGCTTGCAACTGTCTCTACGGGCTTGAACTGGCCTGTGGCCCCGAATACGGCCCATAGCATGTCGAGGTGCTGAAACAGCTCGCGCGTGGGAGCCAGGTCGTAGGGGTCCTGGAGCGGAGTAATACTGAGGAATTTCTGCTGATCCTCTTGACTTAACGTGTTTAGCACGCCGCTGATATCGTAGCCAGCCGAACGCAGGATGAGGAGTCCCAGCGCACGGATCGCTGGAGGCTGGACTGCAATGCGCGTTCGAAAGTCCTGCGCAGCAACTGGTTCCGAATTGGCCGCGGCGCTTAAGAAGGCGGCCAGTATCTCCGGTTGCCCTTCGCGTGCGTGTTGAGTTTGGTCTGCAAACACGAACTGCAGTGCAGGAAGCAGGCGCGCAGGGTTTGGTTGCCGATAATAGGTCTGCAAAAATGCACCCATTTCCTGAGAGTCCTTGAACACCTTTCTGCTCCCGGTTTCGAAACTTTCGATCTGAATAGTCGATGGGCGGAGAACCTGATGGCCGTCCGGGGATTCGACTTCCGCTTGCACGGTAGCGGTTCCGTCGCCGGCATCAATGGGTACGCACCAGTGGTCAGCCGACGCATCCAGACTGGCCATCGTTTTCATGGCGTCCGGCAGCTTGACCCCTCCCGCGCTCAGAGCTGCGGTCACAAAGTCCCCACCTTCTGGCTTGATCTGCTTGAATCCTGAAGGAGATGCTAATGGATACATGCTGCTGTGCCCCGCAAACTCCACACGGAACGACAACTTGGTCTTTTGCAGGTAGTCGTCGCGGTTGTCGCCGGTTGAATAGATGCCCACGCGAATGCACTGCCCGGGGTTTAGGAGGGTTATGTTGTGTGGAGCATTTACCAAGTCCAGCGTATGCGCCCATTGCGTTTGAACAACGGATTCAGCCAGAAGAAAAGGCTGCGGCACAATTTTTGGGGGCGTTGGCTTGCGCGGAGGGTGGGTCGCGTCCTGGGCGTGGAGCGATGACGCAATGCATAGGACCGCTAACGCCGCGATGACAATCCTCCGCGCCGTCCTGGCTGCGCCGGCCCATAGCACGGTTTGCATAATGGCAGTAGACCTCGATTCGCAGCCTGAACGCAAGCTTTACGTCGTGCCGACCAGGCAGAAACTCCCACTTGAGCTTCGGTCACCGCTGGCGGAAGGGGATCCTTCGGCTGCGTGGCTGATTCTCTTCGAGAATCAGCCACTTCGCTCAGGATGACAGGGCTATGGCTCCAAATGGCATAACCGAAACACGCAGCCGGCGTGCTTGTAGACTTGGGTGGCACGTCATTGTTATGGGTTTGAGAAACAGTTCATGTCGCTCTCGACACTTCTTATCTCTGCTCGTGTGCGTCGTGTTCTTATCGTGTGATTTTTGCGCGGGACAGCAGGTGGATGAAGCGGCGCAGCCGCTGCCGGATGCGCCGAAGACCGGCGCTGCTGAAACGAAACCCTTCTTTGGCCGCTGGGCGGAGTTTTACCGGCAGGACTGGTGGGGGACGGCTGCTTCTTCGCCCGCTGCTTCTTCGTCCACCCCAGAGCGGCGCGGGCTGCCGTCGCCGCTGGATTCTCCGCCGTTTCCGAACTCAGATTGGTCGTACGGTGGTTCGCCGGTGATTGGGGAGCCGGACACGAACAGCTATCCGCTGATGATGGCCATAAACGGGGCTCGGAGCCGGACGAAACTGTATGGATGGATCGATCCGACGCTGAACTTCAGCACGTCCGCACACAGCAACGCGCCCGAGGCGAACGATGACTACTCGAATCGTTTGGAGATGAATCAAGTTGTGCTGTACGCCGAGCGGCTGCCGGATTCGGTGCAGCGCGATCACGTCGACTGGGGTTACCACCTTACGGCTCTGTACGGCACGGATTATCGCTTCACGATCGGGAAGGGCTACTTGAGCGGGCAATTGCTGAACGATCATCGTGAATACGGCTTTGATCCTACGCTCGAATATGTTGACGTTTACATTCCGCAGGTGGCGCAGGGCATGAATGTGAGGGTCGGCCGCTTCATCTCCGTGCCGGGGATTGAAGCGCAATTGGCGCCGAATAATTACATCTTCAGCCACTCGCTGCTTTATGCGATTGATCCGTTCACGGATACCGGCCTGATTGCCACTGTGAAGTTAAACGACCAGTGGCTGGCGCAGCTCGGAATTACCGACGGCCACGATGTGGCTTTGTGGACTCCGGATGCGAAGCCTTCGGGAACAGCTTGCGTGAGCTATACGACTCGGTCAGTGAATGACAATTTTTATATTTGCGCCAACGGGATCAACAGTGGCAAGTATGCTTACAACAATCTGCAGCAGTATGACGGCACCTGGTATCACAAGTTTTCGAAGACGGTGCACATGGCAACCGAGTCCTGGTACATGTATGAGCGCGACGTGCCTGCGGTGGGAGGCAATATTCAGCCGGAGGCGGGGGCGAACGCGGCTTACTGCATGGCTGGGGAACAGCGCTGCACGGCTCCGGAATACGCAGTGGTCAATTTCCTGCAGAAGGAGTTGTCACTGCATGACTTCCTGTCGTTTCGAAGCGACTTTCTTGACGACAAGAAAGGCCAGCGCACGGGCTACGCGACCAAGTACTCAGAGAACACGATCATGTGGTGCCACTGGATCGGCACCACCGTGCAGTTGCGTCCCGAATTGCGTTTCGAGCGGGCCTGGGACAGGAAGGCATACGACGATGGTCGACGGCAGAATCAGCTTACTGTGGCGAGCGATCTGATTTTCCACTTTTGAGTGGGTTACTCAGACTACGCGGCGGAGTTTGGTTACTCTGCCTGCTTCGACCCACTCGACTACGAAGATGTTACCGGCGTGATCGAAGCAGGCGCCGTGGGGACAGACGAATCTGCCAGGTGCAAATGTCCCGGGGGCCTGATTTCGGACCGTGCTCCAATCTTCTCTGGAATATTCGGATTCGCCCAGGGTTGCTACTACATTATTCTTGCGGTCGAGAATGATCACCTTGCTTAGCAGGTCCGGGATTACGATCTCTCCATTGTGCTCTTGCAGATTGCAGGGCATCTTCGACGTGCCCACGATAGAGTCAACGTGTTTGCCATCGAGCGTGAAGCGCTGCAGGCGGCTATTGCCGCGGTCGGTCACTACGAGTAGCGGAGTTTCTTTGCTGGTTTCAACCCCGCGCGTATCGACCCAGGGGCCGTGGGGGCAATCGAGCTGGTCGTCGGCTTTGCCCAGTCCGCCGAAGGTGCGAATGAACTCGGCTTTCTGGTTGTACTGATTGATGAAGCTGGAGCCGTATCCGTCACCGACGTAGATGTCGCCGTTCGGGGCGATGGCCACGTTCGTTGGCCGGTAAGCTACTGTTGAAAACTTGTCTTTGTTTTGCGGCTTGTAGGCTTCGGATTCTGCGGGATACCCCAGGGTGAATACTTCTTCGCCTTTCAAGGTGCGCTTGGTCACGATGCCGTGCTCGTAATCGCAGAGATAGAGGAACTCTTCGCTTCCCTCTTTGCGGAGGGTTAGACCGTGGGCTCCGCCCTTGAATTGGCGTCCCCAGGAGCGGATGAACTTGCCTTTCTCGTCGAAGACCACCATGGTGTCGAGGCTTTCGCTGGTGGCGTGAACTGTGTGGTGGATGTAGATGTTGCCTTGGGAATCCTCGCAGACGCCGTGGGTGTTGCCGTATTTGACGGTGCGCGGGAGCTCTCCCCAGTCGTGGATGGCCTCGTATTGATGGTCACCTTGGCCGAGGATGGGCAGCTTGGTGCCGGCTTTGTCGGTGGCGCGCAGGAAAGCAGGGGCGCAGGCGGCAGCGGCGGTGGTGAGCAGGAAACTGCGACGTGTGACTTGCATGATTGGGCGCTGGCTCCTTACTTCTGCGCGATCGTTTTTTGGTCGACTACCTTGGGATCGGCGAATTGCAGCCAGAAACCCATCATCTCCTCGTCGCTGGGCTCACCCCAACGAAGGGCCTTCGAGGGATCGGGATTCTGGGGGTTGTCGAAAGAATTGTCGTAGTACGCGGTGGTCACCAGCTTCGTGCCTTTGGGCAGCAGGAACTGGTGTTTCAGGAAGTAAGTCTCCTGCCAGCGGAAGTCGTAGTGCGGGACGTTGAGTATCACTTCGTGATGGCCGTCGGGATAGACGGCTCCGGTGGTCATGCTTTTCCCGCGAAAATGCATGTGGGCGGTGTAGGCCAGGACGGTCACATCTTTCGGCAACGTGTAACAGGAAGTTACGCGGTGATTGGCGTCGTTGGGTGGAATCAGGAAAAGGTCGTTCCAGATTTCGTATTGGGCAATCTCGTGCTTTACGGGTTCGCGGGCAAAGACCAGACCGATGCTGGTGCGATCTTTCACGTCATCGCCGGTATGGTTGCTGTAGTGAACCTGAAACTGCAGGTAGGAGCCGGCCGGGATTCTGAGCGCGAAGCCGGGGGGACGAGTCTCTGCCAAATGACCTGGCAGGTAGATTCCGGGCACGATATTCAGATATCCGGATGACATGCCCGGAACGCCGCCGCCGTCGGGGGAGGAGCAGCCGTCGTCTATCACCGGTGCGTCTTGCCTTATGTGTAGCACCTTGCCGGTGCGGTAATGGTATTTGTCGACACCGGCGTCGGCCTTGCCGTGTTCTGCTTCTTCTTTCGCGACCTTGTCGGCGGCGATTACGGAGACGGTGGCGTGATGCACTACGCGGCGATCTCCAGGAAGGACCTCGGCCGCCTGGACCCATTTGTCCTCGGTGAAGTTGGTGGGCACGTAGATGTATTCGTAATCGTCCTGACTTGCGCCGGGCACCGTAAACTCGGGGATGGTGAACACTACGTCGGGCTTGATATGCCAGCCTTCGGCGAATATGGGAGCGGGAGGTAGATCTTTCGGGTCGCCTTCTTTGGTGCCGGTGCGAAACCAGGCGTCGATGGTTGCGATGTCGGCGTCGCTGAGCCGGGGATCGTTGAGGAAATCGCCTACCTTGGGATCGGCGTGCCAGGGCGGCATCTTGCGCTGCACCACCTGCTCACGAATCGAGCGCGCCCAGGGACGGGTGTCCTTATAGGTCATCAGCGACATGGGAGCGATGTCGTTGGGGCGATGGCACACTACGCAGTTTTTGTACAGAATGGGAGCTACGTCACGGGTGTAGGTGACTTCCTTCGGAGAGCTTGGCTTCGGAGAGCTTGGGTTCGGAGGAGTCGGGTTGTCCTGACCGGCGCCTATGAACAGACTGCAAAACGCTACTGCGATAAGGATCAGAACGATTCTGCGCGGAACCATGTGTCCTCCAAGCCGAGGCCATTCTAAGACCGAGGTCTTCTGGAGCACAAGGACCGGAGGCGCGGGTCGTCAGTTCCTAGGCCCCTAGGGCGCTTCGATCAGTTCCATCCTGCCATCTCGAGTGCGGTGGAGAACCATGACTTTGCCTTTGGGATCGCGGAAGACGAAGACGTCGCGATCGCGGAAGTGGGCTTCTTTGATGGCCTCTTCGAGAGTCATGGGGCGCATGGCTACGGCTTCGTCGGAGCGGACCAGGTGCACCTCGGTGGTCCTCGCAACCGCGGGATAGCGGTGCACGACTACGGCGACGGCTGTTTTTTCGGTCAGGCCTACGGCGGTCTGCACGGTGGCGGCTTCCTGCGGGGAGTGGCCGTTCCACTTCTTCACTTCTTCGCTCTTGCGGGCAGAGCGCTTCTTCGATTGCCAGCGGGTCTTGTATTTCACCGCCTGCTTTTCGAGGTGGTCGAGGGCTTCGTTGACGGCGATGGACATGTCTTTGGCTTGGGCGAGGCCGACTAGCGGGCCGTTGCGCGGGCTGATGGTGATTTCGGCCTTGTGGCGGTGTTTTTCTACGGCAAGGATGACCTTGGTTTCAAATTTGTCACCGAGGATTCTGCGGAGTTTGGTGAGGCCGGTTTCAACTTCTTTGCGGATGGTGGGAGTTATTTCGTAGTGCCTGCCGGTGTATTCCACGTTCACGAGCGGCCCTCCTTGAATTCTTGCTCGATCAATTGGGCATTGCATTGCCGGCGGGACGCCGGCGCTACTATTCCTTCACTCTGCGCTGATGGGTGCTGGGGATGCGCATGTCCTCCCGGTATTTGGCGACCGTGCGGCGCGTGACCTGGATGCCTTGTGATTGCAGGATGCGGGTGAGCTGCTCGTCGGTTAACGGGCGGCTCGGGTCTTCTTCTTCGATTAGCTTCTTGACGCGGCGCTTGAGGATCAGGAGCGATGTGTTGCCGCCCTCGGGTCCTTGCACGCTCTCGCTGAAGAAGTACCGCAACTCGAATACGCCCTGCGGCGTGTGGGCGTATTTACTGGCCACGGCGCGGCTGACGGTGGAAGGATGCACGCCGATTTCTTCGGCCACCTCCTTGATCATCATGGGTTTTAGCTGGTCGATGCCTTTTTCCAGAAAATCCTGCTGGCGGGCGACGATACAGTAACAGACCTTGGTGATGGTTTGCTTGCGCTGCTCGATGTTCTTGATGAGCTGGATGGCGCTCTTGTAGCGCTCCTTCACGTAGTCGCGGGTATTTTTGTCGTTGGTGTCGCGGGTAATCAGCTTTTTGTAGGCGGGGTTGAGGCGGAGTTGCGGCAGGTCATCGTCGTTCATTAGGACCAGCCACTCGTCGCCGTGCTTGATGAAAGCGACGTCGGGCTCGATCAGGCGGGCCTGGACTTTGTTGTACTGCAGGCCGGGACGGGGATCGAGGGTGCGAATGTAGTCGACGGCTTGCTGGACGGCGTCGGCAGGGCGTCCGATAGCCTTGGCGATTTCTTTGTGCTGCTTGCTCTGCACGGCACGCAGGTGCTGGTCGACTACGGCGATGGCGTCTTCGAGGACTTGCGCGGTGCCGTTGCCGGGCTTTTCTGTGGCGTGGTCTCCGTTCTTGTGGTGCGCGAGTTGGTGCTGGTGATAACGCAACTGGAGCAGAAGGCATTCGCGCAGCGTGCGGCAACCCACACCCGGAGGGTCGAGTTGGCGAACCACTTCGAGGGCTTCCTGGAGATCGGCCGGTGTGAAGCTGGGCTTGTAGACTGGGCGTGGAGCAGCGGGAGCCGGTTCGGGCGCGGGAGCAGCGGCGGCCGCGGCGTTTCCGTTTCGTCCGGGAAGAAAGGGTTCGGTCGAGAGGGCAGCGGGTGGCAGGGCGTCCACTTCATCGAAGGAGTTTCCGGTGAGAACATTGGCGGCGGAGCATTTGGATTCGATCGAGGGAGCGCCGTTCAGCTCGTCCGCGTCGGTTTCCGAAGCGCTAACGTTAAGGTCGGCGTCTTCCGAGGCTGTTTCACCCAACGCTTCGGCCTGCTCCAAGCCCAGAGCCTGGGCCTCGCTGGCGATATTTCTGGCGGCGGCTGCGTCGGCTTCGGGAGGCGCGGGTGGAGCTACGCCCAACATCTCTTCATCGCTCGCGATCAGGTAACCGTCTTCGTTGAGGTTGCCGATGATCTGTTCGGCGGCTTCGCGGACTTCGCGGCGCAGGCTTAGCGCGCCCAGTTGCCAGGCAAGGTGATCGGTTAGATTTGTTGGCTTGGAAAGGAAGTTTTCGAATGACGGGCGTTCGATCTCTTCCATCTCGCCACGGGTGCGGTATCCGGGATCGAGATAGTCCTGGAAGAAGGATCCGAAATCGATCTCTTCGAATGGGTCTTTCTTTTCTGCGGTGATGGGAGCTTCTTCGCCTGAGGCGGGGGCGGGGCGGTCGCGCTCTTCTTCTTTGCGGCCTATCTCGTCGATCAGCGGGACAGAATCTTCGAGCTCTTCGAGAACCGGGTTCTCGACCATCTCGGCGTTGATCATGTCCTTGAGTTCGAGCTTGTTGAGCGCGAGGACGGAGACCATCTGCACCAGACCCGGGGTGAGGATCTGGCGCTGGGATAGCTTGACGCTCAGTTTGTGCTGCAGTAGAACCATGAGTTCGGTGACTCTTTCGTTTACGTGGCGAGGCTTGCCTCGCCGCCTACAGCAGATTCCTCACCGGCTTACGCCGGTTCGGAATGACAAAGAAACTTCATACCAGGGAGAAGCTTTCTCCCAGATACACGCGGCGAACTTCCGGATCACTGGCCAACTGTTCGGGCTGGCCCTGGCGGAAGATGCGTCCGTCGTCGATGATGTAGGCCCGGTCGGTCACTGTGAGCGTCTCGCGCACGTTGTGATCGGTGATCAGCACTCCGATGCCGCTGGCCCGCAGGCTACTGATGATTTTCTGCAGGTCGAGGACGGCAATGGGGTCGATCCCGGAAAACGGTTCGTCGAGCAAGATGAAAGTTGGACTGATGCACAGGCAGCGGGCAATTTCGACGCGACGACGCTCGCCGCCGGACAGGGCGTAGCCCCGGTTCTGCCGGATGTGCTCCAAGCCAAGTTCATCGATAAACTTCTCCATCTTCTCGCGGCGCTCGTGCCAGGACATAGGCTGCGCCTCTAACACCGCGAGGATGTTTTCCTCAACTGTGAGTTTGCGAAAAACCGAAGCTTCTTGAGGGAGATAGCTGATGCCATACTGGCGCGCCCGCAGGTACATGGGAACGTCAGTAATGTCCTGACCGTCGTACAGCACGCGGCCGGTGTCAGGGGGGATCAGGCCAACAATCGCGTAAAACGTGGTCGTCTTGCCTGCACCGTTAGGGCCAAGTAAACCAACCACTTCGCCCTGCTCGACCCGCAGGCTGACACCATTTACGACGCGGCGGCCACGGTACGACTTGCCAATCTCATCTGTGGCCAGGGTACGCATTTATCTTGCCATTTGTCTTCTTATTTGGCCACTCGCGTCTGAGTTACCACAGGAGTACTTGCTTCGCCTTCTACGAGCACCCTATCATCGCCCCTAAAGAAAGTCAACGAAACCCCGGTAATCTTGCCTCGTTCGGCATCAAAAATGCTGGGCGGTCCGCCGGTGAGGACAAACTTGTCATCCGAGGCTGTGTAGACCAGTGTTTTCCCTTCGGCTCGCCGAGTCGGCTGCTGGACGACTACGTTGCCCTTAGCGACCAAATGATCGAGCTGGCCGGGCCCTGCAAGTGGTTGATTGCTTGAGGTTTGGCTACGGGGTAGAAAGTAAGCGTCCATAGTGTTGGAGGACGCGGTGAAGCTGGTGCCCTTGGCCACTACACCGCCCTCGTAGTGAGCCAGGCGCTCGGCATCGGCGTAGGTGAGACGGGCTGAAGTTATGGCCACCGGGCCTTCCGCGGCGGGTTTTTCCTCAGATTTGGTCTTCGCCTTGCGTTCTTCTCCGGCCTGAGCATTGCGGGGGGGAGCGCCATCCGGTTGGACTTTGCCCGGTTGAGCGTGGTCTGGTTGAGCCAGCTTCGCCTGGACGAGCACCGTGGAAACCGGTTGCGCGGGGGTACCCTGGGCCACCAGGAAACGGCGGTCTCGGTCAAACTGGATCGAGGGGGCCTCGACGATATTTGCGTCCTGCCACAGACGGGCGTTACCCCGATATACGGCGACTGCTGGAGAGTTGTGCGCGGTCATGGTAGCGGACGTGACATGAATCGGCGAGGCTGACGCCAGGAGCGCTCCGTTCGACTGCTCCTGGAGCTCGCTGTAGGTACTTTTGACGTCCTGGTCTGCGAAAGCGTCATCGGTGGCACGATTGATGCGGATTGTGCTGGCGGTTGTAACCATGCCTCCCTCGGAGACACGCGGGCTTCCAGTGAGCACGAGTATGCGGTCGGCGGGCGTGTAGAGCGCTTTGTCCGCCCAGGCTTGCGTGCGTTTGCTGGGGACCTGGCCGTCTGTGTACGCGACGGTTCCCTGCTGAACGATGGAAGCAATTCCACCCTGCGGCAGCAATGCGGCATCGAGGGTCTGACTGGTGCTCACGCGGTCGGGCAGCCCTGGAGTCTGATTCACGATCTTTGCGTCGGGCGCGCCGTGGATCGAAGTCAGGCGGCTTGAGCCGTCGGAAGTCGCGGCAAATTTCGCGTCGAACCGGCCGGCCGTGACTACTGTACGAGCGGAAGCTTGCGCGTTCGCCGGGTTCGAGGTCTGAGCTGGCGAAATTATGATCTGCGCCGCTCCGGAGGTTTCGGCGTGGTCCAGGCGGCGTCCGTCTGCGACGAAGAAATCGACAATCGGCGCGGTGAGGTCGAAGTCCTGGGGCTGCGAAGCATGTTCTGATGCATTCGTTGTCGGCGGGGTGGTGGTGTTCGCGTGCTGCGCCAACCGGACTCCGTCCGTGGCATGCACTTTCCGCAGTTGGTTCCGGCCCAGGAAATTGAGGATCGCGCGTCCGGCATCGCCTTGCATCGGCTGAAACCCGACGCGCTCGACGTGGACATTGCCGGTCAACGTGGCGGTGCGCAGCAAGTTTTGCTTGCCGAACAGCAACATCTCGGCTTCATCGGCGCGGGCACGTAATTGGTCGGCCTCTTGTCCGGTGGATTCGGCGTTCACGTTTCCTGTGGCCAGGACGCGCTGCACTTCGTTGTCGGGCCCGAGGAAGAATGTGGCTTCTTCGGCTTGCATCGTTCCGCCTTCACGCTCCAGCCGGGGATGCTCCAGCGCGACTTCATGAGGGTCGTGGGTGATTCTGCCGTGAGTGGCGAGAAGCGTGCCTGCATCCGGCCCACCCAGCGTCACATGAATCTGAGAAATCAACGTGAGCGTGTTGGTCTTTCCGGAATACTGCACGCCCACGGCCCAGCCTGTGGCCTGCGGTGTGCGGAAATCAACCCGCGCGCCGGTGGAGGCGTCTCCGCTGGTTTGGTTGAAGATCAGGTCTTTGGTTTTGAGGTGGATGGGATTCTTGAGTTCCCTGGGGGTTCCCTGATCAGGTCCGGTCCCGCCCGCTGGGTTGGCTTCCAGATCGATCTGGACTTCTCCGTGCGCGGTGACGTTGCCCGATTTCTTGTCGTAGGAGAAGTCGTCCCCGTAAATCTGGTCGAAGCGGGAGGAATCGCGACCGTAGAGAATAATGCTGACGTGGTGCAGTTCGGCGCTTCCGTCCAACTGAAATTGTTTGAGGCTGCCGGCCTGGACGGTGAAGAGGGTTCGCTTGCCGTCGGACTTGGAGAACTGAAATCCGGCTGCGGTCTGCTTGATGTCGATGCCGATCTTGTTGGGAATCTCCTTCAGCACATTGCGCTGGCGCAGGCGGGCATAGAAATACATTCCGGATACCGTTGCGGTGAACAGCACGGCGATCACGGCTAGCCAGCGGCGGAGGCGATAGACAGGGAGGGACATTACATGTTCAGTCTAATAGAAATGGCCCCGGGTTAGCGCTGCCCGGCTAGAACTCAGCTCATAAAAGCCGATTCGTTTAAGCGCTGCTGTTGTAAAGGAATGTTACACAACAATTCAGTTGACATGGGCTGCCCGGTGGCATGCAATTACCACTGTGAAATGGATCAAGCTCGTCTTGCTAGTGATCTCGGGTCTTGCTGTGCCACTGACGACGGCACAGATCACATCATCTGAAAAGAGCATCGCAACTATGTCCGACCGCGAACAGCGGAACCTACGTGGCCCCCTGAAATCTTGCACGGAAGAGAACACCTTTCCCGGTTGGACAGATGCCGAAGGCAAGACGTATCCGGAAGTTCATTCAGAATATACGACGGAATACGATGTGGCCGGCCGCTTGCTGGCTACGCGTAGCAGAAACTCTGATCGTTCACAATGGGTGACGCGTTACGCCTATGACCCTTCCGGCAGGCTGAAAACCGTCTCGGGAACTGAAGGGCAAGCAAGCACGGAGACCAGCTACTCCTATGATGAACAGGGTAGGCTTCAGGAAATCATTGGGGGCGGTAGAACTGACGACCCAATTACTTTTCGTTACGACGAGCGCGGAAGAAAAAGTAAGATCGAGATCTCCCATCCCTCGGACTACCGTCCCAACGTAGCGGTCGCAGGGTCCCCATTTGAGGTCGCAGACAGGGCACCGAATCTGCCGGGCGGAGGAAGCGCAACCACCATTTACGACGAACACGACCGAGCCACGGAAGTTCAGGTGCGGGATGCCGGCGGGGAGATGGTGAACCGGGCCGTGCGAACATACGACGCACAAGGAAACATTCTCGAAGAAAAGCAGATTTGGGACGACCCCGTAAGGATGTTTCCGACGGACGCCTTCGCCGAGATCCTCGAAAAATCGGGTCTTTCCCTCGATCAACTGCAGCAGGAGTTACGCCCACAGCTTGCGAAGCTGATGGCAGGCCCATCCGGGCCGTACTCGGTTTCTTATGAATACGACGCCCAAGGCCGCGTAACCCATACAAGTCGCCGAATTTTCAACCACGAAGAGGAGATCGAAACTACTTACAACCAGCAGGGTGACGTAACGTCAGAAGTTACGCTGAGCACACGACCGACCGGGGAAACTGAGCCAACGAGTGCCACTCCTGGGCCGCCTTCCTACTCCGAAGTTCGCTACTCCTACAAATATGATCCCCGCGAAAATTGGGTCGAGCAAGAAATTTCATCTCGCTTCAGTCCCGACGCTGCATTCCAGTCATCAACCGTGACGAAGCGCAAGTTGACGTACTACTGACTCTCGAGGGTGCCCTGTCCAAGCTCCGCTTGGGCGGGGCCTTTTACTTTCTCCAGCGCTGGGCCCTCGCTCAGCAACTGTTTTCCACACGACTGTGTGACATCTAACCTTGCGCTCAACATCGAAACTGCGTAATCATGGTCGAGGCCGTGACGGTCTGCGAGAGACCAAAGCGTCTCCGTCTAAGCCCTTTGTTCTCTAGATTTTGATATCTAAGTTCTTTGACATCCGTATTTTACAGGGAATTTCTTGCTAACCCGATGATTTCAATGGACCCCAGGGGGGAGGGGTACCCCCGATTTTCGAGCGCGTGCAAAGGCAATCCTCCCGCTCCGGAAACGGCGCAGCAAACTTTGTTTCAGCAAGAAATCCACAACCACTCACGGGCGGAAGAGTTATCCAGTCGCCCGATCGAGGCGGGTCTTGAAATCGCAGAGCGACAATTCCAGGCCGCCGAAGTCGGGGTGGTCGTTGTGGCCGATGGTGAAGGCGATGTCGATGGTGTCTCCGGCCAGAAGCGGTGATTGCTGCAGGCGTTCAGCCATGTGCCAGCCCAGGGCGTCGAAAACAGGTCTCAGTTTTGCAGCAGTTTTCGGTTCTCGGTTCTCAGTTCTCAGTTGAAAGCCCTTCGCCTCGGCTTTGTCGCTACGCCGGATGGCTGCGCCATCGGGATGGCAGCTTGGCGTGGTAAGGATCGCTACCGCTGACAGCTCTTCTTTTTGGGACTCTTCTTTACCGGACTCTTCGGGAGAGAATTGGTGGCCGTTGTCTTCTCCCGCTTTCAGCTTCAGCTTGATGTGTTTGTCTTTCAGGATTTTCGGTGGAGCGATCAAAGTTACGCCACGGGCCGCGAATGCGGGCTCGTGATTTCCCGCTCCGTGGGGTTCGAGCAATTGCAAGACTTGAAAAAGAGCGGGAGTAATTTCATCGAGACCCAGTTCGGCCTCCAGCTCGAGCACGGGATCGAAGTCCGCCGTAGTCAGCCGGGTGCGCGCGAAGGCATCGAGTTCGGCTCGCAGTTGAGGCACGTTGGCGGACGGCATGGCGAATCCGCAAGCGTGGGAGTGTCCACCGTAACGGGTGAAGAGATTGCGGGATGCTTCGACCGCATCGAGCAGGTGAAAGGGGCGAATGGATCGGCCGGAACCGAAGGCCTCTTCGCCTTCGCGCGCGATGACGATGGCGGGCCGGTGGTAGCGCTCGACTACGCGCGTGGCCGCAATGCCGATGACGCCGCGATGCCAGCCTTCGCCATCGACCACGATGCAGTAGGCCTCGCACAGCGCGGGGTCGCCGCTGATGCGGTCTTCGACCGCGCGCAGAATGCGGCGCTCCTCCTCCTGCCGGTCGGCATTGAGGCGATCGAGTTTGGCGGCCAGTTCCCGGGCTCGCACGGGATCTTTCACGCTGAATAACTCGATCACATCGCGGGCGACATCCATGCGGCCTGCGGCGTTGATGCGCGGCGCGATGCGGAATGCAACTTCGGTGGAAGTGGGCGGGCGCTTGGTGGAAATCTGCGCTACTTCGAGCAGAGCCTTCAGTCCGGGATTCACGGCGCGGCGTAAAGCATCGAGGCCTAGCCTGGCAAACACGCGATTCTCGCCGGTGAGCGGGACGGAGTCGGCAATGGTTGCGATCGCCACTACCTTCATGAACGATCGCAACATGCGCAGCTGATCTTTTTCGTCGAGGCGGCGCTGCATTAATCCCTGCGCGACTTTGAACGCTACTCCCGCTCCACAAAGCTGTTTGTAGGGATATTGGCATCCCGCCTGATTGGGATTGACCACGGTCAGCGCACGGGGCACGCCGTCGGGTCCGGGCAAGTGGTGATCGGTGACGATCAAGTCGATGCCCAGACGCTTCGCGGTTTCCGCCGGTGCGAAGGCGCGGATGCCCATGTCGACGCTGATGATGAGGCGAACGCCGGCGGCCGCGGCACGCTCAATCACATCGTCGCGGAGATCGTAGCCTTCGCGAATGCGGTGGGGTACGTGAAAACCTGCCGCGCCTCCACAGAGTTCGATGGCAGTCTTCAGGATGATGACCGCCATGGTGCCATCGACGTCATAGTCGCCGTAGATCAGGATGGGTTCTTTACGCTCGACGGCCGCACCCAGTCGGTCGACGGCGGCACACAGGCCAAGCATTTCTTCAGGGGCGTGCAGGTGATCCAGAGATGGAAAGAGGAAGCGAGCGGCGCTGTCGGGGTCTGTTATGCCGCGGCGGATGAGCAAGCGCGCCAGCGTGTGAAGAGGGCTGCCTCGCTTCGCATAATCCCGCGCTCGATTCGGAATCGGGAGATCAGGCAGATCGCGGAGGGCTGCAGCCAGGCTCTGCAGTCGAACTGGGTCTTCGGCGGCCAGTTCCCAGCGCACAATTAGCCTTCGTCGTCCTGGTCAGGCTCGTCGATGGGGATGCCGCCGAAATCTTCGGAGACTTCAAGCAGGCGCTGGTAGCGGTCGTACCAATCGGTGCTGACTTCGCACAGGAACATCGATCCCTGGTAGGCCCAGCCTAACTGCAGGAATCCAACCTTGCCCAGGTGGGCACGGAGCCAGCGCGCATCCTCCACGTCGTCGCCGTCGGAGAATTCGGAATGGGTGAGGCGTTGCACCAGTTCGTCGAGTTCCTCACGCTCCAGCTTCCAGGAATGCATGGTCAGGAACGGAGCGCCTGCGCTTTTAGCCAGCTCGACGAAATCCTTCCAGCCATCGGGATTCGTGCCCATCTCCCACATGACGCATTGCACTTCTTCGTAATCCACGTAGCCGTGGAAACGGCTCATGCCATGGCCTTCGATAAAGGCAATCATGTCATCTTTGATGGTGCTCAAATCTTCTGGCGTGGGCGACATAGCGGATTCCGGATAAAGCATTGTATGACGTTTGGGCACGAACCTGCCAGCGCTGGCAGTGGATCGGTTCCAGAGTAGCCCGGCAAGCGCTCGTCAAGCGGTCACGGTCTCCGCGGCCGGTACAGTGCGCCAACTTTGCCACAAATACCGGACCGTGTGCATAATCGAACGCGATGCACTTTTCTGACCTGGCACTCTCGAAACGTCTGGAGCGCGCCGAAGGGCACGCTTGTGTTCGGTACGCGGAAGCACGGCGTCGTCTGTTCCCTGACAGCGGCGCAGAATGGATTGAGTGCTCCGGCGCATATGCAGTCTTCGACGGCATCGAATCTCCCATCACTCAGACTTTTGGACTCGCTATATTTGAGGAACTGAGCCCGGCCTCCCTGGACGCAATTGAGCGCTTCTTTCTCGACCGCGGAGCGCCGGTGCTCCACGAAGTAAGTCCTTTCGCGGGGGTCGCTGCGCTGGGAATGCTCTGTACCCGCAACTACAAACCTATCGAGATAAGCAATGTTCTTTGTCGGCCAGTTGAGCGGCCCGCCCAAGAGCAGAGCGCTGTCAGTGTGCGGCTCATCGCGCGGGAAGAAGCGCAACTATGGAGTGACATAAGCGCAAGGGGCTGGTCGCACGAACATCCCGAACTTCGCGATTTTCTTCTAGATCTGGGTGCCATATCTGCAGCGCGCGAGGAGAGCCTGTGCTTCCTGGCCGAATATGACGGGAAACCTGGTGCCGCTGGCGTGCTGTGCATTCATGACGGCGTTGCTCTGTTCGGGGGCTCGGCTACGGTTCCGGAGCTGCGGCGTCGTGGGCTGCAAGCAGCGCTCCTGCAAAAGCGTATGCGCTACGCCTTCGACCATGGATGCGATCTGGCGATGATGGTCGCAGAGCCGGGCAGCGATTCCCAGCGCAATGCCGAGCGTAAGGGGTTCCGGATCGCGTATACGCGCACAAAATGAAAATTGTGCTCATAGGTCCGCTACGTGGGGATGGAACTGCAATGGTGTCGCTCCTCGTGTATGGTCGAGTCCGTGGCACCGTTCACCCATTCCTGGCTAGTCCGACCCTGCCCTGGCGCAGGTCATCTTGCGTTGGGCAACAGGCCTTTTTCGACGAGCACAGGCGGCCTGCGGTGACGGGTAGCTTGCTCATAGGCGTAGGCCCAACCGAGCAAGTCGCCGTCTTTCCAAGGGCGAGCTGAGATCTCCAGGCCAAAGGGGAGACCACCGGGGTAGAACCCGCCGGGAACGACTACTGCGGGAACGCCGATCATGTTGACCCATCCGGTGGCGCTGTGTGGACCTTCACTTATTTTTCCATCCTGTGGCATGGTCTCATCGGGCGGAGGCATCTGGGTTGCGGGATAGACGAACCCGTCGAGGTGGAGGCGGTCGAGAGTTTCGTAGTACGTTTCGAGT
>Ga0209415_10007585_pt1 | contig 18922 bp, 17 predicted proteins | sample PeaSoiSIISIP2007_FD_187696 | JGI IMG/M metagenome (GOLD analysis project Ga0209415, IMG submission 187696) | Peat soil microbial communities from Weissenstadt, Germany - SII-SIP-2007 (SPAdes) (version 2) | ecosystem: Environmental > Terrestrial > Soil > Wetlands > Peat | place: Germany...
CGCCAGCGGGCCGACAGCCGCAAGCAGGTGTGATGGGGGTTAGAACAAGGGGGCATCAAGAGAGGCGTTCAGCAATTCCTGGGTTTCGTCGCTGAGGGCCAGTGCGTTGCCCGAGCCTTCCTTGCAGGACGACTCCAGGCTTTTCAGGGCGGCGTTCAGCCGCATGAAGCCCAGATTGCTGGCGGCCCCGCGCATGGAATGGACGATGCGGGCGGCTTCGGCGGTTTGATCATTCTGCAAGGCGGCCTTAATCGCCGCTATTTGTTCGGGCGCGCTGCGGCGGAACGATCCCAAAAGAGAACGCACCGAATCCTTGCCAAGGGACTCGACAAGATCGTCGTAGGTTTCCCGGTCCAGCAAGGGCAGCTGACGTTCGATCGCCGGTTCAGGTTCCGCCGTAAAGGCTTCGTGGGGCAGGTGGGTCCGTTTGCTGGCCAGGCGTTCGGCCCAGCGGATCAACAGGGCTCCCAAGCGGTGGCGGTCGATGGGCTTGGGCACGTAATCATCCATGCCGGCTTGCAGACAGCGATCGCGGTCGGCGGCCATGGCGTTGGCGGTCATGGCGATGATGGGAATGCGCGACAGCGGCCCGCTCAATTTGCGGATGGCCTCGGTGGCGGCGATACCGTCCATCACCGGCATCTGCATATCCATCAAAATCAGGTCATAGTCGTAACGCTGCACCAGGGCCACCGCTTCGGCTCCGTCGTTGGCGACGTCGGCGCGATGCCCCAGACGGGTCAGCAGGCCGGTGGCGACCTGCTGGTTGATGGCGTTGTCTTCCGCCACCAGGATGCGCAAGGGCAATGCGGGCGGCTGATCATCGGCGGGTGACGCGGGCTGTTCGGCTTCGGCAAACTGAATGCGGCCCGATACGGTCTGGATGCATTCCACCAGACGGCTTTGCTGTACGGGTTTGGCTAGAACCACATCGACGCCGATGTGCTTGGCCTGTTCCTTCACATCCGACAGATGGCCCGAGCTGGCCAGCACCAGCCGCAGCCCGCTCAGTTGGGGGTCGGCCCTGAGGATCGCCGCCAGATCCAGCCCGCTCATGCCCGGCAACTGATGGTCCAGCAGCACCAGATCGAAAGGTTTCCCCGCGGCGATGGAATCGCGGACCCGCATCAGGCCGTTGGGGGCGCTGTCCACTTCCTCGACTTCGGCGCCGACCATTTCCAGTTGGCGGCGAAAGACGTCGCGGTTCACGGCGATGTCGTCCACCACCAGAATGCGCAGGCCGCGCAGCGAGGGGGTGGGCAAAGGAATGGAGTGATCCGGCGAACGGGTCAGGGGAACTTCAAACCAGAACAGGCTGCCCTGGCCGACGGTGCTTTCAAAGCCGATGCGCCCGCCCATCAGTTCGACGATGCGCTTGGAAATGGCCAGCCCCAATCCGGTGCCGCCATAGCGCCTGCGGGTCGATGAATCCGCCTGACGGAACATCTCGAACATCTGCGGTCTGGCCCAGTCGGGAATGCCGATGCCGGTGTCGCTGACGGTGAAGCGCAGGGACCGGCGGCTGCTGTCTTCGCCCAGGCACTCACACTGGATGCTGACCGAGCCATGTTCGGTGAACTTCACGGCGTTGCCCGCCAGATTGAGCAGCACCTGGCGCAAGCGTCCGGCGTCGCCCACGTAATAGCCGTTGGCTTCGGGGGCCACGAAGCAGGTCAGGTCCAGGTCGCGGGCCTTGACGCGGGGGGACAGAATATCCACCACGCCCTCGATCAGGGTCGGCAGGTCGAAGGCGTTTTCCTCGAACTCGATCTTGCCGGCTTCCATCTTCGAGATGTCGAGGATGTCGTTGATGATCGACAGCAAGGCCTCTGCCGAAACGCGGACCGTGTTGGCGAAATAACGCTGCTCGTCATTCATGGGGGTATCGAGCAGCAGCCCGGTCATGCCGATGATGCCGTTCATGGGGGTGCGGATTTCGTGGCTCATGGTGGCCAGGAATTCCGACTTGGCGCGGTTGGCGCCCTCGGCCTGATCCTTGGCCTGACGCAAAGCCTGTTCCATGCCCATGGCCAGGGTGATGTCGGTGTGAATGCCGACGACGCCGCCGTCGCGGGTGGGATATTCGGTGGACCTGATCCATCGGCCATCGGCCATCTGCTGCAGGAACGGCTGTCCTTGCGCGTTGTGGTGATGGTCTATGCGCCGCTGCAGCCAGGTGTCCTCGGACTCGCCGCCCAGGTTATAGACGCCTTGGCGCAATCCCTCGCGGATAAGGTCTTCGAAGCGGTCTTGGGGTTTGGCGCTGAGGCCGATCTGAGGGAACAGGGCGGCGTAGCGTTCGTTGTTGACCACCAGCCTGTCGTCGGCGCTGTAGAGGGCGAAGCCTTCCGAAATGCTCGATATGGCCGCCAGCAATTGGGCTTCGGCGGCGGACAGGCGTTCGCGGGCGGCTTCCTGGTCGGTCACGTCGCTGGCTGATCCCCGATAGCCCAGGAACGCCCCTTCGGGCGAGAACAGCGGCTTGCCGCTGACCTTCAGATAGCGGGGCTTTCCATTGCCAAGTCGGGTGGCGTAGATGAAGTCACGGAATGGCAGATGGGCGGTCAGCACAGCTTTGTGGTTGGCGATCACTTCGGCGGAGGTGTCGGAAGCCGCCATCAGGTCCAGGCGGGATTTGCCGATCAGTCCGTCGTCCAGCAAGGCGTTCAAGGTGGCGGAATAGCCGGTGAAGCGGGTGAAGCGATGTTGCTCGTCGGTTTCCCAAAACCAGTCCGAGGTGGATTGGGCGAAGTCGCGGAACAATTGCTCGGAGCGGCGCAACTGTTCCTGGGATTTCTTGCGCTCGCTGATGTCGCGCACGATGCCGACAAACTGGGGAACGCCGACGCTGCGCAGATCGCCCACCGACAGGTCGATGGGGAATTCCTCGCCGTTCTTGCGCTTGCCGACTTCTTCGCGGCCGCGACCGATCATCCGGGGTTCGCCGGTCTGGTGATAGCGGGACACATAGCCGTCATGTTGCGAGACGTCGCGCTGACTGGTCAGAATGGAAACGGGCTGGTCGATCAACTCGTCGCGCTCATAGCCGAAAATGCTCAGCAAAGCGCGGTTCATATCGACGATGCGGCCCTGGTGATCGGCGATCACCACGCCTTCGCCAGCGGTGTCCAGAATGGCCTTCAGCTGGCGTTCGGCCCCTACTTTTGCTTGCCGGTTCGCCTCGCGCAGTTCCTCTTCCATCAGGGTCGAGGCATGGCGGTTCATGCGGCGTTCCCGCTCTTGCTCCTGATAGGTCTGATCCACCAGATTCAGCAATGTCTCCAGGTCGGGGGTTTCTCCTCCGCCCGCCTGAATAGCCTTGCGCAACTGGCGTTCCAGAAGTTTGTGCATCACTCTTCGCCGATGGTGGTGACCGTCATGGTCTGGTTGTGCAACTCGCAGCGGCCGGTAAAGCCGTGGGGCGCTATTTCGCCATAAGAATAGAAGCCTGCCAAGACGGCCCCTGCGCCAAGACGGGCGGCCACTTCCTCGACCTCGTCGCAGGTCTGCTGGCCCAGCAACAGTTTGCGGCCGATGCAGCTGACCAGCAATGCCAGACGGGTGCCGCCCTGTTGACTGGCGGCGGTTCCAGCCTGACCGGCGCCTTCGACCAGATCCTCGAAATTGCCGCGCATCAGCTGGGCGATATGGCCGGTGGGAATATCTCCGGCGAAGATCAGCGATTTGTCGGCCTCGTCGACGCCGACGATGGTGCGGACCACAGCGCTGTTCTTGTCTTGCTGAGGGCGGATGGTCAGGGGGAAGAACAGGGCGCTGCTGGGCAGATGGGCGGCTTCGTCGCCCAAATAGCGTTTATAGAGGTCCAGCGCCGGTTCGCCGTCCAGTTCGTACAACAGATTGTCGCGGGAACGGGTGATCACCCGCTCGGGGCCGAAGCTTTCCCAGCCGCCGACGCTGCCAAAGCCGAAACGCAGAGTGTCGCCGTAAAAGCCGATGGCCGCCGTTATTCCCGACGCTGCCGGCTCGTCCAGCCCGACCAGGGTGCGCCGGAACAGGGGGCCGTCTCCGGCCAGGCCGCCGGTCAGGGTGACGCTGTCGGGCAGCACTTCGCGCAGGCCGGCGATCAGGGCGCTGCCATTGGTCATCATGCCGTCGGCCAGAACGAAGACGCCGCGCAGCCCGTCTTGCGGCAATTGCCGGGCCAGGGCGGCGCCGACCTCATGGGAATCCGCCGCCGAGGCGATGGGCTGGCGGGCGGTGTGGATGGCGCCTTTTTCCAAATGCAGGGCGATGGCGGCAACGCTGTCGTCGCGCACCTCCTGTCCCTGGATTTCGCCGCCGGTGGTGCAGCCCAGAATGTGGGCGTTTGGATAAAACCCCTTCAAAGCCTGTTCCGGCTTGGCGGCGGCGGTGACTTCGGTCGCGGCGAAATAGAGCACCACCTGAACGGCGTCAGGGTGATCCAGGGGAACGCCTTGCCAGCCGGCGTCAGCGGTCCAAAGATGCTGGGCGATACGCATGGAGATGCTGCTCCCTTGTCAAAGGCCGGGAAGAGGTGGCGTGTCGTCGATATCGTCACCGTCTTGGAAGCGGGCGCTGATGGCCAGCACGCTTTCCCAATTTTCCAGAAAAGCCCGGACACAGGCCGGGTCGAAATGGCTGCCGGCGCTGGTGGCGATGAACTCTTGCGCCTGCTCGATGCTCCAGGCGCGCTTGTAGGGGCGGGCGCTGGTCAGGGCGTCGAAGACGTCGGCCACGGCGACGATACGGCCGAAAAGCGGGATGGCCTCGCCCGACTGTCCCTGGGGATAGCCGCTGCCGTCCCACTTCTCGTGGTGGGACAAGGCGATTTCCGCAGCCACCTGGATCAGCCGCGAGTTGCTGCCGCGTAAAATGGAATAGCCGATTTCGGGATGCTGCTTCATCACCCGGAACTCGTCTTCGTCCAATTTTCCCGGTTTCAGCAAAATGCCGTCGGGAATCCCCATCTTGCCCACGTCATGCATGGGCGCGGCCTGCAGCAACAGTTCGCACTGTTCATCGCTCAGGCCCAGGCGGCGGCCGATATGTTCGGAATAATGGGCCATGCGCTGGATATGGCCGCCGGTTTCGGGGTCGCGGAATTCGGCGGCTTTGGCCAGACGCAAGATGAGTTCCTGCTCGCGGTCGATCAATGCCTGGGTGGCCTTGCGGACTTCCGAGCCAAGCCAGGCATTGCGGTCCTGCAACTTCATGTGGCTGCGCCGCAGGGCTAGCAGATTGCGCAGGCGGGCTTTCACCTCGTTGGGATCGACCGGCTTGGCGATAAAGTCGGTGGCGCCCAGGTCCAAAGCCTTGTGGCGGACCTGACGCTCGTCGGCGGCGGTCACCATGATGATGGGCACGTCTTTGGCCGCAGGCAGGGCGCGCAGGCCGGCGATGAACTGATGGCCATCCATGTCGGGCATCATATAGTCCACCAAAACCAGATCGGGCATGGCGCGGCTGCAGGCCTCCAAAGCCTGGACGGGCGATATATGGGCCTCGACCTCGATATCCTCGCCCAAGCCCTTAGCCAGCTGAGAAAACAGGATCAGATTGGTTTCGTTATCATCGACGACGAAAATCTTCATCTCGATTGTACTTCCTGTTGGCAAGCAATGCGGGAAGCGTCGGTGGTCAGGCGCTGGGGAGCGAGATCACGGGTAAGGCGGATTTTACCCGAGGGGCAGGGCCTGGGGCCAAGCAAAACAGGGGTGGGCACATGGTTGAGCAGCTGCACGCGGCAGTTCCAATCGTCGTAACCCAGGCCCAGGCCTGTGACTATAAATGAACTTGCGTCAGGGGGGCAAGCAGGGGTTCTTCGGACGCCTTTGGATGCCTCCACCAGTTACGATTCCTTATGCCTTTTTGTGATCCCTATGGGTGAAAGACAGGGGGGTGAATTTCCGTTATCATACATCCTTCTACATACCGCGTGAGCGTCATCCTGTCGCCGCAGTTCTCCAAGGCGGATATCATGCAAAACCTGCTTTCCCGGTTCTCGCTCAAGTTCCAGATCGGCACGCTTGTTCTGCTGTCTGGGCTGATTTTCGGCATCTCCGCCTTGATCCAAACTGGCATGGGGCGGATGGCCGATGAGACGCGGCAATATGCCCGCCAACAGCGTCAGGTATTGACCTTGGTGACCGAGGTGGATACCGGCATGTTGGAGGCTCGCCGCCACGAGAAAAACTTCATCCTTCGTCATGACGAGGCTTCTCAGAAGGAACATGCCCAGGCGGTGGCCGCGATGACCAGGGCGCTGGATGCATTGGGCACGGCCTTGCCGCCGGATCAGGCGGACCGTCGTTCCCTGGAGCAGGCTGTGAAAGCCGGAGTCGGATCCTATGTCTCCGGTTTCCGCAGTCTGGTCGAGGCGCAGCAGCGGATGGGCCTGACCGACAGCGACGGCGCTTTGGGCGCGATGAATGAGGCGGAACGTCAGTTGGAGCTTTCGCTGCGCGCCCTGGATGATCCGCGGCTGTTGAACCGCCTTCTGGAATTGCGCGGCCTGGAGGCTTCGGTGTTGCTGAAGCGCGATCCTGCGGTTCTGGCGACATTCCAGCAAAAAGGCGCCGAGTTCGCTCAGGCATTGCTGGGGCGAGATGGGGTGTCGTCTCAATTGAAGGCTTATCTGTCGGCCTTCCAGGCTGCGGCCGACGCCTCGATGGCGGCGGCGGCGGCGGAAAAAGACATGGTGGCGGCACATCGCCAGCAGCTGGAACCCAGGCTGAATGCTTTAAAAGACGGCAGCCGTCAGGATATGGGCCAGGCCCAGGCCGAAGCGGATCGCCTGTCGGCTTTGGCGGACAGTTTGAATCTGATGGTGATGGGCGGCGGCTTCATCTTGGTGCTGGTGGTGGGATGTCTGTTAGCTATGTCCATCTATCGTCCGCTGAACCAGATGTCTCATGTCATGCAGACCTTGGCGTCGGGCAATCTGTCGGTGGAAATTCCAGCACAGGATCGTCGTGACGAGGTGGGCGCCATGTCGCGCACCGTCTCCATCTTTAAGAACAGTATGATCGAAGCCATCCGTCTGCGCGATTCTCAGGAAGAGGAACGCGCCAGGGCGGCCCGAGACCGCGCGGCATCATTGGCGGCTCTGGCCGACAGCTTCGAGGCCACGGTCAAGGCCAAGGTGGCCGAGGTCGGGGCTTCGACCCAGTCCATTGGCAAAACGGCGAATGTGATGGCGTCTCGATCCGAACGCAGCGGCAGCCGTTCGCTCAGCGTCAATCAGGCGGCAATCAACACCAACGAACGGGCGGGCGTGGTTTCCGAAGCCACCCGGCAATTGGCCCTGGCGGTCAATGAGATCGCCAAGCAGGTGGGAAATTCCAGCCAGATCGCCCGCAAGGCGGTGGTGGATGTGAATGTTACCGTCGATCATATGAAGCAATTGTCGCAATCGGTGCTGTCCATTGGCGAGATCGCCACCATGATCAGCGATATCGCCGCCCAGACCAATCTTCTGGCCCTGAACGCCACTATCGAGGCGGCCCGTGCCGGGGAAGCGGGCAAAGGCTTTGCCGTGGTGGCCAACGAGGTCAAACATCTGGCCAGTCAGACCGCCAAGGCCACCGAGGAGGTCACCACCCAGGTCGCTTTGGTCCAGGCTTCGACCCAGGAAATGACCCATTGTATCGAAGGGGTGGTGGGCACGATCCGCGCCATGGAGGAAAGCTCGTCGGCCATCGCCGGGGCGGTTCAGGAACAGGAAGCCTCGACCCACGAAATTTCCAGCAGCATCGACGAAGTCGCCCACGAGGCCAGCCAGGTGTCGAATGCGGTGACTGATCTGGCCAAGTCCTCGACCATGTCCTGCGCCGGCACCGTGCGCGTCATCTGGAGCGCCCGCGCCTTGAGCAATGTGGTGCAAAGCCTGGAAGGCGAGGTAGATCGCTTCCTCGCCTCCGTCCGCAGTGGGAATGTGGGGTGAACCGACCTTTAGGTGGCGTTGCTTTCCATGATCATGATGCTGACGCCCTTGTCTTTGAAACTGGACAAAAGCTCTTCCATGGGCATGGCCATCTTGGCGTCGCGCTGAGGATCGAACGACATGCGCACATCAATGCCGTGTTCGCGTAACATTTTGGCGAAGGCCGCTTCCAGAGTGGTCTTGCCGGAATGTTCCGGGGCATTGAAGGTGACGAGAACGGTATGGTTGAGCAAGGTTTTCCTCCCTTTGTTGGTGTTGTCGCCAAGACTGCTCCGACCAAGGGTGGAGAGTGTTCGGCGAATCTTTTGATGCTTCTCTGAGAGTTACGCTTTCGTGACTATGTTTCCAGCTTTTATTTCCGCTCAGAGGTGGGTGGTATCAACCCTTAAGGCTCATATATCGACCCCATTGATTGTCATTTATAAAGCTAACGTATATGATATGCCTGCATTTAGTCATGCTATCGGTCGTTTGTTGGTTGATCAGAGAATGTGTGTTTCTTGTGCTGATTTCCTTTTGCGACTTGTATTCTGTGCCTGTGGGCGTCACGGCCTTGACCGAAGCACTGGTCGTCTGCGGCGATGGGGCGATAAAGTTCCGACACCTGCAAGGGTATGAAATTCGGCGGATAAGCTGTTGCGGTTGGCGCTATGCTCTGGCATAGCGTAGCGTTAAGAGATTGTATGAAACGGCGCCAAGCGCCGAAAATAATTGGGTCGGCGATGGGCGGGGCACCCCCTTGGCTGAGTGGGTTGCAACCAGACGCCTAAGCATGGCAGGAGCGTTCAAATGAATTACAGAATTTCTGACAATGGCGGGGTGCTTCAGGTCTCCCTGGACGGCAGCTTGAACTTTTCCTGTAATGAAGACTTCCAGGGGCTGCTGCAAAAGCTGTTGCAAAGCTCCAGCAAGCGGGTGGAATTCAACATGTCCGGCGTCGCCAGCATGGATTCGGTGGGGTTGGGCCTGCTCTATATCGCTCAGGAAGACCTGTCGGGCCATGGCTCCAAGCTCAGCATTACGTCGCCCAGCGAGAATGTCCGCCGTCTGCTGGAACTGACCCAGTCCAATCTGGTTTTTGATGTCCGCTAAGCGGATCGTTTTCTGAATTGAAAGCCGCCGCGATGATGCCTGTAATATGAACGGGCGCCGCGGCGGTTTTTGTTTCGGCGGGGGATGGCATGTTCGTATATACGGTGGGATACAAGTCGGTTGACGGCGCAAAGGTGATCGAAATCACCCATGATCGCCAGATTTCCCCGGCAGAGTTGGAGGCGCTGGTCAGCCAGGTTCTGCCTGAAGCCGCACGAAAGCATATTGCCGCCCTGGCCGATAAAGAACGCAAGCGCGGGCAGGTTCCTGACGATTTGTTCGATGCCTGCTTCATTCCCCATATTACCTTCAACCACGTCTACAAGCATGTGGTCGAATTGTTGATCGAGCGTCATGGCTTCAAACGTCTGGAATATGCGGCCAGCTTGACGGTTTTTTCCGTGCCGGATTTGCTGGTGCGTGGCGATGCCGCGGGCGACCCCGATGGCGACGACGATTTGCAGGCGCGTCTAAGCGAAGTTCTGGCCCAGGCCGGATTGCCGGTGGAAACCGCGGAAGAACGTGAAGCCCATGAAGAGGCCAAGATTGCCGCTCTGGCTCCTATCCGCCGGGAACGGCGGGCGCAGCGCGCCGTGGCGCGGTTCAAGGCCACCGGCCATAATCCCTTCAAGACCGAAGACGTCCTGCTGGTGAAAGAGATGCTTTCTCAACTGGCTGAACGTCCCTTGGACGAAGCCGAAGCGGCGCGACTGGATGAGATATTGCCGGCTCTTCTGGAAGTGGAAACGGCGCCGGTGCCAGATGATTTGGCCCAGCAATTCCTGGCCTATGAAGACACCCAGGCCTTGGCCGTTCTGTTGGGGGCCGAATTGCCCCAGGAAGCGCCTGAAGAATCGTTGCCCCAGGAATCGGCTGATGAGCCTCAGTCCTTGGCAGAGGAAGACGGTACCGACGAACCGGTTGATGAGGCAGAGGAAACGCCTGCTTTGTCAGTGAACCCAGAGTCCGCAGAGTAGCGCAAATCCACGTCTGAATAATCCACCAGATCGGCGTGGGCGCGGCTGCCTATTTCCAGATAGCGGGCGGGGGTGGCCCCTTCGTTGATCAACTGATGTCCATTGGCCACGCCCTTGGGGAAACCTGCGGCCATGCCTGGTCCAAGGATCTGGCGGCCATCATTGGTGACTAACGTTATTTTCCCATCCAGCACATAGATGAATTCATCTTCGTGACTATGCCAGTGGCGCAGGCAGGATTCTGCACCCGGCGGCAGCACGACCAGATTAACCCCATAATCAGTCAAGCCCAGCGCGTCGCCCAAGCGGCGCTTGCGGCGATGTTGGGCCACATCTGAAAATGGCGCGGGCTTGTGCAGCCTGCCGGTTTGGGAGGTCTTAGTGGTGGCCGCCATGGCCATGAGCCGGGGTTTCGACGCCGGTGCCCGAGCTGCGGACCGACCACACCAAACCGTAGACGACGAAACAGGCGGCAACGAACCCGATAGCCATTTCCATTTTGGGAATTCCCTAAAACTGTAAGGCGAAAATGAAGCTCTAGGCTGGCATGTCCCTCGGCGCTCTGTCAACGACGGAGGGCAGGGGCGGTGCCGAGAGACAGCCTGCGATCCTCATTTTGCCATTCCGGCCAGGGATGGTGATACAGGAATGAATTGCGAAAGCGCGGGTCGCTGGTGACGTCCTGGGCCGCCCAAATGGGCAGGGGGATCTGGGCGGTCTGGTGCTTCAGCTCGATCTCGGCCAGAACCAGACCCGAATTGGCCCCCAGAAATTCGTCGATCACCCAGTTGCAGCCGGCGAAGCTGACCGCATGGCGCAGTTTCTCGATGGGCGGCAGCGAGCAAACCTCGCTCAACATATAGCGGGCGTGATCGGTGGGGATGTCGTATTCGAACTCGGCGCGGCCCTGTCCAGGGTCGCGGCTGGGCTGCTTGATGGTCAGGCGGCCCTTGGTTCCGACCAAACGGATGCGGACGCTGGGGCCGTCGGACGAGGCGATATAGCCTTGCAGAATATGGGTCGGAATGGAGCTGACCGGCCAAAGGCCGGGGCGCACCAGGAATTTCCGTTCGATCTCAACCGGAATGTCCATGGTCCCCTCCATGACCTGCTTTGAAGGCGGAACTTCGCAGGTGCAAAAAAGAATGCGCCACCACCTTTAAGCCCGCAATTCGCGGTATGCAAGAGAGAGGGTTGTGACAAACGCATTTGACTCAGGACTGTAACCAGAGCGGGGGATCAGGGGCCGGAGTTGGGCTCGATCACATTGCCGTTGGCGTCGAACAAGGGCGCTTCCACATCAACGAATTCCTGAGAAAAAGCGAAGCTTTCCTCCAGGTGGCGCAGATGGTCCACCATGTCGTTCAGCTGATAAAGCTGTTCCTTAACCTCGTCGGGCATGGAATCGAAGCCGCCCAGCGCCTCGACGGTGCTGTTCAGATTGGTCGCCGCCTCGTTCATGCGGAAGGACAGCCCCAGGGGAAAGCCGCCTTTCAGGGCGCCGTTGGCGTTGTCCAGAAGCCTTTGAGCCTTGTCGCCGATCAGCTTGACCCCCGTGGACAGCAGGCGGTCGCGCATGTCCTGAATGCCGTTGGACAGCGGATCGCGGATGCTTTCCGACACCATCGACAGCCACGACAGCAACAGGTCCAGCAGATTGCACAGCCGTTCGGCGGCTTCCAGCAGGTCGTCCTTCAGCTTTTGACGCTTGCGGGGCGAAAGGGAGCCGTCCTTCAGGGCGTTGCGCAAAGCCTCGATATCGCCAGCCACTACCCGCGCCGCCTTCAAGGTGGCCAGGGCTTGGATCTCGGTGCTCGTCTGGGGGCTTAAGCTGCGTGGGGCCATGTCAGTCGGTCAAAGAAGGGGTTAAGGCCGACATTGGTAACTCTTCGCGGGGGCGCGCGTCCAGTCTTGCGAAAAAAATGAAAAAATTATCGGGGTGTGCAGTCCGTCACAGCTGAGGGGGGAGAAAAGATCCATTATCCACCCATGGGCAGCCCCCAACGGAATGAAATGAGCCGGGGAGCTTCGCCTAAAGGTTAGTAAAGCCCCTGGCATGTTATTACGGAGAACTACCATGTTGAAGCTCATCGTCTCTGCTGAAACCCTGAAGAATAGCGCCGTTTCTTCCGTTAAGTCGTTCTTTGGTGACAAATCTGGTGTGACTGCTATCGAATACGGCCTGATTGCCGGTCTGATCTCCGTGATCATCATCGGCGCCGTGGGTACGATTGGCGGAAGTTTGGTGACCAAATTTACCGCGGTTTCCGACGCCCTGAAGTAAGGCATCGCGCAAAAGGTTTCCGCGCCGGTCCTGTCCGGGCAAAGAAACTTTGAAGAGCCGGCTCCGCTGCCATGGAGCCGGCTCTTTCATTGTTTTCGCCAAGGACCAGAAAAATAAGGCACTGGGAAAAGTGGCCGATTGTGCGAAATGTGATTGTTCGGTGGCGTTATTGGCTTCTAGCCTGTGAAACCACAGGAGACAGCCAATGGAAGCCCATTCGGACACCTTTACCGCCTTGTGCGAGGCTTTGGACGACGAATATAAGGCGCGGGCCACCTACCGTGCCGTGCTTCAGCGTTTTGGGCCGGTGCTGCCCTTCGCCAATATCGTTGCCAGCGAAGAGTGTCACATCCAGGCTTTGTTGCCGCTTTTCACCTGTCGAGGATGGACCCCGCCGGCCGACCGTTGGGATGGCGCCATGGCGGCGCCACAAACCTTTGGCGAGGCTTGTCGCGTTGGTGTCGAGGCGGAAATCGAAAACGTCACTCTCTATGATCGTCTGTTTTCGTTGGTTCAGGATCAGGACGTTCTGTCTGTCTTCCGGGTCTTACAGCACGCCTCGGCCGAATGCCATCTGCCGGCTTTCCGGCGCGGCCTGGAGGGCGGCGGGGCTGCTGGAGCCTGCGGCTGCGGCGGCCATCGTCGGGAGCATGATCGTGAACAACGGCAGAATGGCCATGGCTGTTGCGGCCATTGATGTGGATCAGAAACTGGGGGGCGTGCAGGCGCTGACGATTTCGCAGTCCTCTTCCCCCACATTGCGGAAGCGATGCGGCGTGCGGCTGTCGAAGAAATAGGCCTCGCCGGGACCGAGGATGCGGGTCTGATCGCCCACCGTTACCTCCAGTCGTCCCTTCATGATCAGCCCGCCTTCCTCGCCGTCATGGGTGATCATCACCCGGCCGGTGTCGGTGCCGGGGGCATAGCGTTCGGACAAAATCTGCAAGGCCCGCCCGGTCAGATCCTGGCCCAACTGGCGGTACGAGATGGCGCCCTTGCCAATCTCGACGAAATCATCCTGACCATAGAACACCTTGGGCGGTTCCGGGGTTTCCAGGGCGAAGAATTCCGACATGCCCATGGGAATGCCGTCCAGCACCCGCTTCAAGGCGCCCACCGAGGGATTGATCTGGTTGGATTCGATCAGCGAAATGGTGGCGTTGGTCACGCCCGCCTGCCGGGCCAGGGCGCGTTGGGACAGTTTGCGGGCGGTGCGGACCATCTTCAAGCGGGCTCCCACATCGATATCCAAGGCGGCCTCCGTTTCTAGTGTTAAGTATGCTTAACAAGAAAGCATCTTGTTCAACATCGGGCAACGCCTCACTGTGAGGGCAGACATTTTTCCTCTCAGCGGAGTGCTTCGATGAGCGCCACCACCCCGGACGATCTTGCTGCCTTTTGGATGCCTTTCACCGCCAACCGTCAGTTCAAGGCGGCTCCTCGTCTGCTGAAGTCGGCCAAGGACATGCATTACACCAGCGACGACGGCCGCAGCGTGCTGGACGGAACATCCGGCCTGTGGTGCGTCAATGCCGGGCACTGCCGTCCGCGTATCGTCGAAGCGGTGCAGTCCAAGGTGGCCGAGCTGGATTTTGCCCCCACCTTCCAGATGGCTCATTCCGATGCCTTCCTGCTGGCTGATCGCCTGGCCAAGCTGATGCCTGATCCGCTGAACCATGTGTTCTTTACCAATTCCGGTTCGGAATCGGTGGATACCGCCCTGAAGATGGCTCTGGGCTATCACCGCATGAAGGGCGACGGGGCGCGCACCCGGTTGATCGGCCGCGAGCGTGGTTATCACGGGGTCGGCTTCGGCGGCATTTCGGTGGGCGGCATCGCCAGTAACCGCAAGCATTTCGGGCCGCTGCTGCCGGGCGTCGATCACATTTCCCACACCCATGATCTGGAACACAACGCCTTCACCAAGGGGCAGCCGAGTTGGGGCGCTCATCTGGCCGACGATCTGGAGCGGGTGGTGACACTGCATGACCCTTCGACCATCGCCGCCGTAATCGTCGAGCCCATGTCCGGCTCGACCGGCGTGCTGGTGCCGCCCAAGGGCTATTTGGAACGGCTGCGGGCCATCTGCGACAAATACGGCATCCTGCTGATTTTCGACGAGGTGATCACCGGCTATGGCCGACTGGGCGCGCCGTTCGGGGTCAATTTGTTCGGCGTGACCCCGGATATCGTCACCACCGCCAAGGGGCTGACCAACGGCACCATTCCCATGGGCGCGGTCTATGCCTCGGACAAGGTGCATGACGCCTTCATGCAGGGGCCGGAAAGCGCCATCGAGTTCCTTCACGGCTATACTTATTCGGCTCATCCGGTGGCGGTGGCTGCCGGTCTGGCGACCTTGGACACCTATGAGGAAGAGGGGCTGCTGACCCGCGCGGCTCAATTGTCGCCTAAATGGGAAGAGGCGGTGCACAGTCTGCGCGGACGGCCCAACGTCATCGACATCCGCAATATCGGTCTGGTGGCCGGCATCGAACTGGCTTCGCGTCCCGGCGCGGTGGGAGCGCGGGCTTACGAGGTCTTCGTCAAATGCTATGAGGCCGGCGTGTTGATCCGCGTCACCGGCGACATCATCGCTTTGTCGCCGCCCCTGATCTGCCAGGAAAGCCATATCGACCAGTTGATCGGCACCCTGGGCAATATTCTGAAGACGGTGGCCTGACCATGAAGACCCTGCATCATTACGTGAATGCCCAGGCGGTGGCCGGAACCTCCGGGCGCTTCCTCGATGTGTTCGATCCTTCCACCGGCCAGGTGACGGCCAAGGCTCCGCTGGCGGCGAAGGCCGAGGTGGAAGCCGCCATCGCCTCGGCCCAGGCGGCGTTTCCGGCCTGGGCGGCGACCCCTGCCGCCAAGCGGGCTCAGGTGCTGTTTAAGTTCCGCCAGCTGATCATCGATCATATGGACGAACTGGCGGTGCTGGTGTCGTCGGAACATGGCAAGACCCTGCCGGATGCCAAGGGCTCCATCACCCGCGGTCTGGAAGTGGTGGAATTCGCCTGCGGCATTCCGCAGATGCTGAAGGGCGAGTTCAGCGAGCAGGTGGCGGGCGGCGTCGATGCTTATTCTTTCCGGCAGTCCCTAGGGGTTTGCGCCGGTATCACGCCCTTCAACTTCCCGGCCATGGTGCCTCTGTGGATGTTCCCGGTGGCCATTGCCTGCGGCAATACATTCGTGCTGAAGCCGTCCGAGAAAGACCCCTCCACCGCTTTGCGGCTGGCCGAGCTGATGGTGGAAGCCGGCTTGCCCGCCGGGGTGCTGAATGTGGTGATCGGCGACAAAGAGGCCGTCGATACCCTGCTGACCGACGAGCGGGTGCAGGCCGTCAGCTTTGTCGGCTCGACCGGAATCGGCAAATATGTCTATGCCACGGGCGCGGCTCACGGCAAGCGGGTGCAGGCTTTGTGCGGGGCCAAGAACCATCTGGTGGTGCTGCCCGACGCCGATTTCGATCAGGTGGCCGATGCCTTGATGGGGGCGGCCTATGGTTCGGCCGGTGAACGCTGCATGGCGGTTTCCGTGGCGGTGGCCGTGGGCGATCAGGCCGCCGACGAGGTGATCTCGCGGCTGGTGCCGAAGCTGCGCAGCCTGAAGGTCGGGGCTTGGACAGACCCCCAGGCCGAAATGGGCCCGGTCGTCACCAAGGACAGTCTGGATCGCATCAAAGGCTATGTGGATGCCGGGGTGCGCGACGGAGCCGAATTGGTGGTGGATGGCCGGTCCCAGGCGGTTCTGGGCCATGAGGGCGGTTTCTTCATGGGCGGCTGCCTGTTCGACAAAGTGACGCCCGAGATGAGCATCTATAAGGATGAAATCTTCGGGCCGGTGCTGGCTGTGGTGCGGGTGGCCGATTACGAGACGGCTTTGAAGCTGGTGAACGAACATCAGTACGGCAATGGCGCGGCCTTGTTCACCCGCGACGGCGACGCCGCCCGCGATTTCGTCAGCCGTGTGCAGGCGGGCATGGTGGGGGTGAATGTGCCGATCCCGGTGCCGGTGGCCTATCACAGCTTTGGCGGCTGGAAACAATCCCTGTTCGGCGACCTGCATGTGCATGGCCCGGAAGGGGTGCGTTTCTATACGCGCCAAAAGGCGGTTACCGCCCGCTGGCCGTCGGGAATCCGTTCGGGGGCTCAGTTCCACTTCAAGAGCGGCGCCGAGCACTGATCCGGCAAGGCCGCCGTCGAAGTTTCACCCTTGGGGGTGGACTTTGAGGGCGGTCGGTGCCACCCTTTGGAGCAGTTTATGGGGGTGGCATAGGCCATATGACGGGCTCTGTGATGTCGGGTTCTGGGTCGGGCTTAGGGATGGCGTGGGATAAGGCGGTGCAATCTCGGCGTTCGCGCCGCTGGATTGTTGCCGCCATGTTGTCGGCTGTTCCTTTTGCCGCGGCCATTGGCTGGATTTCCAGCGATCAGTGGTTCGCGTCTCATATGAACGCGGCGGTGACGCAGGCTCATGCCGAAGCGGTGGCGGCCCGTCATGATGTGCGTTCCACTTTATCGGTTCTGATCCGCCACGAACTTGGTTTGGCGCGGGATTTCTCGGCCGATCGCGACGTGCTCGACAGCCTGCAGAATAGCGCGTCCGAAGCGGAGCATTTCCGCCGGATCAGCCAATTGCTGGAGCGGAGGGCGGCTGATCTGGGGGTCGATCTGGCCTGGCTGTCGCTGCCCGACGGCACTTGCGTCGCGTCCAGCAATTACCTGAAGCCCGATAGTCTGGTGGGCGAGAGTTTCTCGGATCGCAGCTATTTCCGTTCGGCCATGGCCGGCGAGGTGGGGCGGCAATTCGCCGTGGGGCGTCGCACCAACATGCCGGGGCTGTTTTTCTCGGCTCCGGTGAGCGATGGCGGCAAAGTCTTGGCGGTGATGACCATCAAGGTCAATCTGCCCAGCGTCGCCTCCGAGGTTCTGCACACCAAGTCCTTCATTGCCGACGCCCAGGGCGTGGTGATCCTGTCCAGCGATCAGCGGGATCAGTTCGCCGTGCTGCCCGGCGCCTCCATTCTGGGCATGGACGACGGCGTTCGGATGACCCTTTACAAGCGCACCTCCTTTCAAGCTATGCCGCTGGTTTCAGCCGGTTATCTTGATCATTCGGACATCATGCGCATCGGCGCTTCGGGCGGGCTGGGGCTGGTTGTCTCGGAGCCGTCTTTGGAAGACGGCCTGATAGTGCATTCGGTCGGCGATCTGAGCGGTCTGCCGGCCTTGGAACATGATCGTTGGGTACTGTTCCTGGGTTTGTCGCTGGGTTTGTCGCTGCTGTCTTGGACCCTGACGGCGGCCATGGCCTGGTGGTACAGCTCGCGCCGCCAATTGCAGCGGGTGCAACAGGCCGAGGAACATTTCCGCGCCGCCTTCCAGCACGCCGCCATCGGCATGACCCTGGTCTCGCCCGAAGGCCGCTTTCTGCAGGTGAACGAGGCTTTGTGCCGGTTGCTGCATTATGCCGAAGACGAACTGGTCGGCATGTCGGTGCTGGAGGTGACCCACCCCGAGGATGTGGCCCCCGACCTCAGTCTGATCCGCGACTGTCTGGAACGTAAGCGCATCGGCTATCAGCTGGAAAAACGCTATATCAACCGCCGCGGGGCTACCGTGTGGGCCTTGTTGACGGCGTCTTTGCTGCGCGACGCCAACGGCGAGCCGCTGCATTTTATCTCGCAGATCCAGGATATTACCGAACGCCGTCGGGCCGAGGAATCCTTGCGCGGCTATGTGCGCGAGATCCAGGATCTCTATGACCACGCTCCTTGCGGCTATCACTCGCTGGACGGCGACGGCGTCATTGTCCGGGTCAACGATACCGAACTGCGCTGGCTGGGCTATGACTGGAAGGATGTGGTTGGGCGGATGCGCTTCCAGGACATGCTGACCGTCGACAGCCTGCCCCGCTTTACCGACGCCTTCGAGCAGTTCAAGCTGCGCGGCTTCATGCAGGATTTGCTGTTGGAGTTGATCCGCAAGGATGGCTCCATCATGCCGGTGCTGATCAGCGCCACGGCTATCTATGACGTGAACGGCCAGTACCTGATGTGTCGCAGCACGGTCTATGACATGACCGAGCGCAAGCGCATCGAAGACGATCTGGCCGACGCCAAGGTGGCCGCCGAATCGGCGAACCGCGCCAAAAGCGATTTCGTCGCCAATATGAGCCACGAAATCCGCACGCCCATGAATGCCGTTCTGGGATTGGCGCATTTGCTGGGCAAAAGCGACCTTCAGTCCAACCAGAAATCCCTGGTCGAGAAGATTTCCATCTCGGCCCGCTCGCTTTTGGGGATCATCGACGAAATCCTCGATTTCTCGAAGATCGAGGCCGACCGCCTGCAACTGGAAAGCATCGAGTTCGATCTCGACCGGGTGCTGGAAGGCTTGGCCACCATCATGTCCATCAATGCCTCGGCCAAAGACCTGGAGCTGGTCATCTCGGTCGGGCCGGATGTGCCGCGCAAGCTGAAGGGCGATCCGTCGCGGTTGCAGCAGATTTTGATCAATCTGGCCGGCAACGCCATCAAATTCACCGAAAGCGGCGAGGTCTGCGTCTCTATCACCCTGCAACCCGGCAGTCTGGTGGAAAATGGGCCGGAAAAAGGGGCGCGGCTGGTGTTCTCGGTGC
>Ga0209415_10007586_pt1 | contig 18921 bp, 16 predicted proteins | sample PeaSoiSIISIP2007_FD_187696 | JGI IMG/M metagenome (GOLD analysis project Ga0209415, IMG submission 187696) | Peat soil microbial communities from Weissenstadt, Germany - SII-SIP-2007 (SPAdes) (version 2) | ecosystem: Environmental > Terrestrial > Soil > Wetlands > Peat | place: Germany...
GGTAGCACTCGTACGGCGGGCGGCCGCCGTCGGCCGGGTCGGGGAAGACGTCGTGGAGCACGAGCAGGCCACCGGGCGCGACCTTGGGGCCCCACCCGCGGTAGTCCGCCCAGGCGACCTCCTCGCCGTGGCCCCCGTCGACGAAGACCATGCCGAGCGGTGTCGACCAGTCCCGGGCCACGGTGGCCGAGACTCCGAGGATCCCGACGACGAGGTCCTCGACCGCGGCCTCCTCGATACGTCGGCGCCAACCGGGGAGCGTGTCCATCCTCCCCGTCCCCGGATCGACGAGCGAGGGGTCGTGGTGGGCCCAACCGGCCTGCATCTCCTCCGAGCCGCGGTGGTGGTCGAGGCTGTAGCAGGTGACCCCGTCCCGTCCCGACGCCACGATCCCGGCCGCGAGCAACAGCGTGGAGCGCCCGAGGTAGGAGCCGATCTCGAGGAGCGGCCCGAGCGCGCTCCTCGCGGCGCGCTCCGCGGCGCGGGCGAGCGCGAGCCCCTCCTCGAGCGGGAGGAACCCCGGGGCGGCCGCGGCGGCCGCGACGAGCTGCGCAGCGCGCCCGGTGTACCCGGCAGATCCCGTGCCCACCACGGCGGCGGTTGCGCCCGGGGTTAGTCGAAGAGGCCCGCGAAGCCCGAGCGGACCGACTTCGCCAGGTGGACGTTCACCGCGAGGCGCTCGATGGTCTGTTCGATGAGCAGTGTCCGCGCGCCCGGCACGTGCGCACGGCAGAAACTCGCCGCCGCATCGAGGTAGCGCGGCTCTCCCGTCTCGTCGAGCTCGGCGAGCCCGGTGATGTCGAGCATGCGGTGGATCGAGTTGTCCGGGAAGCGGGCGACGAGCTCGTCGATGTGCGCGGTGAGGAACTCGAAGGTCACCGGGCCGCACGAGCGGCTCCGGAGCAGGCCGCCGAGCACGTACGGCGCGTTCTGGCTCCGGATCTCCGAGCGGCACAGCTCGTGCAGCTCACGGGCGAACTCGACATCGCGCACCCCGATGAGGCAGTAGAGGTTGCGGATCTCGTCCATCGGGTTCCGGGGGTGGCGCCAGCGCTCGAGGATCGCCTCGAACTCCGTGCGGGTCGCGTGCGCGGCCACGACGCCGAGGGCCGCGGCCGCGAGGTCCGCGGGCATCGCCTCGCCCTCCTGGTCCGCTGCGACGAGCTCCCGGCAACGCGCGATCACCCCGGGGTTCTCGGCGATCGTGCCGAGCGCCCCGATGAGCGAGGAGCGCAAAAGCGGCGTCTGCTCGTCCTCGCCGGGAGCCGCGTCCCATCCGACCCGCTCGAAGACGGGCGCGAGCAGTCGAGCCGTGAACGACGCGAGCGCGGCCCGCTCGGCGTCGGGCGCGACGAGATCGAGAGTGCTGATCGCCCCGATGACGACCGACCACACGTTCGGGTCGGTCTCGTCGCCGAGGTGTCCGACCACCTGCAGGTACTCGCCGATCCCTGCGATCCCGCCGAGGACCGCGGCCCAGGTGTCCGAGACGAGGTTGTAGCGCTCCGCCGGTGCGAGCGACGCGATGCCGGCGAGGAGCGCGTCGAGGAGGGGCTCGTCGTAGCGGAGGCGGTAGAAGCCCGCGCCGTCGACGTTCAGGACAACAGGCCCGTCGGGGGTCCGGATCACCTCGGGCGCCGAGCGGAGCAGCACCTTGTTCTCGCCGCTGCCCGCGCCGAGCGGGCGGAAGATCACCGGCACGAGCCAGTCGCGCCCGATCGCGGAGCCACCGGGCCCGGCGTCGGCGACCGGCAGGTAGGAGAAGGGCTGCTGGGAAACCTCGACGCCGTCGCTTCCCGCCCGCGCCCGCACGAGCGGGTAGCCGCCCTGGAAGATCCACGAGTCCATGAGCTCCCGGATCGGCTCCCCGCCGGCCTCGGCCTCGATCGCGTCCCACAGATCTGTGGTCTCGGTGTTGGCGTACTTGTGCGCCGCGAGGTAGCGCCGGACACCGGCGCGGAAACGCTCCCGCCCGAGGTAGCGCTCGAGCATCCACAGGACGCCAGCGCCCTTCTCGTAGGTGAGGACGTCGAACATCGCCGCCGCCTCCTCGGGCCGGCGCACCGGGAACTCGATCGGACGTGTGGCGTGCAGCCCGTCGACACCGAGGGCGCTGCCCTTGTCGCGGGAGAACCCGACGAAGGTCTCCCACTCCGGTCGGTAGTCGTCTTGACAGCACAGCGCCATGAAGGTCGCGAACGCCTCGTTCAGCCAGATGCCGTTCCACCAGCGCATCGTGACGAGGTCGCCGAACCACATGTGCGCGATCTCGTGTTCGACGACCTCGGCGAGGCGTTGCAGCTCGGCGCGGGAGGTGTTCTCGGGGTCCGAGAGCAGTATTGCCTCGCGGAACGTGACGCAGCCGAGGTTCTCCATCGCACCGGCCGCGAAGTCGGGGATCGCGATGAGGTCGAGCTTCTCCCCCGGGTAGGCGATGGCGAAGTAGTCCGCGTAGAACCGCAGCGCGTGCGCCCCCGAGTCGAGGGCCGCGGCGGTGAGGTGCGCTTTGCCCGGCACGTGGATCACCCGGAGCGGGATGCCGTCGACGTCCACGGCGTCGGTGGCCTCCAGCTGGCCGACGATGAACGCGACGAGATAGCTCGACATCGCGATCGTGTCGCCGAAGCGGATCCGGCGTGCTCCGCCGCCCAGCTCCTCGACGGAGATCTCCGGGCCGTTCGAGACCGCCAGGAGCCCGGCCGGCACGTCGAGCGTCACCGAGAAGACGGCCTTCAGCGCCGGTTCGTCGTAGGAGGGGAACGCCCGTCTCGCGTCGGTCTCCTCGAACTGCGTCGTCGCCAGCGTGCGCTCGACGCCGTCGTCGTCGACGAAGGTGCTGCGGTAGAAGCCGCACAGCTTGTCGTTCAAGATCCCCGAGAAACGGCACGAGAGGCTGTAGCGGCCGGGAGCGATCTCCTCGACCGACCGCAGCCGCACCATCTCCCGCTCGGGGTCGGGCACCACCTCGAGGGGGACACCGTCGCCCGGTCCCGAACCCGTTGACCAACCGCTCGTGATCGAGGCCTCGCTCACCTCGAGCTCGACGGCATTGAGGACGATCTCCCCGGTGGCCTCCTGCACCTCGATCTCGATCCGCTCCTCGCCGGTGAACGCGGCCGCCTCGAGATCGGGGGCGAGGCGGAGCTCGTAGCGTCGGGGGAGCGAGCTCGTCGGGAGCCGGTAATCCGCGGTTGCCTCATGGGTCACGGTCATCGGCCCGAGGCTACTCAGCGCCAGAACCGCCTCGCCGAATCGACTTCGCTACATTGGCCGCCATGTCGAGCCCCGATGCCTTCTCCCTTATTTCGTCGCGCGGCGAACGCCGCCACGACTTGTGCTGCGTCGGAACGGCGCTCATCGACCACCTTTCCTTCGCTGGACTCGACGTCGTGGAGTCCCTCGGCCTCGATGCGGGGTCGATGACCCTCGTCGACGGCTCGGCGGCGGCCAGGATCCGCGAGGTCGTGGGTGAGGGGCGCGAGGTCTCGGGTGGCACGGTCGCGAATACCGCGGCGGGCGTCGCGTCCCTCGGCGGTCAGCCGGTGTACGTCGGCGCGGTCGCGGAGGACGACCTCGGCGAGCGCTACGAGTCCGATCTCGAGTCCTCGGGCGTTCGGGCGGTCCTCGAGCGCCTCCCGCTCGCCGACGGGGGGACGACGGGAACCGGTGCGTGCTACGTCATCGTGACGCCCGACAGCGAGCGCACGATGGCGACGACCCTCGGGGTGTCCGGCCTGCTGCACGCGTCGGTCCTCGACACCTCGACCGTCGGTGCCTCCGAGCTCGTCTACTTCGACGGCTATCTGCTCGACTTCCCCGACTCGACGGCGATCGTCGATCGCATCCTGCACCTCGCGGGACAGGCCGGCACCCAGGTGGCGCTCGGGCTCGCGGACCCCTTCGTCGTCGATCGCCACCACGACCGCCTCGTCGACCTCCTCGAACGGGTGGACATCGTCTTCGCCAACGAGGAGGAGGCGATGGGCATGACCGGCGACTCGACCGTCGAGCGCGCCGTCGACGGTCTGCGACGCCTCGGTCGGCTCGCCGTGGTGACCTGCGGCGCCAAGGGAGCGCTCCTCGGCAGCGGCCGCGAGGTCGCGGCGATCGAGTCGGTCCCGGTCAAAGAGGTGGTCGACGTCACCGGCGCGGGGGATCTGTTCGCCGCGGGCGTCTGCTACGGCTACACCCACGGCCTCGATCTCGAGACCTGCGGCAAGCTCGGGGCGTTGTGCGCGTCCGAGGCGATCAGCCACCTCGGGGCCCGACCGGCCACCTCGCTTCGCGAACTCGCCGTCGCCGCCGGACTCCTCTGAGCCCAGGCCACGCGCCGAGGCCGGCGTCGGCGGGCAATCCGGGGATCGCGCCCCGCAGGCGTCCTCAGGCCGAGGCGTGTCGCCCGGCGCGTTCGGCCGCCGCGGTGTACAGGTGGGTCGCGTTCTGCCCGTAGATGTCGTCGCGCAGCTCGTCACGGATCGAAATCGGAAGCGCCCGGTCGGGGGAGTCGAAGTCCCAGTGGGGGTAGTCCGAGGAGAACATGATGCGGTCGGTCATTCCGGTGAATTCGATCGCCTGGAGCAGCTGGGCGGGGTCGTCAGGTTCCTCGATCGGCTGGGTGGACATCCAGTAGTGGTCCCGGAAGTACTGCGACGGCGGCGCCTCGAGGTGCGGTAGGTCCTCGCCGAGGACCTCGAAGGTGGCGTCCATCGCCCACTGCAACGGACCGGCCCAGGAGATGCAGGCCTCGACGAGCGCGACCTGGAGCGCGGGGAACTCGTTGAACACGCCCTCGCAGATCATGCCCATGGCGAGGCGCACCATGGTCGTGTGCAACCAGATGTGCTGCTCGAGGTAGAACGACGGCGCGCCGGCGCCGCGGTAGCCGTTGTTGCCCCCGCCGACGTGGCACATCATGACGAGCCCGCGGGCCTCCGCGGCCTCGTAGATCGGCCAGTACTTCCGGTCACCCCACTCCGAGTGCGCGCCGCCCGAGATCGCGACCTGCACAAAGCGCTTGTCGTCCGCGTAGCGCTCGATCTCGGCGACCGCGAGGTCCGGGTAGTCGAAGGGGACGTTGAGCGTCGCGAGCAGCCTCGGGTCGCGCTCCAGCCACTCCTCTCGGACCCACTCGTTTACCGCGTGCGCCATCGCCGCTTGGAACCCGGCCGGCTCGCCGGCGCCCTGGATGAGGGGGATGAGGACCGCGACGTCGTGCCCGTACTGGTCGAGGAGCTGCTCCTGCATGAGGCCGAGGTCGCTGCCGGGGAAGCCGCCCTCGACCGCCGCGTCGACGCGGTAGCCGCCGTTGCGCAGGCGTGGATAGGTCTGGGAGCCCTGGCGCGAACCCCTGCCGCCGCCGGAACGCTCGAGGCGTGTCCGCCACGGCTCGGGGAGCCGAGGCAGGATGTCCCTCGGCAGGTACATCGGGTGCACGTCGACGTCGACGAGCAGCGTCGTCGCCGGGGTCGCCCGCTCGGTCGCCGCGGCCGTGGTCTCGCCGGTCCGTTCGTCGATGGTCGTCATCGTCTGGCCTCCTCGTCCGTCTCGGGCGGCGTGACGCCGGCCGGTTCGGTCTCGATCTCGTAGAACGCCGCGGCGTTGCCCCGCAGCACGGCCTCGCGGCCGTCTTCGCCGAGTACCCCGAGGAGCTTCTCGCTCCCGTCCTCGCCGTGGTCGTGGGGGTAGTCGCTCGAGTACATGAGGAAGTCCCACGCGCCGAGCATGTGGGCGAACTGGGCGACCTCGAGCTCGCTCACCCGCCTCGGGATCTGCGTCGGACTGGTCGTCGCTCGGAAGTGCTTCTTGATGTACACCGACGGCCGGTCGCGCACCCATGGCGTCTCGCGCCAGAGCGCCTTCCAGTCCTTGTCGTAGCGCCACATGAGCGAAGGGATCCACCCGAAGCCGAGCTCGGCGAGCACGACGCGGAGCGACGGGTGACGCTCGAAGACCCCTTCGGCGACGAGGGAGAGCATCTGCGCCGGGGCGATGATCTGGGAGTTGTAGAGGTAGTCCTCGTAATACGAGGCCGCGCCGCCGGTCGTCGTCGGCGCCATGCTGACCCCGCCCCAGGGGTGCAGCGCGAGCGGGAGGTGGTTGCGGGCCGCGGCGTCGTGGATCGCGCGGTAGCGCACGTTGCCCCAAGGGGTCTCGCTCCGCACGGGGAGGAGGATCTGGGCGAATCGGCGGTCGGCACCGAGGCGGTCGATCTCCTCGGCCGCGGCCTCGGGGTGCAGTGTCGGCACGACGACGCTGCCCCGGAGACGGTCGTCGCGATCGAGGAACTCCTCGCGCATCCAGTCGTTGATCGCCCGGGTGATCGCCGTCTCGTAGTAGGGGTTGCGGCCGGCCTGAAACGACGCGACGCAGGTCAGCACGACCGCTCTCGGCTCGTAGGGCTCGAGCAGCTGGGTGCGAAGCGTCGAGTAGTCGGCCGGCGGGAACGATCCGGCGGCCCGGGCCTCGGGTCGCGCGGAGAGCGCCTCGGACGCGGGGTAGAGGCGGTGGCCGATCCCGATCCTCCCGCCGCGGATGTACTCGTGCCAGTACGGGTCGAGGTACGGCAGCAGTACCGCCATCGACTCCGGCTCGACATGCACGTCGCAGTCGATCGCGCCGTGGGCGATCGCGCTCATCGCGAGCGACCGCTCGACGCGCCGTCGCGGCGCGAGCGCGGCTCAGTCCTCGACAACGACGTACTCCTCCTCGATGAAGACCGGGACCGTCTCGGCGACGTAGGGCCCCGGTACCCGACCATCCGGGCCAGGGGCGGCGCCGCCCGCGGATTGTTCGGCGGACTCGAGCTCGGTCCCGGGGAGGACCGACACGTCGTAGCGCCGGGCCGAGACGTTGCCGTGACCCGGGCCCATGAACGATTGCCCGGTCGCCAGGTCGTACTCCCAGCCGTGCCACGGGCAGGCGAGCAACGGCACGCCCGGGTCCATCGAGAACTGGCCGGGGCCCGATGAAACCGCCCGCGGCGCGAGCGCGCCGACGCAGAGCGGCCCGAACTGGTGTGGGCAGCGGTTGCGGATCGCGTAGAAGGTGTCGTCGACGCGGAACACACCGACCGACTTGCCGTTGACGTCCACGATCCTGCGGTCGCCGTTCGCGAACTCCGAGGCCCTCCCGACGACGACCCGCATGGGCAACCCCCGAATTCCGCTCCGGCTCCAGCGCTCCAGCCCGTTGCGCGGGCCTGTCCACCGCGCCCGCCAGTTTTCGCCGCGTTGGCGCCAGAGCTTATTGCTCCGGCGGCCGCACCCGAGGGCCGGGCAGAGCTCACGCCGGCTAGGGGGAGGGTGCTCCCGGTCAGCTCGACGAGCCGGTGTCAGCTCGACGAGCCGGTGTCAGCTCGACGAGTCGGCGTCCTCGGCGGGCAGGAACGGGAGGTCGAGATCCGCGAGGCGCACGAGGGCGGACGCGATCCAGCGCGCGACGCCCCGGATCTCCTCGTCGATCTTCTCGGGGTTCTCGAGCACCGCCTCCTCGAGGCGGTAGGCGCCCTGGTAGGCCACCTCGATCGCCGATGCCGGCCCTGCGGCGGAGTTCTCGTAGACCTGCTCGACGGTGGGACCGCTCCGCTCGAGCCGCTCGCCCGCGAGCCCGGGGGCGTCGTCGCCGAGCGCGCGGAGCACCCGGGCCGGGTCGGGCATCGTCGCGAGGCGCTGCAGACGGAGCGTGACCTCGATGACGAGCTCGGGCCGCTCGGCGGGGGATTCGCCGATCGACCAGGAGCGGTAGGCGCTCTGGGACCAGGTGGGCCACTCGAGGCTGATGTCGGCGCGGACCCGCGGCGGGCTCTGTTCGCCGGGGAGGCTGTACGAGGTCTCGAACGAGACGTCCCCGAGGAAGACGTCGACGAGGAAACGCTCCTCGACGGCCTGCTGCTCGAGAAGCGCTCCCTCGAGGGCCTGGCGGAGCGAGGCGATCACGTCGAGGAGGATGTGGTCGATCACCGCGTGGCCAGGCTACCGGAGGAGTTAGACCGTTCGAGTGGCCAACCCCTGGTTGGAACGCCGGGTCCTCGCGTTCGCGCACCAGGGCGGGGCGAAGGAGGCGCCGTCCTCGACGCTGTACGCCATCGAACGGGCGGTCGCGCTCGGCGCGAACGTCGTCGAGCTCGACGTGCACCGCAGCCACGACGGGACGCTGGTCGTCTGCCACGACCCCACCCTGGAGCGGACGACCGACGGCGCCGGCACCATCGCGACCGCCGAACACGCCGAGCTGATGGAGCTCGACGCGGCGTATTGGTTTGTCCCCGGCGCGGGCGCCTCGCCCGGGCGCCCGCCGGGGGCGTACCCCTTCCGGGGTCGGGCGCCGAGGGACCGCCGGTTCGGGCTCGCGACGCTCGACGAGGCGCTCGAGGCGACGCGGGGCGTGTTCGTGAATCTCGACATCAAAGAGGGCCCGCCCGAGGTCCCGGCGTACGAATCCGACCTCGCGCTCGCGCTGCGGCGGCACCGACGCGAGCGTGACGTCATCGTCGCGTCGTTCTCCGATCACCGCACCGAGGCGTTCTCCGCCCACGCGCCGGGCGTCGCGACCTCGCCCGGCGTCAGCCTCCTCACGAGCTTCGTCCAGGCCGTGCGGTCGGGGACGCCGCCGCCGGAGGCGGTTTCAACTCACGCGGCGCTCCAGGTCCCCGACACCGTCGGTGGCGTCAGCCTCGTCGATGAGCGCCTCGTCGAGGCCACGCACCGCGTCGGGCTCGCGCTCCATGTCTTCACGGTCGACGACGAAGCCGAGATGGCGCGTCTTGTCGACGTCGGCGTCGACGGGGTGATGAGCGACCTGCCGAGCACCCTCGTGGGTCTGCTCAAACGGCGGGGGGTTGCCTACCGCTCCTGAGGACGGCGACGCAGCGGCCCGCGCGGCGGCCCGGGGCGGACGACGCCCTCGCGACTAGCCGCGACCCGCGTTCGGCCGTTTGCCGTGGTTGGCCTTTTTCTTCTTGCGGATCTTCCGCTTGTTCGTTTTCTTGGACACGGCCCGGCGAGTGTAGCCCGGCCGGCCGGTAGCCTCGACCGCCATGGACCGCATCGGACTCGTCGGCCTGCCGAACGCCGGGAAGTCGTCGCTCTTCAACGCCCTCACCGGCGCTTCGGTCCCTGTCGCCCCGCACCGCTTCACGACGACGGAGAGCTCGGTCGGCGTCGCGCACGTCCCTGATCACCGGCTCTACGCGCTCGCCGAGATGAGCAAGAGCAAGAAGATCGTCGAGGCGGGCGTCGAGGTCATCGACATCGCCGGGCTCGTCGCGGGATCCGACCACGGAGAAGGCCTCGGCAACCGCTTCCTCGGGGTGATCCGGGAGGTCGACGCGTTGTGTCTCGTGCTTCGGGCCTTCTCCGACGATTCGGTCGAGGGGGAGGACGATCCGGTCGCGTCGCTCGGGGTGCTCGAGCTCGAGCTCGTGCTTGCCGACCTGTCCTCGGTCGAGTCCGCCCTCGAACGGGCCAAGCGACCCTCCCGTGGGGCGGCGACCACCTCCACGGTGCCGCTCGCGGTGCTCGAGCGGGCCCACGAGATGCTCGGGTCGGGGATGCCGCTGTACCGCTCGGGGCTCCCGGCCACGACGCGCGAGGCGCTCGCGCCGCTCTTCCTCCTCACGAACAAGCCGTTCTTCGCCGTCGTGAACCTTGGTGAGGAGCACCTCGAGGACCAGGGTCCGGTCGCCGCGGTCGCGGCCGAGCTCGGTGAGGGGGCGATCGTCCTCGGCCTCTCGGTGCGCCTCGAGTGCGAGGCGGCGCAGCTCACGACCGAAGAGCGCGCCGAGCTGCTCGAGGGGCTCGGACTCGGCGAGGGAGCGCTCGCCCGGGTGGCGCGAGCCCTGTTCGACGCGGTCGGCCGCTGGACTTTCCTCACGACCGGAGACAAGGAGTCGAGGGCCTGGACCTTCAGGGCCGGTGCCCGCGCGCCGGAGTGCGCCGGGGTGATCCATTCCGACCTCGAACGCGGCTTCATCCGCGCCGAGGTCATCGCGTGGGACGAGCTCCTCGCGCTCGGCTCCTGGAGCGCGGCGAGGGCGGCCGGCAAGCTGCGCCTCGAAGGTAAGGACTACGAGGTGGTGGACGGCGACGTGCTCGACATCCGGTTCAACGTCTAGCCGACCGCCCGGCAACGGGCGGTAGCTTGGCGTTGACCGGCCGGACGCGACGGAGGTGGGGATGGCCTGGCTGATGCGCCAGGGGGAGGTGCTAGCGAGTCTGGAGCGCGCCGGATCACCGCTGGAGCGCGCGAAGGGATTCGCTCCGCGCCAGGACGAACCGGTCGTGCTCCTCGTCGAGCCCTCACGCGCGGCACACTCGATCGGGCTGCGGTGCCCGCTCGACCTCGCGTACCTCGACGCCGAGCTCATCGTCCTTCGGACGACGAGGCTCGCGCCGAACCGCATCGCACTCGCACGCCGCGGCACACGGGGGTTCCTCGAGGCGCCCGCGGGGGCCTTCGAGCGCTGGCACCTGTTGCCCGGCGACCGGCTCGAGATCACGGAGTGACCGACTCCGAAGCGCCCCTTGCGTCCGCAGACCCCGCCCCAGCCGGGCTCGGAACGCTCGTCGTCGTCGCCACGCCGATCGGAAACCTCTCGGACCTCTCCGCGCGGGCTGCGGCGGCGCTCACCGACGCGGACCTCGTCTGCTGCGAGGACACGCGGCACACCGGCCGCCTGCTCGCCACGCTCGGGCTCCGGGCGAGAAGGCTTCAGTCCCTGCACGCGCACAACGAACGCGAACGGGTGGAGGAGGTCCTCGCTCTCCTCGGCGGTGGCGCGACCGTCGCGCTCGTCTCGGACGCCGGCACGCCGCTCGTGTCGGACCCCGGCGAGCGACTGGTCGCGGCCGCGATCGCGTCGGGGTTCGAGGTCCGGGCCGTCCCCGGGGCCTCCGCGGTGCTCGCGGCCCTCGTCGTGTCGGGCCTTGAGGTCGGGCGTTGGCGCTTCGAGGGATTCCTACCGAGAAAGGGCCGGGAGCGCCGTGATCGCCTTGCCCTCGTCGCGGCGTCGGGCGAGCCCTCGGTGATCTACGAGGCGCCGACGCGCGTCGCGGCGACCCTCCGCGAGCTCTCGGTCGACTGCGGGCCCGAGCGCCAGGTGGTGGTGGCGCGCGAGCTGACCAAGCTCCACGAGGAGATCTGGCGGGGCCCCCTCGGCGATGCCGAGGAGTCCCCCGCGGCGCGGGTCGCCCGGGGCGAGTACGTCCTCGTCGTCGCCGGCGCGCCGCAACGCCCGACGGGATCGGGTGTCGACGTCGAACGCTCGCTTCGGGCCCTCCTCGACGCGGGGCTCGGGCGACGAGACGCCGTGGCGGCGGTGGAGGCACTCCTCGGGGTGCCGCACCGCGACGCCTACGCCGCGGCGCTCCGCCTCGGGCTCCCCGATGCCCCCGGCGACGCGGGCCCGGCGACGACCGCTCCGGGCTCCTCGGGGTAAGACGGACGGCCGGTAACCTCTCAACATGGTCGAGCGCTACTTCCAGACGACGCCGATCTACTACGTGAACGACCGGCCCCACCTCGGGACCGCGTACTCGATGATCGTCTCCGACGCGCTCTGTCGCTGGCACCGCCTCCTCGGCGACGACGTGTACTTCCTCACCGGAACCGACGAGCACGGACTGAAGCTCGCCCGAACCGCCGCCGAGGCCGGCAAGAGCCCGCAGGACTGGGTCGACGAGTCGAGCGTGTGGTTCCGCAGAGCCTGGGCGTCGCTCGGGATCTCGAACGACGACTTCATTCGCACCACCGAGGAACGTCACGTGAAATCGGTGGACAAGTTCGTGCAGGCGATCTACGACAACGGCTACATCTACAAGGGCGACTACGCCGGCTGGTACTGCGTGTCGTGTGAGAACTACTACGTGGAGGCCGACCTCCTCGAGGGCCACCGCTGCCCCATCCACGAGCGTCCGGTCGAGTGGCTGACCGAGGAGAACTACTTCTTCGCGCTGTCGCGCCTCACCGACGAGCTCCTCGCGTTCTACGCGTCACATCCCCAGGCGGTGGTCCCCGAGACGCGCCGGAACGAGGCCCTCGGTCTCATCCGCCAGGGCCTCGAGGACTTCTCGGTGTCGCGCACGTCCTTCGACTGGGGGATCCCGGTTCCGTGGGATCCCGAGCACGTGTTCTACGTGTGGTTCGAGGCGCTCATGAACTACACCTCCGCGGTCGGCTACGGCGAGGACCAGGAGCGGTTCGAGAAGTGGTGGCCGGCCACGCACCACCTGATCGGCAAGGACATCGTGAAGTTCCACTGCGTCTGGTGGCCCGCGATGTGCATCGCGGCGGGCATCGACCCCGCCCCGACGGTCATCGCGCACGGTTTCCTTCTCGTCGGTGGGAAGAAGATGTCCAAGTCCCAGACCAACCAGGTCGATCCCGTCGAGCTCGCCGGGGAGGTGGGTCTCGACCCGCTTCGCTACCACCTGCTCCGTGACGTGGTCCTCGGCCTCGACGGGGAGTTCACCTACGAAGGTCTCGTGGCGCGTTACAACGCGGACCTCGCGAACAACCTCGGCAATCTGCTGCAGCGGGTCTCGACCCTCGTCGTGTCCAAGTGCGGGGGCAGCGGGCCGGCACCTTCGGGTGCGACGCCACTGCGGGAGGCGGTGACCGAGGTCGTCGCGACCGTCCGACGGTCGTGGGCGGGTTACCGCCCACACGAGGCGCTCGAGGCGACCTGGACGCTCATCGGCACAGCGAACGCCGCGCTCGAGGCGACCGAGCCCTGGAAGCTCGACCCGGGCCCCGAGGTCGATGCCATCCTCGGCGATGCCGTGGAGGTGCTCCGCATCGTCGCGATCCTCGCCTCGCCCGCGATGCCCGGGTCGTCGGTCGAGATCTGGCGACGTCTCGGCATCACCGGTGCACCGGACGAGCCGGGGATCGCCGCGCCGGGAGCGGGCCTCGAATGGGGCGCCTACGACGGAAAGCTCACGCTCGCGCGTGAGTCGCCGTTGTTCCCGCGCCGCCAGCTCGACGCGGAGGAGGAGTGAGCGCCGGGCTGCCGGGGCCGTGGACCGACAGCCACTGCCACGTGCACGACGAGAACGACGCCGAGGACCTGGTGCGGCGCGCCGCCGAAGCCGGTGTCGGCGCGGTCGTGCTCGTCGGGACCGGCGTGGGTTCCTCGCGCCGGGCGCTCGCGCTCGCGAGCTCGGTGCCCGGTCCGAGCGAGAGCCGTCCGGCGCTGTACTTCACCGCTGGGCTGCACCCCCACGAGGCCTCCCACGGTGTGACCGAGGTCGCGGCGCTCCTCGAGGAGCTGGCCGCCGAGCACCGCCCCGACGGGGCCGCGCCCGGCGAGCTCGTGGGCGTCGGCGAGTGCGGCCTCGACTACTTCTACGAGCACTCCCCGAAGCCCGAGCAGCGCGTCGCGTTCGTCGAGCAGATCGCCCTCGCCAAACGCCTCGACCTCGCACTCGTCGTGCACACGAGGGATGCCTGGGACGACACGTTCTCCATCCTCGAGTCCGAGGGACTCCCGGAACGGACCGTGATCCACTGTTTCAGCGGGGGGCCGCAGGAGGCCTCGAGGCTCGTCGGGCTCGGCGCGTATCTCTCCTTCAGCGGCATTGCGACCTTCAAGAGCGCCGACGAGGTCCGCGAAGCAGCCGCCGTGTGTCCGGCTGACCGCCTGCTCGTCGAGACCGATGCCCCCTACCTCGCGCCGGTGCCGCACCGCGGGCGGCCGAACGAACCGGCACTCGTGACGGTCGTTGGCGAGGCGATCGCGGCCGTCCGCGAGGTGGATCCGGCGCTGCTCGCCACCGAGACGACCGGGAACGCACGCCGAGTCTTTCGCCTCGCCGGGTGACGGCGGGTCTCGGACGGGCCGAGCTGCGACGCCTGCTCGAGGCCGAGGGGCTCGAGCCGCGCCGCTCGCTCGGGCAGAACTTCGTCGTCGATCCGAACACCGTCGGTCGCATTGCACGCCTGGCCCGGATCGGCCCCGGCGACCGGGTGATCGAGATCGGCGCTGGCCTCGGGTCGCTCACCCTCGCGCTCGCGGCGACGGGAGCCGACGTCACCGCGATCGAGGTCGACGCCCGCCTCGTCGAGGTGTTGCGGCGCGTCGTCGGCGACGAGGTCCACGTCGTCGAGGGAGACGCCGCCAAGCTCGACTGGGGCGACCTCGTCGAGCCCGCCCCGGCGAGCGGCTGCGTTCTCGTCGCGAACCTCCCCTACAACGTCGCCACCGCGCTCGTGGTCGGCCTCCTCGAATCGGTCCCCGCCATCACGAGGATGCTCGTCATGGTCCAGCGCGAGGTGGGGGAGCGGCTCGCGGCCCCCGCGGGGAGCAGGGTGTACGGGGCGCTGTCGGTCCGTGTGGCCTTCTTCGCGACGGCCCGGGTGGTCGGGCTCGTCTCGCCCGACGTCTTCTACCCGCGCCCGAAGGTCACCTCGGCTCTCGTCGAGATCACGCGGCGCCCGACACCGGCCGTGGACCCGGCGGACGCGAGCTACGGCGAGATCGACGTCCTTCTCCGGGCCGGCTTCGGCAAGCGCCGGAAGATGCTGCGGGGATCGCTCGCCGGGCTCGTCGACGAGACCGGCTTCGCGGCCGCGGGCATCGCTCCGACCGACCGTGCCGAGGATCTGGACGTCGCCGCGTGGGGCAAGCTGGCGGCATGCCGGAGGTCCACCGCGAGCTCGCCTACGCGAAGCTGACGAGAACGCTGCGCGTCGTCGGCCGGCGTGCGGACGGGCTGCACCTCATCGAGGCCGAGATGGTGACGATCGGCCTCGCCGACGAGCTCGACTTCTTCCCGGCGCCCACCGCCACGATCGACGTGGTCGCCGCGGCCGACGCCCGGGATCCCGAGGGGCTGCTCGCCGGGATCCCGCGGGACGGGACGAACCTCGTGGTGCGGGCGCTCCAGCTCGCAGGCGCACCCGCCTCGGTCGTGCTGCGAAAGCGCATCCCCGCCGGCGCGGGTCTCGGAGGCGGGTCCGCCGACGCGGCCGCCGCGCTCCGCTACGCCGGCCGCGCGGACGTCGCCCTCGCCGAGTCGCTCGGGTCCGACGTGCCGTTCTGTCTCGAAGGCGGGCGTGCGGAGGTGTCGGGCGTGGGCGAGGTCATCCGGCACCTGCCGCCGCTCGCGCTCGACTTCGTCGTGCTGACGCCGGCACTCGTGGTCTCCACCGCGGCGGTCTACGGCGCCTACGACGACCTCGCGGCACCGGGTTCGGTCGCGGCGCGGGTGACGGGCGGCAACGACCTCGAGGCGGCCGCGCTCGTCGTCGAGCCGCGTCTCGGTCGCTACCGGGACCTGTTCGCCGAGGTCGCGCACCGCTCACCGCGGCTCGCGGGGAGCGGTGCTTCGTGGTTCGTCGAGTGCGCCAGTGCCAGGGAGGCCCGGGTGCTCGGTTCCGCGCTCGATGCGGCGCTCGAATCGGACGGCATGCCCGGTCGGGTCAACGTCTGTCCTTCGGTCGTTTCTCCGTCCTGAACGCCGGCGCGTCCGCGGGGCGCGGCCTTCGGTGGCGTAGGCGGTGGGCTACTTGGCGCGGCGCTGCCAGCGCGTGCGCTTCAGCATCTTCTTGTGCTTCTTCTTGCGCATGCGCTTGCGGCGCTTCTTGATCAAGGATCCCATGGCCGGGCGAAGGCTACTCAGCTTGCGCGGTGGTGGCGAACCGGGTGAGGCGCGTCGCGGCGGGACCGGTCAGGACCGATAGGTGAAGCGGTCGATGCTCGTCTTCACGTCGCGGCCCGCGCGGGTGCGCACGGTGACGACGACGGTGCCGCTGCCGCGGGGGGCGATCGCGACGATGCGGGTGGGACTGCGGACCACGAAGCTTGCCGACACCGCCCCGAACATCACCGAGGTCGCGCCCGACAGGCCGCTCCCGATGAGGACGACGCTCTCGCCGCCGTTCGCCGGACCTCGCGGCGGCGCGAGGCGCGTCAGCACCGGCACGGCGAGGTAGGCGAGCGTGTCGCCACGATGCGGCGAGCTCGTCCCCGCGCGGGTCGTGACGGTGATGTGTAGCCTGCCGATCCCCGCAGGCACGACGGCCTCGATCTCGGTGGCCGAGACGTCCTTGAACGCGCCCGCCGAGAGGGCGGTCGAACCGACAACGACGCGCGTCGCGTCCTCGAGATTGGTCCCCTTCAACTTGACCCGCGCGCCGCCGACCGACCGGACGCTCCCCGGAGCCACCTTGGAGATGACCGGTCGGGGGAGGCCCGAATTTGGGGTGACCGCCGCCTCGACGACCGGTGAGCACAGCTGGGCGACGAGGCCGTTGTCGCTACCGTCGCCGGCGTTCGGGCTCCCGAGGCCCGATGCGAGGTCGTAGCCGGGCCCCGCCGCGTAGTCGCCCGAGTTGGTCCCGGTGAGGTCGTTGTTGCCCGACACGACGTCGTAGAACCCGCCCGAGTAGCCAGGCCCCGAACCGATCGCGTAGAGCGCCGGGTTGATGAACCCGAGCGGCCGGGTTGGCGCGCACGCGGAGCTCGAGTCCGCGAGCGCGATGATCGCCGCCCACGTCGGCGCCGACGCGCTCGTCCCGCCGAGCCCCGTCCAACCCGTCCGGCCGCACAGTCCGGCGATCGTGCAGTAGACGGCGTAGGGAGCTCCCGCGTTCGCGGTCACGTCCGGCACCTCCCGGCAGTCCCCGCTCGTCGAGGAGCACCGGCCCTGTGACGCGGCCGTGACCACGCCGAGCGACGGGGGGGTGTCGGACTGGTAGGGAGGCATCGGCCACAGGGAGGAGAGGCCGCCACCGCCGGCCCCGGGGCTCGGGGACGCTTCACCGGTGTTCCAGACGACCTCCTCGCGTGCCGGGCTGAGCGACAGCGTCGTTCCGCCGACGCCGGTGACGAAGGGTTGGCTCGCGGGGTCGTCGACGGCGAGCGCGGAGCCCTCGGAGCCGCGGATGGTGCCGTTGCAGTCCTCCGAACCCGAGTCCCCGGCCGCGGCGATGATCGTCTGGCCCTGCAGCGCCGCCTGCTCGAACAGGGTGTTCTCCTCTTTGGCGACCGACGTGCCGAGCGCTGCCTCGCAGCTGCCCCACGACGTCGTGATCACCTGGGCGACGTCCGCGTCGACCGCGGCGGAGAAGGTGTCGAAGGCCGCCTGGTTCGTCACCCCGCCCGAGTTGCGGCCCTCGTAGACGATCATGTTGGCGAGCGGTGCCAGGCCGATGAGGTCCTCGATGTCGAGCTCGGCCTCGACGGTGCTGGCGGGATCGGGGTTCGTCGGTCCGCCGTCGACCGGTACGGCGCTCACCGAGGGCTGCACGCCGTAGCAGGAGGAGTAGGCCGCGAGGTCCCCCGCCACGTAGGTCGAGAACTCGATGACCCCGATCGTTGTTCCGGCTCCGAGGTCGCCCGCGCCGTACAGGCCGTCGAGGCCGTAGGTGGACGCGATCTGGTCCGCGGTGAACCCCGCGCTCGTCGACCCGTAGGCGGTCGCGATCGCGGCCGCGCACGCCGTCGTGGGCGCGGGGGCTCCACGGGCCGACAACTGCGGGGTCGCAGGGGCGCTCCGAGCCCGATCGGCGATGCGCGCGAGGCCCACCGGGGCGACCGCAGGCGCGGACGTCAGCCCGAGCACCCCTTCGACGAGCGGCGCGATCGCCCCCGGGAGCTCGACGGGGTCGACGTTCGCGACGAGGTGGCCACCCGATGGGAGGCCGAACGCCGACAGCTTCGTGCGGAACGCCGCCTCCACCTCCGCGACGGTCCCTTGCACCCCGAGGGCGAGCCCGTTCGCGGAGAGGCCGCCGGGACGGAGCCCGAGCCGGCGAAGCTCGCCGGACAGCTCGTCGTAATCGCCGGTGCTCGTACCGAAGAGCCTGGCGAACTCGCCCTTGTGCAGATAGTGCCGGAACGCCGGATCGCCCGCCGTCGTGACCGCGCGGACGAGCGCGTCGAGCCGCTCGGGGTTCCGGGGAGCGAGGAGGAGCTCGAAGGACAACCGCTCGGCGCCCGGGACCGCCCCGAGCGCGCTGGCGTGCGCGGGAATGGCCGCGCTCGGCGCGACGACGAGGTAGCGAGCCGAGATCGCCGCGCCAGCGGCGACCCGCCCACCGAACGGCGATGCGATCCCCGGGGTGAGGAGCACCGACAAGACGACGACGAGCGCGACGACGGGAGGCACCGCGGGCGACCGACGGTGACGCGGGGCTCGTGAAACGGGCTTCGGAGACGAACGGGACGTAGCTGACAGGATGCACGATTCACTGCGTCGATCGGTGCCGCCAGGCGGCGACGCGTCGCAGGGATCGATTCGAGCGCGCCGATCGGTGTTGCTAGCTTCGTTTCCCCGTGAGCCCCGAAGCTGGCAACGGTCGCGTTGCGGTGACGCGGTGGCTCCCCGGCGGCGCCCTCGATCGCCTCGCCGAGCACGTGTCCCTCGAGGTCTGGCCGCGTGACGAGCCTCCCTCGCGTGCCGAGCTCGAGGCGCTCGCGGCCTCGGCGGACGGCCTCCTCACGATGTACACCGACCGGGTCGACGGCGGACTGCTCGACGCGTGCCCCGGTCTGCGCGTCGTGTCGAACCTGGCCGTGGGCGTCGACAACATCGACCTCGCCGAGCTCACCGAACGCGGGGTTCCGGTCGGCAACACGCCGGGTGTGCTCACCGAGGCGACCGCGGACCTGACGTTCGCGCTCATCCTCGCGGTCGCCCGGAGGATCACCGAGTCCCGAGACCAGCTGCTCGCCGGAGCCTGGACCACCTGGCGACCGGCCGCGTTCCTCGGACTCGAGCTCTCAGGCTCGACGCTCGGTATCGTTGGGCTCGGGGCCATCGGACAGGCCGTCGCACGTCGGGCGGCCGGATTCGGCATGCACGTCGTCGCCTGCTCGCGGTCTCCCCGGTCGGTGCCCGGCGTGACCAACGTCGATCTGTCCGAGCTTCTGGCGACGAGCGACGTTGTGACGCTGCACGTCGCGCTGGCTCCCGAGACGCG
>Ga0209415_10007588_pt1 | contig 18914 bp, 18 predicted proteins | sample PeaSoiSIISIP2007_FD_187696 | JGI IMG/M metagenome (GOLD analysis project Ga0209415, IMG submission 187696) | Peat soil microbial communities from Weissenstadt, Germany - SII-SIP-2007 (SPAdes) (version 2) | ecosystem: Environmental > Terrestrial > Soil > Wetlands > Peat | place: Germany...
ACCGTCTCGCGCGCGATGCGCTCCTGCGCCTCGGGCTTCATGTGCTCGAGCGTGCGCATGTTGTCGAGCCGGTCGCAGAGCTTGATGAGCAGGACGCGGATGTCCCGCGCCATGGCGACCACCATCTTGCGGAAGTTCTCCGCCTGGCGATCCTCTTTGGAGGTGAAGTTGATCTTGGAGAGCTTGGTGACGCCGTCGACCAGCTCGGCCACCTCGACCCCGAACTCCTTGCTGATGTCGTCGGTCGTCGCGAGCGTGTCCTCGACGACGTCGTGCAAGAGGCCCGCGCACACGCTGGCCGCGTCCAGCCGCAGGTCGGCGATGATCCCGGCCACGCTGACGGGGTGCACCACGTACGGCTGACCCGATTTGCGGGTCTGGCCGGCGTGCATCTTGAAGCTGTAGTCGTACGCTCGCTGGATCAGGTCCCCGTCGACTGACGGCTGGTAAGACCTGATGCGTTCAATGAGCTGCTCTGCTTGAAGCAAGATGCGCGACCTAGCCGAAAAAAGTAACACTGCACCCCCCATGCAGCAATCTGTGGTCGGTGATACCCCTGCCCAGGCCCGCGCGAGCGTGCGCGCGGGCGTCTACGTCCACTTCCCGTGGTGCCTGGCCAAGTGCCCATATTGCGACTTCGTGAGCTTTGGCACGGAGAAAGGGGCCATCGACCACGACGGCTACGCCGACGCCGTGATCCGGGAGCTCGACCGCAGGGCGGAGAGCCTGGGGGGGCGCCGCATCGAGAGCGTATTCTTCGGGGGTGGCACGCCCAGCCTCTGGCAGCCTCGTGCGCTGGGTCGGGTGCTCGCCCGCGTGATGGCGACGCTCGAGCACGCGGACGAGCTGGAGGTCACGGTCGAGTGCAACCCGACGTCGCTGGATGAGGAGGGCGCGCGGGCGCTCGTCGACGTCGGGGTGGGCCGCGTGTCGATCGGGGTGCAGTCGCTTCGCGACGAGCGGCTGAAGTACCTGGGCCGGCTGCATGACGCGGCCGGGGCGCGACGCGCGATCGGCGACGCTCAGCGTGCGAAGGTGCCGCGCGTCTCGGGGGACCTCATCTTCGGCCTGCCCGACCAGTCGCCCGCGGACGCGACGGCAGAGGCGACCGAGCTCTGCGAGCTGGGCCTCGACCACCTGTCGGCGTACCAGCTGACCATCGAGCCGGGCACGCGCTTCGGCGAGCTCGCCAAGCGCGGGCGACTGCCCCTCGCCGACGAGGGGGCCGTCGCCGAGTCGTTCCTCTCCATCGAGGCCGCCCTCGGCGCTCGCGGGCTGCGCCACTACGAGATCTCCAACTACGCCCGGCCCGGGCAGGAGGCTCGGCACAACCTCGGTTACTGGCGCGGCGACGAGTACCTGGGCCTCGGCTGCGCAGCGTACGGCTTCGTGATGACCGGCCCAGAGCAGGGGGTGCGCTACCGCAACGATCCCTCCCCCGAGCGTTACGTCCAGGGCGCCCCCTCGACCGAGGAGCCCATCGACGCCGCGACCCGGATGCGCGAGCGGATCATGCTGGGGCTGCGGGTGACGGAAGGCATCGACCTCGATGGCGACCTGACCCCCGAGAGGGAGCGCTCGCTGGCCTGGCTGGAGCAGCGCGGGCGCGTCGTCAGGCAGGGGTCCCGGGTGCGCATTCCCCCTGCCGCGTGGCTCTGGGCGGACGACACTGCGGCTCGCCTTTTCTGATAGAATCCGGGTCATGTCGACGTGGGCAGCGCGCTACGTGCGGCTCAAGGATCGGGGGCAGGACGTGCCCCGCCTGAGGGGCCGGATAGATGGGGGGGCGGTGCTCGTCGACAGCGGGGCTTTGCCGTTCGCCGTGTGGCTCGTGCCCTCACCCGTGTTCGAGCCGCACGATCTGTCGGAGCTCTCCAAGGAGTTCGGCGAGGCGATCTCGATCGCCGTGCAGACCATCGCGGACCTGGTCATCTACGATCACTTCGTCGCTGGGGCGCGCGTGCGCGGCCTGACCTACGCCGGGGAGGCCGGCTGGATCCGCGTCGCCGGAACGGCCGAGCCGTGGGAGACGCCGGCGCTGTTCTCTGCCACGAAGCTCGCCGAGCTGCTCGACGAGCTCGAAGAAGACGTGACCGACGACGCCATCGCTCGCGACAAGGCCGAGCTCGAGCGGCTCTGGAAGGCCGGGGCGCTGCAAGAGGGCAGCGTGCGCCCGCCCGTGGACCCCGCAGGGCTGACGCGCGCCATCGAGAAGCACTTCGGGCTGCCCAGGTTGCCGAAGGCGTAGCGCGTGCCGGTCCTCTCGACGAAGCCCCTCGGCTTCCCCTGGCAGACCCCGGACCCGTTTCTCTTCTGCGTTCACCACGACGACGCCTACCCCGCGGGCAACGAGCGACTGGGCCCGGCCGCCTCGCTCGCCGGGCGCGATCTGGGCCAGGACTTCGCCGGCAAGGACGGCTGGCGCATGTACCACGGGCGCGTCGTCCCCGGCTTCCCGCAGCACCCGCATCGCGGCTTCGAGACCGTCACGATCGTGCGCAGCGGGTACATCGACCACTCCGACTCGCTGGGCGCCACCGCGCGCTTCGGCCAGGGCGACGTGCAATGGCTCACCGCGGGCGGCGGCATCGTGCACGCCGAGATGTTCCCCCTGCTCGACCTCGGGGCGCCGAACCGGGTGGAGCTCTTCCAGATCTGGCTGAACCTGCCGCCCGAAAACAAGCTCGTCGAGCCGCACTTCGGGATGCTCTGGAGCGGCGACATCCCGCGCTGCGTCTTCGCCGACCAGGCGGGACGCAAGACCGAGGTGATGGTCGTGGCCGGCGCGCTCGGCGGCGAGAGCCCGCCTTCTCCCCCGCCCCGCTCGTGGGCCGCCCGCGAGGACTCGGACGTCGCCATTTGGTGCATCCGCATGGAGGCCCGCGCGCGCTGGACGCTACCTGCGGCACGCGCGCAGTCGGCACGCACCCTCTACTTCTTCGGTGGCTCCTCCCTGCGCGTCGCAGAGGAGCCACGCAAGGAGCACGCGGCCCTCTCCCTGCGAGCCGACGTCGAGGTGACGCTCGAGGCGGGGGACGAGCCGTGCGAGCTCCTCTTGCTGCAGGGTCGTCCCATCGGCAAGCCGGTCGTTCAGTACGGGCCGTTCGTGATGAACACCCGCAATGAGATCGAGAAGGCGTTCCTCGACTACCGCCGCACCGGCTTCGGCGGATGGCCCTGGCCCGCGGACGACCCCGTGCACTCGCGCGACGCGGGTCGGTTTGCGAAACACGCCGACGGGCGCGTCGAGCGGCCCTAGCGCGTAGCCAGGTGCACGTCGATCACGGCGCCATCGCGCTCGTGCCCGGCCCCGTCACGAAACACGAAGGTGGCGCGCTCGACCTCGCAGTCGCCGTCGTCGCAACGCGGCGCCGTGTCGTAGGCGAGACGGATGGCCACGAGGCCCGCGTCCCTCGCCGAGGTGAGCTCACCGGGCGAGGAGCGGCGATCCTGGTCGGCGGCGCGCCACACGACGAGCCGGTCGAAGGCCTCGTCGCGTTCGGTGATCTGCCCGTCGTGATCGTCGTCGAGGGCGGCGAGCGCCACGAAGCCGTTGGACGCGCGGCCTCCGCCCGGCAGCCGGGTCATCGATCCGAACAGCTCGCGCCCGTCGTCGATGCTGCCGTTGCCGTCGAGGTCAATCGCCAGCCAGGGCGTCGACGCGCTGACCCAGTCGGTCGCGATCGTCGCGTCGCGCCCCGCGAGATCGAACTCGCCGGCCGCGCGCGTGAACGTGACGTGCTCGCGCTCGAACGCGAGGACCAGGGGGGTGTCGCACGGCATCTGCTGCCATTGCCACGAGTCTCCGATCAGCGTGCAGTCCTCCTCGCAGCTGTAATAGCCGTACGTCTGCACGTCCCCCGGGTTGCAGGCGCCCGCGAGACCGCACGCGCTCGCGCTCCGGCCGTTCGTGCACTGCGCGATGCCCGCCTTGGAGTCCGCCGTGGTGCAGCTCATCGACGCGCCGCTGCAGCTCGCCGGGCTGCACGCGCCCCAGACGTAGCCCTCTTGACCGACCTCGCACGCCCGCGAGCCGACATCCGAGTTTGCCTGGATGCAGCTCTCGGTCGTCCCGGCCTTGCACTCGTCGACGGCGGCAGGAGTCCCGGACGATCCGGAGCCCGAGGAGCTTGCAACCTGACCCACGCAGCCGGCCGTAAACGCGACGAGGAGGGAGAGTCCGAGTCGAATCATGCGCCACCCGGTCGCAAGGTGTGGGCCACGCTGGAAGCACGAAAAAACAAGGCGATGGACGACGGAGTGTGCCATCAGGGTGTGCCATCCCACGACGATCGCGCCCCGTCCACCCGGCTACTCCGCGGGCTTGAGCAGCAGCCCGTCGATCAGGTGGGGAGGGGCGGGGTTGACCACGATGGTCGCGTTGAGCGCGCCGTGCTCGCACTGCAGCCGGACGATCGCCTTCGTGTCATCCTTCACCATGACCGGCTTGTGATCTTTGCAGGCGCCCATGCCGCCACGGATCTGCGTGAAGAGGGACTTCACCTTGTCGGGCGGAACCGCCGCCAGGAACGTCGGCGAGAAGGCCGCCTGGATCGCGGCGTCGCCCGCGTCGGGCCCGGGGCGCCGCCGCACGCCGCGAGGATCAGAACGAACACGTGTTGGGGTCGGACAATCACGGCGCCACCGTAGCATCCTCGGTTACTCTCGCCGCCCATGAACCCGCAAGGCTATCCGCAGCAGGGCTACCCCCAGCAGCCGGGCTACGGCGCCCCGCAGCCGCCCCCGCCCAAGAAGGGCATGAGTGGCTGCCTGCTCGCAGCGCTCATCGTTGGAGGCATCGGGCTCGTGCTGTGCATCGTCGTCGGCGTCTTCGTGTGGAAGGCCACCAAGGCGATCACCGCGGCGGCCGAAGAGGGCCTCAACGCGCCGGGCACCGCCGAGCTGCGCAAGGCGGGCTGCGACGCCGCCGTGATCATGGACCTGAGCAAGCTGTCCTCGCTGTTCGATGCAGGCGCCACGTCGGGCAGCACGGCTGGCATCGTCGTCTCGTGCGCGGTCAACGCTGGGCACACCGCGCCGACGTGCGACGACCTGGCCAAGGCGTACGTGAAGGCCGTCCCGACGCCGGGCAACAACTTCGTCGTGCAGGTCACCCCTCAGGGTGGGCTGGCCACGTGCAAGAAGGTTTACAGCCCGAAGGGGACCTTCCTGCGCGACGACCGGTGACACACGGGACCGCGACCTGCGGCAACTAAGCCGAAGATCAAGGCGCCGCGCTCACCACTTTCGCGTGAGAGCCCCGAGCGAGAGCATTCGCGCGTGCTCCTCGGGGGTCATCGAGGTGTCGTGACCGAGCGCGATGCGCGCGATCGGGTGGCTGCGGTGGACGGGCAAGAGCACCCGGTCGATCAGCGCGTGCACGTAGGCCACGTGCTGCCGGTTGCTGCCACGACGGTTGCGGTGGAAATCGGTGTAGGTACCGGGTAGTGGGCCGCTCCGGATGCGGATGGCACCGCCGCGCACGGCCTCCGCGCGTGCGTCGACATCGAGCGCGCCTGCAGCGCCCTGCACGAGAGACACTTCCGCCGGCCGCCCCGGCGCCCACTCCACGTCGATGACGACGTGAAGCTCGCTGCAATCCAGAGCCAGCAGCTCGAAGTACCCATCCATCGCGAACGGCAGCGACGTCGACCACGCTCTTTCGGAGGCCACGCGCGCGGGCGACGCCATGGGCTGCATGTTCACGAGGACCATGGCGACCACGAAGCTGACGGTGGCGAGCGTCCCGAGAACGAACGCGACCACGGCCCCCGTGTCGGCGCCCAGGACGGGGACCGCAGCGGCGGCGCCCGCGATGAGCATCGGGATGGCGATGAAGAGGGTGCGGGCTGCCTTGCGGACCGCCGAGCCGAAGTGCCCGCCGATCGCGGCTCGTATCAGCTCGTCCCGGGTGCGGTTCGCCGAGGCCTCGCGTGACGCCCCTGCGATGGCGGCTGCGTCCTGGATCTTGCGCTGACCCTCGGCTGCCAGGCGGGCGAGCTCCACGTCCTCCTCGGCGTGGGTCGAGCCGGCTCGATACGGTTCCTCGGACATCGCCGCGTCAGGCTACCGGACATTGCCGCGCCTCGTGCGATCTCTCAGCGGCAGCAGACGGTCGTGGTCGACCCGGTCGGCGTGACGGAGGCAGACGTGCCGCCGCCCACGCAACTGCCCGCGGAGACGACGCCCGCGTTGTAAAGGACGCTGCCGGCCGTCGCGCTCGCGACGCCCGTCGGGGCGCACGTGCCGTCTGCGTTGATGCCGATGATGGCGTTGTTGCAGTTGCCGTCGCTGAAGAACGCCACCGTGGCCGACCCGCACTTGCCCGTGAGCTCGCAGCTCGAGCAGGGCGCGCACGACAGCGCGACGTCGTCCGAGACGAGGGTGCGCGTCGCGAACCCGCTGCTGGTCGGACAACTGACGGAGCCCGGGTGAACGATGCACGCCGCAAAGCCGGTCGGCGCGCTGCCGGCGCAGACGCTCTCGGCGCTGCCGCCGGACAGGTCGCACCAGCGCACGGCGTCCTTCGACAGCTGCGCGCCGTCGGTCTCGACCGACGCCGTGCACGTCCCGCTCGGAGGGATCGTCGGCACGGCCATGTACGCAGGCATCGGCATTGCCGTGGGCAGCGGCGCGCAGAACTCGCCACTGACGGCGACCGACGTCGAGGCGCCGGTGCACGCCGAGGCGGCGTTACCGGATGCCATCTGCAGCGTGCCGGTCTCGCAGCCCACGGGACCGCCGACTGCGCACGAGCACGAGCATGCACCCGCGCCTGCGGAGCCTCCCGCCACGCCATCGTGACTGCCCGCACCGCCCGCCGGGCACGCCGTACGCGCGTGCTCGAACAGCGTCGTCGTCCAGCCGGCCGGCAAGCTCGCCGTGCACGCCGTCGGCGGCGCGTCTCGACCCCCATCGTGGGTGGCACTGACCATCGTGCTGCCGGTGTCGGGCAAGGCGCCCGCCTCGTGCGTCACGCTCGCTTCGCTACTGCCGGAGCCCGCGTCGACGAAGTCGCCCTCGACAGATCCGAGCCCCGAGAGCTCCAGGCCGCAGCCAGTGAGCCCCGCCATCACCGCTCCCCCCAGTAACCATCGTTCCTGCATGTTTGGAGGATCGCCCTCGTAAGGGCTTGAAGCAACAAGGGGAAATTGCCGCTGAGCGAGGAACTCGGGACCTGGCTGAGCAGGGTGCCTGCCACACCTCACGCAGCCGGGCTGCGAGGGCGGCGAGCAGACCGACTGATGCCGAAAGACGGAGCGGTGTCATGGGCTGTATCGTGCCTCAGTCGCCGCGCTCGAGCCACACGTGCACCTCGCCGGGCGCGTCCCCAGGCTCGACGTGCACGATGCGAGGGCGACAGCAGACCGCGCCTGCATCGACGTGCAGCTCCTCGGCCTCGCCGCAGAAGGGGCAGGCGACCTGCGTCGTCGAGCGGGGGCGCCTGCGTTTGCGCTTCGTCGTCGCCACGGCGGCCACGATAGCAGGGGTGCTTCAGGCGGGATCCATCGCGTAGAACGACACCAGCTGCGCGTACAGCTCCGGATGCCGCGCCTGGAGCTCGGCGGGCTTCTCGAAGAAGAGCTCCGTGACGACGGCGAAGAACTCCGCCGGGTTCTTCGCGCCGTAGTCGCGGATGTCGGTCGCCTGCCCACGCTCGGTGGCCGCCACGAGCGCGTCGTACTCGGGCTTCAGCGCGTGGGCCCAGGCCGCGTACTTGCCGCGAGCATGCAGCGCGGGCGCGCCGTCCATCACGCCATCCTCGGCGTCGAGCTGGTGCGCAAACTCGTGCAGCACGACGTCCTGCCCGTCGTGCGGGTTCGCGCTCCCCTGGCGCACGGCGTCCCACGAGAGCACGACGACGCCCTGCATCGACGACTCGCCGAGCCGCTCCTCGTCCTGCACGATCGCAACACCGCCCGCCGCGCGGCGCGCCCCCTTCGCGCGGTAGGCGCCCGGATAGACGACGATGGACGACAGGTCCGGGTAGAGCGGATCGTCGAGATCGACCCGGTGCAGGACGAGCAGGCACGCGCGCCCGGCGATGACGGCGCGCATCGAGTCGGTGAGCTCGAGACCGCCAGCGCCCTCGAAGGTCTTCTCGGCGAGGAATATCTGCACCAGCTTCTCGAGCTTCGTGTGTTCCTCGTCGGACATCGCGTCCCACAGCGGCACGCTCGCCGCGAGCTGTTCGCGCCACGGCTCCGGAAAGGGAGCGGCGACGACGTCGGCGCGGCGCAGGTGGCGGAGGAAGCGGAACACGACTGCGGAGTATAGGACGAGGTCACGGGCACGCCGCCCACGCACTGCAGAGCGTCTACCACTCCAGCTCGATCCGCACGGACCTCGGCGGCTCCGGAGTATGCGTCTGTTTCACCACTCCCACGCGCGTCAGGCTCACGATGTGACGCAGCAGCTCGGCGATCATCGCGCGCGCGAACGGCGTGTCGGCGTAGGGGTGATCTCGGAGTAGCAGGCTCGCGCGGTTGCCCTTGACCTCGGCGAGCAGCTCGCCGTGCGTGTGCTCCTTCCGCCACAGCTTCGCGGCGCGCTCGGCGAGCATCTTCGGCGTCGCGAAGCCCACCAGGGCGCGCTGGATGCGCCCCCAGCCGAAGTCGACCGACCGATCGAGGTAGTCCGCGTACGGGCCCGGCGCTTCTCGCAGCGGCCCGCGAAACACGGCGTCGCAGAGATCGACGAGGTGGCTCTCGGGAAACCAGCTCGTGGCGAGGACGAGCTCATCGAAGAGTGTCCGCGCGAGATCCGGCTTCAGAGCGCGCACGAGGTCGAGCGAACCGCCCTCGAGCCGGCGGGCCGCCTCGATGAAACCGATGAGCGTGCCCCCGCGGACCTGAGGAGCGTCGTCGCCGGGCATCGGAGCAGGGTAGCTCACCCCGCATCGCTGTCAGGAGACGTCGAGCGTCGCCTCGAGCGCGCGGTGGTCCGATGCCCGGCCGACGGGCGCGACTCGAACGGTGCCGCGCAGGGCCGGGTCCCAGGCGATCCGATCGAGGGCGAAGACTGGCCACGGCGACGGGTGTGTCGGCAGCGGGCGCGGCGCATCTCGAAACTCGCGCGCGAGCGCCGATTCGACCGTGCACCCTCGCCACTCGTTGAAGTCGCCCAGGACCACCCGCGTGGCGCCGGCATCCCGCGGTGAGGGGGGCCCGGACGATGTCCACGACGCGCGCGATCTGCGCGGCTCGCTCCCGGGCGTTCAGGCCGAGGTGGCACACGAAGACACGCAGCGCGACGCCCTGGGTCTCGACGAGCGCCTCGAGGCACGCACGTGGCTCGCGGCGAGCGACGCTCAGATCGTGTCCACGCGTCTCGATCACGCGGCCGCGCACGAGCAGGGCGTTGCCGTAGCTGCCTCCGGGGATCGGGCGCGCCGCGGCCCAGGCGAGCTCCATGTCGAGGGCTCGCGCGAGCTCGGCGGCCTGGTCGAGCGTCGCGGTCCGAAGCACTTCCTGCAGGCCGACCACGTCGGCTGAGAGAGCGCAGAGCACGCTCGCCGTGCGTCTCAGATCGCGGCGGAGATCGACGCCGATGCCCTTCTGGATGTTCCAGCTGACGATGCGCAGGCTCATGGGGATCCAACGCAGCGCGTCGGGAGACCATTCCCGGCCAGCTAGGGGCTACGGAGCCAGCCGCCAGTCACTCATCTTGATCTCGCCGCGGAAGTGCTTGTGGAAGAACAGCAGCCCTCCCGCTCCCTCGAAGCTCAGATAGGAGAGCGCTAGGCCGACCGGCGTCGAGTCGAACTGCGCCGTGAGGTGCACCCAGTCCACCAGGCCGGGCGGCTTGCTCAGCCTCACGCTGGCCGACAGGATCCGGGCGCTATCGGTGTCGACCCATGCCTTGCCCTCGAACGTGTGGCTGTCGGGGTGCTTCGGGACGAACGCGATCTCCACGTACGCGGGATGCGCGGGATCGACGTCGACCTGGTCGTAGGTGTAGCGGGCCTCGGAGCCGGGCGCGAAGGGCCACACCGGCTTGTCCTCGCCTGGCTTCTTGCTCGCGCGCTCGGCTTCCTTGCTGCGAGCTCTCTCCTGCTCCTCGGCCGTCACGTCCTTGCCGTCCTCGACGGCCATCTCGACGATCTTGTGCGGGCTCTTGCCGTCCGACTCCACGCGGTAGCGCGTAGTCTTGGTGCTCGACACCTTCCCGTCGCCGTCGACCTTCTGCACGACCTCCTCGGCGCGGAAGCTCAGGCGGCGCGCGGCAAGCTCGAGATCCTGCTCGCAGTGCGACAGGCGCTCCAGGAGCTGCGGGTCGGGGGCGCGGCGCCCGCCGTGCGCGTGCCGGCGAGGACGAGAGCGACGGCGACCGCGGAGAGGGCTCGGTGTGCCATGGCTTCCTGCCCATTGTACCCGCGAGATCTCGCGGACGCCTGCGGCTTGACCCGAGCCGGCGGCGAGCCGCAGGATCGTTCATGGTCGGATCGCGCTCTGGACGCCACGCACGCGCAGCCCTCCTCACCCTCGCCCTGTGCACCTGCGCGTGCTCCAGCAACTCCTCGTCGGGCGGGGGGCCCGTCGTCGACGCCGGGGGCGACTTGTCGTTCGACGGACCCATCGCCGCCCAGGGCTGCAGCGAGTTCACCGCGGCCGCCGCGGCATCGTCGCCATCGGCCGCCGCAGCGGCCATCTCGAGCCTGCTGCTCGACGGCAGGACCAAGGCCTTCGTCACGGCCGCGGCGGAGCTCGTCGTGGCCTCCACGAACGCCGATTCGTCGGTCCTCTTCGCGTGCATCGGCATCGACACCGACCTGATGGTGACCGACACGTGGACGGCGAAAGGGCCGAACGCCGGCGGAAGTCTCGACGCGGAGGTGACCGAGGCGTGCACGCAGGCCGCGGCTGCGATCTCCGCGGCGCTCGCGGCCGGTTCGGGCGCGTGCGGGCTCGCGGTGTCGGGCGGGCAGTGCGTGGTCGACGCCAGCGCGCAGACCTTCTACGAGGGTGGCTGCGCGGCCACCGGTTCCTGTCAGCCCGGCAGCATCACGTCCCGCTGCCCCCCCGCCGACCTCGCGGGACAGTGCAGCGGGACGTGCGACCCGAACGGGACGTGCGAAGGGACTGCCAGCGTCTCTGCCAACTGTCAGGGCTCGTGCGCGGGCACCTGCACCGGCACGTGCTCGACGGCGACCGGATCGCCGGTGTTCTGCGGTGGGACGTGCATGGGCACGTGCGACGGAGACTGCAAGCTCGCCGCCGGTGCCATGTTCAGCTGCGGCGCCAACGTGCCGTGCACCGGGGGCTGCAGCGTGCCGCTCACGAACCCGCAGTGCGAGGCGAAGCTCGCGCCCCCGAGCTGCCCTCTCGACGCGAACTGCGAGGCGAGCTGCCAGAGCGTGGGGGAGCTCCAGGCGACGTGCGAGATCCCCACGGTCACTCTGCAATGCCAAGGCACCGTGCCAGCGACGCTCGTCGCGGTCGCGAAGACGATCGCGAAGAACCTGCCGCCGCTCGTCATGGGGGCGCGGGCGCAGGGCAAGCTGGCGCTGGACGCGGCGATGGCGACGGCGACCGAAGGCGTCAACGAGGCGTCGAACCTCGGGAGCCTTGGCGGCAAGGCCCTGGCGTGCACGGTCGCTGCCGTGAAGGTGACGGCCTCGGCGTCGGCCAGCATCAACGTCTCCGTCATGGCCAGCGCGAGCGTCACGACAGCGGCGGGCGGCTGAGTCCCGCGGTGTAGAACCAAGGCCCATGCCCCCGCTCCCCGCGAAGCCCGCGCTCAAGGACGAGCTGCTCCGCATCCTCACCGCGGATCTCGACACGCGCGAGCGCGCCCACCGCGCGGCGCGCGAGGCGGCGACGCACGAGGAGGCGCGACCCGAGAACGACAAGGACACGCGCGCGCTCGAGCAGTCGTACCTGGCGCGCGGCGAGGCGGCTCGCATCGAGGAGCTCGGGGCCGGGCTGGCCGAGGTCGGCGCCGTGACGACGCGCACGTTCGGGCAAGGAGAGCCCGCGGCGCTCGGCGCGCTCGTCGTCGCCGAGGAAGACGGCGCCGAGGTCGTGCTGTGGCTCGCGCCGTACGGCGGCGGGAGCCGTCTCGCGGGCGACCGCGTGCAGGTGGTGACGCCTCGCTCGCCGCTGGGTCGCGCGCTCGTCGGCAAGCGCGCCGGCGACGAGTGCGAGGTTGCCCTCGCAGGCCGGACGCGCACGCTCGTCGTCGTGAGTGTCGACTGAGGCTGTACTTCACCCGGCTCGCCGCTCGAACAGCGCCTTGAACCCCGGTCGCGTAGTCGACACGAGGCCGTAGATCGCCGGCAGCGTGAGGCAGCAGCTGAACAGCGTCAGCAGCCAGTAGTTGCGCGCCCACGTCGCACCCCACGAGCGCCGCGCGAGCAGGCCGTAGGCGACGATCGGTCCGCCGACGAACGCGACCAGCGCCATGCCGGCGAAGAGCAGCCGACCGATGGCGTATCCCTGCGCGTAGGCCGCGTCGGCGTTCGCGGGTGGACCGGACGGCGGATCAGCGAGGCCGGTCAGCTGCAGCAGCTGGAAGAGGAGCGCGAACACACCGAACAGGGTACCGCCCACGATGAGCACGACGTTAATGATGAGGTGGACGTCGGCCGCTCCCGTCGAAGGCGAAGGCGAAGGCGGGGGCGGCGGGGCGAAGGGCGACGGCGGAGCGTAGGGGTTCGTGGTCTCAGCGGTAGCCCCTGGTTCCACCCACGTCCACCCTGAACCCGCAGCGGTTCGGCGCGCGGTCACGCCATCTGGAGTAAAATCTCCGCATGCACATCCCTTCCAGTGGCTTCATCGTCGGCGGTGTTCTGTTCGCGCTCGCAGCCTGCAGCGGCTCGTCGGGAGGCACCAGCGGCGGCTCGCCCGGTGACGGCGGCGGCGAGGGCGGCGGCACGAGCGCCATGCAGGCCTGCGCCGACTCGGCTCACGCGTCGTGCACCAAGCGCGACACGTGCTCGCTCGGCGGCTACGTCAACGACTCGACGTACGGGAGCGAGTCGGCGTGCGAGTCGCGCACCGTGCCGACGTGCCTGGACGGCCTCGGCGCCAAGGGCACCGGGCAGACGCCCGCCAAGATCGAGGACTGCGTCGCCGCGTACGCGAGCAACTACGCGTGCGCCGACTACTTCGACAACAACCCTCCCACCGCGTGCGTCCCTCCCGCGGGCACCCTCGCCACCGGCGCCGCGTGCGGGGCCAGCGCGCAGTGCGCGAGCACCTACTGCGCCACGGGGCAGTACGCGGTGTGCGGCACGTGCCAGCCGCTTCCGGCTGCGGGCGCGCCCTGTCAGGGCAACGCCGACTGCGGGCGCGATCTCGCATGCGTCAAGCCGGCGGGGTCCACCACGCTGACGATGGGCACGTGCGCGGCGTGGGTCGCGTCGGGCGGCGCCTGCCTCACGAACACGGCTCCCTGCGAGGCGAACCTCGCCTGCGTGGGCGACGACGTGACGACCAAGAAGATGGGCACCTGTCAGGCCCAGGCGACGACGGTGGGCGCCGCCTGCGACGGTTCGCGCAAGACCATGCCCAACTGCAACGGCGACCTCGGCCTCGTCTGCATCCCGACCGCGAAGACCAGCTCGGTCGGAACCTGCAAGACCATCTCGCTCGTGGCGGGCGGGATGCCCTGCGGCGACATCGGCGCCGCGCCGATCACCGGCTACGCCGCCTGCGAGGCGGGCGGTCTCTGTGCCAAGGCCGCGCCCACCGACCCGAGCGGCATGTGCGTCGCCGCGGCGAACGACGGCGCAGCCTGCGACGGCGATCCCTCGAAGGGCCCCCCTTGCCAGCCGCCGGCCAAGTGCGTGCCCACCGCCGCGGGGGCGACGGCAGGCACCTGCACGGTGCCCAACGCCGAGAAGTGCATGTGAGGGCGTTCGGCTACGGCGCTTCGAGGCCGAGGAACGCGCGCACGCGATGGAGCTCGGCGTCGAGCTCGCGCGCGAACGCGCGGTCGCGCGGCGGCCGCGAGGCGACGTAGCCGATCTCGGACCGTAGCTCGCCGTCTTCCACGGCGAGATTGCCCCAGCCGATCACCCGGTCGCGCCAGAGCATCGGCAGCGCGTAGTACCCGAGCTTGCGCCTGGCCGGCGGCGTGTATGCCTCGAATCGGTAGGTCCAGCCCCAGAGCAGCTCGAAGCGCGGGCGGTCGTGCACCACCGGATCGAAGGGGGCAAGCAGGCGCACGACGTCTCGAGGCTCGCGGCCAGCCGCATCTTCGGCGGACGGCCAGTACCAGTCGACGCCCTCGACGCGCGCGTGCGACAGCCGCTCCCTGCACCTGCGCAGAGCATCGGTCAGCTCTCCACGCCATTGCGGCGCCGCCTGCCGCAGGCGCCTCACGTAGTACGGCAGGCTCGGTGCAGGCAGCGGCGCGTAGATGGCGACGACGGCGTCGACCAAGGCGTCGAGCCGCGCCCGGCGCTCGGCCGCACCGCTCGGCGCAGGGCCGTGCTCGCGCGCCTCGTACATGCGCACGCCGCCGGCCCGTCGCACGACGCGCAGCAAGCCGCGGTAGTGCAAGGCGTCGAGCAGCTGCGTCGTCGCGTTGGACTGGCCGCCCCAGTAGTTCTCGACCTTGCCGTGCGAGAAGCGGGCGTCGACCTCGCGTGGGTGCACGATGCCGCGCTCCCGGACGAAGTCGAGCAGAGCCCGCGCGTGCTTGCGGCGCGACGCCGACCAGGGCGCCCTGCCGCTCACCCGGCGCGGGTGCATCAGCCCCTGCAAGGCGCGCGTGACGAAGCCATAGTTGACGAAGTAGTCCTCCTCGACGCCCAGCCGCGCGTAGCGGCGTTCGAGATCGCCGGCGCGGTAGCCTATGGCGCGATGGCGCAGCACGAGGTCCTGCGCGCGCGCCGGTGCGCGGATCGGATCGGCCTGCACGAAGCCGAGCCGGTCGATGGCGCGCCTCAGCGTCGTGGGCTCGACCAGAGTGTGGGCCGCAGCGAAGCGTCGCAGATCGCCCAGCGTGATCGGCATCCCGTCGGCCTCTTCATCGATCTACCGCCGGGCGGTCGCGCGGCGAAGCACGATCCACGTGTTGTGCGCCCACCGGATCTGCAGGAGCATCCCTGCGGCTGTCACGGTGAAGTTCGTCGCGCCCGATGCGTTGCGGATGCCTCTGCCGTGAACGCCGCTCGAGCTGCCGCCGTTCGAGCTGCTGCACGCGACGACGAGCGTTGCCACGACCACCGCCAGGACTCCCAGTGAGACGAGCTTCATGAGCGCGACCACCTTTCGGCGGGGTTGTGGCCGCTGCAGGGCGACGTGAAGTGCGAAGGAGGCGTTTCCGTCACAAAGCCCTGTGGACATCCCCTGAACAACTTCCGCCTGGGTGGGGACTGTCTGTTGACCTTCATGTGGAGCAACTGTTCACTGCCGCTTCGCGAGTTCAGTGATCTCCTGAGCTTCCATAAGTGTAGTGTGGATGGAGACGATGGACGCCGATGTAGCCACAACATTTCGTGGCTTTTTCCTGGACAGCCCCAAGATATAGGGGTTAGAAGTCAAAGCTCAGGCGCCGCCCCCCGTGGGTTGCGTCTCGTAACGGCGCCGCGCGTGCCGACCAGCACATCCCATGACGCAGTGAGCAAGAAGCTTTGCTCACTGGCGGGAGTGTTCTTACTTCTTCGGGGGCTGAACGTACTGACAGCATAGAGTGGCACCCTGGATGCTCGTTCCCTGAACGGTCCCCTGGGGTCAAACGGGAACAAGCAGCACCAGGACAATCAAGAGCACCGAGCGGGACCGTTCACGAACGGTTGACCGAACGGGCGGGGCTGCGCGCGGCCTGGAGCCGAGCGCACGGAGGCGAACGATGGCAAACTCGACGGACTTCAACGGCAATGGGACGGCGCACATCAAGATGCGCAATGGCAACGGCAACGGCGACAGGACGGCGAAGACGGTGAGCACCACCAAGTCACGCGCGTCCGCGACCACCGCCACCACCTCGAGCAGCTCGAGCTCCTCGACCAAGGCGACGGCGAAGAAACCGTCGCGCGCCCACGCCCCGCGCGGCGTGAAGGTCGAGCGCCGCCTGACCACCGCCGGCAACGACCCGATGGATACCGTCGTCTACGAGCGTCGCTCGAGCACCATCAGCAACCCCGACGGCAGCATCGTCTTCAAGATGGAGGGCGCCGAGGTGCCCGCCACCTGGAGCCAGCTCGCCACCGACATCCTCATCTCCAAGTATTTCCGCAAGGCGGGCCTGCACGGCAACAAGGACGAGGGCGAGACGAGCGTCCGCCAGGTCGTCCATCGCCTCGCGCACACCATCCGCCGCGCGGCCGACGACTTCGGCGGCTACTTCGCCACCAAGGCCGACGCCGACACGTTCGAGGCCGAGCTCTCCTACCTGCTCGTGAACCAGTACGGCGCGTTCAACTCGCCGGTCTGGTTCAACCTGGGCCTGTGGCACGAGTACGAGATCGAGGGCTCGGGCGGCAACTGGGCGTGGAACGCCGACAAGCAGGCCGTCGAAGAGACGACCACCGCCTACGAGCGCCCGCAGTGCTCGGCGTGCTTCATCCAGGCGGTCAAGGACGACCTCATGTCGATCTACGACCTGGTGAAGTCCGAGGCGCGCCTCTTCAAGTACGGCTCGGGCACGGGCTCGAACTTCAGCTCCATCCGCGGCCGGCAAGAGAAGCTCTCGGGCGGCGGCACGTCGTCGGGCCTCATGTCGTTCCTCGAGGTGTTCGACCGCGCGGCGGGCGCGACCAAGAGCGGCGGCACCACGCGCCGCGCCGCCAAGATGGTCTGCCTCGACCTCGACCATCCCGAGATCGAGGACTTCATCAACTGGAAGATCCGCGAGGAGAAGAAGGCCCACGTCCTCATCGCCGGCGGCTACAGCTCCGACTTCAACGGCGACGCGTACCACACCATCAGCGGCCAGAACTCCAACAACAGCATCCGCGTGACCGACGAGTTCATGCGCGCGCTCGAGGCGGGCGGCAAGTGGCAGACGCGCTTCCGCACCACGGGCGAGATCTGCGAGACGCTCGAGGCCAAGGACCTGTGGCGGCAGATCGGCGCCGCCGCGTGGGGCTGCGCCGACCCCGGCGTGCAGTACGACTCGACCATCAACAAGTGGCACACGTGCCCGAACTCGGGGCGCATCAACGCGTCCAACCCGTGCTCCGAGTACATGTTCCTCGACGACACGGCGTGCAACCTCGCCAGCGTCAACCTCACCAAGTTTCAGCACGAGGACGGCACGTTCGACGTCGAGGGGTACCGGCACGCGTGCCGCGTCTTCTTCATGGCGCAGGAGATCCTGGTCGATCTCTCCAGCTATCCGACGCAGAACATCGCCAAGAACAGCCACGAGTACCGCCCGCTCGGCCTCGGCTACGCGAACCTCGGCAGCCTGCTCATGTCGCAGGGGGTGCCGTACGACAGCCGCGAGGGCCGCGCCGTCGCAGCGGCGCTCACGGCCATCATGTGCGGCCACGCGTACCGCACCAGCGCGGAGATGGCCGGCACCAAGGGCCCCTTCAAGGGCTTTGCCAAGAACCGCGAGCCGATGCTGCGCGTGATGCGCATGCACCGCGACGCGGCGTACGCCGTCGATCGCGACGCGTGCCCGGTCGACCTCTACCGCGCCGCGTGCGACGACTGGGACGACGCCGTGCGCCTCGGCGAGCAGAACGGCTTCCGCAACGCGCAGGCCACCGTGCTCGCGCCGACCGGGACCATCGGCCTTCTCATGGATTGCGACACGACCGGCGTCGAGCCGGACTTCGCGCTGGTGAAGTTCAAGAAGCTCGCCGGCGGCGGGTACTTCAAGATCGTCAACCAGACGGTGCCGCGCGCGCTCCGGCGCCTCGGCTACACCGAGCGCGAGATGCACGAGATCGTCGCGTTCATCTCGGGCACGAACACGCTCCTCACGGCGCCGCACATCAATCGACGCACGCTGAAGGAGAAGGGCGTCACCGACGCGGAGCTCGCGAAGGTGGAGGGGGCGATCCCCGGCGTCTTCGATCTCGACAGCGCCTTCGCGGCGTGGGTCGTGGGCGAGGACGCGTACGAGCGCCTCGGCGCGGGCAAGGACGTGCGAGGCACGAAGGGCTTCTCGCTCCTCGAGCACCTGGGCTTCTCGCGCACGGAGATCGACGAGGCGAGTGACGTCATCGTCGGGCGCATGACCATCGAGGGCGCCCCGCACCTCCGCCACGAGCACTACGCCGTCTTCGACTGCGCGAACCGCTGCGGCAAGAGCGGCGTGCGCTACCTCGCGGCGATGTCCCACGTGCGCATGATGGGGGCGGTGCAGCCGTTCCTCAGCGGCGCGATCTCGAAGACCGTGAACCTGCCGAGCGACGCGACGGTCGCGGACGTGCAGGGGGTCTACGAGGACGGCTGGCGCCTGGGCCTCAAGGCGGTCGCGCTCTACCGCGACGGCTGCAAGGCGAGCCAGCCCCTGTCGACGGGCGGCGAGAAGAAGAAGGACGACAAGGCGGCGGCGCTCGACGGCGACACGCTGACGCCCGAGCCGCTGCTGGCGCCGATGCCCGCGAGCACCGAACAGGAGGCGCAGGCTCAGCTCACGCTGAACATCGCGCCGAACACGCGGCTCTACGGGCAGCGCGCGCGCCTGCCGAAGAAGCGCCACGGCTTCACGCAGGAGGCGCGCGTGGGCGGGCACAAGATCTTCCTCCGGACCGGCGAGTACGAGGGCGGTCAGCTGGGTGAGATCTTCATCGACATGCACAAGGAGGGGGCGGCGTTCCGCTCGCTGATGAACTGCTTCGCGATGAGCGTGAGCGTCGGCCTCCAGTACGGCGTGCCGCTGCAGACGTACGTCGACCAGTTCACCTTCACGCGGTTCGAGCCGCAGGGACCGGTCGAGGGGCACCCGTACGTGAAGTTCGCGACGTCGATCGTCGACTTCATCTTCCGGACGCTCGGCGTCGAGTA
>Ga0209415_10007589_pt1 | contig 18913 bp, 12 predicted proteins | sample PeaSoiSIISIP2007_FD_187696 | JGI IMG/M metagenome (GOLD analysis project Ga0209415, IMG submission 187696) | Peat soil microbial communities from Weissenstadt, Germany - SII-SIP-2007 (SPAdes) (version 2) | ecosystem: Environmental > Terrestrial > Soil > Wetlands > Peat | place: Germany...
ATGGCGCCGCTGGGAATTCGCCCGCCTTGCCCTGGTGCGTCCCTCCGTATCTCGCCCTCATGCTGCTGGTGCCACTGTTTGCACGCTTTGTTGCCCCATACGGCCCTGCTGTTAGCCTGAGGGACAAGGGCCCGGATACCGAGTTGACGCTTGATGTCAACCGGGCCACATGGATCGAACTGACGTCATCCGGTGATCCCCGCAGGTCCAACACACGATTTGTCTCGGCCGAGCTGTTCAAACGGAACATCTTTGGGTCGTTTCACGCCTTTTATCCCAAGCAGGCGGAATTTCTAGAGTCGATCTCCCGACCTGGAGTCGCCCTAGTGTGCCCGGGCAGCACGGAGACTGCTTTCCTGGCCATCGATGCTACGCACTTGAATGAAAAAGGTCGCAAGGTTGTCGTTTTGGGGCGAGCACACAGCGCCGACCCCAACTACGACCCATCCTTTCTGGAGAATTCACTCGGGAATCCTATCCTTCCAAAGCAAGGTCCGCGCTGATGTCCCGCGCTTTAATTCAAGCTCATAAATGACTTCGCTGCTCTATCTCTTCCAGGCTTCCGTCGTATTCCTGTGCCCGGTTTTTTTTGGCTGGGTCGTCCTGCGCCGAGTGGTCCGCGAGCACGACTGGCTGGTGTTGCTGCCAGGCTCCGTGATCGTCGGGTGTGTCGCGCTGATGGCGACCATGAACGAGCTGCGATACTGGCTGGAGATGTCGATAGGCGCCTGGTTTGCGTACAAGCTCCTGCTGGCCGGCGCACTCGCCCTGCTGGTCTTCACACGGCGGCCCCGATTCGGCCTCCGGTTGGCGGGAGGAGCCGGGCGAAGACTGTGGATGGCGCTTGCGCTGGGCGGAGCCGCGATGACGGCACTCTATTTTGGGGTGCCTGCAGCGCGCGGCCTCCTGAACGACTCCTGGTGGTTTCACTATCCTGCCGCCACCCTCGTTGAAGACCTAAAGTATTTCCCGCTCCCCAGCGTCTTTGCGCCCGATGATCCGCTGTACTACCATTTCGGGCCGGATATCCTCGCCGGCACCTGGGCCTATCTTCTCGATTGCCCGGTGCAGACTGGCTTTGCTGCCGTCGTCTGCATCTTCGCGCCCTGCGCGTTCTTGCTCGGCTACGCCCTGGTGCTGCGCGGCAGCCGCAGCCATCTTGGCGCGCTAGCCGGTGCGGCGTTTCTCGTCGTCGGTGGAAACCTGCTCTTCCTGAGGCTGGCGACCGCAGGGTCCTTCGCGGGGCTGCGTGCCCTGGAACGCCTCAACAGTGGATCGGTGGACGGCTTGCTCAAGCTGATGTTCACGCCGTCCCACGCGTGCGGGATTCCCGCCGTCCTAGTAGGCACCGTTATCTTTTGGCGATTTTGCGTCCGTCCATCATGGCCGCTTGCCGCCTTGCTGGGACTCTGGATGGGCGCACTCACACTTATCGCCGAATGGTATTTCTTCCCGTTCATCGGTGCCGTCGGACTCATCCTGCTGACCAGGGCGCTCATGGAGATCCGCCGGGGTCATTTCGCCACGCGCTCGATGCCCGTAGTCTGGCTGCGCGTGGCGCCACTGGCGATCGCCATCGGCTGGGGCTTTTTCAACAACACCTACGTTTCGGGGGTCTTCGGGCATTTCTGGCTGCACAGCCAGCAGCAATCGTCCGTGATCGGCGCGCGCATGGAGCAATCGCGCTTCGACCAGGAGTCGAGGGATACCGAGGCGCGCCATATCTACTTTAGCCTGACACACAAGTTTCCCACCCCCAAAAAGGTGCCACCCGGAACCGCACCTGGAGATTCGCCGCTGCCGGAATTACCCTGGATGCCGCCCGGCCTGGTCCCGCTAAAACTAAACCTTCACCACTTCGGGCTGATCCCCTCCTGGGAGGGCGCAGGATCAAGTGGCGGGACCTTTGTCCCGATGCTGGGCTTTCGTTTCATCGCCGAATGCACTCCCGTGATCCTGCTGGGGCTGCCGTTCGGCCTATGGCTCGCGCTCAGTCGAAAGCAGCCCATCCTGCGACTGCTGGCCCTGCTTGCCCTGCTTTCAGTGCTGCCGCCCATATTCCTGGACTGGGGATTCCGCTCGACGGATTTCCTGCGGTTCTTCACCGGCGCATTCTCGTTTTCGGCTCTGCTGCTCGGCTGGCTGGTGGGCTATCTCTGGGGGCGTGGCTCGAGGCTGGCGCGACCCGCGGCGCTTCTGATCTGCGGCTGCGTGCTTGTGAACCCATTCATCATCGGCCTGATCGGTCTCAATGGCTCGACCTTTGCCGCGGTAAGGGACGTGAATCAGAGCGCGGGCTCGTTAATGAAAGCCTCGCAGGAGGAAAAGGCCGGCCCCATTGCAAAGGGACCGGCATCCGGCAGCGAGACGCCGGCTCCTCCGGCAAACGCGATTCGCGCGGCGTCGCCGCCTGTCGCAAGCGTCCCTGTCCTGCTTTCTCCGGCCCAGAAGCGGGCAGTCGCTCTCACAAAGCTGGCCGAGCTGGCCCGGCGCTACCTTTATCCCCAGACCCTGGGCCGCGAACGCGCCATCGTCATCGTGCCCACGGACGCGATTCCGCCCACCGAGGTCTTTCCCGAATGGCTCAGGCTCGCGACCCTATCCCACGTGCAGCTGCCGGTTGGATGGTACTGGAACGATTCATTATACGCCGCATATTACCGAGAAGCCGTCTCAAATCTCAGCCCCTCGAGTGTCACCGCGCTGGATGCGCGTTGGATCATCGTCAGCAATCTTTTCAGTCCTCGACCTCCTGAGGCTGTCAACCTCGCCCTTCGCGACACCCGCCGCTTCATCTTCGCTCGCCAGTACATCAGCGGCCCATATTATCTGAACATCTACCGCGCCCTGCCTTTCACCGCACCCGCACCCGGCTCTGACGAAGAATGAGCCGTAAGCAAAGCCGTCGCCCTGCCACAGCTCGGTTTGTCGGCTACGTCGGCCTTCCCTGCGCGAACGCGGGCCACCTCAACTGCGGGATCGGCATTCCGGTGTGCATCGTCCTGACCCCCAACGCATCGACACGGCCTCCCGAAGTGTTGAATCTGTTGCTCTCCGCCCGATTCTAGACGCCTCCCGCTCGCCTTGACTGCACCCGCCACAGCTTCACGCCGGAAGATTCCACTGCCGATCTTGATCGTGGCGAAAATCCTATTGGCCGGCGCCCTGCTCTATGTTGTCCTCTCCAAGATCAACATCTCGGAGGCCGCGCAGCGGCTGACCCACGCGCTGCCCTCCTCATTGATAACGGCGGCAGCCCTCTCCCTTGCGATTCCGGTTGTGCTTGCGTTGCGCTGGTGGGTGCTCGCCCGGCCAATCGTCGGTTGGCCCGATGCATTGGCTTTCACGTGGATCGGGTCCTTCTACGCCATCATCCTGCCTGGCGCCGTGTCGGGCGACATAGCCAAAGGTGGCCTGCTGGCCTGGAAGAACGCCGATGCGCGGAAGGCCGCCCTTCCCGCGTCCATACTGGCCGACCGTTTGGTCGGCCTCACAGTCATGCTGCTGTTCTTTTGCCTGAGCAGCTTGCTTGTCCTGGAGGCATCCGCTTCTCCGGAGCTGGCGCGGTTTGCCGTACCGGCCGCCTGCATCGGCGCCCTTGCTTTCTTCGTTTTGCTGCTCGGATGGACAAGGCCATGCCAAAGGTTGGTGCTAGCGGTCCTTGCGTATCTACCGTGGGGCGCAGCAAGGGATATCTTCGAAGGATTTGCCGAGGCGACGTTCGCGTACTCAAAGCAGCCCGGGCGCCTCTGGATGGCCGCCGCGCTGAGCGCCCTCTCACAGGGCCTGAGCGTGGCGATGTATGTCGCTCTCTTGCACGCGCTCACGATCCACTTCGGCCTGATCCCGGCTTTCGCGCTGTATTCAATAATTGCGGTGCTTGGCCTGGCTCCGATTACCTTTGCCGGGATCGGCATAAGGGACTGGTTCGCCGTGGGATTCTTTGCCGCCTACCACCTGCCAGGTGAGGCGGGCGTGGCATTTGCCTGGCTATGCCTGGCTATGAGCGTGCTCCAAGCCGTTGTCGGCGGCCTTTGGCAATTCGTGATCTTCCTTTCCGGTTCACGCGCGCCTGCCGCAGGTTAATGATCAGCGTCCCTGATTCCATCGTTCGGCGCGTGGCGGCGACCTATGGGGCGACCTACGAGGCCTTTTCAAGGATCCCAGCGGAAAAATGCGCCCGTGACGTGCTAGACGAGGAAAAGGTCCATGACCAAGTCGCGCTCTTTTGCCGAACGTTTGCCCTGAACCCCGGAGATTTGCGCGGCAAGCGGCTGCTCGAGGTCGGCAGCGGATTCGGAATCTTCCTGGCCGTCCTGCGCCGAGACTACGGCGTGGAAAGCTACGGCATCGAACCTTCCTCCGGCGGCTTTGATACAAGCCGGGAGCTCGCCCAGGAGATCCTGGCGAGCTACGCCATCGACCCGTCCATTGTCACCGATGCCAAGGGCGAGAACCTGCCATTCCCGGACCGCCATTTCGACCTGGTATTCTCATCCACCGTACTGGAGCACACCGAAGACCCGGAGCTTGTTCTCGCCGAGGCGATCCGCGTCCTCAAGCCCGGCGGATGGATGCAATTCGTGTTTCCCAACTACGGCGCCTTTTTTGAGGGCCATTACGCCATTCCGTGGATACCCTACATGAACCGAAGGCTCGGCCGGCTTTGGGTCCGGCTCTGGGGACGCAGCCCGACGTACGTGGACACACTTCAGCTGACGAGCTATTTCAAGGCCCGGCGCTGGCTCCGAGGCCAAGGCGCCATCCGCGTCGTCACGTATGGCGAGGAGATCTTCCGCGAACGCATGATGGGGCTTCAGATCAAGACCTGGGCGGGCCTGGGCATGGTGAAGCGCTGGGTTGAAGTCGCCCACCGCCTGCACGTCATACGACCGCTGACGTTCCTCCTGCTCCGGATGAGGAGTTTTGACCCGATCATCCTCTCGCTGGTGAAGTTCCCGGCTGACGAGTTGCCCGCGCCGCCCGACAACCGCCTCATTTACGAGGTCCGCTGGACGGACTGGCTGGACATGAAGGTCTACGGACCGAGCAGCCGCTGGTTGCGGGCACTTGTCGGCGATCACCTGCGGAAGGTCCCCGGCGCCACCCAGCCAGCTCGCGTGCTCGACCTCGGCTGCGGCGAGGGCTCAACGACAGACTTTCTGGCATCCCGGCTCAAGTCTTCCGAGGTCGTGGGCATCGACCGGTCGGAAATGGGAATTCAATGCGCCAAAGACCGCTATCGCAGGCCCAATCTCAGCTTCATCCGCCAGGAGGAGACCGCGGCGTTTCCCGCCAATTCGTTTGACCTTGTCGTGTGCCTTGAGGTGCTGGAGCACGTGGAGGACTGGCGCGCCGTGACCAGGGAGTTGGCGCGGGTGAGCGCCCGCCACGTCCTCGTCTCGTTTCCGACGGGCCGGATGAGGCCGTTCGAGCGCAACGTCGGGCATCTGCGCAATTTCCACCGAGGCCAGTTCGAGCGTTACGCAATCTCCATAGGGCTCGAGCCGCTCGCCGTCTATTATGCCGGCTTCCCGTTCTATTCGCCCCTCTTCCGCGAGCTGTGCAACGTTTTCGACAGCGGCGGGCATACCTTGACCATCGGCCGCTACACCTGGGTACAAAAGCGCCTGAGCGACATGATCTACGTCTCCTTCCGCCGCCTCTCGACGACGAGGCGCGGCGACCAGTTCTGCGGCCTGTTTGCCAAGCAGCCCGCCACCGGACCCACCGCTGGAAGTCGATAATTCGCCGGAATCCGCCGGGGGCTGAAAGAGCCCCGATTATTGGGTGCACTCTTGCCCCCCGGAGCGAAAAAGGTTCCGTTTTCGGCGACTGCGCTATTCGATTGTCGCCGGAAGATGGACACAACCGGTTCGTTGCAAGGCGCGTGACCGTCTGTACGAATCCACAATCAATCGTCTCGGGATGAATTAAGGAATGTCAGACGCCGCCCCTTCTCAAAGTGCCCGTGCTAGCCAAGCGTTGGCGCTCGCCTTTGCCGGCCTCGGCGCGGTCACGGCTGCGGCCCTTGTTTGGGCCCAGTTCCGCGGCTATGACATGCTTGATGGGGCCTTTTACTTTTTGCTTTTTCAAGATCCGGCCGACTTTTCAGACACACAGACGCGGTTTCAGCTGCTTGCCCGCCCGATATGGCTGCTGTGCGGTCAGGATATAATCGCCTTTAGAATCGTAACCCTCGCGCTGGCGTCGGCAGCGAGCTGGCTTTTCTGGTGGGCGTGGAGGCGACTGCTGGCGAATCGCCAGAACGCAGGCTTCTGCTGGTGGCCACTTTGGCTGGCAACCCTAGCCGGCTTCACATGGGTGCCCGTGGCGCTTACGTACAATTCGATTCCGACCCTATTCGGCCTGGTCGGGTTCGCAATCTTTCTGCGACTATTTGATCCGTTGGAGGCCACGCCGCCAACACGATCAATCCAATGTGCACTGGCTCTGTTGCTGGCTGGACTGTTTTATGGAGTCTATCTTGCAAAGGTTCCGGCAGCGGCCGCCTTTGCCATTTGCTGCTTATTCCTTTTATGTTTCGAGCCGCGGCTCGATGCCCGGCTGCGCCGCGCGCTCGCCTTCATGGGCATCTTTATTGCCGTCGTTGGTTTGGGGGCCGTGCTTCTTGTCGTAACCCGGCGCGGATTTGGCCCCAACGAGGGGTTCCTTGTGAATGGCTTGCTCATTACGCCCAACTTCTTTCGCTACACCTTTCTGAGGTATTGGACTGAAGTCGTCCGCCTGGTTCCGGCTCTGCGCGTGGATTTCTGTTGGACGGTGGGCCCGGTGATTCTGGTGTGCGCGGCGGCGCTTATCGCTTCTTCGCGCACCAAGCGCCTGCGCCGTTGGTCGGCAGCCAGCCTGGTCCTCCTGTTATCCGCATTCTGCATTGCGCTGATCGAGAGGCAGCTCTGGGACAGCAGTTTTCGCGCAGCCGTTAGCGGCGAAGGTTCACGTTTCTATCTTCTCCTTTGGGGTTCGCTGCTGCCGATTTGGATTATCAGCGTCTGGCTAAGAGCCGGTACGGAATCCAAGGTGCCCTCCAGGCATGTAGCCTGGGTGATTGTCCTTCTAATGCTGCCCTTGATCAGCTCTTTTGGCACCACAAACACTGTGTATGTAACGGCGCTCCATGAGACCGTTTTCTGGGTCGCAGGACTCCTGCTTGTCGCCGATCATATCGCCGGGGCATTCGCGGCGCCCTGGTTCAGGCCCGGGATGGCCGCCCTAATATCGCTTGGTGCCGCCGGGCATGTCTTCTCAGGCCATTTTCTGCGTCCGTACATGTTTCAGCCAAGTCTTTGGAAGCAGACCGAGAGCGTCGAGATCGGCTTCCCCGCGACCAAGCTTAAGGTCGACCCCGCCCTGGCCGCCTTTCTCCGCGAGGTGCGCGCCGCGCTCGACGCGAATGGTTACAAGCGGGGTGATGACGTGTTCGGCTTCTTCAACCTTCCCGGCGTGATATATTCCGTCGGTGCAAAGGAGCCGGGAGCCCCATGGTACTTTGGCACCTGGTACCACCAAGAGAACATCGACAGCTTAAAGCTGGAGAGGGTCCCATTAAAGCGCCGGCAAGACGCCTGGATCATTACTCAGGCGGATGTTCGTCAGTTTCGCCCGCAGTTTCTGGGTTGCGGAATCGATTTCCCGGACGGCTACACGAAGATTGCCCAAACCATCAACCCCGTCTCTGGCCTTGAAGTCGGAATCTGGAAGCCCCGCGGTCGGCCCTGATCGCCGCGCATTTGCCTGCGCCGAGGCCGCACGATGGCTCGTGCTGCTCGCCGCCGCGATCTGGCTCGTCCACCCGTATTTCGCGCCCCGCCTGATCGGCACCGGCGATGCGCTCTGGTACCACCACTCCCTGGCCGACGCAGTGACACAGTTTCGCGCGGGTGTCTTTCCCGTGTTCGTAGGCCAGTCCGACTATTCGTTCAACGGCTCGATCTATCCCCTTCGCGCCGCCCCCTATTACCAATATCTCGCAGGGCTGCTCGACCTGCTAACCGGCCGAAAGCTGGGGTTCTTTGCCCTAGAGCACCTGACTGCCATCGTGAGTGTCCTCGCGGGCGCGGCCACCGCCTATTGGGCCCTCGTATGGATCGCCCCGGGCCAGCGCTGGTCGGCGACCGCTCTCGCCCTTCTTTACGTAATGTGCCCGGGTGTCGCCGGCCTATTCTACGCACAGGATCTCTACATGAGCGGCATGGCCCTGCCATGGGTACCGCTCGCGTTCGCCGCCCTGGTGCGCTCGTTCGACGATGATAGCCTGGGACCGCAGGGCGTCCTCGCAGCGAGCCTTGCAGCCCTTTGGTGGGCGCACTCCCCAATTGCGCTATGGGCCACGGCCTTCGCCGCGGTCGGCGAGCTCGTCCGATTGATTGTTCGAAGGCCCAACCGCCTGGGGTTCGCCCGCACCGCCATCGCCGCCGGCATTTTTGCCGCGCTTGCAGCCTATCCGTTCGTGTCCGTCTTCCTGCTGCGCACCCCCGGCGAGGCAATCGTCCCCTACGTCATGGACCGCCAGGCGCTGCTGGAGGTGGTACGCAAGTCGTTCCCCTCCTCGCTCCAGCCGATTGATCTCAATGCCCCCATCCTCACCTACATGCAGCTCGGCTACGGGCTTTGGCTCGTCCTGCTCGCGGGCGCCATTTCATGGTGCTTCCGCCCACGCCTTTGGGCCGTCGGCTTGCTGCTCGCATCGGCCGGATTGATGGTCCTCCTGTTGTTCCCCTTTCCATGGATTACCAGGGCCCTATGGCTCAGACTCCCCGAGACCGTCGTCGGCATGACGCTCTACTGGCCGATGCAAAGGTTCTACATCCTAATCGCTGCGGCTGCTATCGTATGTGGGCAGCGCATCCTGAGGGAAATTCCGGCAACAAGGCCGATTGGGCGCAACACGGTCCGGCTTGGACTCTTGCTGGCGACGTTCTGGAGCGCCAGGGAGGCCGGAAAGTTCATCGAGATGGCCCGCCGTCAGAGCGACACCGTTCTCGATTCGCGCCGCTGGTCCCGCCTGGAGAACGTCGCGGTCCAGCGCCATACTTACGGCCTATTCCCGAGTCGGCCCGCATATTTTACCCACGGCGTCGTTGAGCCGCGCATGGAGAGCCGCCTGCTCGATCCCACCACGGGCGTCATCCTCGCCTCGGACTACGACCAAGGCCGCGCCAAGGCGCCACAGGAGGACTTTCGGGGAACGATCGATGTCAATCCCGGCATCCTCGACCTCGACCCGCCGCTTACGCTCAGGTCGGGCGAACAATACCTGCTGACCTTCGACTTCGCACACCCGGACACGGCCGGCCTGCTCCAGATAATCGGCCCCAACCTCTACCGGGAATACAACCTGCCGCGGTCAGGCGAATCGAAGTCGTTCGGCAGCGAACGCGAATCCGAAAAGTCCATCACAATCTGGACGAGCGCGCCGGGATCGGAGACCGTCAGGCTGCGCTTCATCCCCACGGCGGAGCATGCCAAACCGAACGATTACATCCCGTTTGCCAAGTACCGCATCCAGAAGATCGATGAGCAGGCGCTGCCGGTGCGCGTGACTTCGCTCATGCCGTTTCGAGCCACCGTGCGCAGCCCCGAGGCGGCGCTGCTCGAAAGCCCCCGAATGTTCATCCCAGGCTACGCTGCCACCGTCAACGGCGCTCCCGTGGCGGTGCGCAGGTCCGCCGAGGGACTGGTCGCCTTCCCCGTCCCAGCGGGAGAGAGCCGGGTCGAGCTGCGGTTCGCCGGCCCGCTCGCCTTGCACCTGGCATTCTGGCTAAGCGCCGTAGGTTGGATCGTCGCTGGCATTTGCGCAGCTACGCGAGCGATGGGATTGGGATCCAAGCGTACCACACTTGTCCATCCAGTACCCGGCTCCAATTCATCTCAGGAGACGCAAGGAGGCCAAGTTAGCGTGTAGCTCCTGTCCCCGGGAGCCTTGCCGACGGCAGGCGTCGGATCCGGCAGAAGGCTAACCATTCTTCTTACGACAACCCATCGGCCCCAAGGTATGATGTCGGGTTTACCTCGGCCCGACACCGTTAGCGTAACCCAAACACAAAGCCGCTCCTTGGAAGCCCGGAACGCCTCAATATCGATTTGCCCTCGCCTGCTCTGTTCGTCGTTGATGCCCGTATGCCTATGCTTCTTTGGCGTCGACTGAGCCTGCTGGTTGCGGCGGCGTTGGCCGCCCTTTTTCTAACGGCAAACAGAGGCACCGAGATCAAATGCCCAATAGCAGCTGATGAGATTTCGGCGGAGCAGGGATACGCCTACCAGGTTGTGCTCGCAACCCCGTATCTATTGACGCCTTTGGCTGACGATCTCTCGAATCCGCATCGCGCTCCGACCAAATTGTTCGAAAACGGACACGCCCTCCACCCCGCTCACGCGATTCATGATCATATCCGCAAGGAAGGACGCGGCGCATTTTCTCAATGGCGTTCAGCGATATATTTTTCCGCCTCGGACAACAGTGACCCCCGTTCCAACGGTCGGGCCTACGCCGCCCATATAGTTGCAGTCCCCTCCTTAAGTGCGCGATGGCTGTTTGCGCTGTGCCTCTTGGCGGCCGTGGCCGCAAATTTCGATTTCGCAGGGCGGCTTCTCTTGCGTCGACTAAGCCTGCTGGCTGCGGCGGCCTTAACCGCCCTTTTTCTTAAGGCAAACAGTGGCATCGAAATTAAATGCCCAATAGATACTGATGATATTTCAGTAGAGCAGGGATACGCCTACCAGGTTGAGCTCGCAACTTCGAAACTATTGACGCCCCTGGCCGACGATCCCTGGAATCCGCATCGCGCCCCTACCGAATTCCTCGAAGATGGGCATGCCCTCCACCCCGCTCACGCGACTCATGATCGTATTCGCAACGAAGGGCGCGGTGCATTTTCGCAATGGCGTTCAGCGATATTTTTCTCCACCTCCGACAACAGTGACCCCCGTTCCAACGGTCGGGCCTACGCCGCCCATATAGCTGCAGTCCCCTCTTTGAGGGCGCAATGGCTGTTTGCGTTGTGCCTCTTGGTGGCCGCGGCCGCAAATCTGGATTTTGCGGCACGGATAGCCCGCGGCGCGACTCGCCGGTTATCGAACGTGCCAGCCGCTCACTGGTTGACCCCTAGATCGAAACGATTCCACGCCTTGGAGTTCTACATGACGGCTCTTTTCATGGGGGCCCTGATTCTTTTTATCATCCACGTGGACGCTTCGTTCTCACGGCTAACCGAACCGCGCGTCTCCACAATCGGCTATGGCAATGCCAGCGCACCCTTTTCCGACGCGATGGACCCGTGGCTCCTGGGGACAATGAGCTATTACCTTCATGATACGCCCACGACCAATCTATACCGGCCAACTATCGGCCTATTCTTCAGTACAATTCTAACAATATTTCAGGAGGTCTCGGCAATACCCAAGGTCGTCATTGCAGCCTTCCTCGCAGCAGCGATCTACCTTTTTTTCAACGGTCCATTTTTTTTGAGAATCATCATAGTCGCGACTTTGCTCACCTTGAATCTGAACTACGATGCGTTCGTCTCGGCACTCTATCCCGAGTGTATCATGGTCGGTTTCTGGACCATGTCATTTTCCTTAATCGGTCTCATCCTGATTGCACTAAGCCAAAATGCCGGCACCCGACGATGGCTGACGGCGGCCGCCGGTTTTAGCCTGGTGGGTATTGCGGCCGCGGTACAGGGGCCCCAACTACTTGGCGGCGCCCTCGTCTTGGGTTGGTGCGTAATGCGCTGGATCCAGCTACGCGATTGGCAAACCTTGACGCTTTCTGTCGTCGCTTTTCTCGCTCCGACACTATGCGACAATTCGATCCGAACAGCCTATGGAATAACCAATAATGCCGTGGCGAATCTCTATTGCGTATATACCGACCCCGCGCACGTCTGGACCCCACAAACCGATCAACTTTATCACCTGAAGGATCCCTCGAACCGGGACGTCGTTAAGCACTTCCTCGAATTCATCGCCAGCCCTGATGGCCGTGCTTGCTTGCGTTCGGCGATGGCCTATCCACAGGAGCAGGACGCCCTCCACATCAGGCGCTCCGCATTCCTCGGTCTTTTGTTTGTTTGTGGAGCTCTTGGGTGGTGGACAAATCGCAGAGACCACGAATCTCCCAGCAAGCCACTCCCTGAGCATAGCAAACAGATCAAGTGGCGGGATTGGGGATTTCGGCTTTGCCTGATCGGCGTGATGGTCTTGATCTGGGCGATTGTGACGCGTGCCGCGGCAGCCTTTCATTACCCGGTGTTGGCCCTAGCGGGGGTGATCGCCGTCGCTGGAATCCTTAGGGGACGCCCCATGACCGTTTGTTTTGCCTTGTGCTATGTTGGATCGCTCACGTTGCACGCCGTTCTCGGGGGTGCGAGCGGCTATCGCGTTAGCGTGACGTATGAAATCTTTGTGTTCGTCGCTCTCATCTGCCTGCTTGTGGAGCCACCTACTCCTAGCAATGGAAATGTTAAGCTCGCCCGCGGGCTGCCAGAATTTTCTGCGATTATTATTCTAATGCTGGCGATTGCCTATGCTGGAAATTTCGTGGGGAGGCGGGGGCAGAAGTCTTATCTGCGGACCAAGCTCGGTGAAACCACTAGGAATGTGGTGAAGGTGTCAGGCGATCACACGATCGATCGCAGTTTATATTTCGACAGGAATCTCTCCTATTTCTATACACACGACGATGGGCTTCCCTTTGGTTCCGTCCGCAATTATGCTGTAATCAAAGCCCCGGCTGGGCTCGGGCTTGCTTCGTTAATCACGCCTTGTGAGGTGACTTGGGAGGCAAAACCGTAACATCGGGACTCCCGAGGGAATTTGAACCCGCCCAGAATGGGCGGGCCAGCCTTTTGCCACTTCGGGTTGACTCCAAACCCTTGTCTGTGCGGTATTTCTAGGGCAATTTATGAGTGCCCCAGAAACAATTTCGCCCTTCTCGGGAATAGCCCGAAAACGGGATCTTTGGTGGCAGTTCACGGTGCGGGCTGTCGAGTCGCGCTACCGCGGCAGCTACCTCGGCATCATCTGGGCCGTGCTCAACCCGGTGCTGATGCTCGGCATCTACTACGTCGTCTTTGGGCTCATCTTCAGCGGCCATTTTCGCGACCCCAGGGTGGAGACCGAGACAGACTACGCCATGGTCATGTTCCTGGGACTAACCCTCTACATGCTGGTCGCCGACACATTGGGGAGTTCTCCGCTGCTCATCGTCGGAAATACAAGCCTCGTGAAGAAGGTCGTCTTCCCCCTCGAGATACTGCCCTTGTCACATTCCGGGGGCCTGTGGTTCAACCTGGCCATCGGCCTTGCCCTTGCGCTCGGCGGCTCAGTGATGTTCGGAAGCGGCCTAAGCATGGCGGGGCTCGCTTGGCTGCCGGTCATCCTGATTCCCCTTCTCATGCTTTGCGCGGGACTCGCGTGGCTCTTTGCGGCACTGGGCGTCTTCTACCGCGACCTCGCCCAGGCGATGCCATTCTTCGCGCAAATCGTGCTCTATTCGAGCGCGGTCTTTTTTCCGGTTAGCCGGATTCCAGCCCACCTGTGGGTCATCCTCAGGTGGAACCCCTTCCTCCAGACCGTGGTGCTCGCCCGCGAGGTGCTGCTCTGGGGCATGCCCGTCAACATGATGCATTTGGGTTACACGTATGCCGCAGGACTTGCCGTACTCCTTGCCGGCCGTTGGGTTTTCTTGAGGCTCCGCCCAGCCTTTGCCGACGTGATCTAAGGCAACGACCTCCCGGCCATGTCGAGCGAACCCTTAATCGAGGTCGGCGGCCTCACCAAGGCCTACAGAATCTGGCAAAGCCCGTCGTCGCGCCTCACCGTGCCGTTTCTTGAGGCAACCTCGGCATTGCTGCCGAAGGCATCCTCCGCGCGGCTCGCTCTTGCGCGCCATGCCTCGCGCAGATTCCGGGATTTCTACGCCTTGCGCGATGTGAGCTTCTCCATCCGCCGGGGCGAGGCGACGGGAATCATCGGGCGCAACGGATCGGGCAAGAGCACGCTCCTCCAGCTGATCGCGGGCACGTTGATGCCGACGGCCGGCAAGGTGAGAACCAGCGGCCGGGTATCGGCGCTGCTTGAGCTTGGCAGCGGCTTCAACCCGGACTTCACGGGGAGGGAGAACGTCTTCCTAAACGGCGCGATCTACGGCTTCACCCATGCCGAGATGGAAACCCGGATGGACGAAGTAACTGCGTTCGCCGACATCGGCCAGTTCATCGACCAGCCGGTGAAGACGTACTCCTCGGGCATGATGATGAGGCTCGCCTTCGCGGTCGCCGTAAATGTCCAGCCCGACGTGTTGATTATCGACGAGGCGCTCGCTGTCGGGGACGTGTTCTTCTCCCAGAAGTGTTTTCAGCGGATACGCGAGATCGTCCACAATGGGGCCACGCTCATCTTCGTTTCCCACGACATGGGCGCCGTCCAGTCGCTCTGCGACCGGGCGCTCCTGCTCAATCAGGGGAGCCTGATGTTCGATGGCGCACCGGAGGACTGCGTCAGCAGGTATTTCGCCCTGCACAACGTGTCCATGAAGTCGGGGCAGTCCGTGGCCGGGAAGCACCCCCCCGTGAACCTGGCGGTGCTCAATTCCGTGCGGGCCGGAGACATCCTGGCATCGGCAAAGTCGCGGCATGGGGACAAAGCGCTCGAGATCGCGGCCGCCATGGTCGTGGACGGGCACGGTGCGGCGACCCTGGACTTCGAGATGATGCACCGCGCAGCCGTTCGGATGTACCTCCGGGCAAACGCAGAAATCAAGCGGCCGTCCGCCGGGATCCAGCTCCATGACAGGATGGGAAACCTTGTCTTTGCTGCGGGGACGCCCCAGCTGCGGTTCCCGCTGCCGGCCCTTTCCAAGGGTGAGGAGATCCTGCTGGAGTTCAGGATAGCGCTCTCCCTCCAGCCGGGCCTATATACGCTGTCGCTGGACGCCGCCGAATTCGACGAGGAGAATCCCAACGTCGGCGCCTTCTATGACCGCATCGGCGGCCTCGGGCCCCTCAGTGTTGCGCACCACGGGTCGGGGGCCCTTCCCTTTTACGGGATAGCCCAGCTCCCAATGGATATCAGCTACCTTTAGGCGATGAGCGACATGGTAACAGAACGGGTATGCTGGTGCGGGCACTTGAAACTGGAGCCATACTCCGATGACTACAGGGTTTGCCGGGCATGCGGGACGCTGGTGAGCCGGGCACCCCAGTCCGTCGGACTCTATAGCAAGGATTACTGGACCGAGCGCCAAACCCAACACCACGGCCTGCCCAACATCCGGGACCGCGCCCGGCTGGACCTGCCCGAGCGCTGCACGCATTGGCTCCGCCGCCTGCTCTCGGTTCGGCTGCCGCCCGCGCGCGTGCTCGAGGTGGGCTGCGCCCACGGGGGCTATGTCGCCCTGCTTGGGTGGGCCGGCTACGAGGCGACGGGCACCGACCTGAGCCCATGGGTGGCGCGATTCGCGCAGGAAACCTTCGGCGTCAGGGTACTCACGGGACAAGTAGAGAGTCAGCCGTTTGAGCCGGGCAGCTTCGACGTCGTCATACTAAACGACGTGATCGAGCACCTGCCGGATCCTGCGGCCACACTGGGGAGCTGCGCGCGGCTCCTGGCCAAGGACGGGATCTTCGTCATCCAGACCCCGGAATACGTTGAGCACCGCAGTTACGAGGATCTCCGGGCCTCGAATGACCTCTTCCTAAAGCACATGGACAGGAACAACGACGAGCACCTGTACCTGTTCAGCAGGAGGTCGGCAGGGGCGCTTTTCTCCCGGCTCGGGTTTTCCCACTTGGACTTCTCCGTTCCCGTCTACGCTTACGACATGTCGTTTGTCGCGGGTCGCGGCCCGATCGCGGTGGCGGATGACGCGGCCGCGGAGGCTGCACTCGCCCGGCGGCCCGTCGGCCGGCTCGTTCAGGCGCTTCTCGACAAGGCCCGGGAGTCCGCCGACCGCTGGTGGGCCATTCAGCGGCTGGAGACCAAGTCCGGTGTTCCGCCGGCCAGCCGAGAGCGCTGATATGCGTTTCCCCTCCGAGGCCCGGAACATGAGCATTTCCCGTTCACATTTTGGCACGCCTCTTGATGCTCATGTACTTAATATATTAACTACAAATCACTTAACACATACACGCATATATGATGTTGTGAGCGAATCATAAGCGGCTTAAGTTCCGAAATGCTCACAAAAGCTACTAGAGCCTATTTCGCGGAAATCGGCCGCCGGGGAGGGAAGAAGAGCCGCCGGGCGCTGTCCCGTGAAGAGGCGCAATGCATGGTGGCAGTCAGGCTGGCACGCTTGGCCTATCGGAGATTCGGCGCCCAATGTTTTTGGCCATACCGCGGTAACCTTCACATAACGGCGGCCAACGCCGGCTGGGTCGCTGAACAGCTGCGGCGTAACGGCAACCGCACGGCCTGGCAATCCGCGATCCGAATACAGGCCCTCCTCAAATGCCGTTAACGCCGGTTCAATCAGCCATTGCCGGTCTTATCGCCGTCAACCGGTCGCCATCCAGCCATCTTGCCGGCGCGGCGGCCCTGCACCTCGAGCCCAATTCCCCGAGGACCAGCGACGGTCTCGACTATTTCCACGACGGGGAGTTGATCGCGGGGCAGGCATTCGCTGCCGACTGCAAGGTTCTTGAGGCGTCCGGCTATGAGGTTAAGGTTATCCTCAGCCAGCCGGGCTTTGTCCGGGCGATCGTGGGCCGCGGTGGCCAGGCGACAAAAGTCGAGTGGGCGCACGACACCTCCTGGCGATTCCTGCCACCAATCCTGGACCCCGCCTTCGGATACCGGCTGCATCCGATCGATCTCTCGATCAACAAGGTGCTCGCACTGGCGGGGCGCGATGAGCCACGCGACTATCTCGATGTCATCTATGTGCACCGCAATCACCTCTCAGTTGGCAGCCTCTGCTGGGCTGCGGTGGGAAAGGATTCGGGTTACAGCCCGGAAATGCTCGTCGAATTGCTGGCCAGGAAAGGACGCTACCGCTCTGAGGACTTCGCCCCGCTGAATCTTGCAACCGCGCCTGAAATTGAAGATCTGAAACGCGCCTGGCTTCAGGCGGTGGCTGACGCCCGGCGGCTGGCGAGAGAGCTGCCGCCGCAGGATGCCGGCTGCCTCTATTGGGACCCTGTCGGCGAGAGATTTGTGACGCCCGCAGGCGACCTAACACGCCTGGTGCGTCATTTCGGCTGCCGAGGCGGAGTCTTGCCGTCCGTCGGGGATCAACCGCAGATCGCGTACGACCGCCAATCGCGGCTCCTGCTCAAGCAGAAGCAGCGGCTGGCCCCGCCGGCCCGAACCTCACGGCCGAGGACAAAAAGGCTTGATCCAAAGTGAAGCCCACCATTCTGACCGTGCGGTCGCAATCGGGCCCAAGAGTCTTCGGCGACATGCACGCATCGGTCAATGGCTCGGGTAGCCTTCAAGTGAGCGCCGACGGAAGACGTCGATTGCGGCTGCTCCTCGCCGGCCAGATCAGGCTCGCCTCCCCCGGCGCACATGGTGTGAAGTGACCCTTTTACGTGGCCGTTCAGCCCAAGTCCATCTTCTACCTGCGCCCCGACTCGATCGGCGATCTGATCCTGTTCACGCCCGCGCTCGGCCTGTTCATGGCCCAATGGCCCAAAGCGCGCCACGTCATTGTCGTTAGGGAGGGTTATGAGAGCCTTGCCCCCCTTTTCCCCGGGGCCCTGGAATGGAAGGTCGCGCGGCTAAACCCGTTCAAGCAGAGGCCCTCGGAGTGCCGCCGGGAGCTCTCGGCGCTCTGGGACGAACTGGCGGCCGCCGGTCCGGAGCTGATCCTCGCTCCCACGCTCAACCGCACCTGGCTCGAGATTGCGGTCGCGGCGCACTTCAAGGACATCCGAAGCGTTGTCCTTGGGGGCGCCGAGGTGGATCCCATTTTCGCAGCCTCGCTCAGGCTCGACCTCGGAGTCGACCCGGCTGTCGCATTCCGGGAGACGGTAGGCTCGGACAGGGCGGTGGGCGACGTCGAGAACCAGCACCGGTTCGCCGAGAGCCTGCTCGGCCGGAAACTGCCGAGCGAGCTTCCGGCCGTCAGCGTTCCGAAGGAATCAGCGGCAAAGGCGCGCGCGATCGTCGCCCGCCACGGGCTTGACGCCGGCCGCTGGGCGGCGGTTTTCCCCGGGGGCCTTGCGAACGTCGCCGTCAAGTCCTGGCCGGCGAAGCAATTTGCGCAGGTCGTCACCTGGCTGCAGGCGGAGAAGAAGACCCCCGTCCTTCTCCTCGCCCATTCGGAGGAGGCTTCAATCGTCGAGGAGGTGGCTTCCGAGGCGGTGAAGCTGGGCGGCGCCCGGCCGGCGACGTGGCTCGGGAAGAACGGCGAGTTGCCACTTCTCGCCGCGCTCCTCAAGGAATCGAGGGTCTACGTGGGACACGACACGGGCGCCATGCACATGGCCGGAGCCGTCGGCCGACCCGTTGTCGGCGTATTCGGCGGGGGCCACTGGCCCCGGTTCCGCCCGTCGGCGCGCCAGGCCGTGTCGGTTGTCCAGCCCCTGCCCTGCTTCGGCTGCAACTGGGACTGCCACTATGGCGACGGGCCGTGCGTAAAGACCATCCCCGCGTCCGATGTCATCGAGGCGGCCAAGCGGATCCTGGCCGCGGAGGACCGGCCGATCGATGCTGTCCTGGAGTCCCGCGCGCTTCCCGAGCCAACCCTGCGGCTCATCGCCGCCGCGACCCCGGGGATCACCGGGCTCAAGCGCGACCGGGTTGAGCGCCAGCACAAGATCGAGGAGCTGAAGGCCGAGACCGACTCTAAGGACGTCGAGATTGAGGCGCTCAAGCGCGCCGCCGAGGAGCGCAAGACCGAGATGGAGGCCATCAAGGCCGAGCTCGAGCAGGAGTGCGCCGACAA
>Ga0209415_10007590_pt1 | contig 18913 bp, 15 predicted proteins | sample PeaSoiSIISIP2007_FD_187696 | JGI IMG/M metagenome (GOLD analysis project Ga0209415, IMG submission 187696) | Peat soil microbial communities from Weissenstadt, Germany - SII-SIP-2007 (SPAdes) (version 2) | ecosystem: Environmental > Terrestrial > Soil > Wetlands > Peat | place: Germany...
ACGTCCCCTCGTGCTGGCAGATGGCCGGCATCCCCGGGCCTGCGCGGTACGGCGCTCCCGCGTACACGAACGTGACCTACCCGTTTCCTGTCGACCCACCGCGAGTGCCCGCCGATAACCCCACTGGCGAGTACCGGCGTGATTTCACGCTCGCTCCCGGCTGGCCGACGGCCGGCGCGCTGCTGCGGTTCGATGGGGTCGACTCATGCTTCGCGGTATGGCTCAACGGCACGCTGATCGGGGACGGCAAGGGAAGCCGGCTGCCCACCGAATTCGACGTCAGCGCGGCGTTGCGGGCCGGCCGCAACGTGCTGGCGGTCCGAGTCCACCAGTGGTCGGCGGGCAGCTATCTCGAGGACCAGGACATGTGGTGGCTGTCCGGCATCTTCCGCCCGGTCCAGCTCCTGGCCAGGCCCGCTGGGAGCCTGCGGGATTTCTTCATCCACGCCGACTACGACCACGTCACCGGGTGCGGCACACTGACCGTGGACACCACGGACCCTGCCACCCTGTCGGTGCCCGGGCTGGGCCTGGCCTACGCGGCCCCGGCGGGACCGCACGTCCTGCCCGGGGTGGTGCCCTGGTCCGACGAGCAGCCCCGGCTTTACGCTGGTGAGCTGGTCACCGATACGGAACGTATCCCGGTCCGTATCGGTTTCCGCCGGGTCAGCGTCACCGGCGGCCAGCTCGCGCTCAACGGGAAGCCGGTCCTATTCCGCGGCGTGAACCGGCACGAATGGGATCCGTCCACCGGCCGGGCAATCAGCCGCGACACCATGCTGGCCGATGTGCTCCTGATGAAGCGGCACAACATCAACGCCGTCCGCACCAGCCACTACCCGCCAGACTCCCGTTTCCTGGACCTGTGCGACGAGTACGGGCTGCTGGTGATCGATGAATGCGACCTGGAGACCCACGGCTTCGCCCTGACGGGATGGCATGGGAATCCGAGCGACGACCCGGCATGGCGCACGGCGTACCTGGACCGGGCCGAGCGAATGGTGGAACGGGACAAGAATCACCCCAGCGTCATCATCTGGTCATTGGGGAACGAGGCCGGGACCGGGTGCAACCTGGCGGATATGGCCGCCTGGATCCGCACCCGGGATCCCGGCCGACCGATCCACTACGAGGGCGACCACGAGAACTGCGCCTATACCGACCTTTACAGCATGATGTACCCCGGCTACGACGAGCTAGCCGTCATCGGCCACCAGCAGGAACCGATGACCGCGGATCCCGCGCTGGACGCGCACCGCCGGAAACTCCCGTTCCTCATGTGCGAATACGCCCACGCGATGGGCAACGGTCCCGGCGGCCTCGCCGATTATCAGCAGCTGATCGATTCGCATCCGCGGCTACAGGGTGGGTTCGTCTGGGAATGGATCGACCACGGAATCACCCAGCGCATTCCTGCCGGTCCCGGGGGGCCAGCCCGGGACTACTATGCCTACGGCGGTGATTTCGGCGAGCCGGTCCATGACGGCAATTTCGTCATCGACGGGCTGGTCCACCCTGACCGCACCCCGTCACCGGGCCTGGCCGAGTACAAGAAAATCAGCGAACCGGTCCGCATCCGCATCGACACTGGCGGCAAGACCATATCGGTGGCCAACCGTCAGCACGGCCGCGATACCGGATACCTGCGCTGGCGCTGGCGGCTGGAGGATGAGGGCCGCCTGCGGGGTGACGGGCGCCTCCCCATCCCGGCAACCCCCGCGGACGAGACCAGCACCATCCCGTGGCCTGAGGAGCTCGCCCGGGCGGCCGCCGCGCCCGTCTCGGGCGAGCGCTGGCTGACCGTGACCGCGGGCCTTGCCCAGGACGAGCCCTGGGCGAACGCGGGGCATGAGATCGCCTGGGCGCAGGCGCTCCTCGACGGCGGGGCCTATGCCCGGCCGCGACCGCCGGGCGGCCCGCCCGCCGCCACCGGCGACGGCCGCATCATCACCGTCGGGGACGCGGCGTTCGACGCCCGCTCCGGGCTGCTGCTGCGGGTGGGAGACCTGCCCGTCGGCGGCCCGCGCCTGGACCTGTGGCGTGCCCCGGTCGACAACGACCGGCGATCCCGGACCGGGACGCCGGTGGCCGATGCCTGGCGCCGCATCGGCCTGGACCGCCTCCAGCACAGCCTGCTCGGCCTCGAGCTAATGCCTGCGGGCCTGCTGGTGCGCACCCGGGTCGCCCCGGCCGGCACCGACCTTGCCCTCCTCGCCGATTACGAGTGGGAAGCGGACCCCGGCGGCCCCGGGCGGATCTGGCTGACCGTGCGGACCCAGCCGACGGGACCGTGGCCCTGTCCGCTCCCGCGGCTCGGAGTGGGCATGACCGTGCCCGACGCCCTCCGGGAGGTCTCCTGGTTCGGTCTCGGTCCCGGTGAGGCCTACCGGGACAGCATGGCCGCGGCCCGGGTCGGCCGCTATGCCAGCACCGTGGATGACATGCAGACTCCCTATGTCCGCCCGCAGGAGAACGGGAACCGGCACCAGGTCCGCTGGGCGCGGCTGGCCAGACCGGGCGGCGCCGGCCTGGCCATCACCGGCATGCCGTGGTTCGATCTCACCGCGAGGCGCTGGAGCACCCGGGCTCTGGACACCGCCACACATACGTACCAGCTCCAGCCCGACGGCAAGGTCCACCTCAACCTCGACATCGCCCATCACGGAATCGGCAGCGCATCGTGCGGACCAGACCTGCCCGGGCGGCATCAGCTGATCCCGGCACCTGCCATCTTCACGATCGGGCTCGCTGCCTGCTGACCCGGCCGCCCGGCCGCCGGGCCGGGCGGCATCGGGCTACGACGAAGTAACGAGTTCGTATCGGCCGCTTGACGCCACGAGATGACTACGAAGACACTGGCACGCATACCGATGACTACGCAGTCATAGGGAGCAAGAGTGCGCGAACTCCCAGCCGTCCCGGCGCAGTCCGTACCGAATACGCGCGGGCGCCCGGCCCGCCGTCCGGGCGGCACTGACGTGGCCCGGCTGGCGGGGGTGTCCCAGAAGACGGTGTCCCGCGTCTTCAACGACGAGCCCAACGTCACCGAGGACACCCGCAGCCGGGTGCTGGCGGCGGCGCGGGAACTCGGTTACCGGCCCAACGGCGCCGCGCGTGCCCTGCTGACCGGACGCACCTACCGCATCGGCGTGGTCTCCGTCGCTGCCGCTTACTTCGGGCAATCGTCCCTGCTGGTCGCATTGGAGCAGGCAGCGCGGGGCAGCAGGTACGCGCTGAGCATCGCCAACACCTTCCAGGTCGATCCGAGCGGGATCGCGGCGGCCGCGGATCACCTGCTCGCCGAGGGGGTGGACGCGATCATCTTGTCCGAGCCGATCGGCGATCGCGGGGAGCCGCTGGAGGTGGACGTGCCCGTCCTCATGCTGGGCACCGCCCCGGTCGTGCGCGCCCCGGTCGTCCTGTCAGTCCACGCGTCGGAGGGTGGTGAAGCCGCCGCGGCGGCGACCCGCCACCTGCTCGGGCTCGGCCACCCCACCGTCCACCACATCGCGGGTCCCCGGCGCTGGTGGGCGGCCCGTGAGCGGGCGGAGAACTGGCGGGCGGTGCTGGGAGCGGCCGGAACGCGGATACCTGAGCCGATCGAGGGTGACTGGTCCCCCGCCAGCGGTTTCCGCATCGGCCAGATCCTGGCCCGTGACCCCGACGTCACCGCGATCTTCGCCGCCAACGACGAGATGGCGATCGGCGCGATCCACGCGCTGCACGAGGCAGGCCGCATGGTGCCCGAGGACGTGAGCGTGATCGGATTCGACGACATCCCGGTCGCCGCGCACATTACCCCGCCGCTGACCACCTTCCGCTCCGACAACGTGGCGCTGGCCGCCACCAGTTTCCGTTACCTGACCGACTATCTCAGCGACCCGGAGACCAAGCCGGCTCCCCCGCCCAGGCACCAGCACAGCTTGATAATCCGTCGCTCGACGGCTGCGCCAGGCAGCCAGCGAGGAGGCACGTCCAGCACCGATCCCGCGTCGCCGGCCGACTTCAGCTAAGCCACCGCCGACACATTCCTGGCCGAACGGCCGAGCGGGCACCTGCATCACGGCGAGCCCGACGCGCCGTGCGCCCCATTCAAAGGAGAATCCCATGCAGATCCCCGAGAAGCGCTTTACCCGCCGCGGGATGCTCGCCCTGACCGGGGCCGCAGCCGCAGGCCTCGCGATCGACGCCTGTTCCAGTTCGAGTTCTTCTTCGGGCGCGACGGCCACGGCGAGCGGGACCGTCAGCCAGTCGGAGATCAACAAGGCCATGAAGACGCCGACCACGCTGACGTTCTGGACATGGGTTCCGGACATCAGCAAGGAGGTGGCCGTCTTCGAGCGGCAGTATCCGGCTATCAAGATCAACGTAGTCAACCCGGGCCAGGGCACGCCGCTGTACACGAAACTGCGCACCGCCCTGGACGCGGGCAAGGGCACCCCGGACCTGTCACAGATCGAGTACCAGTACATCCCCACCTTCTCGATCCTCAAGGGCTTCGTCGACCTGCGCCCATACGGCGCGGCCGCGAACGCGGGAAAGTTCGTCGACTGGGTCTGGCGCCAGGTAACCGGGCCGAACGGCGAGATCTACGCCTACCCGCAAGACACCGGCCCGATGGGAATGCTCTACCGCGAGGACATCTTCGCCAAGCACCGCATCTCCGTGCCCGCCACCTGGGATGACTTCGCAACGGCGGCACACAAGCTGCACGCCGCCGATTCCGGCACCTACCTCACCAATACGGCCGACAACGAGGTCGCGGCCTGGCACGGGCTGATGTGGCAGGCCGGTTCCCGCCCGTACACCGTCCACGGCACCACCGTCGGGCTCGCGCTCGACGACGCGGCGTCGAAGAAGGTGGCGAACTACTGGGGCGGGCTTGTCGCCGACGGCGTGATCTCGACCGACCCGGACTTCACCAGCAACTGGTACCAGGGGCTGGACACCGGCAAGTACGCGTCCTGGCTGACCGGGGCGTGGGGCCCGGCGTTCCTGGCCGGCGCCATCAAGTCGACCGCAGGCAAATGGCGCGCGGCGCCGCTGCCTCAGTGGAACTCCGGGCAGCAGGTGGCGGGTAACTGGGGCGGCTCTACCAACGCGGTGATAAAGGGCACGCAGTACCCTATCGCCGCCGCGAAGTTCGCCGAGTTCCTGAACACCAACCCGACTACGACGGCAATGTTCAACACCCAGCAGAGCCTGTTCCCGTCGCTCAAGTCGCTGCTGTCCAGCGCCTCCTTCTCCAGCTACAAGTCCCCGTTCTTCGGCGGCCAGCAGGCTAACAAACTGTTCGCCCAGATCAGCGCGACCGTCAATGTGAACTGGCAGTGGCCGCCGTTCCTCGACCAGTCGATCACGGACTGGACGGCCACGGTCGGCAAGGCCCTGGGGAGCAAGAGCAACGTCGCGGCCGCCACAACCCAGTGGGAATCGCAGCTCGCCAGCTACGCCAAGGCCCAGGGATTCCATGTCACGACCAGCTAACCAGGTGCTGGGCTCCCGCCTCGCCGCCGGGAGCCCCCCTCCGGCGTCGTCCGCCCCCCAGCGCGGACGACGCCGGGTAAGGGCGCGCCGCGGCCGTTATGGATATGTCTTTGCCTTGCCGTTCCTAGCGTGTTTCGCGCTGCTGTTCGTGCTTCCACTGGGCTACGCGCTCTACCGCAGCCTGTTCAAGACCCAGCTCGTCGGCGGCACGGTCTTCGCCGGCCTGGCCAACTACACCCAGGCTCTCACCGACGGGCAGTTCCTCGCCGGCGTGAGCCGGGTCGCGCTGTTCTTCGTCATGCAGGTCCCCCTCATGCTGGTGCTGGCGCTGGTGGCGGCGCTCGCGATCGACAGCGGGCTGCTCCGGCTGGCGCGGCTGACCCGGCTCGGCATCTTCATCCCGTACGCCGTCCCCGGCGTCGTCGCGGCGCTGATGTGGGGCTACCTGTATGGCCCCGACTTCGGGCCCGCCGCACAACTCGCCGCCAAGCTCCACGTCACCGCCCCGGACTTCCTCGGCCGGACGCTCATGCTCCCGTCGATCGCGAACATCGTGACCTGGGAGTTCACCGGCTACAACATGATCGTCCTGTACGCCGCGCTGCGCACGGTGCCGCGGGAGCTGTACGAGGCGGCGGCGGTCGACGGCGCCGGCCCCTGGCGGATCGCCTGGAGGATCAAGGTGCCCGCGCTGCGGCCGGCGCTCCTGTTGACCCTGATGTTCTCGGTCATCGGCAGCTTCCAGCTGTTCACCGAGCCGGATCTGCTGCAGTCAGTCGCCCCGACCGTCATCGGGCCGTCCTACACCCCGAACCTGTACGCCTACAGCCTCGCTTTCACCTCGCAGGAACCGGATTACGCCGCCGCGGTGTCGTTCCTGCTGGGACTGGTGACGGTGATCATCTCCTATGCGGTGCTGTACGGCGCGAGCCGGAGGTCCCGCCGATGACCGTCCTCCGCCGCCGGAGCAACCTGCTGACCGTCGCGATGCTGGTGTTCCTCCTCTACTCGTTCTTCCCGCTGTTCTGGCTGTTCATCTCGTCGACGAAAACGACGGGAGACCTATTCTCGACCTTCGGGCTGTGGTTCGGGCACCGGTTCGCCCTGATCAGCAACATCCGGCTGGCTCTCACCTACAGCCACGGCGAATACCTCCGCTGGCTCCTCAACACGCTCATCTACTCGGTGACCAGCGCGGTCGGTGCCGCGTGCCTGGCGACCTTCAGCGGCTACGGTTTCGCGAAGTACACCTTCGCCGGCCGGAACGCGCTGCTCGCGGCCGTGCTCGGGACAATCATGGTCCCGGTCACCGCGCTGGCCATTCCGACGTACTTCCTGTTCAGCAAGGTCGGGCTAGTGGACACGCCGTGGGCGGTCATCCTTCCCTCGCTGGTGAGCCCGTTCGGCTTCTTCCTCATGTGGGTCTACGCCCGGGACGCGGTCAACGACAGCATTATGGACGCGGCCCGGATCGACGGTGCCGGGGAAATGGCTATCTTCTTCCGCGTGTCGCTACGCAGCCTGGCGCCCGGCTTCGTGACCGTGGTGCTGTTCACCCTGGTCGCGACGTGGAACAACTACTTCCTGCCGCTGATCATGCTCAGCGACTCGAAGTACTTCCCCATCACCGTGGGCCTCAGCGTCTGGGAGTCGGAGACCGCCGGAGGCGGCGGGTCGAATTCCGCGCTGACTTCCATGGTCGTCACCGGAGCCATGCTGTCGGTCATCCCACTGATCGTCGCGTTCATCTTCCTGCAGCGGTACTGGCAATCCGGCCTGTCCGCGGGCGCCGTCAAGGAGTGACCTTGCCCTCTCTTCCCGCCCGTGTGCTCTTCGGCGCGGCCTACTACCACGAATACCAGCCCGACCGGGACCTGGAGGCCGACCTGGACCTGATGGCCAGCGCCGGGTTCTCGGTGATGCGGGTCGGTGAATCCGTCTGGTCCACGTGGGAGCCTGACAACGGCGAATTCCATCTCGACTGGCTCCACCCGGTTCTCGACGGGGCGTCGGCGCGCGGGATCTCTGTCATTCTGGGCACCCCGACCTACGCGGTCCCGCCCTGGCTGGCCAGGCAGTACCCGGAGATCGCGGGATCGCGCCGGACCGGCGACCCGATTCCCTGGGGTGCCCGGCAGGAGGCCGACTTCACGCACCCCGCCTTCCTCTTTCACGCGGAGCGTGTTATCCGCCGCGTGGTGGGCCGGTATCGCGGGCATCCCGCCGTCATCGGGTACCAGGTGGATAACGAGCCGGGGCTGGAACTGCTGCACAACCGCGGCGTGTTCCAGCGGTTCACCGATGACCTCCGGCACCGTTATGGCAGCGTCGAGCGGCTTAACGAGGAATGGGGTCTTGCCTACTGGTCGCACCGGCTCTCGTGCTGGGAGGACCTGTGGCTGCCGGACGGCAACGCGCAACCGCAGTACGACCTGGCCTGGCGCCGTTTCCAGGCGCGGCTCACCACCGAGTACATCGCCTGGCAGGCCGGCATCGTCCGGTCGCTGGCCCGCGACGACCAGTTCATCACCACGTGCCTGGCTTACGACCGGGCCGCCCTTGACGACCGCGCGCTGAGCCAGAACCTGGACGTCACGTCCGGCAACGCGTACTACGTCACGCAAGACGGGCTCTCGCTCCCGGATACCCGCGCGACCGCGCAGACCTGGACGGCAGACGGGACGTGGTCCCTGTACCTCACCGCCGACCGAATGTATGCCTCGCGGCAGGAGCCATTCCTCGTCACCGAGACTAACGCCGCCACCATCGGCCCATCATGGGACAACCGGCCCGGCTACGAGGGGCAGTGGCGGCAGGCCGCCTGGGCCCTGGTGTCCCGCGGGGCGCGGATGGTCGAATACTGGCACTGGAACACGCTGCCCTTCGGCACCGAGACCTACTGGGGCGGGATACTCCCGCACAGCGGGGAGCCTGGACGCGTGTACCGCGAGCTGTCCCAGCTCGGCGGCGAGTTCGCCCGCGCGGGCGAACTCGTGGCGGCCCTGGTTCCCGACGCCGACGTCGCCCTGGTGTACTCCCTCCCGAGCCGGTGGATCATGCAGAAATACCCGCCGCTGGCCGGGAACGATGGCAGCCCAGACAGCCGGGCCTATCAGGGGCTGTTCGAGCCGTTCTACCGCGGTGCCTTCGACGCCGGCCTGCAGGTGCGGATCCTCCACCCGTCCCAGCTCGGGGAGGTCTCCGGGCAGGCGTTTCCTGTCCTGATCGCCTCGGGACTGTACATCGCTGATGACGAGACCCTCGACTGGCTGCGATCGTACGCGCTGGCGGGCGGCCACCTCATTCTCGGCCCGCGGACCGGGTATGCCGACCATGAAGCGCGCGCCCGGCGGGAACGGATGCCCGCGCGGCTGACGGACATCTCCGGGGTCTGGTACGACGAGTCCAGCAATCTCGCCTCGCCCGCGCCGGTCATATCGGCCGGCGAGTTCCCTGTCCTGGGGAAGGCGGAAGCGACACGGTGGATCGACGGGCTGCATTCCGACGGAGCGACCGTGCTCGCCCGCTACGATCACCCGCACTTCGGGCATTGGCCCGCAATCACGACACGTAGCATCGGTGAAGGGCGGGTGACCTGCATCGGGACGGTACCGGGCCAGTCACTCGCGGAGGCCCTGCTCCGCTGGGCATGCACCGGGCGTCCCCCGGCGTGGCGGCAGGTCCCCGCGTCGGTCACCTCGACCGGAGCGACCTCGGCGGCCGGGCGGCGGCTACGGTTCCTGCACAACTGGTCCTGGCACCCCGCGACCGTCACCGCGCCCGTCGCCTGCCAGGACGTGCTCGGTGGCGCACGCATCGGAGCCCGCGAGGACATCGAGCTCGCCGCCTGGGACGTCCGCGTGCTCGCCGAGGAATGACCAAGCCATTCTGTGAGGCATCGCGAGATCCCCGTGACGCATCAGGCGCTTCTCTGTCGATGCAACCGCGGCCAGCGGCCAGGCCCGGCGGCGGGACTCGCCAGCCATGCGGCTGGACTGGTGTGGGTGCCGAAAATCTATGCCACCTGGGCAGATGCCCTAGGGATCGCGGTCGGTTCGGTCAAGCGGCTCGGCGTCGGCGGGCCGGTCTTGGCTCGGCCGGAGGTGGGATGATCTTCGGCTTGTGGGCTTGAAGCTGATCTTCCTGGTCGTGTCCCGTGTCATGTCGCTGCTCAGGTTGTCGCGCCGGGAGTCGTGGTGGAAAGACGCCGAGATCTTGATGCTGCGCCACCAGCTCGCTGTCACCGAGCGCGAGCGGCCGAAGGCGCGCGCCCGGTTGACGTGGCCGGACCGGGCGTGGCTGGCGCTGCTCGCCGGGACGGTGCCGGCCGTGAGCCTGGCCGGGATGCGGCTGCTCGTCACTCCGGGCACTATCTTGCGCTGGCATCGCGACATCGTCCGCCGCCGGTGGGGGCGCTTGTCGCGGCGTGGCCGGTCCGGGCGGCCAGCCACGCACCGCAAGGTGCGGTCGGTAGTGCTGCGGCTCGCCCGGGAGAACGAGTCCTGGGGCTACCGGCGGATCCACGGCGAGCTCGCGGGGCTGGGCATCACGGTGGCGCCGTCCACGGTCTGGGAGATCCTCAAGAACGCGGGGATCGACCCGGCACCGCGCCGGGACGGTCCAGGGTGGGCCGAGTTCCTGCGATCGCAGGCACAGGGGATCTTGGCCCTGGACTTCTTCACCACCGACCTCCTCAATGGCGCCAAGGTGCACGTCCTTGCCGTGATCGAGCACGGCACCCGCCGCGTCCGGATCCTGGGGGCCACGGAGCATCCCGTCCAGGCGTGGGTCGTGCAGCAGGCCCGTAACCTGCTCATGGACCTGGCGGACGCCGGGACGCGGGTGAACTTCATGATTCATGACCGGGACGCCAGCTTCACCACCGCGTTCGATGAGGTCTTCCGCGCCGCGGGCACCAGGATCGTCCGCTCCGCCATCCAGGCGCCCCGAATGAACTCGATCATGGAACGGTGGATCGGCAGCTGCCGCCGCGACTGCTCGACCGGACCCTGGTATGGAACCAGCGGCACCTTATGACCGTGCTGCGGGAGTACGAAGACTTCTACAACACCCACCGGCCTCACCGAGCCCTGAAGCAGGCCGCGCCGCTGCGCCGACTCCCCGACGATGTCACCACCTTGACCGGTTCCGGGTTCAGCGACGTGACCGCGCCGGCGGCGTGATTCATGAATATCGTCTGGTGGCATAGGTTTTCGGCACCCACACCATCCACGACATCCGGCCCCTGGAGCTGCTCCTGGAAATGCTCCTGCTCTCCCCGCCGTGCGGCACCCACCACGTGGACCGGTTCGAACTCGCCGAACTCGCGGAGCTTGCAGACACCCTGCTGGCCCACAGCATCATCCTCAGCGGGGAGCATGTCGGCCTGACGCTGCTCACCGATGACGAGGGTGGAGCTCACTTCGCCCCAAACACCAGCACGCACACCGCACCAGGTGACGAGCCCCAGATCGGCATGACCGCCTACGCAGCAGCCATACGCCGAAACCAGCTCCGGACGATCGACCTGCCATCTCCACGCCGTACAGGCAGGCCAGACGACCCAGCCTCCGGCACATTCCCGGGGCTGCGGGAGCAGGGACGTAACCCGGTCCCGTTCACCCCACTGTCGGACATGAACCCTCCAGGTCATCTCCTCACAGCGGACGCCCTGTTCCGGGAGCACTTCGGCACCGGAATGGATGGCCTCAAAGCTGTTCTCGGCACCGCCGTGGACTGGCCCGCCGCTGAGGTGCCCGCTATCGCTCACCGTGACGACCTGGCCCGTGAAGCCCAGGAGTGGTCAGGGCTGGAACGCAGCGAGATCGACGCAGCCATCGACCTCCTCTCCCTCCACCCAGAGCAGCTACGGCAAGAAGACTTCCGTTACTAGGAAACGGAGCGCCGCCCGCTGCGGCTGCGGCTACGGCCCCTTCCCGTGGCCGGCGGCCAGTTGTGGATCATGCCGTGGGTCATCTACGCGACACAGGAACTCTTCACCGCCCCTCGAAGACGGGCAGCTCCCATACCCTGATTCCGCGCTCCCGCCCGGTACCGCGCAGGCCATGCAGAAGCTCCGGCAAAAGATCACCCACCTGCTTGAAGACGATGCCGCCGCTGCGATCCGCGCGAGAGGATTCCCAGGCTGCGGTGGGAGGTACCGGACGCGGAAGCTGCTGGCATCACCGGCCTCCCCGGAGAGATCGACCTGCTGGTGGCCGACCCCGCCCGCGGGCGGATATGGGTCTGCGAAGTCAAGGACCCGCAGAGCGCATTCGCCCCCTACACCCTGAGGCGCCACGTGGAACGCTTCACCCAGGCAGGCGGCTACATAGACAAGCTGCTCGCCAAAGCGCGCGCCGTGGCGGACAACCCCGGTGCAGCAGCACGAGCCTGCGGAAGCAGCGAGCAGCCCCACTGGCGGGTAATCCCGCTGATGATCACCCGCCGTGTCGAGCCAGCTGCCTTCGTACCGAATCCCCGCATCGCATTTACCGTCGTCGCTGGCCTCTCCGACGTCATCGATGCCGACAGGGAACTCCTCCCAGGCCATGCACCAGGTGAACATGCTGGTTAACGCCCCGCACGGACGCTGTCCGTGCTTGTCCGTGGTTTCACGCATCCGGGCACCCGCGCGCACGGACATATGGCGGACGGGGCCGACCGCGAAGATCATCGCCAAGCGCATGTAGACGAGCAAGCAGCTCAGTTGTCAGCATGGTGGGGTCTCCTTGCGGCAGAGGTTAAGTCTGACAACTGCTTGCTGCCGCAGGAGCCCACTCAGATCAAGCACCACGCTCGGTGCGTCGCAACTTTCAACTCACATAACGCGCCTAAGGCGCGTTATGTGAGTTCAGGTTCTCGTTCACGTCGCGTCGCTGAGCTGAGTTAGTAGCAGAGTGTGAGCGGCGAGGGTTGCGATGGTCCTGGTGAGCAGCCCTTCGAAGGTGTGCGCGCCGTGCCGGGCGAGTTCCATCTGGTCGGTGATCTCCTTAAACGAGGTCTCGACCCGGTTGCGGAGCCTGGCGATCAGGCGCTGCAGCGCCTTGGGCATGGTCTTTCGCTGCGCGCGGGTGGGCGGGATGATCACCTCGATCCGGCCGCTGGCCATCTCGGCGGCGAACCGGCGGCCGGTGAATCCCTTGTCCAGCAGCAGCGCATCAATGGCGGCTGCGTCGCCGCAGGTCAGGTCGGTGCCGATCTGCCGCTCGTCGACGGCGGCGGGCACGATGGACCAGGCGCGGACGATCCGTGCGCCGAGGTCGGTGCGGATGGCCAGGCGGAAGCCGTAGGACCATCCGGCGTGCGCGCCGTCGCGGCCGAACCGGGCGGCCAGGTCGTTGCCCGGGCCGGTCCAGCCGTCCGGGCCGCGGACCCGGGAGGGATGCTTGACCGGGAGCGCGGAGGTATCGATCTGCTGCACTGGGTCGGCGGGCACGGTGGCCGCCCGGGCGGCGCGGAGCTGCTCGAAGGCACCCCACAGCCAGCGGGTGCGGCGGTTGACCTCCGGCTGGTCCGGCAGGTGCGGGAACAGGTGGAGCCAGTCGCGGCGGATCTCGGCCAGGAACCCGCTCTCGCTGCGGCGGCCGAGCAGGTGCCGGACCAGGGCGATCGTGAGCAGCTCGGCATCGGTGCAGGCCGGCGCGGGACCGGGACGACGGGGGATATGCAAGGCGTCCGCGTTGATGGCGTCATCAACCACGCAGTAGACGTAGACGAACAGCAGCTCAGTTGCCAGCATGGCGGGGACTCCTGCGACGGGGGTTAAGTCTGGCAACTGCTTGCTGCCCGCAGGAGTTCGCACAGGTCAAGCACTGCGCCCAGCGTGTCGTAATTTCATGTCTGCTGCGGCGGGCCTCGCTGCGGGAGCGGCGCACGGACGCATGATGACTGCCCGTGCCGGCACGGGCCGCGAGGACTGATCCTCGGGCACTACCCGGGCATCGCCGGCGCGGAGCCGGCTGCCGGGCGTAGCTGGCGCATGGCCGCGGCGAGCGCGTCGACCGCTTCATCGAACAGCGTGACCAGGTCGCCGGTCCCGCCGTCGCGCTGCCAGCAGTCCATCGCCACGGCCGCGGCATTCAGGATGGCCATGACCACGACGCGCACCTGCGGCTCGTCGACCGGGATGTTCCTGGCCGCGAGCATGGACCGGAAGACGGACGGGGCGTCCGGCTGGTCGGACCAGTACCGGCTGCGGATCTCCGGGATGGTGAAGACGAGCCGCAGGCGGGCGACGGCCACGTCCCGGTCCTGGTGGCCGAACCTGCTCATCATCTCGCGGAATACGGCGTGCACCGCCTCGGCGACCAGCGTGCCGGCGGGGCGCGGCACCGGGGATTCCGCGGGCGGCAGATCCTGCCCGTCCCACGTCACGACGTCTTCCTTGGTGGCGAAGTAGCGGAAGAACGTGCGGGGCGAGATGGCCGCGGCATCGGCGATGTCTTCGACGGTCGTGCCGTAGTAGCCCTTGTCCGCGAACAGCCGCATGGCCTCGGCCTGAATCATGCGCCTGGTCCTGGCGCGCTTGCGGTCACGCAAGCTGGCCGGGCGGACGGTCTCCGGCCGTTCCTCGCCTGCCAGGCGTTTCCCCCGCGTGCTCATGGTGCCATCATAGCGCTTCATGCTATTATGGCAGTAAGTGACAATTCGACATGGAATGACAAGAAATGAAGGAGGGAGCATGGATAACGTCATCACGACCGCGGGCCTGCGGAAGAGCTTCCCCGCCCGGGGCGGACGGGTCGAGGCGGTGCGCGGGGTCAGCATCGACGTCGGGCGCGGGGAGATCTTCGGGTTCCTCGGCCCGAACGGCGCCGGCAAGACCACCACCTTGCGCATGCTGACCACGCTGCTGCCGATCGGCGCCGGCACCGCCACCGTGGCCGGGCAGGACGTGGCGCGCCAGCCCGGGCAGGTCCGCTCGCGGATCGGTTACGTGAGCCAGCTCGGCGGGGCGGACGAGCTGGCCACCGGCCGGGAGAACCTGGTGCTGCAGGGCCGCCTCTACGGCGCCGCGCTGCCCGAGGCCCGGCGGCGGGCCGGCGAGCTGGCCGCGCTGCTGGACCTGTCGGAGTTCGCCGGCCGCCGGGTCCGCACCTACTCGGGCGGGCAGCGCAGGCGGCTGGACGTCGCGCTCGGCATCGTGCACCGGCCCGAGGTGCTGTTCCTGGACGAGCCGAGCACCGGGCTCGACCCGCAGAACCGCGCCAGCCTGTGGGAGCACGTCCGGTCGCTGCGCGAGCACGGCACCACGGTGTTCCTGACCACGCACTACCTGGAGGAGGCGGACGCGCTGTGCGACCGCCTGGTGATCATCGACCACGGCCAGATCGTGGCCGGCGGCACACCCCGGGACCTGAAGAAGCAGGTGGCAGGCGACGCGGTGGTGCTGGTGCTGCGCGACGGTGACCAGGCCGCCGATCGCGGGGCGGAGCTGCTGCGCGGCCAGCCTTACGTCCGGGAGCTGACCGCCGCCGGCGGCCAGGTCCGCCTGTACGTGGACGACGGCGGCGCCGCGCTGCCGCACCTGCTCCGGGTGCTCGACGGGGCACGGGTGGCGATCAGGTCCGTGCAGCTGTCCGAGCCGACGCTGGATGACGTGTTCCTGCGCAAGACCGGCCGGCGGCTGCGCGACACGGGCGAGGTACCCGAGGGGAGGGCCGCATGAAGACGATGCGGGATGCCGGCCTGCTGTTCCGCCGCTCGCTGACCGAGCTGCTGCTGCGCAACCCGGTCTCGCTGGCCGTGGCCCTTTCCACCCCGGTGCTGTACCTGGCCCTGTTCACGCCGCTGCTCAACCACCTGCCCGGGGCACCGGGCCTGCCGCGCGGCAGCACGCTGGGCCTGTTCCTGCCCGGGATCTTGTCCCTGCTCGCGTTCACCACCGGGATCGCGCGGGGCTTCATCACTGTCTTCGAGCTGCGCGCCGGGGTCATCGAACGGTTCCGGGTCACCCCGGCCAGCCGGCTCGCGATCCTGGCCGGGCCGATCCTGGCCGCCATGGCGATCATGTTCGCGGCCGACGCGGTCCTGGTCGCCGTCGGCACGGCATTCGGCTTCCGCCCGCACTGGACCGGGCTGCTGGTGCTCGCGGTGCTGCTGGCCCTGCTGATGGCCATCATGGCCGCGTTCTCGATCGCGATCGCACTGGCCACCAAGGACATCATCAGCTTCGCCGCGATCGTCAACGGGGCGAACCTGCCGGTGCTGCTCCTCGCCGGCGTGCTGCTGCCCATCTCCCTGGGGCCGCTGTGGCTGCGGGTCCTGGCGCACTTCAACCCGCTGTACTACCTGGTCGAGGCGTCCCGGGCGCTGGCCGCGGGCACCTTCGGCGGCCCGGCCATGTGGCAGGCGTTCGCCGTGCTAGCGCCGCTGTGCGCGATCACGCTCGGCTGGGCGACGCGCGTGTTCCGCCACGCCGTGGCCTAGCGTCCGCGCGCAGTGGCGAACGCGAGCAGTGAGGCGGCGGTGCACTCGCCGCACAACGCAGCGCACAACCGGGCCGAGACCTCGTTTAAGGAGATCACCGACCAGATGGAACTCGCCCGGCACGGCACACCTTCGAAGGGCTGCCCACCAGGACCATCGCCACCCTCGCCGCTCACACTCTGCTACCGGCTCAGCACAGCGACGCGACGTGAACGAGAACCTGAACTCACATAACGCGCCTCAGGCGGTGCTGACCTTCACTCAGGCGGGCGCATTGCCCTCATCGCGCGGTGACCTCCGGGGCTGGTCGGCGGCAGCGTGGTACCGCTGGCGGTGAGCGCTTGGCGGGCGAACACCTGCTGCGCGGTGATCGCGCGCTGGGGGCGCCCGTGGCCGATGAAGGCGATCAGCCAGTTGAACAGGACCGCGACGCGGCTCTTGAACCCGGTCAGGAACATCAGGTGCACAAAGAGCCACAGCAGCCAGCCGATGAAGCCGCTCGCGCGGACGGGGCCGAGCACGGCGATGGCGCGGAACCGCGAGATCGTCGCCATCGACCCGAGGTCGTGATAGCGGAACGGCCGCGCTGTGGTGTCTCCGTGGAGCCTGCGGCGGATGGTCTGGGCGGCGTGCCTGCCGGACTGCATCGCGACCTCGGCGACACCGGGAAGCTGGTCCAGGCTCATCATGTCGCCGACGACGAAGATCTCCGGATGCCGGGGGATGGTGCAGTCCGGTTCCACCTGGACGCGCCCGGCGCGGTCCACGCTGGCGCCGGTGGCCTCGGCTACGAGCCGCCCCAGCGGGGACGCCGCCACGCCAGCGGCCCAGATCTTGGTCATCGCGTCGATCCGCCGCAGCGCGGGCTCGCTGGAGTCCGTCTCGATGCCGGTGGCGTCGACGTTGGTCACCTTGGCACCGAGGTGCACCTCGACGCCCAGCTTCTCCAGGTCCTTGACGCTGCGGCGGGCCAGGGACTCGGGGAAGGAGGCTAGGGCCCGCGGCAGGGCGTCCAGCAGCACCACCCGCGCCGACGCGGGGTTGATCCTGCGGAAGTTGCGGTGCAGGGAGCGGCGTGACAGTTCGGCGATCTGGCCGGCCATCTCCACGCCCGTCGGCCCGGCGCCGACCACGACGAAGGTCAGCCAGCGGCGCCGGGTCTCAGGGTCGGGCTCAAGGCTGGCCATCTCGAACGCGCCGAAGATCCGGCCCCGGACCTCCAGCGCGTCATCGAGGGACTTCATGCCGGGCGCGTCATGGATGAACTCCGGGTGCCCGAAGTAGGATTGCTGCGCCCCGGCCGCCAGGATCAGGCTGTCGTAACTGACCTCAAAGCGCGGGACGACGCTTTCCACGGTGAGCCGGCGGCCGCTGGCATCGATGTTGGTCACCTCGCCCAGGACCACGTCTGCGTTGCGCTGCCGGCGCAGGATGTCCCGTATCGGCGGCGCGATGTCGCCTCCAGAAAGGATCCCGGTGGCCATCTGGTACAGCAACGGCTGGAACAAGTGATGGTTGAGCCGGTCGATGATCAGCACATCAACGTCAGCCCCGCGCAGCGCCTTGGCGGCGTACAGCCCCCCGAACCCGCAGCCAACGATCACCACCCGGTGGCGCGGCGACCCAGTTTCACCTGACACGCCGGTAACCTCCGGTCCCTAGTTCAACTCGCCCGTAGTGCCTGGCCTGCGCGCAAGCGATACAGCCAGCCGCCGCTGCCGCGCCGTCCTGGTGGCGCGCGTGCGCTGGGTCGCCGGCCAGTCAGCGGGCCATGTAGCCGCCGTCGATATATAGTTCCAGGCCGGTGACGAACGAGGCGTCGTCGCTGGCCAGGTAGGCCACCCCGGCCGCTATCTCGTCCGCGCGGCCCAGGCGCCCAAGTGGGGTCACCGCCAGCATCGCCTGCTCGAGCGGTGTGCCTTTAGCCGGGTTAAGGATGGCGGTGTCGATGAATCCGGGATGAACCGAGTTGACCCGGACGCCGCGATCGGCCCAGTGCAGCGCGATGTTCTTGGTCAGGGTGCGGACCGCGCCCTTGGCGGCGTGGTAGGCGGGTGAGGTGCCGAACCCGCCGCTGCTGCCGAAGATCGAGCTGATGTTGATCACCGACCCGTGCCCGGAAGCGGCCAGGGCCGCCGCGGCGGTTTTCATGCCCAGGAACACGCCGGTCTGGTCGACGCCGATCGTGCGGTTCCAGTCGGCCAGGGACGTGTCCTCGATCGGTGCGATATCGCCCATCCCGGCGTTGTTCACCAGGATGTCAAGGCGGCCGAACTCGCCCACGGCCGTGGCGACCGCGGCCTCCCACTCGGGCTCGGAGGTCACGTCCAGGTGACGGTAGGCTGCCTGGCCGCCGCTGGCCGCGATGTCCTTGGCCACCTGGGTGCCGGCCGCGTCCTGCACATCGGTCACCAGAACCGCCGCTCCTTCGCTGGCCAGCCGCCTGGCGGTGGCTTCCCCGATGCCGCCGGCCGCGCCAGTCACCAGCGCAACCCGTCCCTGCAGCCTCTCCATCGCAACTCCTCACGGCTCGCGCTCTTGCTTTACGGCTCGTGCTCTTGCGTTGCCGCCAGCCTGGTACGCGGGCGAGGCTTTCCCCAAGGGCCGTTGGTCCCGGCGTTAACGGCCCGACCGCGGGCGCGCCCGGCGCCTGTGAGAAATCGCGCTGGAGATCGACGGCCGGGTCGTTGCGGCCGCCACCGAGCTGGCCGGGGGGTTGGTGGGAAGTCACCTCCTGGCCGCACTTCTGCCGAGTCTGCCGGTGCCCGCTGGATCGCCTCGATCAGCGCCCAGCGCAGCAGCCGCGAGCCCTGCTTGGTGACATGCCCGCGGGTGACCTTGATGTCAGACTCCCGGTGCCGCGGGGTCAGCCCTGCCCACGAGCACAGCTGGGCCGCGGTGCGGAACCGGGTCACGTCGCCGATCTCGGCGGTGATGACCGCGGCGAGCACCGGGCCGATGCCGGGCAGCTGCTGGATCACCTGGTAGCCGCGGT
>Ga0209415_10007591_pt1 | contig 18912 bp, 14 predicted proteins | sample PeaSoiSIISIP2007_FD_187696 | JGI IMG/M metagenome (GOLD analysis project Ga0209415, IMG submission 187696) | Peat soil microbial communities from Weissenstadt, Germany - SII-SIP-2007 (SPAdes) (version 2) | ecosystem: Environmental > Terrestrial > Soil > Wetlands > Peat | place: Germany...
ACAAAGGCCGACGAGGGCGTCGGCCGCGGACCAGGGGGTCCGCCCCACCTTGCGCTAAACGGCTCAGGATTTCTGACCAGCCTCAACGTTCATAATGTGGAAGGCCTTCCGCCGTTTGGCTACCTCAAAACGGCAAATATGGGCATGCTATATCGTGACAGCAGCAGACGCCCATCGTTCAATTGCGTTTGCGCCAGTGGACCCTCGAGGACTCCAGCACGTAGCGTTACGGGAGGTCGACAGGAACCTCCGCACTCTTACGACATCGACAGTAATGCGGCAGAACCGCGCTGGACCGTGGGTTGAAACGGCAAGTGCTTCAGCCCCCAAGCAAAACCAAGCGCAGGCGGAAGGGGACTCGGCGAGACGGCCCGATATCTCAGGAGTAAATCCCCGGCGCCTCGTGTCCCATCATCCGCACGTATTCTACATACGAACCCGGGTACACCCGAGGGTTGCGATCCGTGCCGCTCTCGCCTCCCAGTTCGAGCACCCGCGAACCCAGGCCGCGCAGAAACGTGCGATCGTGCGAGACGAAGATCATGGTGCCTTCAAACTCCTTGAGCGCCTCCACCAGCATCTCCTTCGTCGCCAGATCCAGGTGATTCGTGGGTTCATCGAGCACCAGGAAATTCGGCGGGTCGTAGAGCATCCGCGCCATGGCGAGTCGCGACTTCTCGCCTCCGGAGAGCGCCCGGATCTTCTTGTCCACGTCTTCCCCGGAGAATTGGAACGCCCCGGCCAGCGTCCGTAGCGAGCCCATTCCATCCTGCGGGAAGTCTCTTTGAAGCTGCTCGATGACGGTCAGATCCGGATCGAGCACGTCGAGCGATTGCTGCGCGAAGTATCCCATCTTGAGGCTCGCGCCCAGGCGAACGTCGCCCGCGTCGGGGGCGAGCGCCCCGGCGATCATCTTGAGCAAAGTAGTCTTGCCCGCGCCGTTCCTTCCCATCACGGCCCAACGCTCGCCGCGCCGCACCGTGAGGTTGAACCCGTCGTAAATTACGCGCGAGCCGTAACGCTTCTCTAAGTCCTCCATCACGACAACTTGGTCGCCCGAGCGCGGTGGGACGCGAAACTCGAACCTCACCACCTGGCGGCGCTTCGGCAGCTCGATCTTCTCAATCTTGTCGAGGGCCTTGATGCGGCTCTGGACCTGGGCCGCCTTGGCCGCGTGGGTCCGGAAGCGGTCGATGAAGCGCTGCTCCTTGGCGAGCATGGACTGCTGCCGCGCGAAGGCGGCCTGCTGATTGGTCTCCCGGATCGAGCGTTCGCGCTCATAAAAATCGTAGTCGCCCGAATACGCGACGATCTCGCCCGCATCGATCTCGGCGATTCTCGAGACGAGACGGTTCATGAATTCGCGATCGTGCGAGGTCATCATCAGGGCGCCCTGGCAGGACTTGAGGAACTGCTCGAGCCAGATGATCGATTCGATGTCGAGGTGATTGGTCGGTTCGTCCATCAGCAGCACGTCCGGCCGGCCGAGCAGGACTCGCGCCAGCGCGACGCGCATTTTCCAGCCGCCCGAGAGCGCGCCCACGTCCCCCTCGATCTGGTCATCCGGAAAACCGAGCCCATGCAGGACTTCGCGGGCCTGCGCTTCGATCGAGTAGCCGCCCAGATGCTCGTACTCGTGCTGCACTTCGCCAAAGCGCGCGAGGATCCGGTCCATGTCGCCGTCCGTCTCCGGATCTCCCATGGCGTGCTGGAGGCCCTCCAGCTCGTGGTGCAGATCGCCCACGCGTCCGCTGCCGGCGATGGCTTCATCGAGCACGGAGCGGCCCGTCATCTCCTCCACGTCCTGGCGGAAGTAGCCGATGGTCAGCCGCTTGGGAACCGAGACCTCGCCATCGTCGGGGGATTCCTCTCCCACCACCATCCGGAAAAGCGTGGTCTTGCCGGAGCCGTTGGGACCCACCAATCCGACCTTCTCGCCTGGGTTCAACTGAAAGGACGCATCGACAAAAACGAGCTGTTTGCCATATTGCTTGTTGATATTCGAAAAGGAAATCATCCGAATCACTAAGCTACCACGCGTGTCCGGAACGGCTTCTGAGCAACAGCCCGCAAAACGGAGCGCGGCGGCATCGTTACTTGGCTTGTAATGAGGGTGCCGCCGCACCCTTTGCCGGCTGGAAAGAGGTCGCTCCGTACGCTGCGATTCGGTCAATAGCGTGTCGTCACTCGGTCAGAGAACTAGGAGAGGCTTATTCAAAGGGTTTGTCGAAAAAGGCTTCTTGGCCGCAGATAAACGCGGATGAACACGGATAACACAGTTTTCCATCGGCGTTCATCCGTGTTCATCGGCGGCCAGTTTTAGTTTGGTGTCTTTTCCGCAGCCTGTAACGCATGTCGGCTCTGAAGAGCTCCCAGACGCGCTCCGGTCTCCTTCTCCACATCCGCGTGGAGACTGTTGCCGTGGGCGTCCATGGTCACGATGGCGATGAAGTTGTTGACGCGGAGACGCCACATAGCTTCCGGAATTCCAAATTCCAGCAGGCTGACTCCGAGCACCTGCTCGATCGAGCGCGCGTAGTATTGCGCCGCTCCTCCGATCGCATTCAGATAGACGGCGCCGCATTCCTCGAGAGCGGCGAGCGTCTTGCTTCCCATGCCGCCCTTGCCGATCACCGCGCGCAAACCGAACTTGCGAATGATGTCGGCCTGATACGGCTCCTCGCGGCTGCTGGTGGTGGGGCCCGCGGCCTTGACGCTCCACGAATCGCCCTGCTTCAACATGACCGGACCGCAGTGGTACAGGACCGCGCCGTGCAGGTCGATACCCTCCGGCAGCGGATGTTTCACCAAGTGCGCGTGGACCGCGTCGCGTCCCGTGAACATTTCACCGTTCACCAGGACCACGTCACCTACCTTTAACCCGCGCACTTGGTCCTCGGTGAGCGGCGTCCGCAGGACCACCTCGCGTCCCGTCAGCGGAAGGCCCTCTCCTTCGGCCATCCTCTGCACCGGCCGGGCTGGATCGCGGTACAGCCAGCGAGTGATCGCGCCGCTCGCGGCATCCAGATGTACGCCCAGCCGGCGATAGGCCCAGCAATCGTAGGCCACCGAAACGAAGAAGCTGGCGGGCAGCCGGTTGGCCGCCGCGATCTTGCATCCGACCAGTGAGACTTTGCCTCCGAATCCCATCGCTCCGATTCCGATCCGGTTGGCCTCCTCCATAATCCCGGACTCGAGCCGGGCAAGTTCAGGAACCGGGTTCACGTCCTGGATGGTGCGGAACAGTTGGTTCTTCGCGAGGTCGTAGCCGTGAGCGCGATCGCTCCCGATGCACACCCCCACCGCGCCCGGCGCGCATCCCTGCCCCTGCGCCTGCCAGACGGCGTGCAGGATGCATTTGCGAACTCCTTCGAGGTCGCGGCCGGCGCGGCCCAGATGATCGAGCTCGCAGGGTAGCGAATATTGGGCGTTCTTGTTCTCGCAACCGCCGCCCTTGAGAATCAGCTTCACCTCGATCTCTTCCCGCTCCCACTGCTCGAAGTGAATGACCGGCGTCTCTTCGCCCAGATTGTTTCCGCTATTCTTCCCGGTGAGCGAGTCCACCGAGTTGGGGCGAAGTTTCCCTCGTTTGGTGGCTTCGGCGACGGCGGCATGAATCGATTTCTTCAACGCGATCTGGTTCACGCCCACCGGCGTATGCACAACGAACGTGGGCATGCCGGTGTCCTGGCAGATGGGCCCTTCGTCCTGGGCGGCCATATCGATGTTCGAGGCGATGATGCTCAAAGCCTGGGCGGATTGGGTGTCCGGCGTCTCCCCTACAATCGCGATGCCCAGCGCCTCGCGCACATCCGGCGGCAGGTTGGTGGATGTCTGGGTGATCAGTTCGATTAAACTTTCTTCGAGGAATTGCATGTGCGGCATAAACCCTGATTCTAGACCAGGAGGCTCTACGTTGGTTGTGAAAAGGGGACAGACAGCCTTTTTCCCCCAAGGGCCATCACTATTGATTAAGGATTTGGTCCGTGAAAAAAGGTGTCTGTCCTTGCCAGTCCCTATTCTTCACAGAGTTCACAACGCGAAGGGGACGGACAGCTCTGTCCACACGGAAGGGAAATTTCTCACAACCGGCCGCTTGGGCATCGGGACAGAGAAGTCCGTCCCCCTTCGCTCCGGACGCCTCAACTCCGCGAGCCGTGCGCGCCGTCGGCTGGTTGCGACTCCCGCCGCGTACGAACCTCGCGGACCGCGTAGATGCGGCGACCCTGGCTCTCGAAATACGTGCGCGTCAGCACTTCGCCCAGCAGTCCCGTGCAAAACAGAATGACACCGGTAACCAGCGCGAGCCCGCCCGCCATCATCAGCGGACCGTGCTCCTGCACCATGTCGATCCCGGTCCACAGTTTCTCGCCGGCCAGGAACGCGAGCGTGCCGCCGCCCAACCCGGCGCTCAGCAGTCCCCATTTCCCGAAGAAGTGCATTGGCCGCGTGAAGTACTTGAGCAGGAACCAGACGGTGAAAATGTCGAACATCACGCGGAACGTCCGGCCCAGTCCGTAGTGCGAGCCGCCGCTGGCCCGCGGTGCGTTGCGGATGGGCACCTCGGCCACGCGCGCGCCGTACAGCGACGCGAGCGCCGGAATGAACCGGTGCAGTTCGCCATACAGGTTGACGTCCTTCAGGATCTCGGCGCGGTAGGCCTTGAAGGTGGTGCCGAAATCGCGCAGCTCCACGTGCGAGGCTTTGGCCATCAGCCAGTTCGCGATGCGCGAGGGAATCTTGCGGGTCATCGCGTTGTCCAGGCGATTCTTGCGCCAGCCGCTCGCGATGTCGTACCCCTCTTCGATCTTCGCGAGCAGCGCCGGGATATCCTCGGGCTCATGCTGGAGATCGCCGTCAAGCGAAATGATGACGCCTCCCTGCGCCTCGTCGAACCCGGCCGCGAGCGCCGCCGTCTGGCCGAAGTTGCGCCGCAGCCGGATGACTTTCAATCGTCCGTCGGTCTCGACGAGATTGGCGAGCAGATCGAAACTGCGGTCAATCGACGCGTCGTCGACAAAGATGATTTCGTACGGCTTGCGGATCTTTTCGAGGACGGCGGTCAAGCGATCGTAAAGACGGAGGATGGACGGTTCTTCGTTATGGATCGGGATGACGACGGAAAGGTACACCGTGCTTTTAGGATAGCAGCCGTTGAATAGCCACGGCACCCGGGCACTCAGTGAACGGGTGCGTAGATGAACTGATTCAAGGCCCCGTCTCGCGGGCCGGCGTCGCTTGCGCGATCCTCATTGAGCGTTTTTTGTGAAGCCGCGGAGCGAGAACAATACGCCCTGAGCGAGTTTCCCAGTTCTTGCGAGGCCCTCCAGCTTACGGTAGATGTTCTCCGCCGACTGGGGAGAGCGCAGACCGACTCCAACGATCGCAACCGCCTTAAGGTCCTCGAAGACTCGATATACGATTCGATAGTCCTGCCAGGTGAAACTTCGGTACCCAGCGAGGTCTTCGTGCAGCTCGTGGGAACATCCCACGGGATTGACGGCAACCTTTTCTCGCAGGTCCTTCTGGAGCGGCCCCTTGAGGTGTTTCGGAATCAGGGTCTTGATGTCACTTACAGCGTCACCGGTGAACTTGAGAACGTACACTTAGTCCTCCGCAAAGGCATCCTCCAGCGAGTGGAGTTTGCCCAAGCGAAGGTCTTCTTCCAGGGTATCCGCTGCTGCCAGGATCTGTTTGAATAACTTGCGGTCCATAACGATCTCCAACGTCTCAACCAGACTCTCCAGCTTCTTGCGGATCTCATCAAAATACTGCCTGTCCAGAACGATCTTTTCTTCTTCTGCGTCGTTCGATTTGACAAGAAGAACATGTTGCCCACGGGCCTTCTTGAGCCACCTGCTCTGATGCTGTCGGAGGTCCGACCGGTTGACTTCGAGCATCTTTGCGTTTTCTAGAACCGACGCAGCCATTATACATCCTCCATGTACGAAATTACAATAAACTCGTACATCACGATCTTACACAGCCCCAAGGTGCTACTCAATTGTTTGGGAAAAACAATTTTGTACAGGCCGCTACTCTGCTTATATTATTGAAAGCAAATGCTAATCTAGAAAGTGTTTTCTATTGATTGCTATCTTGTGATAAGATAAGACTGTTATGGACGCTAAGAACGCAGCAGCCAAGCGACCCTACGGCAAGGCCCCGCTAGAACTGGATTTGCCGCAAGCCGTTGATGTGCTTGTACGGATCGCACAAGAAGGCAGGTCCTTTTCCGCATCCAAGCTCGCCGTTGTGCTCGGAAACACCATCACGAGCAGCGCCTTCACCAGAAAGATTAGATCTCTCTCCGTCTACGGATTACTCAATGAGCAAGCCGGTCAGTTTACGCTGACGGATTTGGCGCTCGCGATCATTTGGCCGCGCTCGCCGCAGGCGCAAGTTGAAGCCAAGAAACAAGCGTTCCTAAAAGTTGAGCATTTCACGTTTCTTTTCAATCAGCATAAGGGGAAGCTCCTACCTGCTGACGAGTTCCTGCGCAACATACTTGAGCAGGAGCGCGGGATTCCCCGTGACGTCTCTCGGGTATGGGTTAAGCAGTTTAAGGATGGGGCGGGCGCTGCCGGACTCTTCCACAATCGAGGGGATGGGAAAATTCAGATCGCGGAGTCCCCGATTGCAGTATCGGCTGCCTCGCCCTCACAACCGATCGTACCACCGGAGGACTCAAGCCACGGCGACGGGGATGGAAGCCATTCGCTCGCGGTCCGGCCTTCGCTCGATGCAGGGTCAGCCGCAGGGACGCCATCAGCATCTGGCCACTGTACAAGAATCGATCTCTCCGACGGGCGGCGGGCGGAGTTTAGCATCCCAGACAGGCTCACCGCGCGAGACGCACAAAAGCTCCAGAAGGCGCTGGATGGCGTCAAGGTGATCATCGAGTCTATGGTCTCCGAAGATTGACAGGCCCGTAAAACGCGGATATTGCAAGCCTTCCAGTATCGGCCGACCTCGGAGCCGTCATTTCCGAAGAGAATCCTCATCAGGGTCTGTCTTCCTCGGATCCTTCCCCGGCAAATTCTCCGGATTCTCATGCACCCGGGTCCTGAAACCCGCTTTCAGCCCCGATGCCAGCGACACCGTAGTATCGCCGTACTTATCGCGAATTCGGTCCACCGCCTGAAGCGTTTTGCGCCAGCGCTCGGTCCTACCCTCATCAAGCAGGCTGGTCTGGCCCTCGCCGCCCTCAAGCTGCTGCGCATACACGCCCAGCAGCCGGATCGCCCGGCCGGTCCAATTCTTGTGGAACAGGTTGTGAACCGCGGCCGCCAGCTCCGCGTCGATCTGTGTCGCGTGATCGAGCGTGCGCGCCCGCGTGAATGTGGAGAAGTCTGAATATCGCAGCTTGATCTGCACCGTCCGCGCGTACGCGCCGTGATCCCGCAGGCGGCGCGCCACCATTTCCGACAACCGCACCAGCATGGCGTCGAGCGCGGTCGCGTCGGCGGTGTCCACCGAAAACGTGTGCTCATGGCTGATCGACTTGGGTTCGCTCCGGTCGCCCACCTCGCCGTCAAACCAGCCGCCCGCGTCCTCGCCGCGCGCCTTTCCGGCCAGTGCGAGTCCCCACTTGCCGAATCGCTCTTCGAGAAAATCCTCGCTGAGATTCGCCAGGTCGCGAATCTTGCGGATGCCGCATTCGTGGAGATGACGCTCGGTCACCTTGCCCACTCCGGGGATCTTCCGCACGTCGAGCGGAGCCAGGAACCGCGCCTCCTGACCCGGCACGATCCATAGGACGCCATGCGGCTTGGCCTGATCCGACGCGATCTTGGCGACCAGGCGCGACGTCGCCGCGCCGATCGAGCAGTTGAGGTTCGTCTCGCCCCGCACCGCGTCGTGCAGCCGTTGCGCGGCCGAAAGCGGGGGACCGTGCAGGCGCTCCGTGCCAGTCATATCCATGTAGGCTTCGTCGATCGACGCCATCTCCACCTGCGGCGAATACTGCTTCAGCACGCCGTAGACTTGTTGCGAGTATTCGAGATACCGGTCGCGATGGCCGTCGACGAAGATCGCCTGCGGGCAGAGTTTGGCCGCGGTGCGAAGGGGCATGGCGGAGTGCACGCCGAACTTGCGGGCCGCGTAGGAGGCGGCCGACACCACGCCTCGCTCGTGCGCCTGTCCTCCCACGACCACCGGCTTGCCCTTGAGCGAGGGATCGAACTGTTCTTCGACGGAAACGAAGAACGCATCCATATCCAGGTGGAAGTAGGTGCGCATCGCGGGTGGTTAGGAACGCTCAGGCGGGAATGGTCCGCGCTGTAGGACCGTCCTCGTTCCATTTTAGGTTGGATCGTCGCCAAGGCGATGATCGACTTTTTCGATACGTCCGGTCCCCGCCGGAAAGATGGGGACACTCGTGTTGTTCAGAGCAGAATCGGGTCTCTGCTGACTAGCCCCGAATGTCCCCATCTTTCCTCACTGCCGATCCGCGATCCGCGCCCACTTGGCGATCAACTGCTCCCGATCGGCAGGGTCGGAGAGCATCGCAAAGTCCCGCTCCATCTCGGTGCGCAACTTATCGTCGATCATGGAGTTGGCCGCGCCGTTGATCAACGCGTCCGGCGCGGTCGCTTCGACGCTCGCAGCGCCCGGCGACTTCGTCTTCTTGTTATTGCCGAGACCGACGTGGTGCAGAGTCACCGGCGTTCCTGCCGGAGCCGTCCCCGGGATGAACGAGAAGGTTGCTTCGAGCGGGTACGCTGTGCCTTTCGGCGGCGTGGACATGTAGAATTTGGCGTTGAGGCATGGCCCGCCCGTAGTCAAGGTCTGGGGTCCAAGCTGATCGAGTGTTCCGGTGACCAGCGAACTCAACTGCGGGCTCGAGGCCGTAATAGCTGGAATGATCTCCTGTGTCAGCAGCGACGTGCCGCCGAGAAGAAACCCTAGCGCTTTGGCCGATACACCCGTGAGCAATCCGCCAGAGGCAACCGCGGCTCCGATCGTACCAGCCGCCAAGCTCAGGTCGCGCGCCAGTTTCTGAGGCGTCTGGCTGCCGTAACTTTGCTGGATGATCGCCAGGGCGTCGACCGTGGACATGGGCGCCATACCTGAGATGTGGATGTAAAAATCCGCCGGTTGCACCGTAACGCTTCCGCCGGACGCGCATGCGTAGACCACCGCCTGCTCGATCTTGGCGGCTGCTTTCCCGTAGAGCGCCTTGCTGATGTTCGGCCCTTCCACGGAGACCTTTCCGTAAACCAGTCCCGGTTGTGACTGCGCCGATATCGATCCGGTTGCCGCGGCGATTACAAGCGTGGCTGTTAGACGCCGGCTGAGTAGTTTCAACATTGGGTTGGGTGATCGCTCCTTCCCAGCACGTGTACCAGTCCGTCGCCGCAACCCGCCTCCGTAAGCGCGATTAAGACTCGGATGGATAAGGAGATGGAGTGTTGTGCCCGGGAGTGACTATGGGCGAACCGGAGAATCCAGACCGAAATACTTCCTAGTGCCGGCTGACCACCACCGTGCGCCAGGCTACGTTCCCGGCGGCGTCGCGGGCAGAAATCGTAACGGTGTTGCTCCCCACCAGGACCGGGGCGGTGAAGCTCCAACTCGTGGTGCCTATGGCCGTGCCGGATGCGCCGGTCGAGGTCGACCAGTAGACTAGCGTCACACCGACGTTGTCGCTCGCCGTACCGGTGATCGGCACCGACGCAAGCGACGTGGACAGCATCAGCGACGACGGCGACGTGACGGTGATCGACGGCGGGGTCGTGTCGCCTGGGTTAGAGCCGCTTGGATTTGAACCCGGCGGATTTGAACCTGGCGGATTTGAACCCGGCGGATTTGAACCGGAAGGGTTCGAAGGCGAAGACGCCTGGCGGGTGACGCTATAGGATCGAGCGACGTGCGCGCTCCCGGAAGTCGCTGTGATGGTGATGGTGTTCGACCCGAGGGTCAGTGGGATGCCGGCGATGGTCCAGGCCGAGGCCGCGCCCTGAGCGACTCCAAAATTACCGGCGCCGTTCGCCCATGTGATGGCGATGACGCCAGTCCCGCCGGAAGCCGAACCGGACAGGTTGAGAGCTGACGCTGTGGTGGTGGAGGCCGGGACGTTCACGTTGAGTGTCAACGGGCTCGCGGCCGGTGGCGTCGTTGGTGGCGTCGCCGGTGGCGTGGCCGGAGGAGCTGGTGGGGTCGAAGGCGAAGTCCCGCCAGGAGGGTTGCCGCCAGAGGTCGCGTTCTGTGGGGCGTAAAGGGTGAGTACCGCGGTTTTGTCCAGATCCGAAAGCGTGGTCTGTACCTTGTAATACGGATACATCACGGCTTCCGGGTTATCGGAGTGCCCGAGCCCGAGCGAATGCCCGAGCTCATGCAGAGCGACGCTGTAGAGATCGGTGTTCGTGCCAATATGCCAGCTCTCGGAGTCATCGAAGTGCATATCGCCGGCGATTGGTTCCGGATTCGGCGGGGCCGGGTAGAACGTGTGCGCCAGAATCCCGCCCGGGCCATCAAAAGGATACCCGTCGCCGTGATTGTAGGTGGCCCACAAGATGTTTACGGTCTGGGGGGCAGCCGGATTTGAGCCGGGCTGCCACGTGATGGCTACCACGGCTGCCCATTGCGCCATGGCGCGTTCTATCTCCGCCTGCGCCGCGGCGGATGGCAACTGGCTGGTCATTTTGCTGAACACGTATGAAACGGTCGCCGCACCATGCGTAGTTCCCCCCCACCCTGGCCCATACGTGGGGAAGAGCTGTCCAGTGCTTCCGTTGGTGGTCAGCGCCCCTTCGCAGGCGCGAACCGGCGTTCCGTTCACCAGCTCCTTGGACGCCGGAAAAATGTAGGCCACTTCGTCGAGGGAAGCCAGATTCCCGAGCGGCAGGGCTCGCGGATGGATCATCAGATGATGCGATTCGAGATCGGGATTGTCACGCAGTTCGATCCCGAGTCCGAGCACCAAGGCGCGCGCGGTGTTCATATTCACGTCGGGATGAAACTCGACCAGAAAGAATCCGTTCTCAGCTACCGGATCGCCGGAGGCGATCAACGGGCTGATCTTGTCCACGGCCTGAATCGGAGCTGCGTAGCGAACGTCGAGTCCGGCGAGGCTCGATCGTTGCTCGAGCGACACCAGCAATCCGTTTTCGGGCACGTCCTGCAACACATTGAGACCGCGGCGCTTCAGTTCGGCGATCTGCTCGGTTGAAGGCGGCTGGTTGAACTGCAGCAGCAAATGTCCCCGTCCATACTGGCGGGGGCTGGCGGCTTCCTCAACGGGAACCCATCCCTCGGTCGCGATCTGACGGGTCTTCAAATGCAGGGCAGGTTGCGCGATCGCGACGCCGCTCAGGAAGGTGGTAAGCAGCGACCACTGACGAATAGTACGCACGGAGCACTCATCGCCCAGAGCTGAGAGGATTCTTGCCGAAACGGCACTGAGTGGGTATAAGGCCTCTGGCGTATCCTGATGCGTCGCTTCCTCGGTCTAATCTTAGTTAGCGTGGCTTTGACGGTCGCCGTTGTCGCCACTTCGGATGCACAGGGCACGTCGAGCACGACTGCGGCGTCCTATTTAATCTCGACCGCCGCAGGCAGCGACTGGGTAGGCGACGGAGGCGCCGCCGCGGCGGCCATCCTGTTACAGGCGCAAGGAATTGCAAGCGACCTGAACGGAAATTTGTACGTCTCGGACGCGGCCGATCACAGGGTTCGAAAGGTGTCGCCGCAAGGCATCATCAGCACGGTCGCGGGGACCGGCGTCCAGGGATTCTCAGGCGACGGCGGCGCGGCTACGGCGGCACAATTGAATTCGCCCTATGGCCTGGCCTTCGGTCGCGGCAGCCTGTACATTTCCGATTTGGGAAATGCCCGGGTGCGGCGCATCAGTCCCGATGGAACCATCAGTACCGTCGCCGGAGGAGGCTCGCTCCCCGCCGGAGGGGACAATGAGGGCACCGCAGCCACTTTGGTCGCCTTGGCGGCTCCGCGCAACGTCGCTCTGGATTTGACCGGTAATCTCTACATCTCCGATTTCCTGGGGCAGAGGGTGTACCGGATGAGCACGATCGGATCGCTGACTACCGTCGCGGGGACGGGGATCCGCGGCTATTCCGGCGACTTCACCGCGGCATTCACGGCCCAGGTGAATTATCCGTCAGCGTTGGCGATCGACGGGCAAGGCGCCTTGTACATCGCCGATAGCCAGAACCACCTGATCCGGAAAGTCTCGAACGGCGTGATTTCCTCCTACGCAAGTGCCGTCACGCCCACGGGTCTGGTCTTCGACGGAGCGGGGACTCTGTATGTGGCCGATGCGGGGGCGGGACAGATTCTGCGGTTCCCCTCGAATGGAGCCGCCCAGCCGTTAAACCCCACGGCACTGAATATTGACGCGAGCGACCTCGCCTTTGGAGCCGACGGAAACCTCTACGCGGTTGCAGGGGCCGTGGTGGAGCGAATCTCGCCCTCGAATCCGGTGTCCGCTTATCAGATATCCATCGTGGCGGGCGGAGGCAACCTGGCGTTCGGAGATGGGGGACCCGCCACGCAGGCGCGATTCAATCATCCGAGCGGGATTGCGGCCGATGCAGCCGGCAACTTCTATATCGCCGATCGAGATAACAATCGCATCCGGCGGGTAGCGGCCGACGGAACCGTCACGACGATCGCCGGTACTGGGGCTCTTAATACAGTAACGGCGGGCGATACCGGCGACAACGGGTTGGCGACGGCGGCTCTGCTGAACGCGCCATCCGCGGTGTTCGTGGACGCGAGTGGGGCCCTGTATATCGCCGACACGGGGAATCATCGCGTGCGCCGGGTGACGCCGGCGGGCGTGATCCAGGCTGCGGCCGGCACTGCCGCGGCCGGCGCCACGGGCGATCCAGGCCCGGGGTTTCCGGCCGAACTCAATTCGCCCGGCGGCGTGGTGGCGGATGCCGCCGGAAACATCTACGTCGCCGATACCGGGGACGGAAAAATTAGCGTGGTGAGCGGGGCTGGGGTACTGATCGCGACGCTTCTCGAAGGTCTCCAGGGCCCTCGCGGGTTGGCTCTCGATGGCGCGGGGAATCTTTATTTCACGGAAGAAGATGGACGGCGGGTGCGGCGTCTGACCCTCTCGACCGGCGGCCTCGCCGACGTGGCGCCCGGGATCTGGAACATCCCCCGCGGCATCGCGGTGGATTCAGACGGCGCAGTGTTCGTGGCCGATACCGGCCTTCAGCGAATCCTGCGCGTCGATCCGGCGGGGACTGTCACCATCGTGGCCGGTAACGGCACCGCGGGGTTTGCGGGCGACGGCGGCGCGGCGGTCGCGGCGGAGCTCGGCTTTCCCTGGGATGTGGCTATCGGACCCTCGGGAGTTTTGTATATCGCGGATCTCAACAACAACCGGGTCCGTCAACTCACGCCCGGTCCGGCCTCTGAGGTTGCTCCCGTTTCGATTGTCGCGGCGCTGAATGCAGCCAGCCTTCTGCCCGGTCCGGTGGCTCCGGGTATGCAGCTCAGCCTGCAAGGGACGGGATTGACGGCGGCCGATACGACCAGCGCAGTGGTCCTGTTTTCGGACGCCGATGCCTCTCAGCCCAACGCCCAGTCCACGCCCGTGACCGGCATCCCGGCGACGATCCTGAACATCGACGCCACGCAGGTGCTGATTCAAGTCCCGCCGCAAGTGGCAGCGGACGGGAGCGTTCAGATCCAGATACTGAATCGAGGAGTGCTGCTGGGCCAACTCACGGAAGCGGTTACGGGCGCGGCGCCAGGGCTGTATGCCAGCGCTCCGGGACAAGCGGCGGCGATCAATCAAGACGGCACGATCAATTCCCCCGCGAACCCCGCGCCGCGCGGGTCGGTCATTTCGCTGTGGGGTACCGGGCAGGGTGTCGCCAACCTGCCGGTTTCGGTGAGCATCGGCGGCTACACGGCGGAGGTACAGTACGCGGGTGCGGCCGCGGCTTATCCGGGACTCTTCCAAATCAACGTGCAGGTGCCCGCCGGATTTGTCCCCACGGGGAATCTCAGTGTGGTATTGACCGTCGGCCAGGCGTCCAGCCAGCCGGGCGTATCGATCGCGGTGGATTAGGCGGCGTAAAATATTTGCGCTGATGACCGGCGTTATGTTCCCGCGAATGCATGCGTCGAGAAGAGTAGGCATGCGCCTGCGGCGCACGGGACTATTTCGCCACTTGCGGCTATGGTTGGAGGGCCAGCGTCGCTTTCCCGGCAGGACCAGTGTAGGTCAGTTCCAGCGAACGAATGCTGTCGGTCTTGCCCCGGAACGGGAAAAAGATCAGCCCCGCTTCCGGAAGTACGCGCTCTCCTTCCGGTAGCGCGGCCCTTTGAACACGCTGTTCCATAATGTGCACCAGCTCGATTGGCATATGAACCGGCACGACCGGGGAGCCGTCGTCATTCTTACCGCCGCTGAGCCCACCGAAGCTCGTCTTTGACTTTCCTTCAGGCGGCGCGGGCGGCGACCAATCCGGATCTTTCAGCGACTTGAACACCAACCCGTAGGGCTGGGCGGGCAACGGCGCTTTCTTCCCGTTCATGCGAAGCGAAAAATCTTCGAAGGATAGCTTCAGGCGCGCCTCTGGAGCGCCGAAGATCCCCACTTCAACCACGACATAGTCTTCCGTGGAAAAGATCGCTTCCGGGGTGGCTACGGAGTGTCCCATGAACTCGGCTGCGAGCGTAGCGGCGCCCGCCTGAGCATGCGACTGATAGTCGGCGGGAGTCGCTCTCGGCGGGAGGCCCTTTGCCGCGCGGACCTGGGTTTCCTTGCTGTCCGCGTTTTGCCCGAACACGCACTGGCAGAGCATCGCGGCGAAAACCGCGACCGCTCCTGCTCTTGATTTAAAGGACCACTGTCTCACGTTCACAATCTAACACGGTTGGGCAAAACGAAAGAAAGCCTATTCATCCCCGATTGCCAAGGCCAGCGGGACCGGCGGAGATGCGGTCGCCAACCAGTTGAGCTATAGTAATGTGGCTGCGCTAGCAGCGGAACTGATATTAGCGAAACGGAGCATGACCATGAGGACCATATTTCTAGGGTTGGTGGCGCTGGGGGCGGCGTCGCTGATGCTTGCGCAGGATCATCCGAAGCCGACCGCCGCAACCTATATCACGGCCGAGCAAATCCAGACCGTAGTGAAATCCGTCCCCGATACTACGGATCACTCCATTAAGATCGTCGACGTGGGACCGTACAATATGGGCGTCGGCGTCATCCGCCGGGGACCCACTAAAGACAAAGAGGGTGTGGCATCCGGCCTGGAGCATCACTTCCAGACCGAGAATTTCGTCATCACATCGGGCAGCGGCACGATGGTGACCGGCGGAACGATGCTCAACGGGAAGGAATGGGCCGCGGATAACCTTGCGTATCGGATCTTCAACGGCCCAAGCTCCGGCGGCACCGTGAACCTCAGCGATCCGGGAGTCACGCAAAGAGTGGTCCATCCCGGCGACGTCATCATCATCCCACCGGACGTATTTCATGGATGGATCAAGATCATGGATCACGTGGAATACCTGAGCATCAGGCCTTCCGAGCGAGTGATCCCGGCCGGGTACAAGCATCCGTCGATCGAGAAGGATCCGGATTAGAAATCGAAGGAACAAGGGAGCATGAATATGAAAACCCTATTAATAGGCATGATGGCAGCGAGCGTGGCGACGGTGATGTTCGCTCAGGATCATCCCAAGCCCACGGCCGCAACTTATATCACGGCGGATCAGGTGCAGAGGGTTATGAATGCGGTACCCGAGACCACGGACCATTCCATCAAAATCGTCGACGTGGGACCGTACAACACGGGCGTCGGCGTTGTCCACCGGGGGGTCACCAAAGACAAAGAGGGTGTTGCGTCCGGCCTGGAGCATCACTTCCAGACCGAGAATTTCGTCATCCTATCGGGCAGCGGAACCATGGTGACCGGCGGAACCATGCTCAACCCGAAGGAAGGGAACCCCGATAGCATGGCCATTAAGCTCTACAACGGCCCAACCAGCAGCGGTACCGTGAATCTCAGCGATCCGGGTGTCACGCAACGCGTCGTCCATCCAGGTGACGTCATCGTCATCCCACCGGACGTATTTCATGGATGGATCAAGATCATGGATCACGTGGAATACATTAGCATCAGGCCTTCGGAGAGGGTGATCCCGGCAGGGTACGTGCATCCGGTGATCGCCAACGATCCGGACCCGAAATAGAAGTAGATCGCGAAATAAAGTGAGGAGCTATCAAATGGAACACACAAGATTGTACTCATATATGACGCTCGCCCTCGGCCTCATGAGCATGACCGGGCGAGTTGCCGCGCAGCAGCCATCCACCGCCAACGGCGAGTGGCCGCATTACACCGCCGATCTAAAGGGCACGAAGTATTCGCCGGCCGCGCAGATTGATGCGTCGAACTTCAACAAGCTCGAAGTCGCATGGCGGCTGAAGACCGATAACTTCGGCACGCGGCCCGAGTTCAAGCTGGAGGGCACGCCCCTGATGATCAAGGGCGTGATATACACCACGGCGGGCACTCGCCGGGACGTAATCGCAGCCGACGCGAAGACCGGCGAAATCAACTGGGTCTACAGCGTGCGGGAGGGGAATCGCGCGGCGATTTCTCCGCGGCAGCTATCCGGCCGCGGCCTGTCCTTCTGGACCGACGGACGCGGCGACGATCGCGTGGTGTACGTCACCACCGGCTATCGCCTGATGGAACTGAACGCGAAGACCGGCCAGCCGATCGCCTCGTTCGGCCAAAACGGAATGGTGGATTTAAAAGTAGGGATGGTCAGCGGCACCGGCAAACAGATCGATCTTGAGACCGGTGAGGCGGGTCTGCATTCGACGCCTCTGGTGGTGAAGGACACCGTGATCGTCGGTTCGGCGTTCAAGGAAGGAATGACGCCGGTCACGCACAGCAATACCAAAGGAATGGTGCGGGCCTACGACGTTCACACCGGCAAGCAGATCTGGGCATTCAACACGATTCCACGCCCCGGCGAGTTCGGCAATGAGACCTGGGAGAACGGCTCCTGGGCCGTCAACGGCAACACAGGCGTGTGGACGCAAATGACGGCGGACGAGGATCTCGGGCTGGTGTATCTGCCGGTGGAAGACCCGACCTCGGATTACTATGGCGGCCACCGGCCGGGCAATAATCTGTTCGGCGATTCGCTGGTGTGCGTGGACGTGAAGACGGGGAAGCGGAAGTGGCATTACCAGATCGTGCATCACCCGATCTGGGATTACGATCTGTCCTCGGCGCCGATCCTGGCCGACATCAACGTGAATGGGAAAGCGATCAAAGCGGTTGCACTGCCGAGCAAGGAAGCCTTTCTTTACGTCTTCGATCGCGTGACGGGCGAACCCGTGTGGCCGATAGAAGAGCGTCCGGTGCAGCAGTCCGACGTGCCCGGCGAGAAGACTTCGCCCACGCAGCCGTTCCCGACCAAACCGCCGGCCTACTCCCGTAATTATCTGAAGGTCCCCGACGACCTGATCGACTTTACGCCGGAGATGCGGAATCAGGCGATCGATGTCCTGTCGCGGTACCGGGTAGCGGGGATGTTCAACCCGGCCTTAGTGGGCGATGCTAAGGGACTGCTGGGAGCGATCAACGTCGGCAACGCCGGAGGCGGGACCAACTGGCCTGGGGCGGGGTACGATCCGGAGACGCACACTTTCTATTCGGAGGCCGCGAACTCCTCGGCTGCGGGACTATCGCTACGCAAGCCGCCGGCGGGCTTCTCGGACATGGATTACTTCTCGGGAAGAAACGATCAGCCATTTAGGGAAGCGCTTGGTCCGGGGTTCGGCAGCGCAGCCGACGCGCCGCAGCAAGTGCGGAGAGCGGTGGCCGCGCAAGCTCAAGCGCAGGTGGCGGCGGCGGCGGCCGGCGGGGGTGGCGGCGGCTTTGGCCTGAACGTCCAGGGTCTGCCGATCATGAAACCGCCCTACGGAGTAGTGTCTGCGATCAATCTCGATCGCGGCGATCTGATTTGGCAAGTGCCGTACGGCGAGACTCCGGACAACATCCGGAATAATCCCGCGCTGAAAGGCCTGAACATCGGCAACACCGGGCAGAACGGAAGCGTTGGGGTGTTGGTGACCAAGACGCTGGTGATCGTGGGCGACAACATCATCACTTCGGTGACACATGCGCGCGGAGCCATGCTGCGCGCCTACGACAAGACCAACGGCAAGGAAGTGGGAGCGGTATGGATGCCCGCGCCGCAGAGCGGATCGCCCATGACCTACACTTGGCAAGGCAAGCAATACATTGTCATTGCCGTGAGCGGCGGTGTCTATAGCGGCGAGTACATCGCCTACGCGCTGCCCGAGGCGGAATAGAGTAGCTAGCCCGCAAAGGGTGCGGCGGCACCCTCATTACAAGCCAAGTAACGCTGCCGCCGCGCTCCGTTTTGCGGGCTGTACTCAGAAAGAAGCGGAAGGGCGGCCCGATCAGTTCGGCGTGGGCCGCCCATTCCTGATGGTTCGTTGTTTGAAGAACCCGGTGATCGGCAATTGAGCGGGTGATCGCAGACCCGCCGCTCTCACGCCGCCGGTCTTACCGCGCTTATCGATTGCGTTCTCGTGCCGGTGCCGCCTGTGGCATTCTAGAACGCATCATGGTCAGTATCTTCTTACTCTCCTATGCAGCCGTCTTCGTGGCTGAGATCGTCGGAGACAAACTGCTCTACACCACCGGAGTTCTCGCGACGCGATATCGAACGCTCCCCGTCATGATCGGCATGGTGATCGCTTTCATGGCGAAGATGGGAGTGGCGGTCGCGGTCGGCAAAGCCATTCGAAATTTGCCGCCGCTTCTGGTGGCGGGTGTCACCAGCATCAGTTTCATCGGCGTGGCGATCGCTCTTTGGCGCAAGCCGGTCGAGCGGACGGAGTCGCGGCGGGAGCACACGGCTTCC
>Ga0209415_10007592_pt1 | contig 18911 bp, 24 predicted proteins | sample PeaSoiSIISIP2007_FD_187696 | JGI IMG/M metagenome (GOLD analysis project Ga0209415, IMG submission 187696) | Peat soil microbial communities from Weissenstadt, Germany - SII-SIP-2007 (SPAdes) (version 2) | ecosystem: Environmental > Terrestrial > Soil > Wetlands > Peat | place: Germany...
CTGCGGGACGGGACTTCAGCGTGAGCTAAAATCCTTTTTCTGTTACCGTGCGAGTTCGATTCTCGCTCCCGGCACCAGCAGTAATGTCGGTTTCGAACGAGGCCGCCAGCTTTACCTGTGCGTTATATTCCGCTTTCTCTTGAGCGCCATCGATACGGCTCAGCAAAACTTGCAAGAACATTTGTCTTGCTCTCCCTCGACCAGAGCATCGGCCGGGGGTAGTGGCGCGCCTGACCGGGATGTAAGTGGGATAATCGTTATGCAAGCAGTGCCAGATTATGAATAGCGCGCGAACCATGATGAACCCCCGCGGCAGCGGCGCCGGCACGGCCGTCCCGGAGGCGCAGCGTGAGTTTTCACGCCAGGGCTGGCAGAACGCCGCCGAAACTTATCATGACTTGTGGGGGAACCTGACGCAACAGTCAGTCGAACCGATGCTCGACGCGCTCGCGGTGAGCCCCGGCTGCGCATTGCTCGATGTCGCTTGCGGCCCGGGTTACGTCGCAGCTGCTGCGGCAAGGCGCGGCGCGCGCGGGATCGGCATCGATTTCTCGGATGCGATGGTCAGGATTGCGGCTCGGTTGCATCCGGCGATTGAGTTCCGCGAAGTTGACGCGGAAAACCTGCCGTTCGAGGCAGCCAGTTTTTCCGCGGTTGCGATGAATTATGTCGTCCAACACTTGGTCCACCCCATGCACGCGTTGAGCGAGGCGCGGCGGGTATTGCGGAAGGGCGGCCGGGTTGCGATCTCCGTTTGGGCAACACCGGATGTAACGAAAGGGGCAAGCATCGTTTATGCCGCCATGAAAGAGCATGGCACGCTGCAGGTAGCGCTGCCGCCGGCACCGCCGTTCTGGCGCCTGGACGCCGCCGGCGACGCTTGCCGCGTGTTGCGCGAGGCGGGATTCGATGAGCCGGTTGCCACGCGAGTTGCGCAGACGTGGCGTCTCGCCTCGGCAGATGAGTTTTTCAAGGCTTTCTATGATGCGTCGGCGCGCACCAAGGCGCTGCTGCGCGCGCAGACTGCGCCGGCACTCGCCGCGATACGGAGCGCAATCAACATGGCACTGACGCCTTACGCTCGTGCGGGGCGAATCGAAATCCCGATGGCCGCGGTGCTGGTCGCGGCGCGCAAGCCCTGAGCAGATGGCAGCCGGGCATTTATTCCGTAATTCAGGCAACTTCCCGGGTCGGCCTGGATGCGGGCCGCGGTTTCCTTGACTCATGTCAAAATACCGGATGCATTCGGGCACCATAATTCAAAGCGTATTCTGCCGAACCGCCATGAGAAGGAGCGCGAAAATGAGATCCATGTCCATGAGCATCGCCGGGTTCGCCGCATTGACCCTGGCTGCTCCGATAGGCACGCTGGCCGACGAGAATGCCGGCCACCGGGAGTACGAAAGCAAATGCGCCTCGTGTCATGGGGTCACCGGCGACGGGGATGGGTGGTTCTCGCAATATATGAAGGTTCCCCCTCCGACGCTTACGCAGATGAAAAAGAAAAATGGCGGGATATTCCCCTTCGAGCGCGTTTATCGGGTGGTCGATGGCAGAGCGGAAGTCCCGGTGCATGGCCCCCGGGAAATGCCCATTTGGGGATCCGTATACCGCGTCGAATCAGACAAGACTTACGACATCCCATCGGGAAAATATCACGCAGACGAAGATGCCATCCGCGCAAGGATTAATGCCCTGGTCGGCTACGTCTCGCAGCTTCAGGAGTGATCGTCGCGCCGTACCGTTCTTTGATGTGGTGGGGCAGCGCGGAAAAAGATGCGGGGCGACGGGGTGGACATCGCCCCACCGCCCCGAAATCGGCCAGGCGGGAGGAAGCCTGACCTGCACCGCTCTGAATGGCAGCGCATGACTCTCAGGGAGAGTCGAGTACAGAATATTTCAAGGCAGCACCTGACCGTTTGATTTAGGTCAAACGAACATGAGAAACGGCAGATCCAGCAGGGGTTGCAAAGCGGCTCCTTCGCCCGCCGGTTCGACAGGCCTTTTTCAATCTATTTCTTGGCAGACCCGCCCGCCGCCAGTCGCTTGTTCTTGGCAAGATTGCGCAACTCAGTCTTTCTCTGCAGCCAGCAGGACGCGCAAATCCACCGCGTAGCCCCGATTTTGTGGCCTTCCCCGGTCGCCCAGTGGCTGCCGGTGCTGCAGAACCTCTTTTTTACCTCGCCGACCATGTCTTTTCCCGGTTCACAATTGCATTAGTCTACTCGAACTTCACGCCCGTTTCCCGGATTGCCGTACTCGGTAGGAGCTGTCCTCGGCGTTGCCGATCGCCTCTTTCAGCGATTGCACCGTAAAATTCCCGCTCTTCGCGGTGTAATGGGTAATGGGAGACCTCATAACTCATCACTCACCGCCCATAGCACATCACCGTTCAGATATTCACTTCGATATTGTCGATGAGCCGCGTGCGTCCCAGGCGCGCGGCCGCGAGCACCACCAGCTTGCGGTCATTCGCCTGCGGCATCTGCAGGTCGCTCTGGCGGCGCACCGCGATGTAATCGGGCTTCCAGCCGTGGTGCGCGAGATCCGCCATCATGTCGAGTTCGAGCGGCTGATAGTCGCGCGCGCCCGCCAGCATCGCTTCGCGCGTCTTGCGCAACAGTTGATACAGGCGCGGCGCTTCGCGCCGCTCCGCGGGCGACAGATACGCATTGCGCGACGACAGCGCGAGCCCGTCCCCGGCGCGCACCGTCTCGGCGAGAATGAGCTCGATCGGCAGCGCGAGCTGGTGCACCATGTTAGTGAGCACCAGGCATTGCTGGTAATCCTTCTTGCCGAAAATCGCCGAGTGCGGCGACACCATGTTGAAGAGTTTCAGCACCACCGTCGCAACGCCGCGGAAATGCCCGGGGCGCACCGCGCCGTCGAGGATGTGCTGCAGATCGGACGGCTCGACCACATACGTCTGCGGCTCGGGATAGATCTCGCGCTCGTCGGGCGCGAACACGACGTCGACGCCGGCATCGCGCAGCTTGGCGGAATCGCTCTCGAGCGTACGCGGATAACGCTCGAAGTCTTCCTTCGGGCCGAACTGCAGGCGGTTGACGAATATGCTGACCACCGTGCATGCCGCGCGCGGCTTGGCGATGTTGATCAGCTGGATGTGGCCGGCGTGCAGATTCCCCATCGTCGGCACGAACACGTTGTTCGGCTCGCGCTGGAGGCGCTCACGCAAGGCTGCGACCGAGTGTATGACGTCCATGTAAAGGCGGGATTCCGGATTCAGACGCGGTTCAAGGGCGCACAGTATAACGCGCCCGGCCGGATTCCGAAGCCCGCGCTCCGGGATTCAGAACGAATGCTCGGGTCCGGGAAACGTTTTGGCTTTGACTTCTCTGACGAAAGCTTCGATTGCGCCCTGGATGCTGCCCGCGCCCTGCAGAAAGTTCTTCACGAACTTCGCCTTCTTGCCGGGATAAATATCGAGCATGTCGTGCAGCACCAGCACCTGTCCCGAGCAGTCGACGCCGGCGCCGATGCCGATGGTCGGGATGCGCAGCTGGGCCGTCACCTCGCGCGCGAGCGCGGCCGGAATCAGTTCGAGCACTATCATGCTGGCACCGGCGTCCTGCACCATTTTCGCCTCGGCAATCAGCCGCTGCGCCTGCGACTCGGACTTGCCCTGCACGCGAAAGCCGCCGAGCTGGTGCACCGACTGCGGCGTGAGCCCGAGATGCCCGCACACCGGCACGCCGCGCGCGGTCAGAAACGCGATGGTTTCGGCCATCGTCTCGCCGCCCTCGATCTTGACCATTTGCGCGCCGGCCGCCATCAGCTGAGCGGCGTTCTCGAACGCCTGCGCCGGGCTCACCTGAAAAGTGCCGAACGGCATGTCACCGATGATCAGGGCGCGCTTCGCCCCGCGCGCAACGCACGCCGTATGGTACGCGATGTCGCGCAGCGTGACCGGCAGCGTGGAGTCGTGCCCTTGCAACACCATGCCGAGCGAATCGCCGATCAGCAGCGTGTCGACTCCCGCCGCGTCGAGCAGCGCCGCGAAACTCGCGTCGTAGCAGGTCAGCATCGTGATCTTGTCGCCGTCCTGCGTCATCTTGTGCAAAGTCGTCAAGGATATTCGCATAACATTCACTCCCCCAGACTGAAAAATTCACGCGTGCCGCGCATCGCGGTGATGCGCTCCAGCAGCAAACCGAAATCCCCGGGCGAATCGACAAAATTGAGGTGTTCGGAGTTTACGATCAATACCGGCGCCGCGTCGTACTGATAGAAAAAACGCGCGTAGCTCTCGGCGAGCCGCAGCAGATACTCCTCGGAAATCGCGCGCTCGTAGCTCACCGCGCGGCGCCTGACGCGCTCGATCAGCGTCTCGGTCGACGCCTGCAGGTATATCACCAGATCGGGCGTCGCCGCCTGCGGTTTCAACTGCGCGTACATCTGCTGATACAGACGCAGCTCGTCGTCGTTCAATGTCAAACGCGCGAACAGGGGATCCTTGTCGAGCATGAAGTCGGCGACGGTCGCGCGCCGGAACAGGTCGGTTTGATTCAGCTCGCGCACCTGGTGCAGGCGCTGGAACAGAAAAAACAGCTGCGTCGGCAGCGCGTAGCGCGCGCTGTCCTGATAAAAACCGGGCAGAAACGGATTGGCGTCGGGGTCTTCGAGCAGCGCCGCGCTGCCGCTGCGCTCGGCGAGCATGCGCGCGAGACTGGTCTTGCCGGCGCCGATCGGGCCCTCGACCACGATGTAGCGGTATTTTTCCGGTAGCGCCGTCATGGATCAACTACTGTTGCGTGTTGCGAGTTGCGGGTTTCCAGTTGCTGGACACCGCTCGTGTCAATCGTGCGTAACAGCTCGATGACCGCGCCGCGGCCGGGTATGAAGCAGCGAGGCGCGATTTCGGCGAGCGGCAGCAGCACGAACGCGCGCTCGTGCATGCGCGGGTGCGGGATGGTCAGGCCGAGCTCGTGCAATTGCAGATCGCCGTAAAGCAGCACATCGAGATCGAGCGTGCGCGGCGCGTTCGGAAAATCGCGCACGCGGCCGTGACTGCGCTCGATCGCAAGCAACGCATCGAGCAACGCGCGCGGTGCGAGCGCGGTTTCGATCGCCGCAACCGCGTTGATGAAATCAGGCTGGTGGGCGTAGCCGACCGGCGCGCTGCGATAGAGCGACGACTGCGCGATCAGCTTCGTCGAAGCCAGTGCGGCAAGCGCGCCGAATCCCGCCCTGACTTGCGCGGCGGGATTCTCGAGATTGCCGCCGAGCGCGATATACGCGGTTACGGGTTTCATTTTCGCGCCGCTTTCAAGACAAGACATTGCTGCGGAGGCGCCGAAACGCAAAGAACAGGCAACGCAAAGGGCAGTCGATATTCTTCGCGGATCCTCTGCGCCTTAGCGTCTTTGCGGTTCATGCCATTCCCGGTTCTGGAGTCGCTGCCGCCGGTTTTTTCCTGCGCCGCGGCCTGCGGCGCTTTTTGCCGCTGCCCGGGCCTGCCTTGAGCAGCATGCCGGCGCGGATCGTCTCGTCGGCATCCTGAAATTTCTTCCACCAGTCACCGATTTCACCGTCGATTTCCCCGCTCTCGCAGCGCAGCAGCAGAAAATCGTAGCCCGCGCGGAAGCGCAGGTGCTCGAGCAGATGGTAGGGCCGCCGTCCCGCGCGGTTGAGCAGACGCGCCTGCAGCGCCCAGATGTCCTTCATGTCGGCGCCGTAGCGGCGCGGGATCGCGAGCTGTTCGGCCTGCACCTGCAATACCTGGTCCATCGCCAGAAACAGCGCCGGCATCGTGTGCATACCGCGCGCCTCGGCGTGCTTCCATGCCGCCAGCACTTCGTGCCATAAGAGCGCCGCGAACAGGAAACCCGGCAACACCGTTTTGCCGGCATTGATGCGCTTGTCCGTGTTCGCAAGCGCCAGCATCACGAAGCGCTCGCCGAGCGGCTGCTCGAGTATGACATCGAGCAGCGGCAGAACGCCGTGGTGCAGGCCTTCCTTGCGCAGGCGCCGCACGGCCTCCGCGGCGTGCCCCGACAGCAGGAGCTTCATCATTTCCTCGAACACGCGCGCCTTCGGCACATTGTTCAGCAGGTCGGCGAGCGCGCGGATGGGCTTGCGCGTGCGCGGCTCCATTTCCAGCGCGCGCGAGGCGGCGAGCCGCACCGCGCGCAGCATGCGTATCGGGTCCTCGCGGTAGCGCTGCGCCGGGTCGCCGATCATGCGCAGCCTGCGCGCCTTGATGTCCGCCACCCCGCCGTGATAATCGAGCACTTCCTCGCGCACCGGGTCGTAAAACATGGCGTTGACCGTGAAATCGCGCCGCCGCGCGTCGTCCTCTAGGCTGCCGAACACATTGTCGCGCAGGATGCGCCCGTGCTCGTCGGTCGTTTGCCGGTCGTCGGTGGCGCTGTCGGCGCTGACGCCGATGCTGCCGCGAAAGGTCGAGACCTCGACGGTTTCGTTGCCGCACATCACGTGCACGAGGCGAAAGCGGCGGCCGATGATGCGCGAGCGGCGGAAGATCGCGCGCACCTGTTCCGGCCGCGCATCAGTCGCGACGTCGTAGTCCTTGGGTTCGCGCCCGAGCAGCAGGTCGCGCACCGCGCCGCCGACCACGTACGCGGCGTGGCCTTGCTGCTGCAGCGTCTCGCAGGTTTTCGCCGCGCACCGGCTGATACGGTCGCGCGCGATGCGATGGGACTTGAACGGGATGACGATGGACCCGGCCGGCCGGAACAGCTTGCCGGAAAAGACCTTGCCGAGAAATCGCCGGATCATTAAATCGGACACCTATCGTCAAAACAAATTGAGCGGCGCACCTGTGGTGCGTCCGCTCCAATTTGCAGCGCGGTAATTATATAACGGGGATGAAGTGCGCATCCGGCCCACTGCCGAACGCGCGCACGCGGCAGCCGTAGAGGCCTTCCAGCCGCCCGGGTTGCAGCAGTTCGGCGGCGGTTCCCGCGGCATAGCGCCCGTCGCCATAGAGCATCAGCACGCGATCGCAGCGACCGGCGAATGTCAGATCGTGCAACACGACGAGCGCCGCCCTGTTTGCGCTGTGCACCGCCCCGAGCACCAGTTCGAGCGTTTGCAATTGATGGCGCAAGTCGAGATGCTGCAGCGGCTCATCCAGCAACACCAACCGGGGGTCCTGCGCCCACAATTGCGCGAGCCGCGCGCGCTGGCGCTCGCCGCCGGACAGCGTGCCGTAGGGCTGCGCCGCGAGCGGCTCGAGATCGAACGCCGCCAGCGCGCGCGCCATCGCCTCTTCGTCGGCCGCGCTCCAGCCGAACAACGAGCGCGCGTGCGGATAGCGGCCGAGCATCACGTAATCGGCGAGCGTGCCCCAGAATTCCTGGTCCTCGCGCTGCAGCAGGATACCCAGCGTGCGGCCGAGTTCGCGCCGCGAATAACCGGCGAGCGGCCTGCCCACGACCGTGACGCGTCCCGCTGCGGCGGGCGCAAGTCCGGCGAGAGCGTGCAGCAGCGTGGTCTTGCCGCTGCCGTTACAGCCAAGCACCGCCCACAGCTCGCCCGGCGCAACCACGAGATCGAGGTCGCGGCACAGCGTGCGGCTGCCGGCGGTGATGGTGAGTTGATCAATGCGCAGCATTACGGTTTTCTCGACAGCAGAAACAGCAGCACCGGCACGCCGAGCAGCGCGGTGAAAACGCCGACCGGCAGCTGCTGCGGCGCCCATGCGGCGCGCGCGAAGGTGTCGGCGAGCGTGACGAAGCTGCCGCCGGCGAGCGCCGACGCCGGCAGCAGCCAGCGGTGATCGTTGACGCCGACGAGGCGCAGCGCGTGCGGCACCAGCAAGCCGACGAAACCGATGCTGCCGCCGAGCAGCACCGCGGCAACGGTGGCGACCGCCGCGCCGAAGTATATCGCCGCCTGCAATCCGCTCACCGCGACGCCGAGCGCGCGCGCCTTGAGCGGCCCAAGCGCGAGCGCGTTGAGGCTGCCAGCCAGCAGAGTGAATACCAGCAGCGAAGCCGCCAGCACCAGCCACGCGAAACCGCTCGCGCCGGCGTGCGACAGATCGCCCATCAGCCAGAACAGCATGCCTTTCAACTGCGCTTGCGGCGCAAGCGTGAGCAGCAGGCTGATGAGCGCGGTAAAGCCCGCCGACAGCACGACGCCGGTCAGCAGCAGCCGGTGCATGTTCCAGTCGCCGGCGCGGAAACTCAACGCGAACACGATCGCGATCGCGCCCGCCGCGCCGGCCAATGCGGCCAGATTACCGACGGCGATCCCGGCGCCAAACAGCAGCGCCGTGAGCGCACCCAGCGCGGCGCCCCCGGAAATGCCGAGGATGTAGGGATCGGCCAGCGGATTTCGCAGCAGCACCTGGAGCAGCACGCCGGAGGTCGCGAGCAGTCCGCCGCAAGCGAACGCCGCGAGCGCGCGCGGCAGACGCAACTTCCAGATTATGTCGTCGACTATCCCCGGCACGGGAAAGAAAATGCTGTCGAAGACCTGCTCGACGGAAATCGGCAAGGTGCCGAATAAGAGCGCGATGAACAGACTGCCGATCGCGATCACGGCGATAACGACAGGCATCACGAGGCGGAACATGGTCAGCGGTCAGCGGTTGGCATTCGGGCCCCGCTCCTCAGTCCTGCAGACTGATTATCGGCCAGCCGTGCAGCTCGGCGTGCGCGCGCAATGTCGCGTCGGGATCGACCGCGACCGGGTGCGTGACGCGCGCAAGCAGCGACAGATCGTTCAGCGAATCGCTGTAAAACCGGCTTTGCGCAAACGACTTGAGCGATTGCCCGCGTGAAGCGAGCCAGTCCTCGAGCAGCTTGACTTTGCCCTCGCGAAAGCACGGCGTGCCGGCGACCTCGCCGGTGAATTCGCCATCGACCTGCGCGGGCTCGGTCGCGATCAGATTGTCGATGCCGAATTCGCGCGCAATCGGCGCCGTCACGAAACTGTTGGTCGCGGTGATGATCAGGCACAGATCGGCGCGGTGGCGCTCGACCAGCTCGCGCGCGCGCGGGCGCACGATCGGCAGGATTTTTTTTCGCATGAACTTCCCATGCCAGTCGTCGAGCACGCGCCGCGGGTGGCGCGACAGCGGTTTCAGCTGAAAATCGAGAAACGCGTGGATGTCGAGCGTGCCGTTCCTGTATTGCTCGTAAAACGCCTTGTTCCGCGCTTCGTAAACCTCGCCGTCGAGCACGCCCTGCTCGATCAGAAACTGCGCCCACTCGAAATCGCTGTCGCCGGCGAGCAGCGTGTTATCGAGGTCGAAAAGCGTGAGATTCAATTCAATCCTCAGGTTCAGGCGTTCAGCAGTTCGCGCAACAGCGGCACCGTGATCGCGCGCTTGGTCTCGAGCGAGTAGCTGTCAAGCGCGTCGAGCAGCGCGAGCAGCGACGGCATGTCGCGCCGCGCATGGCGCAGCAGGTAACCGGCGACTTCCGGCGACAGCTGAAAGCCGCGCGCGACCGCGTGGCGGCGCAGCGCGGCCCATTTTTCCTCGTCGTTGAGGCCGTGCACCTGGTAGACGAGCCCGGACGCAAGCCGGGTCACGAGATCGGCGCGCAATGCAAGCTGCGCCGGCGCCGCATTGCCGCTCGCAATCAACGCGCCGCTGCCGCTGCGGATGCAGTTGTGCAAATTAAACAACGCGATCTGTGCATCGGCGCCTAGCAGATGCACGTCATCAACCGCGGACAGCGCATCGTCCGCCGCCTCGAATGCAACGGCATTGGCATCGAACCATGCCGTATGCCGGCCGTGGCGGCGCGCGATGTCGATCACGGCGCGCAGCAAATGGCTGCGGCCACTGCCGGCAGCGCCCCACAAGTAAATGAAACGCTCGTTGCCGGCATTGTTCGCCAGTGCGCCGAGCGCGCCCACCAGCTCGGAATTGCGGCCCGGCACGAAATTGTCGAGCGTCGGCGTCGGCGTCGGCGCGATATCGAGCACGAGTTGCTTCATGGACATATGGCGGCAACCGGCTGCAGGAGAGTAATCATGGAGCGTCGGGCGGTCATTTAATGTAAAATTCGGGTCGCCGCAGCAGGCCTGCAATCGTCGGGAAGCACACGAGATTGGCGGATTCGAAAATGCACGTTTCAGCAGGCGCTATCTTAGCCGAGTTGTGCCTCGCCCGCTGGAATCCGGGTGCCTCCCACCCACGCCGAAAGGGCGCATCTTGAGCACATCCGACCGGTCCAAATCCCTGACTTATCGCGACGCCGGCGTCGACATCGACGCCGGCGACAAGCTGGTCGAGAACATCAAGCCGTTCGCCGGAAAAACCCTGCGGCCCGAGGTGCTCGCCGGTATCGGCGGGTTCGGCGCGCTGTGCCGGATTCCCGCCAAATACCGCGAGCCGGTGCTGGTTTCCGGTACCGACGGCGTCGGCACCAAGCTGAAGCTCGCGTTCGAGCTCGACCGCCACGACACCATCGGCATCGACCTCGTCGCGATGAGCGTCAATGACATCCTGGTGCAGGGTGCCGAGCCGCTTTTTTTCCTCGACTACTTCGCGTGCGGCAGGCTCGACGTCGCAACCGCCACCAGGGTCGTGAAGGGCATCGCCGCCGGCTGCGAGCGGGCGGGCTGCGCACTGATCGGCGGCGAGACCGCCGAGATGCCCGGCATGTATCCGGCCGGCGAATACGATCTCGCCGGCTTCGCGGTCGGCGTCGTCGAGAAAAGCCGGATCATCGACGGCTCGACGATCGCCGCCGGCGACGCGGTGCTCGGGTTGGCAAGCAGCGGCGCACATTCCAACGGCTACTCGCTGATACGCCGCATCATCGCGGAGAACAAAGTGGATCTGTCGGCGCAGATAGAGAACAAGCCGCTGGGCGATCTGATACTCGCGCCGACGCGCATCTACGTAAAATCGGTGCTGCAGCTCATCGAGAAACTCCCGGTCAAAGGTCTGGCCCATATCACCGGCGGCGGCCTCATCGACAACGTGCCGCGCATCCTGCCGGAGCATCTGACCGCACGGCTCGCGCGTGACAACTGGCCGCTGCTGCCGCTGTTCAAGTGGCTCGAGCAGCAAGGCAACATCGCTGAGACCGAGATGCTGCGCGTGTTCAATTGCGGCGTCGGCATGGTTGTGATCGTAGCTGAACAACACGCGCAACAGGCGAGCGAATTGCTGCGTGCCGCGGGCGAGACCGTGTGGCGCATCGGCGCCGTGTACGCACGCACCCCGGGCGAGGACCAAACGACCGTCGCATGAAAAAAATCGCCATCCTGATCTCGGGGCGCGGCAGCAACATGCAGGCGATCCTCGCGGCGCGACTGCCGGTCACGATCGCTGCGGTGATCAGCAACGAGACCAAGGCCGGCGGACTTGCCATAGCAAAACGACACGGCGTCGCGACACGTGTCGTCGATCACAATGCATACGCCGATCGTGCCGCGTTCGACGCCGCGCTGGCGAAGGAAATCGACGCGCTCAAGCCCGATCTCGTCGTGCTCGCCGGCTTCATGCGCATCCTGACCGACGACCTGGTCGGGCATTACGCTGGCCGGCTCATCAACATCCATCCGTCGCTGCTGCCGGCGTTCACCGGCCTGCACACGCACCGCCGCGCGCTTGAAGCCGGCGTCAAAGTCCACGGCTGCACCGTGCATTTCGTGACGCCGCAGCTCGATCACGGCCCGATCGTGATCCAGGCCGCGGTGCCGGTGCTGACCGGCGACAGTGAAGATGCGCTTGCCGCTCGCGTGCTCGAGCAGGAGCACCGCATCTACCCGCAGGCGATCCGCTGGTTCTGCGATGACCGCCTCGAAATCACGCCGCGCGGCACGGTCAAGCTCAAGCCGGAGCGCGCTATGAGCGGCAGCCTGCTCTCGCCCGCGCTCGATCCATGAACCTCCGCTTTCCGTCCGCGCTCGCATTTGCCGCGCTCGCCGCCACGGTCATGGCGGCCGGCGACGCGCCGCCCGACTCGGTCAAAGCGAATTACGACGTATACAAGGACGGCCTGCACGTCGCGGTAATGCAGGAATCCTATGAAAGGAACGGCGCCAAGTACCACATCGTCAGCGAGAGCAATCCGGCCGGACTGCTGGCGTTATTCATACGCACCAAAATCAACGCGGAAAGCAGCGGCTCCATCATGCCCGCCGGATTGCAGCCTGACCATCTCGCCTATGGGCGCCTCGACGATCCGAGCAAGAACGTCGGTGCCGCGTTTGATTGGAATGCGCAGCTGCTGCACATGACGTTCGACGGCCGCAACGAAACTGTCCCGCTCGTCCCCGGCACCCAGGACCGGGTCAGCGTGATGTATCAGTTCATGTTCCTCGATCCGGACCAGCTCAAACTGCTCGCGTTTCCGATGACCAACGGCAAGAAAATCGAGCACTACCGCTACGAGCTCGTCGGCCAGGAACAGCTCGACACGCCGCTCGGCAAGCTCACCACGCTGCATCTCGCCAAGCAGCGCGAGCGGGACGAAAACGGCATCGAGGTATGGTTGGCCGCCGATCGTCACCTGTTCCCCGTGAAGGTGCTGTTCCTCGAAAAGGACGGCTCGAAGATCGAGCAGGTCATCACGCAGCTTGAGTTCAAGTGACCGGCTTTCACACCTCGCGCAAGCTCGCGTACTTCGTGGCGCTGTCGCTGCTCGCGCATTTGTTGATCATTTATGGCGTGCCATTCGAGCTGCCGCGGCGCGCTGCAGATCCACTGCCGCTCGAAGCGCGGTTGCGGCCCGCCGAACCGCTTCCGCCCGTTTTCCCGCACCCGCGGCCCGCGGCCACACCCGTCCCCGAACCGGTTGCCGCCGCGCCGCTGCCGGCCGCACCACCGGCGCTCGATCCGGCTCCGCAAGCTGCGCCCGAAGCGTCAGCGAACGAAGCGCTGCCGGCAGCACCGGCCGCCGTCGAGAGCAAGCCCGCGCCCGTACCACCGCTCGCGCGGCGCCTGCCGCACAAGGGTGAAATTACCTATGCGCTGTATCTCGGCAACGACAAGTTCAATGTCGGCAGTACCCGGCAGACCTGGGTAATCGACGACGGCCGTTACCGGCTTACCAGCGTGTCGAAAACGACCGGGCTCGCCCGTCTCTTCAGCCGGCAACATCTCGAATACGTGAGCCTCGGCAAGCTGACGGCCAATGGATTGCGCCCAGAGTACTTCGGCACCGAACGCCTGCGCTCGGGTAAAACAGAGGCCGCGTCGGCAAAATTCGACTGGGACGCTTTGACCGTGACGTTCGGCGAACCGGCGCGAACCGCCGCGCTGCCCGCCGATGCGCAGGACATCGTGAGCTTCATGTACCAGCTGGGATCGTTGTCGCTCGCGCCCGGCCGCGTCGAGCTGCCGATCACCAACGGCTGGAAACTCGAGCGCTACGAACTCGAGATCGGCATTGAGGAGCAATTGCAGACGCCGTTCGGCACGCTGCGCGCGGTGCCGGTCAGGCAGCTGCGCCGGCCCGGCCAGGAAAGCGTCGAGTTGTGGCTCGCGCCCGAATACCGGTGGCTGCCGGTGCGCATCCGCTTTTTCGACCGCCAGGGCGAGCCTTCGGGCGAGCAGCTGGTGAGCGAAATCCGCGTCAGCGACGATTGAAGATAGCGGCTCCTCAGCTTGCCGCGGCCGAAGCCGCGCTCGCGCATATTCTGCCGATGACGCAGCCGGCCGATGCCGTGCTCTCGCGCTACTTCCGCGCGCACCCCCGGCTCGGCCAGCACGACCGCGCGTTCGTCGCCGAGACGGTGTTCGGCGTGCTGCGGCGGCGTTACGGGCTCGAGCATTACACCGGCGCCGATACGCCGCGGCGGCTGCTGCTCGTTTATCTGAACCGCAGCCAGGGCGTGAGCCTGCGCCAACTCGAGCCGCTGCTCGGGCGCGACGATGCGCAATGGGCAGCCGCGCTTCGCGCCCGACCCGACAGCGAGCCGCCGCTCAATGTCGCGGCCGAGTTGCCGCAGTGGCTGGTGGCGATGCTCGGCGCCGAACTGCCGGATGACGAGATCCTGGCGCTCGGCCGCGCGCTCGCGCAGCCGGCGCCGCTCGATCTGCGCGTCAATACGCAGCTCGCGACGCGCGACGAAGTGCTCGCACAATTCGCGAGCGAGGGCGTTGGCGCCGCGGCAACGCCCTATTCGCCGCTCGGCATCCGGCTTGAAGGCAAGCCAGCGCTCAACCGCCATCCGCTGTTTCTAGGCGGCAAGATCGAGGTGCAGGACGAAAGCAGCCAGTTGTCGTGCTGTCTGCTCGCGCCGAAGCGGCGCGAAATGGTGGTCGATTTCTGCGCGGGCGCCGGCGGCAAGACGCTCGCGCTAGGCGCGCTGATGCAGTCGCTGGGCCGGCTTTATGCGTTCGACGTTTCCGAGCCACGGCTGAACAAGTTGAAGCCCAGGCTCAAGCGCTCGGGACTGTCCAACGTGCACCCGCAACTGCTGGCGAACGAGAACGACATCCGGGTAAAACGCCTGGCGGGCAAAATCGACCGCGTGCTGATCGACGCCCCATGCAGCGGCTTCGGCACGTTGCGCCGCAATCCGGATCTCAAATGGCGCCAGAGCGCGGCGGGCATCGACGAGCTTGCCGCCAAGCAGCGCGCGATCCTCAATGCTGCGGCCCAACTCCTGAAACCCGGCGGCCGGCTGGTCTATGCGACGTGCAGCTTCCTGCGTGCCGAAAACCAGGACATCGTCGCGGCCTTTCTCGCCGCCCATCCGCAGTTCACGCTGCTGCCCGCGAACAATGTATTGAAGCAGCAGCACATATCGCTCGATACCGGCGAATTTCTGCAGCTCTATACGCACCGTCACGGTTGCGACGGGTTTTTCGCGGCGGTAATGGAATGCCGGGGCCGACCGTGAAAATGCTGGCGCGTCTTATTGTCGGCATGCCGGCACTTTTCGTGGCATCCGCCGCGGCGGCGCTGCCGCCCGCGCCACCCCTAGCGCCCTTTCCCGCGACCGGTACCGTCCAGTATGCATTTACCCCCGGCGACCACGCCGACGACATGATCATCACGGCAATCACCTCCGCACGCCAACAGGTGCTGGTGCAGGCATACAGCTTTACCCACCGCCGCATCGCCGATGCGCTGGTCCAGGCGCGCAATCGCGGCATCGATGTGGCGGTGATCGCGGATCATGAGCAAGCTCGCGTCAACAACTCGACGTTGCTGCGCGATCTTGCGCGGTCGGGCGTGGCGGTGCTGTACGATCCGCGGCATGCCTGGGCGCACAACAAGGTCATCGTGATAGATGCCGGTCATCAGGATTGCGCGGTGGTTACCGGCAGCTACAATTTCACCTACGCCGCGCAACACCGCAATGCCGAGAACGTACTGATTCTGCGCGGCAACCCCCCGCTATGCGAGGCGTATCGCACTAACTGGCTGCGCCACAAGGCGCACTCGCTTCCGCCTCACCGGTAAACCGCGGACCGCGTGCTAGAATGATTTGCAGTATTCGCCCCACCCCCGGCCCGTGACGAACTCCATCGAACCGCTGTTGCTCTCGTTATGGAAAGACCTGCACGAGGTACGCGTGCTGTGGCAGGTCGCGATTGTCGTCATCAGCCTCGGCATTGCCTCGTGGTTAAGCCGGTTGCTGCGGCCGCGGCTCGCCGACCCTGCTATCCGCTGGCAATACAGCGCCGGCGGGCTGCGGCTGGTGCGCTTCCCGCTGATCGCTCTCGTGCTGGTGCTGATCGGCCGCTCGGTACTCGCTCATTATCAAAGCGTGAGCCTGCTCAACGTGGCCGTGCCGCTGCTGGTGGCGCTTACGATCATACGCATCATTTTTTATGCGCTGCGGCTGATCTTCGCGCGCGGCACCACGATTTCGGCCGCAGGCCGCGCGCTGTCGTGGGTGGTGTGGCTCGGCTTCGCGATCTACATCACCGGTCTTGCGCCCGACGCGCTCGAATTCCTCGACGAGGTTGGCTTCAGCATCGGCAAGCAGCACCTTTCGCTGCTGTTCGTGCTGCAGGCGGTGCTGTCGATCGTGGTCGCGCTGCTGGTCTCGCTGTGGCTCAGTCACCTGCTGGAAGACCGCGTCATGGCGGCGACGAACATGGACATCAACCTGCGCGTGATGCTCGCCAAGTTGATGCGCCCGCTGCTGTTATTGATCGCGGTCCTGATCGCGCTGCCGATGGTCGGGGTCGATCTCACCGCGCTATCGGTGTTCGGCGGCGCGCTCGGCGTCGGCGTCGGCCTCGGCTTGCAGAAAATCGCGAGCAATTACATCAGCGGCTTCATCATCCTGCTCGATCGATCCGTCACGATCGGTGATCTCGTCACGATCGAAAAGCACACCGGCGTGCTCACCAAGATGACCGCGCGCTACGTCGTGGTGCGCAGTCTCGATGGCACTGAAAGCATCATTCCAAACGAAACCGTCATCACCTCGACGGTCGTCAATCACTCGTACAGCGACAAAAAGGTGCTCGTGCCGATCAAGGTGCAGATCAGCTACCGCAGCGACCTCGACGCGGCGATGCGCGTGCTGGTCGAAGCGGCTCAGGCGCATCCGCGCGCGCTCAAGGACCCGGCCCCCAAAGCCGCGATCACGGCGTTTGCCGACAACGGCATCGATCTCGAAATTTGCGTGTGGGTCGCGGACCCGGAGGAAGGACGCGCCAATCTGCGCTCCGACATCTACTACGCGGTGTGGCGGGAATTCCGGGCCCGCGGCATCGAAATTCCGTACCCGCAACGCGAAGTGCGGATGGTCGGCGACGGTGCCGCCGCGTCGCAGCCAAGTTAAGCCTTGCATTCCGCCGGCAGAGGCAAGCTTTAAGCCTTAGAAACATGAGGTTGTAATTTTCAGTCCAGCCGCTGTTGCAATCGCTCAAACAGTGCCAAAATAATCCTTTGCCTCACCCGGTTATTTATGTAGACTGCCGCCCAATTACTCTTACAATTATTATTATATAACCCTATGTATTCAGGCATATTCGATCTTCCGTGGTGGGGCTACATCGCAGTCACGCTGGTCTTCACCCATATCACCATTGCCGCGGTCACGATTTACCTGCACCGGCACTCGGCGCATCGCGCACTCGACCTGCATCCCGTCGTAAGCCATTTTTTCCGCTGCTGGCTGTGGCTGACGACCGGCATGGTGACCAAGGAATGGACCGCGATCCACCGCAAACATCATGCGCGCTGCGAAACCGAGGAAGACCCGCACAGCCCGCAAATCCTAGGCATCGAAAAAGTGATGTGGCAGGGTGCCGACCTCTACAAGCTGGAAGCGAAGAATGCCGAAACTCTCGAGAAATTCGGCCAGGGCACGCCGGATGACTGGATGGAGCGCAACGTTTACACGGCGCACTCGGTGCTTGGCATCTCGATCATGATGATTGTCAACATCATTCTGTTCGGCTTCATCGGCATCACGATCTGGGCGGTGCAGATGATGTGGATTCCGTTCTTCGCCGCCGGCATCATCAACGGCGTCGGCCACTACTGGGGCTACCGCAACTTTCAGGCCGAAGACGCGAGCCGCAACATCGTGCCGTGGGGCATCATCATAGGCGGCGAGGAACTGCATAACAATCACCACGCCTACGCGACGTCGGCGCGGCTGTCGAACAAATGGTGGGAATTCGATATCGGCTGGATGTATATCCGCATCATGGAAATGCTCAGCCTCGCGCAAGTCAAGAAGATTGCGCCCAAGATCATGCTGGCGCCGAAAACCAAATGCGATCTCGAAACCGTGCAAGCCGTAATCACACATCGTTACGATGTGCTCGCCAAATACGCACGTTCGGTCAAGCAGACCTGCGCCGAGGAAATTCGGCGGCTCAAGGCAGCGCACGCAATGCGCGTCGATCGCAAGCTGATCAAGCGCTGGCTGCACAGCGATGAGCAGAGGCTCTCCGCGCTGGAGCGCGAGCGGATGCGCGAGGTGCTGAACAAGAGCAAGGTGCTCGACACCGTTCATTCAATGCGCAAGGAACTCTCCGCGTTGTGGCAGCGCTCGACCGCGACCAAGGAACAGCTGGTGCACCAGCTCGAAGACTGGTGCCACCGCGCCGAGGCAAGCGGCATCATCGCCCTTCAGGAGTTTTCCAGGCGCCTGCGTTGCTACCAGCTAGCCCGCCTCTAGGCCCGCGAACCACCAACAAAAAAGCCCGCATCAGCGGGCTTTTTATTTTTGTCATGCCAGCGCGGGCCGGTATCCAGGAGAGCTGGATCCCCTGCCTGTGCGGGGATGACCGTGCTAGCGCGCGGTCATTTGATCTTCGTTTCCTTGTAGATCACGTGCTTGCGCGCGACCGGATCGAATTTCTTGACTTCCATCTTGTCCGGCGTGGTGCGCTTGTTCTTGGTCGTGGTGTAGAAATGGCCGGTGCCGGCGCTCGATTCAAGCTTGATTTTTTCTCTCACGATCCTTCTCCTTAAATCTGTTCACCGCGCGCGCGCATTTCAGCGATCACGACGTCGATGCCCTTCTTGTCGATCGTGAGCAGCCCGCTCTGGGAAACTCTCATGCGCACCCAGCGGTTCTCGCTCTCGACCCAGAAGCGGCGGCTTTGCAGATTCGGCATGAAGCGGCGGCGCGTCTTGTTGTTCGCGTGGGAAACGTGGTTTCCCAACTGCGGCTTTTTGCCGGTGACATCACATACTCGAGCCATGGTTCTGCTCCGGAATTCGGAAAAGGCGCGATTCTACACTATTTTCAGCGTTTGCCCAACCCGCACAGGATCTTGTGCCCCCAGAAAATCAATGGCTTGAATCTGCAGGAGCGGCCCGGCTAAATCAGACCGCGCTCAGCGAACGAAATCACGCCTCCGCCGGCGACAATGAAGTGATCGAGCACCCGCACGTCGACGAGCGCCAGCGCCTGTTTCAGCGCCTGGGTCAGCGTTTCGTCGGCGTGACTGGGCTCGGCGACGCCCGACGGGTGGTTGTGCGCGAGGATCACCGCGCCGGCGTTGTGATGCAGCGCGCGCTTCACGACCT
>Ga0209415_10007593_pt1 | contig 18911 bp, 30 predicted proteins | sample PeaSoiSIISIP2007_FD_187696 | JGI IMG/M metagenome (GOLD analysis project Ga0209415, IMG submission 187696) | Peat soil microbial communities from Weissenstadt, Germany - SII-SIP-2007 (SPAdes) (version 2) | ecosystem: Environmental > Terrestrial > Soil > Wetlands > Peat | place: Germany...
TTGGCTTCCGCGATTGCCAACTGCATAAACTTCTTCTTGGGTTTGTAGGAAGCCGCGATCATGCAGGGATCATATCGCACCGCGAGGATTGTTGAGACTCGAAACCCGTTCCTCAGTCGGCTGCGCCCCGTGCGTCTGGGCGGTCGAGCAGGAAGACCGTGACTTGCTCATAGGCATGCACGCCGAACACTCACGTTGCTAAGCGCGATAGCACGATGCTGGCGACATAGCAGGCCAAAGCGATGCTGATGCCTGTGAGAGGCACACTGAAAAAGTAAACCTTGCAGAGCACAACAAAACCAACGAGCATTGCCAGCCCGATAACGAGCAGGAAGGGTGAATGAAAGAGCAGTTGGCCGTGAGCCAATGCGAGAAAACCGAAAACCAAGCCAAACAAAATAAGGCCCATGCTGTGGCTGGCATTGAAGCCCACCCAACACCGCCAGATTGTTGTCTCTTTCGTGATGACGGGTGAAATCTGGCTCATACTGATTTGGAGCGCGGGGTCACGGGGAGTGAGCTTTGTCCCCCAGAACGTATAGGCGAAGTGGACGACTCCGAGTGTAAGGACAATACTTGCACTAAGAACCATGAGAAGTTTTGGGGCCAAGATTCTTCTCCGTATTTTTTGCGTGGCCTAATGTCTAGGTTAGGCCGGAAGGACATGGATTGTGGACTGAACTCTACAGCCGGAAGATCGCCAAGTACAGGAACAGCAGCAGTGCCGTTCCGCTGAGAACACTTCTCACGGCGTGCAACGCGCCCCAGCGTGCGAGCAGACGCCCTGTTTCCGATGACCCTCTGTCCAGTGTCGGACTCAGCAAACGCTTGTTGGTCGGCAAGATCACAATGAGCGTGAACGGAATGACTGACCCCAACAGAACTCCGGCAACCATCCACCAAAATATCGCCCCGGCGAGCCATGCGGCTACGGACGACAGTAGACCTAGAGCCGCGCAAGTCGCTTGCATGATTGTGGCTCGACGATAGCTGGGCGAAAACTCAGTGGCGGCTATTTCCGTCCCGCATTCCATTCTGGCTGGATGTTCAACAAGGTTGATGTAGACGGAGGCTCCCGTGAACAGAGCACATGATAGGACTGCGATGAACTCCGCAATTTGGCGCATTGCTCCTCCAGATCGCGAGCTACGCCGCCTCCGCTCCTACGCTGCAATGTGCGCCCTCGGAATCGACGAACTGCGCCAGCACCCCGCCGAAATCCTGTTTCTTGGGAGGCATGCTGAAAAGCACACCTTTGCCACTCATGTCCCGATAGAAAGCTTCGACATCGGCAACAGTGAAACCCAATTCGACCTTTCCAGCCGGATTCTTGTCGGAAGCCGGGTGCAGCGCAAGAGTGGTCTCGCCCGTCACAAACTCGCTCCAGCCGGGCGACTCGAACTTGACTTTCAGACCGAGCACATCACGGTAGAACTTCACGGCTTTGTCCATGTCGGCGACGAACTTGATCGCGTACCTAAACTGTGTTCCTTCCATGTGACCCCTCCCCTGAACCGTTGAGTACCAATTATCTTAATTCAGGAGCGGAATCTGCGTGGAGGCCAGCCTTTTTTCGAGGTCGGGCGCTGCGTCTACCACAGTACCGTCCGCAAACAAAGGCGAAGAACTGCCCCATTGCACTTGCTTGCCGTACAGCGCAGCCAAATCCCAGAGCGTTCCGTCGCGCTTGCAGCAGCTAGGCTCCGAGGACAGTTGGTGCTGCAATTCTCCTGCAACAAGATGGTCGTTATCCCAATACTGAATAACCCGTGTGTCGGGGATTCGGGATTGAACCATGCCGCTCGGCCTTGACCAATCGGTTGGCAGCATCGGTTCCCACACCACAAGGACACGGATCGGCAGCCGATGCGTTTGCTCCAGCAATTTCTCGATTGCGGACGCCCCCCGCAAGCAGGTCGCTCACGTCGGCGACAGCAGCAGCACCAGCCGGAGTTCGCCGTCCGCGCTGTTGAAATCGTGCTTGAACTGGTCGAGGTTATTCCGTGTCAGTGACGTGAGCGGCGGCTGACCGGGCGGCGTTCCCTTCGACACCCAGAGATACCAGACGATCACGAGCGTGGCGATGATCGCGACCAGCCAAAGCGCGAACTTGATCCCTCGTGCTCGCATGTCTCACCCGGCGATCAGGCTGGCTATCACTTGTGGAAAGGCGATGACAAGAATGACGACAACAGCGGCAACCCAGAACAAGGCGATGCTCAACGGGCTTCGTTTTTGGCACTGGTCGCGCCGGACGTACAGCTGGATGAAGCCGACGCCCAGCAGGACTGCCGCAATGACGAGTAGCCAAGGACGTAAGGATTGCAACCGGAGGCTCGCTCCCGCCAGCCCCAGTGCCCCCAGAAACGTAAGGGGCAAGCAGCAAGCCAAAGTCGATAGCGCAGCGACCACGGCTGCGACGGGTGTTGCTCGCTCTGCCACTCGCATGAGAATCACCCTCTCCGGTTGGCGTTTGAAATCGCGATCCGCAGTAATTCCTCTGACGGCATGCCGCTTAGGTTTTCATACAGGCGACAAGACAAACTGGGAGCGGTCGCTAAGGTTGGTTCGACATCCTCGCCGTTGATGCGAACGGTCGGGGAACCGGGGAACAACAGAGCCTTGGCTTCTGCATCGGTGTTCACGGATACTGCCCGAATTCCGACCTGCACCGATTCGGATGCCAACACCTTGCGGATGCGTTCCACAGCGGGTTCGTAATTCGGACAGCCGGGCACGTACAGAACTTCAATCCTCATCGCTTTATTCCTCTGGTCTCCTCCAACACCGGGCAGGGACAGGCTGCATGCCGCCGACGATGGCTCAATTCGCGGCTGCACTTGCGAAAATCCGCCTCAAGCTCAGTTTCAAGTTGCCTTAGCTCGCGCATCTTTGCACGCACGTCAGCCAGTTTTCCTGTCAACAACTCTCTGACTGACTCGCAGGCTTCCACCTTGCTCTCGCGAAGCTGGATAAGTTCCCCGACCTCGCGCAATGAGAAGCCGAGTCCCTGCATTTGCTGGATGAAGTGAAGTCGCCCGATGGTGCCCTCCCCGTACAATCGGAACCGACCTGCGCTGCGAACCGCCTTGGGCAAAAGCTTGCGCCTCTCGTAGAATCGGATCGCGTCTATGCTTAGGGAACTGCGTTTCGCGACCTCGCCGATCTGCATCGCCGTGCTCTCAGTTTGATGATTGGTCGCCATGACAAAATCATACAATCTGGAGCGCAGTCCAGAGTCAAGAGAAATGGGCGGATGCGAGGGGTCTTTAACAGCGAAGCATGCGAGTCCAGTGCCATAATGCTTGAATGGCTTCGGTGCTACAAGCAGCTTCTCCAGACACCTTCAGGCGAATTCAGCGGGTGCAAACCGTCACAATCGCGTGGATGAGTGTGGAGGCTGTGGTGTCCCTCTTCGCAGCTTGGCGGGCACGGAGTCCTGCTCTGCTCGCCTTCGGTGGAGACAGCGCCATTGAACTTTTCTCAGCGGTAGTTGTGCTGTGGAGATTTCGTGGAAGAGATGCACACGGGGACGCGGAAAGGTGGGCTGCGCGTGTTGCGGGAGCCTTGTTGTGCGCACTGGCTACATTTGTCGCAGTCACTTCGGTCGCGAGTGTGCTGAGCTATAGCGAACCGCAACCAACATTTCTGGGAATAGCCATTCTGGTTGCCGCAGGGGTTGTCATGCCGTGGCTTGCGAAAGAGAAGAAGCTGCTATCAGGAACTACAGGGAGTGCCGCATTGAGGGCAGACGCCGCGCAGTCGGCACTGTGTGCTTACCTGTCGCTGATCGCCTTGGCGGGACTGGCGATCAACGCGATCTGGCACGTAAAGTGGGCAGACCCGATTGCGGCTTTAGCCGTTCTGCCTCTGATCGTTTGGGAGGGTCGGGAAGCCATGCGCGGGAAGGCTTGTGGCTGTTGCTAGGTTCGCCCCCACTCGATCCCCAACTTGACTCAGCCCGCCGAAGGCTTCTAGCCTACTCAGGATGGGTTTTGCGAGACGAGTTCTTCTGGCCGTGCTCACCGTCGCTGTTGCGGCGTATGCATCCGATTGCGGCGGCATGACCACGCCTGAGCAGGCGATGCAGTGCTGCAATTCAATGCGGTGCTCTTCACACCATCATCATGGTCAGGAGTGTTGCAAGACCATGCCATCGATTCAGGCTGCTATCGGCCAGCCCTCATCGGTGCACGGTATTTCCTTCTCGCTCATCGCCTTGGGCGTGATTCGGAGTTTTGGCGAATCTCACAGCATAGCGTCTTCCGCCCGCATGATTGCGGAGTATTCCCACGCTCCGCCAGCCTGTTGCTCTCCAGCCGTCCTACCTCTCCGTATCTAGTCGCCTCCAGTCGGCTCCCGGCTCACGCATACGTGTGTTCAGGAATCATTTGACTGGAGGAATCTTGTGAGATTTAGAACTTCGCTTCGCATCTTTTGCGGACAATGGGCATTGCTGTCATTCGCCGCAATTCTTTATGTTCCAACGGCGAGAGCACAGGGTGCCGCACCCGAAACCGCACCACCATTGTTCCCCGGCGGTGGACTTGTCTCGTACAGTTCCAACTTCACCACACGGGGTCTGATGTCTGAATCACCGCGCAACATTCCCACGACTGCACGACCGACGTTCGAACACGAAGGTGATTTCAACTTCACTTGGGGCTTCTATCGTGACTTTGACTTGACCGTTCTCGTGCCCGTCGTCACGAATCACTTTGACGGAATTGCGCCGACTGTCGGAGGAACGGGTTTGGGCGACACGATGGCCCTGGTGAAGTACCGTTTTTATCGGCGAGATTCACAACGTGGGACGACTCAGGCATCTGTCACCGCTGGCCCGAAACTTCCGACAGGGCGAACGGATTTAAAGGGCACGAATGGCCTGCTCCTGCCTGCCACTCTGCAACCCGGTTCGGGTTCGACGGATTTCTTTCTTGGAGCGAATTGGACTTACACCGGGCTTTTCAATCTCAAGCGCCTCGTCGCCGACGAAGATTTCCACTCGCTCATTCGTTCGCAGGGAACGCAGCAGACACGGGTTGGCGACGACATCGAATCAAGGTTCTGGTTGTCGTACAGACCCTACGAATCCAAGAATGTCACCCGTGAGTGGTTCATCGGGCCTGCGTTGACATACTTGCATTCTGGGGATGACGACATCGCCGGGGTTACACAGAAGGGGAGTGGTGGTGATGTCTTACTGGCGGGAGTGACGACCTACGTCGGCCTGCGTCCGGGTATGCACGTTTGGTTCGGTATGGATTGGGACGTTGCACATTCGACAGGGGCACAATTCATGCCCGTGCGTCGTCACATCAGTTTCGGGGTGACACAACAGTTTCGACTACATCTTTAGGAGAGGAGGAATATGAACCGAAAACACCTTGCATTGTTGCTGTTGGCGGGCTGCGTTTTCGTGGTGCCCAAACTTGAAGCACAGATCAAGCACATCGAAATGCGGGTCGAGGGCATGACCTGAAACTTTTGAGCATACGGTGTGAAACAACACCTACAACGCCAGTCTGGCGTTGCAAACGTCGAGGTCAGTTTGATTGATGGAAAGGTCAATGTCACGCCAAAGGAAGACGGGCAGATTGAGCCTGCTCAACTTCTCAAGGCGACGTATGACAGCGGTGTCACTGTGGCGGAATTGGATATGACCGCAAGCGGGACAATCGTGAAGGACACGTCGGGCAACTTGTCTTTGCAGATCAAGCCTAACCAGTCTTTTGTCATCTCCCCAAGTGAATTGTCCAAGGGCCTCGAACCGCTGGTGGGTTTAGCGACAGTCGTCACCGTTCGTGGGCAGTTGTACAAGAAGCCTGTCGGAAAGCAGAAGAAGGCAGACAATTCGGCTCCGCTGAAACTGCTGATTCTCGAAGTGAAGAAGGAATAGATGCTGAGAAAACGATTGTTGCTGTACATCGCTCTGGTCGGACTCGTCGGTTGCCAATCGGCGAGTCTGCCTCAGCCGACAAAACACGTCGGTGCTGGTGAAATCGGTTCGAGCCTGCCTGATTTCTCAGTCAAAGACTTGCAGGGACATCCGCTCTCATCGGCTGATCTTCGTGGCAAAGTCGTGCTTGTTGACTTCTGGGCGACGTGGTGCCAGCCGTGCAAGAAAGAGATGCCGGGATACCAGAAACTTGTCGATGAGTACGGTGCTCGTAGATTCGTGGTCATCGGGTTCAAGTTCGACACGATGATGGACATGGAAGACCCGCTTCAGTTTGCAAGCAAGATCGGGGTTCACTATCCGCTGGCAGTCGCGACCGACGACGTGAAGCAAAGGTTTGGCGGAATCGAAGGATTGCCTACAACAATGCTCTATGACCGTCAGGGCATTCTTCGGACGAAAGTCATTGGGTTCGAGTACACAGATAACATCGAGCAAGCCTTGAAGCCGCTTCTATAGGTCTGGGAGGCTTTACACAGGATTGAGCAGCGATGAGCCCACCGTCCCGAACGCCTCGGTTGTTGACCCTGCGCCGAGCTTACCCGTACCATTCCCGCCAGTGGCTAATCCGTCCCAACCCGTGGGGCAGACGGTCTCCCATTACCGCATCCTCAGCAGGATCGGCGGCGGCGGCATGGGTGTGGTGTATGAGGCGGAAGACCTCAAGCTCGGTCGCCACGTCGCCCTGAAGTTCCTCCCCGAAGAACTCGCCACCGATTCACAAGCCCTCAGCCGCTTCCAGCGGGAAGCCAAAGCTGCATCATCCCTGAACCACCCGAACATCTGCACTATCCACGAAATCGACGAGGCCGATGGGCGAACCTTCATCGCCATGGAACTGTTGGAGGGGCAAACGCTCCGGCACCAGATCAACGGCAAGACGATGGAGATCGAGGCGGTGCTCGATCTGGGCATCCAGATCGCAGACGCACTGGACGCAGCGCATACGAAAGGTATCGTCCATCGGGACATCAAGCCCGCGAACATCTTCGTCACGAATCGGGGACAGGCGAAGATTCTCGATTTTGGGCTCGCGAAAGTGTCGCTCAAGCCGGAGAGCGTTGCCATGAGCGCCCCGACCATCGGCTCGGAGGAGAACCTCACCAGTCCCGGTTCGACGCTGGGCACCGTGGCGTACATGTCGCCGGAGCAAGTGCGAGGGAGGGAACTCGATGCCCGCACTGACCTGTTCTCGTTTGGTGCGGTTCTGTACGAGATGTGTACGGGCGTGCTTCCATTTCGAGGCGACACCAGCGGTGTGATCTTCGAATCCATTCTGAATCGAGCGCCAGCCCCGGCAGTTCGGCTGAATCCCGACACACCGCCGAAGATGGAAGAGATCATCAGCAAGTGTCTGGAGAAAGATCGCAACCTGCGTTACCAGCATGCCTCGGAAGTTCGCACTGACCTGCAACGGCTGAAGCGGGACACAGAATCGGGCAAGACGGTAGCGAGTGGTGCGGCAGCCCCTCGCTGGTCGCTTCGGACAATGGTGATGGGTGCGATAGCTCTCGTGGCTGTCATCGCAGTCATTGCGGTGGCAACGTTCTATTTTGGCAGGAGCAGTAGTTCCCCCATTAAGTCGGTCGCCGTGCTGCCCTTCTCGAATGCCAGCGGTGATCCCTCTACGGAATTCGTGAGCGATGGGATCACCGAGGGGATAATTGATCGCCTATCGGAACTTCCAAGCATTAAAGTCATTTCGCGTACATCGGCATTTCACTACAAGCAACGTGAGATCGAGCCGCAGAAGGTAGCGAAAGAGCTTGGCGTAGAGGCACTAGTCACTGGCAGGGTACTTCAGCAGGGCAACGATCTCACCGTCAGCGCCGAACTCGTGGATGCCCGCGAGGACAAGCAGCTTTGGGGCGAGCGGTACACTCGCAAACTCGCTGACATCCACTCCGTCCAGCAAGAGATCGCAACCGCCATATCCGCAAATCTCCGGCTGCGGCTGACGAGTGAACAAAAGACGCGTTTGGCGAAGCCCTCCTCAACAAATGCTGATGCCTATCAGCTTTATCTGAAAGGCCGTTACCATGCGAACAAAGCCACAGCCGAAGGACTCAGAAAAGGAACTGAGTATTTCCGCCAAGCGATTGAAAAAGACCCGAGCTACGCTCTAGCCTATGCCGGGTTAGCTGACTCCTACAACGGGCTTGGGAGCAGCTTAGTTTACATGCCCCCCAGCGAGACTCTTCCACAAGCGAAGGTGGCGGCGCTGAAGGCTCTAGAGCTTGACGACACGCTGGCGGAAGCTCATGCCGCGCTGGGCTATGCCCAATGGTTTTACGACTGGGACTGGCCGAGTGCAGAACGAGAATTCAAGCGAGCCATCGACCTGAATCCCAACAGCGCCATTGTCCATCAGCGATATTCGGAATGCCTGATAACGAGATCACGATTTGCTGAGAGTGTCGCTGAGGGTGAGCGAGCGCAAGAGCTTGACCCACTTTCATCGCAAGTAGCAGGTTGGCTGGGCTACATCTACTTGGCCGCACACCGCTATGATGAGTCGATTGCTCAATTGCGGAAAGCACTCGACCTCGATCCAAACGTCGCTTGGATTCGCATGGTGCTGGCTTGGGATTACGTGATCAAACGTAATTTCGCGCAAGCTCTCGCCGAATTCGACAAAATGACCATTCAAGACAGAGCCGTCACACCGGAGAACCAGAATGTTATTCAGGGTCTAGGCTGGGTTTATGGGATGTCGGGCAGACGGGACGATGCGTTAAAGGTCGCCGAGAAGCTTAAGCGTTTGTCCATGCATGCATATGTCGATTTCTACTGCATTGCGACAATTTACGCGGGACTCGGCGAACGAGACGAGGCGTTCCGATGGCTCGAAAAGGGTTATGAGGAGCGTTCAGCCAGCATGCCATTTCTTGCAACAGACCCGATCTGGTACGGCTTGCGCTCGGACCCGCGCTATGCCGACCTGCTGCGTCGGATAGGGCTGCCGCAGACCGAGTGATCCGGGGCTTGTCAAAAGGTATACCGGGCGAACCAGCGGAATCTGAAAATCCATGCTAATGGATTCATTGTCTTGCGGCTGCTGTGGAAGCACCCTTCTTGACCACCGGGCTGGGAACCGAGAGCAGATTGAGTTCCTGCTCCGGCGTGAACTATCTGCCGATTTTCTTCGACTCCGGCAGCGGCTTGTAATCCTCGCCGACTAGGGCCAGAGCTTGAACTGCTTCAACACGCGGCACAGGACTCCGACCTCGATGTTGACTGTGCGGCTTCCGGCACCCTCCGCCTTGCGCCGTGCCACATAGCCAGCGAGCGCGTCGCTATCGCGTAGATTACATTCGTAACGTGCCTCTCTGCGCGGGCTAGCTTCATACTGGCCTAGTAATACCGTCGCGAATTATCGGCTCCGCACTCCGTGCTTGAAGCCTTAAATCGAGGTGAACTGATGCGATTGCCACTCTTGAGTCTTGCACTCTTGTCGCTTCTCGTGGGGTGTTGGTGTGTCGCCACCGAAGCGCAACAAGCCGCGACGGTCACTTGGTCCCCCAGTTGTATGAATTGCGAAAGTAGCATAAGCAATCCGGGCTGGTATTCAGACGGGTCTGGAATCTTCATGGAGGAAATGCACGGCAGCACCGTCGGTGCCTTGGCTGGACTGTCAATGGTGGGGAGCTACTTTTGCGTCGAAGTGGGTTTCGGCCTTGAAGGACAAGGTAGTGTTGCAGTCAACCCTAGACGCGCAGTAACGCTGGAAACCGATTCGGCTGCGCACATGGTTCTCTATCCAGTAGACCACCCTGATAAGCGAGCCATAAAGGGCACGGTCATTGAGAAGAAACATCTTAAAGACGAGAACATAACTTTAACGGGCGAGGCCGTCGCTGCGGGATACTTGCTCTTTCCCGCAGACAACAATGCTTCTCGCGTTACCGTCGTTGTTGTGGTGGGAAACGAAACCTTCCGCTTTCCATTCGATAGAAATCCTAATGCCCGTGCGAAATTTGCGGCGCCGAATGACTCTACATTCGTTGCACAGAAGGTTCCTGCTCCCGCTCCATCTTCGCCGTCGGTCCAAGGTCCTTCTATTGGCGTCGCACCGAATGGTGAACCCACGAAAGCAGGTGTTAGCACAGCCGAGCAAGTGTCATCGTCCCACAGCGCTGCACAACTCGAAGCGTGTCAGAAACAGATTGATCCTCAGATATACCCGGCGGACACCTGCACCGCCATTCTCGGCTACCTTGCTCCGGCAGACGAGCTAGGCCTTGGTCCGTTCGAGGACGGCTCATTTATGGTGATTACTCGCGGCGCTGACGGGAAATCTAATGCCAAGACCTATTACCTTCCGCCGACAATTCGATCCGAGATTGCGTTGAAGACGATGACGCAGACCCTTCAGGATGTCCAGTCACTTGCTGACAAAGAACCAAACGGCATATTTGCAGGGATGCTACCCGACGGACGTGCCCTCTGGACAAACTTGGTGACCGCCTACTGCTACTACCATCCTGATGAACAGTATGCGGAGCCTTCCGGGAACCGAGTGAAGTGTCATCGAGAAGGATCGCTGCCTAATGACAAAACGCTCGAAAGCGAGTTCGACGGCGCGATGGTTTACAAGAATAACTACTTTACTTTTCTGGACGCGAGGGTGGCGCAGAGACTCGACACCAACGCAGCTACAGCAGCTACCGCGCCTCCAACGCAAACCCATCCTCCAATTAGCACGGCTGCGATCACTAGCAGCCCAAATGTGGTTCATCCCGTTGTCCAAACAGGTTGCGACAAGAACATATCATTCGCTGTTGCCGGGAGCGGGCAGATCGTCTCTCGTGTCCCTGCCTTTGCGGAAAAATGGGTTTCAAAGAATCAGAAGAAATATATGGGCCTATGCTTTTCGCAGGTGCCCGACCCACAAGCGGCGAACTACCTTTTGGTATTCTCGACCTCGCAGTCGGCCTTTAACGGAATTTACCCAACCGTAAGAACCAACACCAGCACGAACACGAGCACGACGCCTGTGTCCGGCAGCGGAACTGTCACGGACAACTATGGCGGCATGTGGAATTACACGTATAACGGGACAGCCACGACGACAACAACGACCACCACCACAACCCACGAGAACTTGCCATACACAGACACCTCAAACACCTTGTATCTGAACAGCTACGACGAGCACGGAAGAATGATCTCACAGCGTTGGCGCACTATTACTACGCGGCAAGGTGGGGACGGAGCGAACACGCTTGGCTACAATCTGGGTGCGGCATTGGGAGCAATTCACATGAAGGAGCACCTGCTGAAGAGCGTGGTCGAGGACGTTACCAAGAGGTCGAGATAGGTTCTCTCGGGCTCTTTGTTCGTGATCGTTGCGACTTTGACCCCGGCAGTCCATAGAGCAGCTTCGGACGATTTCAAATCCCATACCGAGGCTCCCAATAGCCTCGACGACGAGAAGGTGTGGGCGCTGCTCGTTACCTCCGACATCTTGCGGATGACTCGTGTTCTCGCGGATGCTTAGCTCATGAAAACTGGCGGACGCAGAAGTGATTTCCTAGGTCTCACGCTGAAACGGTTGGCGTTCGCCCTGATCGTGGCAGCCGCCACCCTAGCCGCTGGTCAACAGATTGACTACACCGAGCACGGAACGCTGACGGTGGACGTATCCAAGGCCGACGACTCACTGCGTTACGTTTTGTTTCATGAACCGCCGGACCCGCAGATTTCCTATACTGCGATCTGTCAGAGAACCCACGCGGACTGCCGCAAACTCGATGCGGGCAAGGACTACGATTTTCAGATACTCTCGCCCACCGACCGAAATGCATACAAGGACAGCAGCCGTCAGCGCTCGGTGAAGTTCAGCGTTCGCGTCAACGGGACGGACAGGGGAGCGGAGATCAGCACAGTTTACGCAGTTCTAGACCTGACAAGAAAATGACGCGCAGGATTGGCGAGACTCCCAGTGAACAATTGAGGAGCCGTAACAAATGACTAACCGAAAAGTGGTTCAGGCCTTTTACGGTTACGCGACTGCGCGGCACTAGAAAAGAGACTCCATGAAGGGCTCAGCAACCTTGCCGTTGTTTGTGATCGCTGCGACTTTGACCGCGTTTGGGCAAAAGCCCTCGCTTGCTGCCCCCTCAAGCGCCGACACCGGGACAGGGATTCAGAGGGCCTGTTCAACTGCCTTGGACCTGAATTATCTCCATCCTCGCAAAGTCAAAACGCAACGGGAAGCTTTTGATCTTGGCTACTGTCTTGGTCTAATCAAAGGTGTTTACGAAAACCTTAATGGAGAAGTGGACTTCTGTCCTACAGACAGCGTCTCTATTCGCAAGGTCACAGAACTCACGGTGAGTTTTGTACAAGCGCATCCTGACCTTAAAGACAAGGACTCGGCTGACATCGTGCGGTGGGCTTTGACTGATGCGTTTCCCTGCCATCCGGCAGACGCGAAAAGCGATACTCATACAAACACAGAAAAGCACTAGGCGACTCAACGTATACCGTGGTGAGGAATCGAGGAGAGCATCCGATGTTTGAGATTGGCGATACGGTACGTGTTGTCGGTAATGGGGAGATTTCGAAAAATCGTAGGCCTCGGTCCCGGTGAATTCTTTACGACTCAGATCGGGACTGACGCCAGCACGACCAAGCCGATCAAAGCGAGTGATCTGGAATTGATCGGAAAGGCAACTAAGCCTGAAACTGGTCCGCGCTTTGTACCAAGCCGCTCGATCATGGAATAGCTAAATGACGGAAGTGCTGGATGGCTCCGAAAAACGATTGCTAGTGGTCTACAAGGGTTCCACCACAACGTTGCGCTGATCGTCCGCTGTGGGCAAGCAGACCAGCGATTGCTGTCCATAGCAAGTCCTGACACCCACGACCCTTTAACGTCTGAAAGAAGCCAAGGCGAGGACGCGAAGCTGTAATCGGGAGATGCATGCTGACTATTTGCTGTCGATCACTCCAGCCGATTCCAGCAGTGCGATGCACTCCCTCGTGGTCAGCCGTTTCCAGCCTTTGTTTGGAAGAAATCGGCGCTCAATCGGTGGAATGGACACGTCTCGCACTTCGAGGGTGAATTGGGACAGCGCAGGATCGGCAAGTCCCTCGTTGTCGTCGATGGCGAACTCGCCGATCTTCTCGTCGCAGGCGACAAGTTCCCAGCGAACTGTCATTTCGTCGCTGACGACTGGACGCACCTTTAGCTGCGTGATGATGATACCGTTTAGCCTGAATTGGTAGTTCGTGACCACAGGTTCTCCTCCAACGCGGTTCAATTCCCAGAAGCGGGCGGGTAGCAAATGGTCTTGGAGTGCTCGAATGAGCCCTGCCGGGTAAACAGTTGATCGCAGATGAGGCATCTGCGCATGTCGTCGCTAACAACGATGAAGACCTTACCAACCGCCTCATCGTGGACGACCGCTTCGGTCTGCTTGCCTGTGGTCTCTCCGATCATTGCCCTGCTCCAGCTTGCTGCGCGAGTTCGACTGCGGGACTAAGGACTGCGGTAACAGGATTCTCGTTGGCCTCTTTCATCATCCTGCACACACTGGCACGGCTTATCGAGTGCTTTCGAGCCACTTGCGTCAACGACATCCCGGAGCGGCGATCCAGCACGACCTGCTCTCGGTTAACGTCGAGTCGCCGCCTTCCGATTTGACGGCCTTGGAGTGCCGCGAGCCGCATTCCACTTTTGACCCGGTCCACCACAAGTGACCTTTCCAGTTCTGCAATCGCTGAGATGATCGTTACGAACAGACGCCCCATCGGCCCGTTTGTATCGACGTTTTCTCGCCGTGAGATGAACTCAATTCCCATACTGTCCAACTCGTCGATCACTTGGAGGAAGTTCCGGGTGCTCCTCGCGATGCGGTCAAAAGCCGCGACCAGCACGACAGAGAACTTCTTTCTTCGCGCATCTGCCATGAGAGCGTCAAGACCCGGACGGCGTGCCTTCTTTCCACAAACACCACGATCTTCGTATTCGTGAACAACCTCGAATCCTCGCTGTGCCGCCAACTCCCTAAGGTCGTAAAGCTGACTTTCGACGTGCTGGTCGGGAGTCGAAACACGAACATAGATCGCTGCTGTTTTCATTGGCTGAGATTCTCCTTTATGGTTTTGACAATGGAGGAGGAGTTGAGAAGGCGTTCGGTCGCCACTTGGTAGATCGCCATCTCAGGGCTGAAGACATCTATGACGTTCCAGACCATATCGAACATCAATGTTCCCAGTGCCTCATTGGGCAACAAGGCAAGCTTCTGCTTGAGTATCCCAGCAATGAGGAGCGAGCCAAACACGCGCTCGAACGGATTCTCGGAGCATGCGATACGGCGTTGCTCTTCAATCAGAGCCTCGATGCTCGTCTCTTCGATCTCATGGTTGTGGCTCATTGATCCCTACTGATGTTCTACCAACCCGGCCTCGAAAAAAGGTAAAAACGAGCGAAAAAAGTTGGTGTAACCACACGAAATTGTGACTGTCGTGCCATGCCCGCGAAATATTTCGCTGAATCACTACCTTTTTTTTGATTGCGATTGGTAGAACGTAAGTGGAGGGCAAATGCCACTGACCAAGACCTACGTGCGTGACGGAAATCGCAAGATCATCGCGAGCGTTACATCCGGATTCTCAGATGAAACCGAGATCGTCCGTGATGGCGAGAACCACGTTGTTGGCAAGGTCAACCACCGCTTTGAAAACACGCGAGACGCTCGCGGCAACCTAGTCAGCATCGATACTGCCGACCCCGGTTTGCTCATTAAGCGGAAATAGCAAATCCGAAACTGATTCTTCATCCTCCCCCTTGTTCTTCTTCCTATCCTCCGGAGGTCGAAATGCACGCATCCACTGAGACAATTGAATGCCCGTTATGTTTGGGGGTCGGCACACTGAAGCGTTCCGAAGTTCTGGATCGACTTGGAGTCAAAGACCTTGCGAGAGTTGCCCAATTGTCGGCGGAAGAAGTGTTTCGGCTTCTCCAGCGGAAGCACAACGGCGACACTCAGCAGCTTTGGGCTCGCTTCGAAGCTGAGTTGACGAAGCGGGCTGCCGAGTCCGAACTGCGGCACCGGAGCGAACTACAGGCGCTCGCCGTTCAGAATGACAGCCTGAATCGCCGGGTGGAGGACTCATTGCGGGAAGTTGCTCAGATTCGGGAACGGAATCAGGAGCTAGAAGCTCAGATGGCGAAGGTCTCTCGAATTGGAAGGCGCGAGGAGATGGATTTTGCTGATGAGGCGCGGACGTGGGCTGGGGTCTGGATTAGCGACAAGCTGCCGCGCAACGGGGACTTCATTCTTTGCTATCGCGCCCAGAACGGTGAGCCTGTTGAGCCCAAAATTTTGATCGATAACAAGGACAAGGCGACAATCGCAGAGGGCGACATCGACAAACTTGTCCGGGATGCACGTGAGCGATCCATCCCTGTCGCTGCGCTGGTCGCTCGCAGCGAAGATCAGCTTCGGCAGACTGACAGAGAAGCCCGGTGGAGCAGGAAGGATGGTATTTGGATTCTGCGTACAACCCGGCAATGGCTGCCCCGCGATCTCGATGTGCTGAAACCATTGTTTGAGCGAATGCGGCTTCACGGCTCTGACTTTTTGGAGAAGAATGCCGTCATAGCGAACGAAGTCCGGCTCACATTCGCTGATCTTGATCGAATCGAGGGTGAATTAAAGAAGGCGACCAAGGCAATCGCGTCGGCATCGGGGCTGGTCGGCAAATACCGGGGCAGGTTGCAGGAACTGTGCGAAAGTGCCGTTGAAAGGAAAATGCCGACTGGATGCGAACTGCCCACAGCGAGGATCGGCTAGTGAGGATCGAGATTGAGCACGGAGCCGTTATCGCCGACCACGAAGGACGCTTTTGGCGTGTGTTGGAAGTTAGCGATGAGGGACTGTTGCTGCTCATGCTCCCGGAGCGCCAAGATATAGTCCACACCCGAACCCTGAAGTGGCGCGATTTTGTGGAGTGTGGGTACGACCTAAAATTCCCGTGATGTGCTTCTTTATTTCAGCCCGCGAGCCTGAGACTTCAGCGTAGACCGGAGGAATGTTAGATGGCAAAACCCCCAAAGCGCACTCGGAAGGAGGCGAAGCCAGCAACCAAGCCTCGCCTCGGCATTTTCTGGCTCGTCGATGGCAAGCTACTGATCGACAGCGTCCCGCTGAGCGAGTGCGAAAAATATGGCGATCACCTGACTTTTCCCAGAGGTCACAATGCCGTGTGGGAACACTGGCAGAAGGTCGGCAAGGCCCCAGTTGAGTCCGAGTATGAAGAGTACGCTCGCGGCAGAGTGATGTGCGATACGAAGGCCAAGCGGTTCACCCTACTCGCCGACAGGTGCATCCTGAACCGGAGAGAACTGATCGCAGAGATCAAGAAGGCATTGTGCCTGCCCAAGCAAACCTCGATGGGGACAGACTCTCACTATCGCTGTTTCCACTGCTTGCACGGCAACGCGGACGATGAGGAGTAGCGCATTGGCGATCACAATCTCCAAGTCGAAATACATGGCGGGCGTGCAGTGCCTAAAGCGGCTCTACCTGCTGGTGCAATCGCCTGAGCTTGGTACGGGAAAGAGCGCATCGGATTTCGTGCGGATGGAGGCAGGCCGCGAGGTCGGCAAGGTTGCCCGCCAGCTATTTCCGGGTGGGGTCGAGGTCAGAACAGGTAATCCACAAGAGGCTATCCGCGTCACGCGCGATTTGCTGGCGAACCCCGACATTCCAGCGATTTTCGAAGCGGCATTCGAACACGATGGAGTGTACGTCAGAGTGGACATTTTGCACCGCCGCCGAGATGGGCGTTGGCGACTGATAGAAGTGAAGTCTTCGGCTTCCGCGAAAGAAGAGCACATTGAGGACGTGGCGATCCAGTATCGCGTTGTCTCGAACTGCGGGCTGGATGTCGCTTTGTGCCATCTAGCGCACGTTAATAGGAATTACGTGTTTTCGGACGGCTGCATCGATGCTTGGCGATTCTTCAGGATCAAGAACCTAACCCGTAAAGTGGGGGCACTACAGCCGAAGCTCACCTTCCAGCTTCGGAGTGAGATTCGGGTACTCGCAATGTCTCAGGCTCCCGATCTTCCCGTGGGAAAGCACTGCCTACAGCCCGTCCTATGCGAGTTTTACGACCACTGCAATCAGCCGCGACCTGATGACCACATAGGAAACCTCCCTTATATTCACGCCAGCGCGGTGCAGGAGCTTGAGGAGATAGGCGTCGAGTCCATCGGCGACATTCCTGATGACTTCGAGTTGACAGAAATTCAGCGACGAGCGGCAACAAGCGTGCAGACCGGGACGCCTTGGTTCAGCCCCGACCTTGGCAAGCAACTTGAATCGCTCCAGTATCCGCTTTTCTTCATGGATTTCGAGACCGTGAATCCCGCAATCCCCCGCTTTCCGGGCATGCGCCCCTACGACCACCTGCCGATTCAGTTTAGCCTCCATGTGTTGAGAGAGCGAGATGCAGGACCAGAACATTTCGAATTCTTGGCAAGTGACACAAGTGATCCACGGCGCGAGTTCCTCGGATCGTTGTGTGAGGCTCTGGGACAGAACGGCGGCATCGTTGTATACAATGCAGCATTTGAGTCACAGCGGCTTTCGCAACTCGCCGTGTGGCTGCCTGAATTCTCGGACCGGATCAACAAGATTCAGGCTCGCATGTGGGACTTGCTGCCCGTCGTTCGCAGCCACACCTACCATCCTAAGTTCGCTGGATCGTACTCACTGAAAGTGGTATTGCCCGCCTTTGTGCCGGAAATGTCTTACGAGGGAATGGAAGTCTCGAACGGTCAGGATGCCGGACTTGCTTGGGAGTCGCTCGTGCGCGGAGGTTTGGATCACAACGAGCGCGACAGGATCAAGAAGGCTCTACTCGACTATTGCCGACAAGACACGCTGGCGCTGGTTAAAACGCTAGAACAACTCCGGCTAGCGACCAACAGTTAGTCTTCATGTGTAGGCGGTCGAGGCCGACGACCGCCAATCTATTGATTCACTAGTCAGCGTTCTGCATTACGCTCCGACCACCCGATTCCCGTCGCCAAAGACATCGCTATTCGCTAGCAATTGATCTTCTAGGCGCGAATCGTAACGAATCGTCAGGACGCGATAGCCAAGATCGGCTAGCTTTCCTCTCTCGCGTTGGTCGGATTCTTTCCTATTAGGCTGGTCGTGGTCAGGCCCATCGCAAAAAACACAAACACCCGGCAGTCCATCACGGTCGAAGTAGAAGTCGGCTTCCGCATAGACACCCTGCTCAGGCCGATGTTGTGCACGATCTGGCAGCCTCCGCTCTGTCTCATACAACAGCTTCAGGAATGCGCGTTCCAAGCCGGAGTTCTGATCTCGACGTTCTTCGAGCCAAGTGTATTGTTCATCTCGGCTGCGTTCCATCTTCTTTGTCGTAGTGGACTTGAGCAACAGGAGTAGGAATTCGCGTATGAGATGGCGGTCAATCAGCGGGTGAGCAAGCTGGTTGGAGTAGCTGAGCAAGCAGTCATAACAGGCTCGGCTGCACCGCTCTGCCCATCCCGGAAGCTCCGCACCAGTGCTTGCCTCGAAGTGACAAATATCCAGAGCTTTCTCAGCAACTCTAGCAAGGGCATTCGGGTCTTCAATTAAGCGTTGCCAAATTCCGTTTCCGCCTTCAGCGGCTTCCCAGAAGAGTAATCTGCGGTTGTCGTGCTCACCGATTTGTTCGAGGGCAATTTCCTGTTGCTCGACTTGAAAGAGCAACTGCATACCGCGTTGCAACGAATAGCCGAGAGAGGTTAGGAACTGATCGGTAATCTTGAACTCATCGGATACTGGTCGAATCAGCAAGACGTTCCGTGTATCGCGAACAAATGGTCGGACACCAGTCCTCAGATCATTGCCAGCCGCGTCGGGCGCATGATCGTCATCGTCTGGTCGTTTCGCCCAATAGCCAGTCTTAGTATCGAGAG
>Ga0209415_10007594_pt1 | contig 18908 bp, 20 predicted proteins | sample PeaSoiSIISIP2007_FD_187696 | JGI IMG/M metagenome (GOLD analysis project Ga0209415, IMG submission 187696) | Peat soil microbial communities from Weissenstadt, Germany - SII-SIP-2007 (SPAdes) (version 2) | ecosystem: Environmental > Terrestrial > Soil > Wetlands > Peat | place: Germany...
CAGCTTCCCCCGCCGCTTTTTCAAAGCGGACAGTTCATGTGTGAATTCAACCGGACAGATCACATACTAGCGACACTGGTTCCCTCGGGGCCTTGTAATCGCATATTGTTTGCGATACGATCCCATTGGCTCTGAGATCGCTTGATCCGAGCCGCCCCGCCTTGCGCCGAAAGTCGGCTATTCCCCATCGCCCGTCGAATTGAGGAGGATCATCATGAGTGCCCTACCGCATCAAGTTGCATTGGTGTCGGATACTTCCGCAGTGAGTTTTTCAGACGTGTCGACCGCCGCTGCTGCCTTGCAGAAACAAGCGACTCGAGATTTCGGGCCGCTCTGGCAGTTGAGCGCAACAGTCAGTGCGTTCGATGGCTTGGAATCGGTCCCCGTGGATTATTGGCCGGTGATCATTCGCGATGACATTGATCAACCTGGCGCGGCCGGTTATCATACCGACGACAACGGACAACCTTTCTCGCTGGTGCAAGCCGACGATCAGTGGCAACTCACGGCGAGCCACGAGACCCTGGAGATGCTGGCGGACCCCTTTGGGAATCGCACCATCGCGGGCTCGCCGCCGCCCCAGGCGCCTCGGCAGATCGCTGCGCTGCGGCGGGTGGTTTACCTGGTGGAAATCTGCGATCCGTGCGAAGACGCGCAATTCGCATACGGCGTGAACGGCCAGCAGCTCTCCGATTTCATCACGCCCCACTACTATGATCCCAACGGCGCCACAGGAACCCTGTATAGTTTTCGTGGAAACGTAAAGGGAACCCATACGGTGCTGGACAACGGCTACGTAAGCTTCGGCAATCCGGTGACGAACGAGTGGTATCAGATCGTCGTAACGAACGGCCAGGCGCAGCTGCGCGATCTCGGAAAGCTGAGCCGGAACGGCAGGAGCTTGCGCGAAACCATCGACGATCTGGTGCGCAACGTACGGAAGAACGATCATTACCGGACCAAGAAGCCGCTGGCCGCCAGGGCTGCTCGCGCGGGTGCCGCAATAGCCGAATCGAGCGGCGCGCGAGCCAAATCGTTGCGGGACTTTATCGGCAAACTGTAGGCCGCCGGGCTTTGAGGCGGTAAAGCATTGAGATATCGCGCGGCGGTATTCCCGGCCGCCGCATTTTTTCATCTTGGTATCCCTACAGAAGCCTGCATCCCCATAGAATGAGATTAGGAGTAGAAATGTCTGACCAACAACATACCGAGGAAGGTCAGCGCCAAAGAGCCAAGCGGTTGCGCGAGCAAATCGAAAGCCTCAAATTAGGGCGGCCCATCCAGCCGCCCGTTCACGGCCAGTCGCTTCGGGAGCAAATCGAGGAGCGCGCCCATAAAGCCAGCGGCAATCAATTCGGCGAGTACGATGAGTCTAGCGAGCCCTGAAGGCCCGGCCAGCCGCTCGCTCGGGCGCCGTGGCTTGACGGCGACGAAACAAGGTCCCTACAATTAAATAGTGTCCAATAAGGAGGCCGTATGTTCCGATCTATAGGCTTCCCTGAACTCGTGGTCATTTTGGTAGTCGCTGTTCTGCTGTTTGGCGGAAAGAAGATTCCTGAAGTGGCAAAAGGTTTGGGCGAAGGTATTAAGAACTTCAAGAACGCTCTGAAGACAGAGGAACACGACGTCGACAACAAGAAGCAGGCGTAAGGCTTCCTGGATTTGCTCGCAATCTGAGCGGACCTGAATCGACTTTGGAAAGCAAAACCCCCGCGAGGCTACGCGGGGGTTTGTGTTTTTAGCCGCAACGAATCCGGTTCGAAACGACTCTACTTCTTTTTGGGCGGCACGATGGCGTCTTTTACGGCTTTCGCTACCCGGAACTTCACCACTTTCTTGGCTGGGATCTTGATGGCCTCGCCCGTTGCCGGATTGCGTCCCATGCGCGCCTTGCGGTCCACACGTACCAGGCGGCCGATACCGGGGATCACGAACACGCCGTTCTTCTTCGTTTCGCGAACGGCCAATTCAGAGAAACTTGTCACGAACTGCTTGGCTATCTTGGTGGTCGTGCCGGTGGAGCCTGCCAGTTCTTTGATCACTTGCGTCTGCGTCAACCTAGCTGGTGTTGCCATGTACTTCTCCTTATCTGGTCTTGGGTCTGTCTTCTTAGGGTTCTTCCAATTTCGGCTGCGGCGTTTAAAACATAACCGTGCTGAATTGTTTTCCTACCAAATCATACGGGATGACGATCCGGTTGTAAAGAGAAGAATGCTTGAAATCCGCATTTTTCCTCAGCTTTCTGAGGCTAGCACGTTTTTCAGGCCGATGGAATGGGCTTTCGGAGCTAATGCGGTGTCTGGAAGGGCGAATTTACGCGGTCCGGGCGGTCTTCACGCGCTCCGAGTGGTCGGGTTCCAACGAGTCCGGCGCGGCCGGGGCCGGCAAGCTAACGGGCGCTAACTCCAGGTGCCGGCGCAAATCAGCGTCTAGGCGGTCTGCTACCGCGGGGTTTTCCACCAGAAACGCGCGCGCGGTTTCACGCCCCTGTCCAATGCGCTCCCCTCCGAAGCTGTACCACGAGCCGCTCTTCTCCACCAGGTCCTGAGTAACGCCAAGATCCAGCAAATCGCCTTCCCGCGAGATTCCCACGCCATATAAGATGTCCACTTCGGCTTCTCGAAAAGGTGCCGCTACTTTGTTCTTGACGATTTTGACCTTCGTACGGTTCCCCACAATCTTTTCGCCGTCCTTAATGGCGGCCATGCGACGCACCTCCACGCGCACCGAAGAGTAGAACTTCAGCGCGCGGCCCCCGGTGGTGGTTTCGGGATTCCCGAACATCACCCCGATCTTCTCCCGCACCTGGTTAATGAAGACCAGCAGCGTGTTGGTGCGCGCCACCGTTCCTGTCAGCTTGCGCAGCGCCTGCGACATCAGCCGGGCGTGCAGGCCCATATGACTGTCGCCCATTTCACCGTCCAGTTCCGCTTTAGGCACCAGAGCCGCCACCGAATCCACTACCGCGATGTCGATTCCACCCGAGCCGATGAGCGCCCCGGCGATCTCGAGCGCCTGCTCGCCGTAATCCGGCTGCGACACCAGGAGGTTGTCCACGTCCACACCCAGCTTGCGCGCGTAGCCAGCGTCCAGCGCGTGTTCGGCATCGATGAACGCCGCCGCGCCCCCAGCCTTTTGCGCTTGCGCGATCACTTGCAAAGCCATGGTCGTCTTGCCGGATGACTCGGGACCGAAGATCTCGACTACCCGTCCTCGCGGAAATCCTCCCACGCCCAGCGCCGCATCCACGGAAATGGAGCCGCTGGATACGACCGCTACCGGCAGAACGCTGCGCGAGCCCAGCCGCAGGACCGAACCTTTTCCGAACTGCTTGTCCATTTGGCTGAGCGCGGCGTCAATGGCGCGTTGACGCGCACTGTGGTCGACAAGAACCGTTTGATCTTTCACGGCAAGTTAGTGGAACACAGGGCGCCATCGTCTCAGAGAGAGATTCGAGTACGGCCGCGAAACCCATACGATACTGGTATCAAATGATTCAATCTCCGCCCGCACCCCCACCTGTCATTCGCGCGCCCCGGGGCCGCGAAATCTCCTGCAAAGGCTGGCATCAGGAGGCCGCGCTCCGCATGCTGATGAACAACCTGGATCCGGAGGTGGCCGAAAAGCCCGACGAACTGATCGTCTATGGTGGAACCGGGCGTGCCGCGCGGGACTGGCCTTCGTTCCACGCCATCGTGCGATGCCTCCGCGAGCTGGGGAATGACGAAACCCTGCTGGTGCAATCCGGCAAGCCGGTGGGCATTTTCCGCACTCACCCTGACGCTCCGCGCGTTCTGCTTGCAAATTCGAACCTGGTGGGCCACTGGTCCAATGACGACGAGTTTCATCGCCTGGAACAACTGGGCCTGATCATGTACGGCCAGATGACCGCTGGTTCCTGGATCTACATTGGGAGCCAGGGCATCCTGCAAGGGACATTCGAAACATTCGCCGCAGCCGCGGACAAGCATTTTCAGGGCTCGCTGCGGGGGCGCCTCATCGTTTCCGGCGGCATGGGTGGAATGAGCGGCGCGCAGCCACTGGCCGCCACCTTGAACGGCGCTTGTTATTTAGGCATCGAAGTGGATCCCGCGCGGATTGAGAAGCGGCTCAAAACCGGCTACTGCGACCGCATCGCCTGGACCCTCGACGGGGCGCTCGAGCTGATCGAAGAAGCGCGCCAGTGCGGAGAAGCGCTCTCGGTTGGGTTGGTTGGCAACTGCGCCGACGTCATTCCGGAGATGGTCCGGCAGGGCGTCGGGCCCGATATACTGACCGATCAAACCAGCGCCCACGACCCGCTCGGCGGCTACGTGCCCAACGGAATGACGCTCGCCGAGGCGCTCGACTTGCGCGTCGCGAATCCGGACGAGTACGTGCAGCGGTCGATCGCGGCGATGGGGCAGCATGTCGAGGGCATGCTCGCGCTGAAACAAATGGGCGCCGTGACGTTTGATTATGGGAACAACATCCGCGCCCAGGCCAAGCGCGCCGGCGTCCAAAACGCTTTTGACATTCCCGGTTTCGTGCCCGAGTACATTCGCCCGCCGTTTTGCGAGGGACGGGGACCTTTTCGCTGGGTGGCGCTGTCGGGATCGCCCGCCGACATTCATGCGACGGATCAATTGGCGCTGGAGCTGTTCCCCCGCAATGCCTCGCTGCAGCGCTGGCTGCGGCTGGCTCGCGAACGTGTCCAGTTTCAAGGATTGCCCGCGCGCATCTGCTGGCTCGGCTATGGAGAGCGAGCCGAGTTTGGACTCGCGCTGAACGACTATGTGCGGCGCGGCAAAATCGAAGCGCCCATCGTCATCGGACGCGATCATCTGGATGCCGGGTCCGTCGCGTCGCCCTATCGCGAGACGGAAGCCATGCGCGATGGATCGGACGCCATTGCGGATTGGCCGTTACTCAACGCATTGCTCAACACAGCGGCCGGCGCGTCCTGGGTGTCGATTCACAATGGGGGTGGCGTCGGCATCGGGTACGCGCAGCACGCCGGCATGGTGGTTGTCGCCGACGGTACCGTCGATTGCGCGCGCCGCCTGGAGCGAGTGCTCACGACGGATCCCGGAATGGGCGTTCTCCGGCATGTGGATGCCGGATACCCCGCGGCCATCGACATGGCGCGTGAACGAGGCATCCGCATACCGATGGATCCGGCTTCGTGAGAACCGCCGTTGTTAATTGCGCCCAATTGATAACCCTCGCCGGCCCCGCAGGTCCCCGCACCGGCCGCGCTATGCGCGATCTCGCAATCGTTCCGGACGGCGCAATGCTGATTGGAGACGGCCGCATCCTTCAAGTTGGGACGAGGCGCGAAATCGAGCCGCTCATCGGCTCGGACGATTCGGTCGTCGACGCCGGTCAGCGCGTGGTGATGCCGGGATTCGTGGATGCTCACACGCATCCGGTTTTTGCGGGAAACCGCGCCGCTGAGTTCGAGCAACGAATCGAGGGCGCCAGCTACGCCGAGATCGCGGCCGCGGGCGGAGGCATCCGGTCCACAGTCCGCGAAACTCGCGCCGCCGGCGAAGACCAACTCCTCGATGCTGCACGCCGGCACATCCGCTGGTTCCATGCCGGAGGAACCACCACCATCGAAGCCAAGTCCGGCTACGGGCTCACGCTCGAGGACGAATGCAAGTTACTGCGAGTGATCCGGCGCATGGCCCAACTCGAAGACGGACTGCGCGTGGTCCCCACGTTTTTAGGCGCGCACGAAATCCCAGACGAGTATCGCGGCCGGCCAACGGCGTACGCCGATCTCGTCATCCACGAAATGTTGCCAATGGTTGCGCGCGAGCAACTCGCCGAATATTGCGACGTGTTCTGCGAACCCGGGATCTTCTCCATCGAAGAAAGCCGCCGAGTCTTGATGGCTGCCAGCTTGCTCGGGCTAGCCTCGAGAATGCATGCGGACCAGCTTTCCGATTCCGGCGGCGCGGTGCTCGCGGCCGAACTGCACGCCGCCACGGCCGACCATTTGGAACACACCAGCGCGCGCGGCATTCTGGCGCTTCAGTCGGCGGCCGTGCAACCGGTGCTGCTTCCGGGCTCGGTTTATGCGCTCGGCTCTACTCGTTACCCCAACGGACGCGAGATGATTCAAGCCGGCTTGGCCGTCGTGCTGGCCAGTGATTTTAACCCCGGATCTTCGCCGACGCCCTCCATGCCGATGATTTTGTCCCTGGCCTGCACGCAGATGAAGTTGACTCCCGCCGAAGCCATTACCGCCGCGACCCTCAATGCCGCCCACAGTCTTGGGCGCGGACACGAAATCGGCTCGCTCGAAAGCGGCAAACAAGCTGACTTTGTGATTCACGACTGCCGCGATTATCGCGAAATTGCTTACTTTTTTGGCGTACCGTCGGTGGAGGCCGTCTATATCTCAGGGCGGCCTGTCTGGGCGCGCCTCAAGCCTTAACACTAGCCGCCGATAAGAGCAGCGTGGAGCAGTCGGCTAGTGTGTTGCCAGAATGCGAGCGTCGTTTTCGCTCTACCTTTGCTCACGCCGCGATCGGTGTGGCAATCATCGATAGCGAGGGAGCGATCGTCTATGCCAACCAGTCGCTCTGCCGGATGAGCGGCTATGAAGAACAAGAGCTTTGTCAAATGCACTTCACGGCGACGCTTCACCCGGAGGACCGTGACTTCCGGCAGGAAATATTCGAAAGAATCTTAGCCGGTAAGATTGGCAGCTTCATTAATGAGCGTAGAATGCTCCGCAAAGATGGGAAGATGGCATGGGCTCGAACCAGCGTCACGGTTCCGCGCGAATCGCCGAGGCCGCGCCAAATCATCGTTTTCGTCGAGGACATCACCGAGCGAAAACAGGCGGAAGATGCGCTGCGGCATCCGAAGAGCGCTTCCGAATCGCCGCTGAAAACGCCAGCGACATGATTTACGAGTGGGACCTGCGAACAGGTGAGGTGGCTGTTTTTGGACGTGCCCACCAACGTATGGGGGACTGGCCGACGCCGCTCAGCTACGAAGCTTGGACGAACCTGGTTCACCCGGCGGACCTGGAACGGGTGGCTCCGGAACTTGCCCGCTATATCCAGAGCGGGGAGCTCTACACCGGTGAGTTCCGGGTGGTCGGCCAGAACGGAAAAATCTATTACTATTCCAATCGCGGACAGGCGGTTCGCAACGCCGCGGGCGAACCTCACAAGTGGATCGGCCTGTGCACCGACATTACCGAGGCCAAGCTGGCCGAGGAGGCGATGTCGCAATTGGCGGCCATCGTCCAGTGCTCGCGGAGCGCGATATTCGCCACCGATCTGGAAGGCGCGATCATCACCTGGAACGATGGGGCACGAAAACTCCTCGGCTATACGGATGCCGAGGCGCGGGGCCTGCCCATCGCCGCGCTGTTTCCCAACGCCGAACTGGCGCGAGAATTTCTTTCGCGCAGCCACCAGGGGCAGCCCTCGGTGCTGGACGAAGCGCAATTTGTGCGCAGCGATGGCAGCCAGGTACCTGTTTTACTGAGCGTTTCCCCTATCCGCAAACCCGATGGCCGGCTCAGCGGATCGGCCTTCATCGCGCGCGACATCAGCGAGCGCAAGCAGGCAGAAGAACAGTTGGCGCACCAGGCGCTGCATGACCATCTGACCGGACTGCCAAACCGCTTCCTGCTCGCCGAAGGCCTGGCAGATAGCATCGCCAGCGCGGATCTGGACACTTCGGGAACAGCAGTCATCTTTGTGGATTTGGATGGATTCAAGTTCGTCAACGACACATTGGGGCACGAGGTTGGCGACGCCCTTCTGCAACAGGTGGCCCAGCGGCTCAGCTCCTGCGTCCGCCGGGGAGATATGTTGGCCCGCATGGGAGGCGATGAGTTCGTGGTGGTGGTGAACGGCGTGACCGAGGATCAGCTGGCTTTGAGCGTTGCCGAGCGCCTGGGCGCGGCGCTGCGAAATCCCTTCTTCGTGGCCCATCACGAACTCTTCATCAGCGCCAGCATGGGGATTAGCATGTATCCTCGGGATGGCACGGACGTGAGCACGCTGCGCCGCAATGCCGACGCCGCCATGTACGAGGCCAAGCGGACGGGTAAGGACCGCATTCGTTTCTACACCCCTGCCCTGGGCGCCGCTTGCCAATTGCACCTGGAAATGGAGACCGATCTGCGCCGCGCGCTCGACCGCGACGAGCTATGGCTGTACTATCAGCCCGTGTACACGGCCATGGACAACCGCCAGACCGCTTACGAAGCTCTGTCGCGGTGGCCGCACCCTAGTCTTGGTTTTGTGCCTCCGAAACAGTTCATCTCCGTGGCGGAAGAGACCGGACTGATCATTCGGCTGGGTGAGTGGGTGCTGCGCGAGGCTTGCCGGCAATGCCGTTGGTGGCAGGACCATGGAAAGCCCTTGGTTCGTGTCGCGGTCAATGTTTCCTCTCTGCAGTTCGCCCGGGCGAATTTTGTCGATACAATGCTCGGCGTCTTGCGCGAGACTGGCCTCCCTGGCAATCTGCTGGATTTGGAACTCACTGAGTCGATCATGATGCGGGATATCGGCAGCGCTATTCAAAAAATGGCCGAGTTGCGGGAGCATGGTGTTCGAATCTCGGTGGATGACTTTGGCACTGGCTACTCTTCACTGGGTTATCTTTCCAAACTGCCCATCGACATCCTCAAAATCGATCGCTGTTTTGTCGCGCAGATCGGCGAAAATGAGGCCGCCGTGCGGCTGATCCAAGGCATGATTTCCCTGGCCCACAGCATCGGCAAGCGAGTGATCGTGGAAGGGGTCGAAACGGCCGCCCAGTTAGAGATCCTGCGCGATCTCCGCTGTGACGAAGTGCAGGGCTTTTTGCTGGGCCGCCCGGCGCGACTGACGCGTTACCAGGAGCAGCCGCAAGAATTAACTGCCGAGCAGCTGATTGCGTGACGATCTAGCCTGCATCGGGCGTTAGCCCGCGATTCCCAGGTAGCGGAAGCCGAAGCGTTCCAGCTTCGCCCGATCCAACGCGTTGCGTCCGTCCAGCACCAGCGGCACGCGCATCCGGCTGGCCATCACTTCCCAGTCCAGCTCGCGATAGTCCTGCCACTCGGTGACGAGCACCAGCGCGTCCACGTCGTCGGCCACCTCTTCGGGCGACTCGCAACAGGTGACGGCCAGATCGGGATAGTCCAGTTCGAACTTATTCATCGCCACCGGATCGTGGACCTTCACCTTGCATCCGCGTTCCACCAATCTGCGGGCGATATCGATGGCCGGGGCTTCGCGCAGATCGTCGGTGTTGGGCTTGAAGGCCAAGCCCAGCAGACCGATGGTGCGGCCTTTCAGGATTTTCAATTCTCCCAGCAGTTTATCCACGACGCGTTCTCGCTGGCGCCGGTTCACTTCGCGCGCCGCTTCGACGATCGGCATCGCGATGTTGTATTCCTTGGCCGTCGAAACCAGAGCTGACGTGTCCTTGCCGAAGCAAGAGCCGCCCCAGCCGATTCCGGCCTGGAGAAAGCGTGTTCCGATGCGGGCGTCTAATCCGATTCCTTTGGCTACTTGCGCAATATCGGCGCCTACTTTTTCAGCCAACAGCCCGATTTCGTTGATGTAAGAGATCTTGGTTGCCAGAAACGCATTGGCGGCATACTTGATCAGCTCAGCGGAAGCGAGATCGGTGGAAATGAGCGGCACTGCGCCGACACCCTCGGGCCGCGGCAGGTAGGTAGGCGGTGCAAAGGTCTGATCCAGAATGGGACGATACAGCGAATAGAGCACTTCCAAGGCGCGGTTGTTGTCCGAACCGATCACTACGCGATCCGCATACAGGCTGTCGTGCAGCGCGGTGCCCTCGCGCAGGAACTCGGGATTGGATGCGACCGAGAAGTGCCCGTTCGCTTTGCGCCCATGGTGCTGCTCGTAGGATTCGCGTACCAGCGAACCCACCCAATTTCCGCTGCCAATCGGCACGGTGGACTTGTTGACCACCACCAGAAAATCGCCGTCATAGTGCTGCCCGATTCCTTGGGCGGCGGCGCGCAAATACTTCAAGTCCGGGCTGCCGTCGGGGGAAGGAGGAGTGCCAACGGCGATAAAGATCACATCGGCCTCCTTGACGGCACCCGCGTACTCGGTGCAGAACTGTAGGTTGTGCTGCGCAGCCGTCATGAATTCCGTCAGAAAGGGCTCGTAGATTGGCGTCTTACCCGCCTGGAGCATTCCAATCTTCTTATGGTCGGAATCGATGCACGTCACCTTGTGCCCCAGGTATCCGAGGCACACGCCGGTGGTCAAACCCACGTAACCAGTTCCAATAATCGACACTTTCATTCCGTTCGATCTCCTTCCCTACCGTAACAAAGAGTCTTCCGGCGGGCCAATAACTCATAGTACTGATTTGGGTACGCAGCGTACCAGAGCTGATAGCCTAAGGTCTCTTTCCGTGAGGCGGTTAGCGCCGTTATTAGCCTTTGTCACGCGCCGACGCGTAATAGACCGATTTCGGCCGGTTCTGGTTTCGCGAATAAAAATCAGGGCGCAGGTTGGCGGCCTTGAAGCGCCGGAGGCAGGGCTGCTGGTCCGAGAGCTTCATATTCGAAAGTCCATTGCAAGCGCACCGTCTGCGGAATATAACAGACCCGATCGTCGCAGGCTTGATAGCGCAAAGAGCCATCCACCACGAAGCGCCCCGAGCCATCTACCGCCGGCTTCAGCTTGTTCTCCGGCGGTATCGTAATGTCGCGCGTTAAACGGAAATGGTTGCGGTACGCGGGAACCGTTTCATCGATGGCTTTCAGGTACAGCTTCTCGGCGCGTGGATACGTGGGCGCATGCACTTGGGCCGTACCCGAATCCTCCATCTTCCAATCGATCGGAATGTAGCCTTCCACGCCCGGTGCGTACACGTGCATGTTCGGCTGGAGGTCGACGTCGAGTGTCAGAGCGATGCGCTGGCCTGGCGCGACGGTGGAGTTGCTGGCGCCGACAATTGCTGTGAGTTGTTTGCCTTCCACTTCATGTGTGGCTTCCGGAGGCGCCACTCCGAACTGGTGCAGCAGAATGGCGGCCGAGGTGTAACACTGGCTGGGGTCATCTTCGAAATACTTGGCGACGACGATGCCCCTGGAATTGAGCACGAACCAACCGGGTTGGTTTGCCGCGGCGCCCTCATCGCTCCTCGCCGCGATGTCCACCCCCAGCTTCTCGAATGCCTCTCGATGCTGCCCGATCTCCACAATCAGCGATCTGCACACCGGACAGTTGCCGGTGGACGAATACACGAAGATCGCCGCTCCTTTCGGTCCCAGCAATTTGTGTAGATCACCAGGAAACCGGCTGCCAATGGGCCGCCCGAAGTCGCGCGCGCTTGCCATCCCAAACGTGCAGAGTAAACCGAGGAGTGTGAGGCGCCGCCGTTTCATTTGGCCTTCCGCTTCATTATGGCTCGCCTTCTGCTGCCGCGCATCCGCGCCGCGGCCGCGGGGTGGTGTTAATTCGCGAGCCGCTTGGCGACCACCAGCGTGATATCGTCGGCCGGCGCAGCGCCTGCGGTGAAATCCTCCACCTGTTGGTTGATACACGTAATGATCGATGCCGCACTCTGATCCCGCAGCCCAGCCAGGACCTGCGCCAATCGTTCCTCACCGAATTCTTCATCGGCAGTCGGTCGAACGGCTTCGGTGACGCCATCGCTGAACAACAGCACCGCGTCGCCGGGGCCGAGACGGCACACGCCCTGTTGATAGGTCGCCATCGGCAAAATGCCCAGGATCAGGCCGGTGCCTTCGAGCTTCTCCACAGAACCATCGGCGTGCGCCACTAGCGGCGGGTTGTGGCCGGCGTTGACGTACGTCAGCTCGCCTGTTTTCGGATCCAGAACGCCAATGAAAAACGTAATGAACCGGTTCGAAGGGCAATTGGAGGAGATGATGCGATTGAGGCGCGTCACCAGAGCCGCCAAATTGGTCGGATCGTCGAACAGCACTTGCACACGCGCCTGCAAACTCGACATCAGCAGCGCCGCGGGCATTCCTTTTCCCGCGACGTCGCCCACCAGCAATCCGACGCGCCCATCGGGATATGGCATGAAATCGTAGTAGTCGCCGCCCACGCCGCGGCACGCCGCATTGTACCCGGCCAGGTCCACGCCAGGGACGCTGGGCGCCTTCACCGGCAGCAGGCTGCGCTGGATCTCGGCGGCCTGATCCAGCTCTTTGGCATGCAGGCGCTCGGCCTGTTCTACTTCCGCCAACCGGGTGTGCTCGATGCGTATTGCCGCTACGTTCGCCATCACCGTGAGCAGGCTGAGGTCGTCCTTGGTGAACTCGTGAATGAAGTGCGGCGAGTCCAGGTAGATGAGCCCGATGACCCGATCGTCGGTCTGCAGCGGGACGGCCAGCATGCTGCGAATCTGTTGCTGCACGATACTCATGCGGTCAGCGAACGCCTCATCCAAGCGTGCGTCGCGCACCAGCAGCGAGGTTTTCTCCTTGATGACGCGGTCGCGCACCGTATTGCTGATCCGGAAACCTTCGCCCAGCGCCGCCTGCACCACAAGTTCTTTGCCTTCCAGCGTCATCAGCACGCCGCGAGTGGCGCCCACGGCCTCCACCGAGAGATTCATGATGAGCTTGAATAGCTCCGCAAGCGGCATGTTCCCCGCCAGCTCGCGTCCGGCCCGGATGAGCGCCCGCATTTGCGGACCGCCTTCAATCTCCTTCTCCTGGCTCAGTACGCCCTTTAGACTGGTGGCGACCGTGGTGGAAACGGAAGCGTTCGGAGTTAAGCCTTCGATGAAGATGACCGTGTGGTCGCTGGGCGGCGGCAGCGAATTCTCGCCGAAATCCAATGCGATGTGCCCGGCGGTCACACGATCGTTCTTGCCGAGCGGATGGGGGCTGGTAATCCGGACGCCGTTGACAAAGGTGCCGTTCTTGCTGCCCAAGTCGCGAACCAGCCAGGAATCGCCGTCCCGCTCCAGAGCCAGGTGCTGGCGGGAAAGTCCGGCATCCTCCGGGTAGCACAACTCGTTGGCGCTGGAACGCCCGAGCGTGTAGCGGTCACGCTCCAGGGCAAGCGGACGCGTTGCGCCGTCCGGCGTGTGAACCAGTATTTCTCTTGGAATGAATTTGGCCGCGAGACCAGCCATAACTATCTAGAGTAACGTAAATCGATGAGGATCTTGCTCTACTATGTCGGCAAGCCGCGCGATCCGCACGCCAATCGCATGGCCGAAGAGTTCATCCAGCGTTCGACGCGCTACGGCCGATGTGAAATGCGCGAGATCGTTCCCGCGCGCTTCGATCCGTGGGTCAAGCATCCCACCGCGACAAAGGTTCTGCTCGATCCAGCTGGAAAAACGATGGATTCGGTCCGATTCGCCACGCTGGTGTCAAGGGCCGAGCAGGAAGCGCGCGATCTGGTCTTCTTAATCGGCGGCGCATCCGGTTTGCCGGAGGCCTGGCGCCAAAACGGAGGGCTCCTTTTGTCGCTTTCCGCGATGACGCTGCCGCATGAACTGGCTCGCGTGGTGCTGGCCGAACAGATCTACCGCGCGTTCACGCTCCTGCGAGGACATCCTTACCCGAAGTAGCGCGCCGAAGTCAAATGCGAGCTAGCTTCTATACTGGTCTAAATGGCTTGGTTCACTCGAGATAAACCTTCGCTGAAACCGGAGGAAGGGGGCAAACGCGTCCGCACCGAAGGGCTCTGGCTCAAATGCGGCCATTGCGGCCAAATCGTTTGGCGGAAAGCTTTGCAGGACAATTACCAGGTTTGCCCCAAGTGCGGCCATCATGAGCGCCTGGACGCGCGTGCTCGCCTGACCATGCTTTTCGACGAGGGAAAGTTCGAAGAATTCGATCAGCGCATGGTGTCGACCGATCCGCTGGGATTCGTCGATTCGAAGAGTTACCAGGATCGCCTGGCCGCTTCCCAGCAAGCCACGCACCTGCGCGACGCCATCATTTCGGCAGCCGGCAAGCTGAATGGCCGGCGCGTCCACATCTGCGCGATGGAGCTGAAATTCGTCGGCGGCAGCATGGGGACCGTGGTGGGGGAGTTGATCACCCGGGCCATCGAGCGGTCCTTGGAGCAAAATGTTCCAGTAATCGTGGTTTCGGCGTCGGGAGGAGCGCGCATGCAGGAAGGCGCCGTCAGTCTGATGCAGATGGCTAAAATCTCGGCCGCATTGATGCGACTGGATGAAGCACGCATTCCTTACGTCAGCGTCCTGACGGACCCGACGACAGGCGGCGTAACGGCCAGTTTCGCCATGCTCGGCGATCTGAACATCGCGGAACCGGGGGCCCTCATCGGGTTTGCGGGACCGCGGGTAATCGAACAGACCATCCGGCAAAAGCTCCCCGCCGGTTTCCAGACCAGCGAGTTTTTGTTTCAGCACGGGTTCCTGGATGCAGTAGTCAAACGGTCGGAGCTGAAGGATTATATTGGCCAATCCTTGGCCTTTTTCTTGGGACCCGTCAAGTGAGGTAGGGGTTCGGTTCTAACGCTAACCGCGGGCCACGAGCGGCGAGCGCTTTATTCCGGCTTCTTGAAAAGATTATCGAAGGCGGCGCGAGCGTCGGTGGGAGTTCGCGGAACCTGCTGCGGGGCGGCGGCCGGAAGTTGGTTCCCTGGGGCGGCGTCCCGCGCCACGGTCACGCGAGGCTTAAACAGATCGCAGTCGTTCGCTTGGTCCTTCACCGCGATCCGCGCCGGCACTGGCTTCAGGCACTGGAATCGCGTGGACGGCTCAAAGTGCGCGCATTGTTTGCAGCAGTGTAACGCCGTTCCGCATTTGGGACATTTGCCCTTCCAATCGATATCGGGAGCCAGGGCTGTGGAACAGTTAAAACAGCGGGCGGCCACAACATTTTGCAGCAGCCGGGGTAGCCGAGGCCCGGTGACGTCGATCGGTGGCCGGGGCCCCGAGGGTTTGGGCCGGTCGGGGAGCTGGCGGTCTCGGGATCCGCCGTTGGTGTCCATGTAGCCCCGTTGTCGGTACTTACGGTCGTCGTCCATGTATAAAATCGGCTCCTGGATCTCGTGCTCTCGCAACAATACCTGTGCAGGTGTTCGGCACAGGTCCTACTGCTTGTTAGCTTGAGGATCAATGCGGAGGATGGCTGCGGGAACCGGCTAAAGCTGGAAAAGACGTTGTCCCGCTCGCGCCTAAATAACTATGTACCACGAATCAATGCCAGAAGCTACTGAAATCTCACCGTGATCGGGTGACATTTTCATGTCGGTACTAAAGGTTTTGCGTACCAGCTTCATGGAGCGCTCCATTTCAGTAAAGAGTTACAGGGCCGGGTAAGGGGATCATCGTAGTGATTCGGACTAATTCGCAGCGAATACCCGAGCCTACCTGTTTGATGCGGCACGAACTCTTTTAGGAACACATATTCGTTGCCGGCTTGCTCCACTGCCGGAAGGGTCATCACCTGGGTTTCCTCGAGATTCCCGTTGACCCCGATGCGGCCGACCACGGCTTCCACGCGTACATCTCTCGGCGAAAGTCCAGCCAGATTCACCACGGCTCGCACGGGAATCGGAAGCCCCGTCAGCACGGACAAGTCCGGCCCAGGACCGATCTCGACGAAGCCTACATGCTCCCACACCTCCCGGACTCGCTCGTTCCACCCCGCTCGATCGCGCGCCGGCTGGAAGCAATTTTGTGAAACCTCCAGATAGGCCTGATGGGCTGGCTCGTAGAGCTGCAAGAGGTACTCACCCACCATTCGTCCGGAGTTGAACTGGTGGCTGAGATGCATCAGCGACTGCTTTACCCGGCGCATCCACTCTACCGGGACGCCGCTCTCGCGGTCCTGATAGTACATCGGCACAATTTCGTTTTCGAGTATGGAGTAGATGGCGCGCGCGTGAATTTCGTCCTGGTCGTCGGAGTACGGCTCGCGGTCCCCAATGGCCCACCCGCCGGATATCTCATAGCCTTCGTCAAACCAGCCATCCAGAATGCTCAGGTTCAACACGCCGTTGATTCCCGCTTTCATACCGCTGGTCCCGCAAGCTTCTTCGCCGCGCCGGGGCGTATTCAACCACAAGTCGACACCCTGCACCAGTTCCCGTCCCACTTCGATGCTGTAGTCCTCCACAAAAACAATGTGTTTGGCAATCTCGGGGGCGCGGGACAGTTGCACGATTTCGCGAATCAGGGTCTTTCCGGGAAGGTCCCGGGGGTGTGCCTTGCCGGCGATCACGATTTGCAGAGGCCGCTCGGGATGGGTCAGCAGCCGCTTGAGCCGATCCAGGTCGCGGAACAGCAGAGTCGCTCGCTTATAGGTCGCAAATCGGCGCGCGAAACCTATGGTGAGAGTGTCCGGGTCCAGCACTTCCGCCAAACGCCGCTGCTCGGCGGTTGGAGCTTTGCGCCCGACGGCAGCGGTGACCACGCGCTCTCGGACAAACGAAACTAGATAACGTTTGCGGCGTCGATGGGCTTCCCACAGCTCCTGCGGCGGAATATCCTCCACCAGATCCCAGACCCGCGGGTCCGAATTTCGCTCCCGCCAGTCCGGCTGCAGGTGCTGATCGTAAAGCTGCGCCAGATCTCCGTTGAGCCACGTCAAAAGATGCACGCCGTTGGTCACCGATGTGATCGGCACCTCCCATACCGGCAGCTTGGGCCACAGCTCCTGCCACATTTCTTGCGATACCTGGCGGTGCAGACTGCTCACCGCGTTGCGGAACGCCGAAGTTTGAATAGCCGATATCGCCATCGAAAACGGTTCGTGGTGATTTTCGGGACGGAACCTTCCGAAAGCCAGGAACTTCTCGAACGGAATGCCGCTTTCCGAGCAATACGCGCCGAAATACTCGTACAGCAATCCGGGATCGAACAGATCGATGCCCGCAGGCACCGGCGTGTGCGTAGTGAAAACGCTGTTGGACCGGCAGGCTTCGAACGCTTCTTCGAAAGTGAGCTTGTACTCCTTCATGTACAGGCGCATGCGCTCGATGGCCAGGAATGCCGAGTGGCCCTCGTTCATGTGCCAGACCGTGGGTTTGAGATTGAGACGGTCCAGCGCGCGCAGGCCCCCTATCCCTAAGACAATTTCCTGCCGGATGCGCGTAAGATTATCGCCGCCATAAAGTTGCGCCGTGATTTCGCGGTCCTCCATGCGCTCGTTTTCCGGAATGTTGGTGTCCAGGAGGTAGAGCTTCACGCGTCCGACGTCCATACTCCAGATCTTGATGAAAACCGCGCCGGCCGGCAGCTTCACCGTGACCATCACGTCTTTGCCGTCTTCGCCTCGCACCGGACGCACCGGGAGCGTATAGAAATCGTTCACCGGGTTGCGCTCCTGCTGCCAACCATCCGGATTGAGCGACTGCTGTAAGTAACCCTTCTGATATAGCAGACCTACTCCAACCAGCGGAACGCCGCCGTCGCTGGCGGCCTTCAAATGGTCACCGGAGAGTACGCCCAATCCGCCCCCGTAGATCGGCATGCATTCCACCAGGCCGTACTCCATGGAAAAATACGCGATGAGCCGATCGTCTGCCGGCTCTGGGCGTTCCAGATAACTGGAATACCGGTCGCAAGCCTTACGATAGACCGCAAGAAATCGAGAATCCGCAGCCGCCCGCTCCAGAGTAGCTTGCGGCACCCGTCCCAGCATGAGGACCGGATTGTGGCCGCAATTCTTCCATAGCGCCGAATCCAGCCTGCGGAATAGGGACCGTACCGTATGGTCCCAACTCCAGAGGACGTTATACGCAAGATCGCTCATCCGAGCGATGGCCGATGGTAGTGCGGGCCGGACAAGGAATTCCTTAACCGGCAGAATCTGAAAGGGCATGGACTAACACATGACGCTCAAATGACTCTCAAAATATAACACTGGACACGAACGGCCCACTCTTTAGACGTGGCTCCCGCCCAGGTCCGCTGCATAATCAGTTACATACGCTGCATTAAATTCTCTTCAACGACGGGTATCGAACGCCGTTGGCCTCGAGAGCCGCGCGCGTAAGCAAGCTGGCATTCGTATTTTGCCACTAGCTGCTAGCCTGTCACTTCCTACTCGTTCATCGGCAGAACGCGAACTTCGCCCTAGGGTGAACCGCGGAAAGTCTCGAAGGCTGAGGTGTTTTGAAGTACGCGAAGTAGCGGAAAGCGGACAAGAAACTCGCAGGAATCGCCGAGCTGAGTAGAGCCTGTTACTGTTGAGTGGCGTGTTATTCTTGCGTTGTGGATCCCGATCTACAGCAGGCATTAACCCAGTTCGAAGGACGACTCACAGCGCACATTGAAGCAGTTGAAATTCGCTTACAAACGCGCATGGATGCAGTTGAGTCTCGATTGCGAGTCCATTTCGATGAACGAATCGAAGCTACTGAGACGAAGTTGCTGACTGCCTTCCACAATTGGGCGCAAACCTTCGAAGTCCGCGCCCGTGGCGTATCAGCAGCCGTGCGCGAATTCGACGAACGCTTGGGGTTGATCGAAGAAAGAGTTGCAAAACTGGAGCGCTCGCGAAACTAACACCGGCGCCTCTGAGCTAGTTCTCGAAGCGCTCTTTGGCAAGCGCTACGAGTTCTTAAAGCGAACGAAAGCCGCTGATTGGGTCCACTCAAACGTGTCAAAATCAGACAGGAGATTCGATGAGTCTGACAGACGAGGACAAGAATTGGATCACGGAACAACTCCGACCGGTCGAAACGTCGTTGCTCACAGAGTTCCACAAATGGGCGTCTCCTTCCGAAGCACGCCCGCGTGCGCATGCGGCGGCCTTGAGAGCGATTGATTTGGACATGGAAGCTCTGGCGGAACGAGTCTCTACACTCGAGGGAAAGAAGCCGCAGTAGTCGGCGTTGCGAGCCGGCTCGATAGGGCGCATCGTTGGATTCATTAGGGGCCGACCTGCGTGAACGAAAACAGATATCTTTGCATTCACGGCCACTTCTACCAGCCGCCGCGCGAGAACCCGT
>Ga0209415_10007595_pt1 | contig 18906 bp, 13 predicted proteins | sample PeaSoiSIISIP2007_FD_187696 | JGI IMG/M metagenome (GOLD analysis project Ga0209415, IMG submission 187696) | Peat soil microbial communities from Weissenstadt, Germany - SII-SIP-2007 (SPAdes) (version 2) | ecosystem: Environmental > Terrestrial > Soil > Wetlands > Peat | place: Germany...
ACTACGCAAACAGGCGCGATGCGCCAATCCGCGAGCTCGGTCCGCGATGCTTCAAGGAACGGCAGCGCGTGCCGATGAATCGCCGTCGCCGAAAGCCCGTCTGCGACGATCAATGCAGCGTCCCAATCGCCACGCGTGATCCGCCCCGCCGAGTCCGTGTCGAGCCTTCGCCCCAAATCCGGCCGCCGCAGATAAGTAGCGCGATCATGCGCGGCGCTATGCAGGAATAGCGCTTCGTGAAACATCGTCACGTCCATTGCCCGCCCTACCGCATCTCGAGCTTTCGCATGCGCTAACTGAAACGCCAATAGCTCGCGAGTCGGCAAGCTATGCCCGGCGCGACCCAGCGCGATCCTGGCGCTGGTTAACTCCCGCAATCCCGCCCAAGGATCGAAAATCACGAAGCCGCCCGAAGCGCGCGTTCGAACACCGGAGGCAGCGCGCGAGCCTCGCGCAGACGGATTCCCTGGTCGAGAATTCCCATCCGTTCCAGCCACGCTTCGAACTCCGGCGCCGGCCGGAGCTTCAGCAGCGAGCGCAGATATAGCGCATCGTGAAACGACGTGCTTTGATAATTCAGCATGATGTCATCCGCGCCCGGCACGCCCATAATATAGTTGCATCCCGCCACGCCCAACAGCGTCAGCAACGAGTCCACGTCGTCCTGATCGGCCTCCGCGTGATTGGTGTAGCACACGTCGCAACCCATCGGCAGTCCCAGCAGCTTCCCGCAGAAATGATCTTCCAGGCCCGCCCGCGCGATCTGCTTCCCGTCAAACAAATACTCGGGTCCGATGAACCCGACCACGGTATTCACCAGCAGCGGCTTAAATTTCCTGGCGACCGCGTAGGCGCGAGCCTCGCACGTCTGCTGATCCACTCCATGATGCGCATTCGCCGAAAGCGCGCTGCCCTGGCCCGTCTCGAAGTACATGACGTTCTCGCCGCGCTTCAGCTCGCGCGCCGCTGCGCAAGCCTCATCGAGCATCACCAGGTCGACTCCGAACGCACGATTCGCAGCTTCCGTTCCCGCAATGGATTGAAACACCAAGTCCACCGGCGCGCCCCGTGCCAGCGCCTGCATTTGCGTCGATACATGAGCCAGCACGCAGACCTGCGCCGGAATCTCCAGCGTCTCCCGCACGCGATCGAGCATGCGCAGCAGTCTTTCGACGCTGGCCACATCGTCCGACGCCGGGTTCACGCCGATCACCGCGTCGCCGTTGGCATACAGCAATCCGTCGATCACGCTGGCCGCGATGCCGCGAGGATCGTCGGTCGGATGATTGGGTTGAAGCCGCGTCGAAAGCCTGCCCGCAAGTCCGATCGTGTCGCGAAACCGCGTGATCACGCGACACTTTGACGCGGCCGTTACCAGGTCCTGCACCCGCATGATCTTCGAAACCGCCGCCGCCGTCTCCGGCGTCACGCCGGCTGAAATCGCAGCCAACGCCTCACCGGTGGTCTCGTCCGCCAACAGCCATTCGCGAAACTCGCCCACCGTCAAGTGCGCGATCAGTGCGAACGCATTCGCGTCATGTGAGTCGCAGATCAGCCGCGTCACTTCGTCCGATTCATAAGGGATGACCGGCTCGGCTAAAAAACGCTTGAGCGGAGTATCGGCGAGATCCATCTGCGCCGCAACCCGTTCTTCAGCCGATGCCGCCGCAATTCCCGCCAGTTCGTCGCCGGAGCGCCTGGGGCTGGCCCGTGCCAGCAGCGTCTTCAGATCCGTTTTCATCGCTTATGTCGTAGCGCGAATTCCTCTTCGGGTGACCGGACCAGCCGATGCCGAGCATACACCGCGAAGTATCCGATCCCCAGCAAGAACCACACCGCCGCTCCCAGAACACTTCGATTGTATTCGGGATTCAGGAACAGCGTCACCAGCGTCACCCCAGCGATGCTCGCCGCGATCGTTGCGCCTGCGGTCCCTAGCGGGCTCACATAGGGCCGGTCGATCTTCGAAAATCTGCGCCGCAGCAAAATGAAGGACGCCATCTGAAAAATGTACGCGATCACGGCGCCGAATACGGCCATATTCAGCAGAACCGCTCCCACCGCGCCCTTCTGTCCCGAAAGATGAATCCCCAGCGCCGCCGCCAGCCCCAGCGCCGATCCCGCCATCAACGACCGCACTGGCGTCTTATGTTTCGAATGCGTCTCCGAAAGCCACGTCGGAAAGTATCCGGCGCGCGATAACGAATAGATCTGGCGTCCATACGCGAAGATGATGGTGTGAAAACTGGCGATCAGTCCGACGCACGCTACCGCCGCCAGAACTTTCGCGCTCGACCCGAACATGACTTGGAACCCCAGAAACAAAGGCTCTTGCGACTCTCCCACTTTCGCCGCGCCTGGCGGAATCGACGCGCTGGTATACAACGTCAGGAATGAACACGCGATCAGCGTCAGCAATCCCCATAAAATTCCTTTCGGCATATCGCGCTTGGGATCGTGTGACTCTTCGGCCGCCAATGGAAGCTGTTCGATGGCCAAATAGAACCACAACGCGAACGGCAGCGCCGTGAAAACGCCCGCCCGTCCGCCCGGCAGCCATTGCCCTCGCCCATCCAATGCCCATCGTTTGAAATCCAGATGCGGAATCGCCCCGATCCAGAACACGCACAACACCGCCAGCGCCGCCATCGCGATGAAGATCGAAAACTTGAACGACAGCTCCACCCCATAAATGTTCAGCGCCACAAACACCGCGTAACTCACCAGCCACCACACTGGTTCCATCGACCGTGGCGTCCCGAAGATCGCGCCCAAATATCCGCCGATGCCCACGACGATGGTCGCCGGCGTCAAAATATATTCCATATTTTCGGCGAGCCCCGTAATGTAGCCGCCCCACGGTCCCATCGCTGTGCGAGCGAAAGAATACGCGCCGCCGGTGTGCGGCAGCGCCGGCGACATCTCCGCGATCGAAAAACACAACCCCCCGTACATCACCGTCATGATCACCAGCGCGATCAGCATCCCGCCGAAGCCTCCGCTGGTCAGCCCGAAATTCCAGCCGAAAAAATCGCCCGAGATCACCGCCGCCACGCCCAGCGCCCATAAATGCAGTACCCGCGCGTGACGCCGCAGCGTGCGTTTCTCGAAATACCCCGCGTCCGCCTTGGTGTAGGCGACAGACCGCTCGTCGGGCGTCATCTCAAAACGCTAACACGTGCGGCCATTGTATGATGGGGCTTCCGTGAAGATCGACGTCTTTAATCACATTCTCCCGGCCCGCTTTTTCGCCGAGTTTCTACGCATCGCGCCCGGCCTGAAAGACATGGGCAAGCGATCGCGAAACATCCCGGCGATCTACGATCTGGACGCCCGCTTTCGCATGATGGATGAGTTCGGCGAGTATTGCCAGATCCTCTCGCTCGCCTCGCCGCCCATTGAATCCTTCGCCTCGCCCGCGGATTCACCGAACCTCGCGCGCATGGCGAATGACGGCATGGCGGAGTTAGTCGCGCAACATCGCGATCGCTTCCCGGCCTTCGTCGCCGCGCTGCCCATGAATCACCCCGATGAGGCCGTCAAGGAACTGCACCGCGCCCTCACCGATCTCGGCGCGCTCGGCGTCCAACTATACTCGAACGCAGCCGGCAAGCCCCTCGATGCGCCGGAGTTCGCTCCCCTGTTCGATGAACTGGCCCGCCGCGATCGCGCCATCTGGCTGCATCCCGCGCGCTCCGGAAATTTTCCCGACTATCTCACCGAAGACCGTTCGAAATACGAAATCTGGTGGACCTTCGGCTGGCCGTATGAAACCAGCGCCGCCATGGCGCGCTTGGTTTTTTCCGGCCTGTTCGATCGCCATCCCAATCTGAAAATCATCACGCATCACCTGGGCGCGATGATTCCGTACTTCGAAGGCCGCGTCGGCTACGGCTGGGATCAGATCGGCCGCCGCACATCCGATGAAGATTACGGCGCGCTGCTCAAGTCCATGAAGAAGCGCCCGCTCGACTATTTCAAAATGTTCTACGCCGACACCGCTGTCTTCGGCGCTCGCGCAGCCACAGAGTGCGGGCTGTCTTTCTTTGGAATCGATCGCGTTTTATTCGCGTCCGACACACCGTTTGAGCCTACGCCCGGACTATACATCCGCGAAACCATCCGCGTCATCGATAGTCTCGACCTTACATCGGCGGATAAAGATCAAATTTATCAAACCAACGCACGTTCCTTATTCAACCTGACTTGACCTCATGCCTCTTTTTGGAAAAAAAGAAACTGCCCGTGTCACATATATCTCTCACGCCGGGGTCCCCAGCCCGGTGACCGTTCCGCTCGGCGACTCTGTCATGGAAGGCGCCATCAAGAACGGAGTCGACGGCATCGTCGCCGAATGCGGCGGCGCTTGCATGTGCGGCACTTGTCACGTGTACGTGGAAGAAGAGTTTCTTCCACGCTTGAAACCCATCCAGGACGACGAAAACGAACTGCTCGACACCACCGCGTGCCCGCGCCGGTCGAACAGCCGCCTGGGATGCCAGATTCCCGTGACCAAGGAACTCGACGGTCTGGTCGTCCGCACGCCGGAGACGCAGCAGTAAATGGGAGTCGTGATCGTCGGCGCGGGGCAGGCCGGTTTTCAAGCCGCCGCCTCCCTTCGCACCGGCGGTTACGAAGAATCCATCACGCTGATCGGCGATGAGCCGCATCTCCCCTATCAGCGCCCGCCGCTTTCGAAAGGATTCCTGCTCAATAAGCAGACCATCGAGAACACTTCGCTGCGTCCGGAAGCGTTCTACGCGACGCAGCGCATCGAATGCATCCTCGACGATCGAGCCACGCAAATCGACCGCGCATCCCGTGAAGTTCTGCTGGCTTCCGGCTCTCGCGTGCCCTATGAACAGCTCATCCTCGCCACGGGCTCTCGCGTGCGAACGCTGACGATTCCCAACGTCCACTACTTGCGGAATCGCGAAGACGCAGTCGAGATTAAGGATCAACTTGAGCAAGCCGAAACCGTCGCCGTCATCGGCGGAGGATTCATCGGCCTGGAACTAGCCTCCGCAGCGAGTTCGCTGGGCAAATCCGTGACGGTCTTCGAAATTCAGCCTCGCTTGATGCCGCGCTGCGTCTCGCCCATCGTTTCGGACTTCTATCGCGCGCTCCACACCACCCATGGAGTCAAGTTAGTTTTAGGCGCGCCACCGGCGATTCAAGAAGCCGATCTGATCGTTGCGGGAATCGGAATTTTGCCCAACATCGAACTTGCCCGAGACGCCGGCCTGCCGATCGGAAACGGCATTGTGGTCGACCAGTATCTGAGGACCGCGGACGAACGCATCTTCGCGATCGGCGATTGCACCGACCACCCCAACCCTTTCGCCGGCGCACGCACGCGCCTGGAATCCGTGCAAAACGCCGTCGATCAGGCTAAATGCGCGGCCGCAAATATTCTGGGAAAAAATGTCGCGTACAACGTCGTCCCGTGGTTCTGGACCGATCAATACGACGTCATGCTCCAGATGGCAGGTCTGTCCGGTGCAGCCGATCGCGAAGTCCTGCGCGGGGATCCGGCATCCAAAAAATTCTCGGTGTTCTATTTCGCGAACGACCACCTGATCGCCGTCGATTCCATCAATCGCCCGGCGGATCACATGGCCGCCAGAAAACTGCTGGCCGCGAACTCGCGATTGACGCCCGACCAAGCCGCCGATGAAAGCTTCGATCTGAAATCGCTACTCGTCTCTTAATGCCTCCAACGGCGCCAACCTCGACGCACGCCGCGCCGGAAGATAACTCGCCAGCCCGGCCGCCGCGATCAGCGCCACGCCGCTGAGCAGAAACGCGCCGGGATCGGTTGCGCTTACGCCAAACAGCAGACCCTGCATCAATCTGGTTAGGGCGATCGCGCCCGCGAGTCCGGCCCCAGCGCCGATCGCGGTAAGCACCAACCCCTCCCCGACGATCAACTTCAGAATCCCGCCGCCGCTCGCGCCCAGCGCCATCCGAATCCCGATCTCCCGTGTCCTCTGGCTCACCGAATACGCCAGCACGCCGTAAATCCCCACCGCGGCCAGCACCAGCGCGAGCGACGCAAACACGCCCAGCAGCAGCATCACGAAGCGACGTTCGGAGACCCACTCTCCCAACGTTTCGTCCATGGTGTGAATCTGCTGGATCGGCTGATCCTTGTCGATCGACCACACCACTCTTGAAAGCGCCGCTGAAAGACTGGCTGGCGCAGCCGAGGTTCGCGCGACCAGCGTGACTAAGCGAAACTGCTGCGATGGCACGTACAACTCCGGATTGATCGGCGAATCCGGTCCGAGCTGCCGGGCGTCGCCCACCACTCCGATGATCACTCGCGGCCGGTCGCCAAACCGGATTACTTTCCCCAGTGCATCGATGCCCGGAAAAACTTTTCGAGCGAATGTCTCATTCACCACCACCGACCGCGACTTCGCGTCCTCCACTTCCTGCCGCGTGAACACGCGACCCCGCTCAATCGGAATCATCATGGTCCGAAAATAGTCTTCTGAAACGCCGCGCCAGGTGGTCATGGTCTGCGCGAACGCCGGAGCCGCGGGCGCGCCTTCCACCGAATAATTCTGGAACGACATTCCCTGCATCGGCAGCGAGCTCGCCAGGCTTACCGCCACCACTCCCGGCGCGCCGGACGCCTTGTCGAGCAGTTCCCGGCAGAACTCCGCCGTCTGCTCTTCCTTCGGATACTTCGCGTCCGGCAAAATCATCCGCATGGTGAGGAGCCCGTTCAAATGAAACCCCGGATCCGCGGTCAGCATCGCCCGCACCGTGCGGATCAGCAGGCCCGCGCCCACAAGCAGCACCAGCGCCAGGGCGACCTCGCCTGCCACCAGCACACCGCGCATGCGCTTCAATCCGCCTCCGCCGATTCCCGCGCGCCCTCCCTGCGTCAGCGCTTCATTCACATTTCGCCGAGCCGCATCGAACGAGGGCGCGATCCCGAAAATCAGTCCCGTCAGAATCGCCATCAGCAGCGTGAACCCCAGCGCCGCTGGATCGAGACGCAGCTCATGCATATGCGGCGAATCGCCCGGCGCCATCGCCATGATCCCTTTGATCCCCAATGCTGCCAGCCCCAATCCCAGCACACCGCCCGCGAAACTCAGCAGCAGGCTCTCGCACAGCATTTGCCGGATCAGCCGGAACCGGCTCGCCCCCAACGCGAGCCTCACCGCCAGCTCTTTCCTTCGTCCGATGGATCGCGCCAGCAGCAGATTCGCGACATTCGCGCACGCGATCAGCAGCACGAATCCCACCGCGCCCTGCAACAGCAACACGTACCGCCGCATGCCCGGCCCGACGTCTTCCTGATACACCGGAAAAATGTTGACTCCGAAGCCCGCGTTCTCGTTCGGCGATTCGCGCTGAAGCCGGCCGGCGATTCCATCCATCTCGCCGCGCGCCTGTGCCAGCGAAACCCCCGGCGCCAGGCGGGCGTATACGAAATTCACCCGCTCCCAAAGATCCTTCTCCGCTGCGGGTCGCATGTCTAAAGGCAGCCACACGGCCGGCTTCTTCTGATCGAAACCCTGCCACACCGCCGGCAAATGAAATTCGGGCGGCCACACGCCGATCACCGTATACCGGCTGTGGCTCAGCTCGATCGATGCGCCCAGCGCCTTCGGATCGCCTCCGAATCGCTTCACGAACAACGCATGGCTGATGACGGCGACGTGCGCGGAGCTTTCGTCCGCCGTAAACATCCGTCCGATGAGAGGCCGCACGCCGAACGCGTCTCCGAAATCCGATGGAATCCTGACGCCCTCCACATTCTCCGGATGGTCCGATCCGGTCAACGTGAAATCCTCGGCTTGATACAGGCTCATCGCGGAAAACGATCGCGCCGCTTGTTTCCAATCGAGGAAATTCTTTAAAGCCGCCGGGCATCGATCCGCCAGAAAATCCGCGAGCCTCGGGTTTCTCTCCCACACCATGACCAGCCGTCCCGGATCGCGATAGGGCAGCGCCCGCAGCAGTGCCGCATTGACCACGCTGAAAATCGCCGTATTCGCACCGATCCCCAGTGCGAGCACGAGCACCGCAATGACCGCGAATCCAGGCGTCTTCGCGAACGCCCGCAAGGCAAACTTCAGATCGGCCAACATTGCCTCATTTTAATCCCAGTGCTTGGTCGACGCCCACGCCTCCCGCAAATCGACCGTCAATCCGCGACACAACAGCAGCGGAAAATGACGATCCCGCCGCGCATACGGATGTCCCACCAGTCCCGCGAACTCGACGGTTTCGAAATGCGTTCGATCCCCCGTGCCGTCGCTTCCCATCACGATCACGATATCGCCCGTGTAATTCCGCGGACCCCAATACCAATAATTCTGGTGATTGCAGATCGCCTTCGGCAGCCCGTACTTCGACCCGTACAAATCGATCGCGCCCGCCTCGGCATAATTGTTCCCGAAAATCGCCGTCCGGGCCCGCTCCTCCGGCGTCAAACTGTTATACACATGAGCCACTTCGCGCACCATATCCTCCCACCCGAACTCATCCGCGAACCATTGCGGCAAAGGTCCATTGTCGTGATGCTCGATCTGCGGCGGCGCCAACCCGATCGCCTTTTGATATCGCGTGAACATCTCCGCGGGCAATACCGGCGCAGCCATCGGAGCCAGCGCGACTGTCGCAATCACCAGCACCGCCGCATACACCGCCCTGCTCCACAGCGCCCGCGTCCGCGTGATCGCCTCGAACGCCAGCGCCCCTCCGGCGAATGCCATCGGGTACAGGGGCGCAACATAATAATCCTTTCCGCCCAAAACGATGAACGTCGCGAGCACTACCACAAACGTCCACGCCAGCACCCGATAGCGGCTGAAAAATAAAAACACGACGCCGCCCGCCCACAAAGGGGCCAGCAGCGGATTCATAATCAACGCCTGATCCGCAATAAACGGGATCGGCGCCCGCACCACATCGCGGCCGCTTGCGCGCACGTTGCGCATCAATTCAAGAAACGGAAAATCATGCCGGATCAACCAGATCAGATTCGGCAAGAAAATTGCCACCGCGGCTGCCGCTCCAATCCACATCCACCGTGATGCGATCCATTTCCGTTCGCGCGTCAACAATAGTGCCACCGCCACGCCGAACACGAAAAAAGCGACGCCGTACTTATTCTCCATGCCCACCCCAACAAGCACGCCGAACCACAGCCAGTACCGCCCGTCGCCGGTGTTGATCGCCCGCACGATGCACCACGCGCATCCGGTCCAGACCAGCGGCTCGAATGCATTCATCGTCATCCAGTGATGCATGGTCATGTAGATCGGCACGCATGCCACGGCGAGCGCCGCCATCGCCTGTGCGAAGACGCCGCCGCCCATTTCGCGCGCGAGTCTCGCTGTTAACAACACCAGCGCCGGCCCGGCGATCGCCGGCAAAAGCCGCAGCGCGAACAGCGAGTCTCCAAAAACGTGCCGCGCGAACCAGGTGATAATCGCGATCAGCGGCGGCTGATCTACGTAGCCCGCCGCCAGATGATTCGAGCACGCAATGTAATACAGCTCGTCGCAGAAAATTCCATACCGATTCGCGATCGCAAGTTGAAACACGAGCTTCGCTGCCGCAAGCGACAGCACGATCTTCATGTCAGCCAGTATGCGCGTGAATCCTCAGTTTCTCTACAAGGACGGGACCACCGGGCGCCTGTAAGGGACTAACCGTCCCAATCGCCGCACATCTGTCCTAAAGAATCTTTGCCCGCCATGTCGAGAACGGGCTGCCGGCTCCGACTCACCCTTGAAAGTGCACGACAAGTGCAAAGATGAAAAGGAGAAACCACCATGAAATACATTTTGATGATGCACTGCCCCAGGACAGGTTATGACAGCTTCGGCTCCATGCCGAAAAAGGATATCCAGGCTCATATCGCATTCATGCACAGCTACAACAAGGATCTGCGCGAGTCCGGCGAGTGGGTGGACGGCCAAGGCTTGGCCGATCCGAAGCAGGCCAAGCTGGTCCGAGCCGGCAAAGATGGAGCGCCCATCACCGATGGCGTGTTTCCGGAATCCAAGGAGTTTCTGGCCGGATACTGGATCATCGACGTCGAGAGCCCGGAGCGAGCCTGCCAGCTCGCCGCCAAAGCTTCCGCCGCACCGGGAATCGGCGGGTCGCCGATGAACATGCTGATCGAAGTCCGGCAGGTGATGAGCGGTCCGCCTGAAGAATTTTCGTGATGCCGCTGGACGCCGAGGCTCTGTTGCGCGACTTGGCTCCTCAGCTGCTCGGCGTGGTCATTCGCCGTTATCGCGACTTCGCCGCCGCCGAGGACGCCGTTCAGGAAGCGCTGATCGCCGCCGCTGTGCAATGGCCGCGGGAAGGCCTTCCGGATCATCCCAAAGCCTGGCTGATTCAGGTCGCGTCGCGGCGCATGACCGATCATATCCGCAGGGAATCGGCCCGCCGGCTCCGCGAAAGCGCGGTCGCCATTGATCTGCTGGAACACGAATCCGAGCGCGACGACACCCTGATTCTTCTGTTCATGTGCTGTCATTCCGCTTTAACTCCTTCCTCCGCGATCGCGCTGACTCTGAGGGCCGTCGGCGGTTTGACCACCGCCGAAATCGCAAGCGCGTTCCTGGTTCCCGAAGCCACCATGGCTCAGCGGATCAGTCGCGCCAAATCGACCATCAAAGCTTCCGGCGTTCCGTTCAGTTTGCCCACCGAACAGGAACGAGCCGACCGCCTTCGCGCCGTGCTGCATGTGCTGTACCTGATCTTCAACGAAGGCTACACCAGCAGCGGCGGCCCTCAGCTTCAGCGCTGCGAATTGTCCACGGAGGCGATTCGGCTGACGCGTGCGGTCCACAAACTGCTTCCCGACGACGGGGAAGTCGCGGGATTGCTCGCGCTCATGTTGTTGACCGATGCTCGCCGCGTGGCGCGAACCGGACCCCGCGGAGAATTGATCCCGCTCACGCAACAGGATCGGACTTTGTGGGATCAAAAGCAGATCGCCGAAGGCGTCGCTCTTCTCAGTGAGACTCTGTCAAAGGGATCGATCGGCGCGTATCAGCTTCAAGCCGCCATTGCTGCTGTTCATGACGAGGCGCCGCGCGCCGAGGATACGGATTGGCCGCAGATCCTGGCGCTCTACGATCTTCTGAAGCGCATGTCCGACAATCCCATGGTGCTGCTGAACCACGCCATCGCGGTCGCCATGGTGCACGGGCCATCCGCCGGACTCGATCTGCTGAACACGCTTGACGCGGACGGACGCCTCGCCGGCCATCATCGCCTGGACGCGGTTCGCGCGCATCTGCTGGAGCTGAGCGGCAATCATCAGGCCGCTATCGAGCATTACCGCATCGCCGCCGGCCTGACCACGAACATCCCCGAGCGGGACTATCTATTGACCCAAGCCGCGCGGCTGCGAGAACACAACAACGTCTAACGCGCAGTGGCCGTTAATCCCGTCGGCGGCGCGGGACCAGTGCTGGATGCCCCGGGAATCACGAACAGTGTAATGCTCTGCGACGGGACCGTAGTGGCGATGCTGTTGCTCGCCACGGTCAGGTCGGCCAGACGAACGATCGATGTTTGCGATGCAGAGTTGATCTGCCAGGCCTGCGCCGTACCTGTGTTCGCGAAGTTCGCCAAGCTGACTTGTACCGGCGTGCTGCCCTGCTGCTTGTTAATCACCATCACGGTCAACGCGCCGTCGGAGCTGCGCACGCTCGCGAATGCCGATAGCAGGTCGGGGTTAGGCGCCTGCGCCAGAACGCTGGTATCGCCGAAGGTGGAGTTCTTGCCGTCGTAGTTGCGATAAATCTGACTGGCGAGATACGTCACGTAATAAGTAGTTGGAGTGGTGTTCGTGTTCGTCGCGACCGTCCAGCGAGTTGCCAGATCCAAACCTTGGCGCCCATAAATCCCGAGCACGTCGGCCTGTGTCGTTGCGCCGCTCAGGTTCGGTTCGTCGCCCCAGTTGTATTCCGTGCAGCCGACCTGCAAGCCCGGGTAATACTTGTTTACCATCGCCTGCAACGTGGGAATCCAGTTGATGATCCGGCCGTCAATACCGATGTCCCCGTACCAGGAGGGATCCTGAAAATTCGGATCCCACAGAATCCGTGTTTCGGCGTTGCGAGTCTGCTGGCCTGATAGTGAGTCGTCGTTGCTGTCGGGAGTTCCGTTGTAGCAATGAACCGTCAGGATGTCGATCAACTGCGTGCCGGTCGACTGTTTGTAAGCGTAGAGTTGCTGGAGCAGCCAGGGATAATAGTAGGTATTGCCGTGCGTGGCGTAATCGGATCCGGCGCCGGTTCCGTTGGCCTGATCGAATCCGCTGAAGTACATGGCCCACCAGCTCCACTCCTCGGGTCCAGCGATTTTCGCGGTCGGATCAGTGGCGCGAATCGCGGAAGCGTACGCTACGATTTTGTTGTACATTTCCTGATAATTGGCGGGGTTCGGATGCACGTCGCGATGGGTGGAATACCACAGCGACGGTTCATTGTCGAGCAGGTAATACTTGATGCCCGTCGCAGTGGAGCTCTTACCGAATTCCCCGATGAAATGCTGCATCCATGCCTGCTGGATCGCAGTGCTGTTGGCGACTCCGGTGTCCAGTGGAGTGTTGCCGGCGATGTTCTTTCCGGTTGCCGAACTGACGCCGTTGCCCGCGTCGGAATTGTACGGATCCGTAGCCGTCTGCGCGCCGTATTTCTTGACCGAGAACCCCTCCAGCGTGCTTCGATTCGGACCGAGGTTGGCCAGATAGTCAATCATCGGGATGGTGAACATCGGTTCCGCGCCGTTGTTGGCCGAACGGGTAGTCGCGACATAGGCATCGGCCGACGCGCCGGGCGTGCCGCTGCTATCGGGATAGGTCTCAAAATACCAGTCAGCGGCAGCCGAATGAGCGTCGATCTGCCAGTTGTAGCGGCTGGTGGAGTTTCCGCCCCAGCGGTTCAGCGGAACGTTCAGGGTTGCGATATCGTGCGCATCGCCGTAAGCAATGCCGTAGATGTTGGGATTGATCGCGTGGCGGTTCTGGCTCGCATCCACGCTCACCTTGGTCAGAGGGTTCTGCGCAAGCGCCTGTAGCGCGCCAAGCATGACGGTCAGCGACAGTCTCAATGCATGGTCTCGGGCTGAAGACATCATCCGCTCTCGCTCATGCAAACTGTATTTCGAACCCGCGCCGGCTGTCAATGGAAATGGTCGGTGGTAAGTAGAATCGGGTCGCCAATTGAGTGATTGTGCGGAGGCGAGCAGTTGGGAAATGCTACGCCTTGCTTAGGGTGTTTGCGGTTGTCCCATCCTAAGCTGGGAATCACGCATTACTCAAATCGCGCGTCAGGAAATAGGGCACGCCGATTTTGCGGCGTGCCCGGGTAGTTTAAGGAATCACTGCGGGAAGGGTCGCCGGATTTCCAGTATTGATACATTTGGGATGGCCGAATCCGCCCGCGCTCACGCCCACGCTTCCCTGAGTGGTTCCGGCGGTCGCCGGAATGTCAAAAATGATGTTGTCCGGACGCGCCGGATCTCCACTGACACCTGCGACCGATGCCAGGTGATCGAAGCCAAGGAAGTGCCGGACGCGCCACGCGATAAAGTGGTCCGCGCAGGACGTATCGCCGCTGACTCCTACGCCGCCCACGATGGTTCCCCCGGCGCCGTAAAGCCCGAGTCCGCCGCCAAAAACATTGACGCCGCCGATTTTGTTGCCGACCATCGGATCAAAGGGCGTTCCGTAGAACGATGAGAATCCCCCATACGCGGCCGACGTATCCACCGGATTACTTTCCTGCAATCCGAACAGGCTCCCGCCGGGTTGGACGGCCGCATACAGATTCGCCGAAGAAAGCGCCAGTCCTTTGGCTTGGCCCGATCCGCCGCTGAACGACGAAGAGTCCAGGCTGAAGGAATTTGCGGTATTGGCCTTTTGCGCGGAAATCACGCGGCTTCCGGGCCATTGAGCTCCGCGATTCACTCCGGAGAATGCGACCGCGCAAACCACGCCGTCGCGGTCGACGATGGTCGCCCACATCTGGTTGTTCAGCCCACTGGTTTCGGCGGCGGTTGCCGCGGAGATCGCGTTTTGGAGCGCCGCATAGCCGGGAAGGCTGGAGCAGCTTTGACCCGGGATGTTCTGAGCAGCGAGGCTCAGCGCGCAGAACGCGCTTGCAAGCGCAAGATGCATGAACCGGGATCTATTGTTCTTCTTCATAGGGATCCTCCTGAGGTGATTTGAACGCACTCGGTTCAGTGTAAGGATCTCCTGTTACCGTTTCAACGGTGTAACGTTAATTTTCAGTTATATATTGCCGGCCGCGCTCGTTAGAACATGAACTTAATGGCGAGCTGAAGTCGCCGGACTTTCAGAGCTTCAACGACCGGTAAGAGTCTGTTCCCATGGAGCGGATCCGGTGAGCGTCAATCTCACCGCGGGCGCGCGCAGACGATTGAGCGCTAGGGTCGCTGTTCCAGATCCTTGCTACAGAGCTGGAGCGGGTAGCCGTTGAGATCCTTGGTCATGATGCTCTTGCCGGTGGCGTCCGCGCGCGCGTCCAGTCCGTGCTTCTTCAATTCGGCTGAGATTCGATCTTTATCCCAATCCGCGAGCGTCCACGCGACATGATCGATAACGGGCTTTGTGCCTCCGTCCGGGCTGTTCCTGACGACCATGAACGCGTCGCCGAACCAGAGGTAAGCCTGTTTGCCATCGTCCTTCGAAACAGGCACGCCCAGGAGCTCCGCGTAAAAATCGCGTGTTTTCTTGTAATCGGCGCATTGGTAGGAGATGTGATTGATGCCGATGGCTTTCATCGGAGCCCGTGAAGCCACCGGAGCGGGCTTGATTTCGAGATCCTTCGCGCCGAGTTGCAGATTGTAGCCGTTCGGATCGCGCGTGAACGCGCTCTTGCCTGACGAATCGTGAGGATCGTTGCGGCTCACACGCGCGACCAATCCCCGCTGATTCAGCACCGCTTCCACTGTGTTCAGGTCCCAGGGATCGACGGTCAAACCGAAGTGATCGATGCCAGGTCCCTGAACGGCGGGGGTGTTCTTGGCGCTGATCAACGCATCCCCGGCCCACAGATATAGCTGCTTGTCATCTTCCTCGGACAACTGAAATCCGAAGAGATCGATGTAGAAATCGCGCGTCTTTTTGTAATCGGCCGATTGATACGAGACGTGGTTGATTAGCGTACCTCTCAGGCTTCTTCCCGCCCCGAGTACGGGCGCGCTGACGACAGCGGCCCCGATTGTAAAATTTTTCAGAAACTGGCGGCGATGGAGCTTCGCGGCGTCGAGATGATTATCCATTTTTGCACCTCAATACATTATGGGCGAAATGCCAAAACTGTTAGTGATCGAGCCCTGGGGCGAAGATGACGCTGCGGTCGACCCGGCGCTTCAATTCAACACACTGGGTGCCTTGCCCGTCGCACACTCAAGGGAAACCGGATTTGCGCCGATAAACATACAAGGCACTCTTTTTGGACGGATTTGCGAGTCCGAAGCTCCAATCCATCCATTCGTCGAAGAAAAGGAGAACATGCCGGTCACGTTCACGCGCGCGCATTGGCGATGGCTGGCGCCATTGCTCGGCGTGACTACGGTGCTGGCGGTATCCGGAATCTACTTCGTGGGCTTCGCGACGCCCGTGACACACACCCTGAATATCGGATTTCAAGATAGCCCTCCGGATCAATTCCAGGATTCCCAGGGCAACCCGATGGGGGCGTCAGTCGACCTGTTCAATCTAGCGGCACAGAGGCGAGGCATTCATCTGCATTGGGTGTTTTCTCCCCAAGGGTCGGAACAAGCTTTGGCGTCGGGAGCCGTCGATCTTTGGCCTCTTACTGTCGATCTGCCGGAGCGCCGCGAAATCATCTATATCACCGCGCCGTGGACGAAGATCATCTTCATGGTGGTCTACCCGGAGTCGGCGCCGATCAGGCGCGTTGACGATGTGGCCGGCAAGAAACTGGCAGTGCGGTCCCACATCACCAGCGAAGCGCGCATCGCGCAGCGATATTTCGGCACGGCGTTGGTGGTACCGAGCCTCTCGGCATCGGATGTCATCGCGGCGGTGTGCAATGGAACGGCGCAAGCGGGGCTGATCGCGGTGGGGGCCTTTATCGCTCCAGGGACTTCGGAGTGCACCCAGCAAAGGTTGGGAGTTCTGCCGATCGCTGGCGCGACGTATTCTTTGGGCCTCGGCGCGCGGAAAAACAGCCGTGAGGCGCAGCGGGCCGCCGACATGCTGCGAAACGAAATCGGAGTGATGGCGTCCGATGGATCGATCGACCGGCTCGACTTTCTGTGGCACACGGGCATCAGCAGCCAGACCAGCTCGATTTTCGAGTACCGCACGGCGCGTTCCTTCGAGATGGTGTTCCTGGTCACGCTGGCGATTCTCGCTCCCACGCTTCTGGCGACCATCTTTCTCGCCCGGCGTCTGAAAGCGGCGCAGCGTCAGGCGGAGATCGCCAGTCGCGCCAAAAGCGATTTTCTCGCCAACATGAGCCATGAAATCCGCACGCCAATGAACGGTGTGATCGGTATGACGGGGCTGCTATTGGATATGGATATGCCACCGGAACAGCGGGAGTGCGTCGAAATTGTGCGCAAGTCGGGCGACGCTCTGCTTACGGTGATCAACGACATCCTGGATTTCTCGAAGATCGAAGCCGGCAAGCTGGCGATCGAATCGCTGCCATTCGATTTGCGGGAGGTGATTGAAGAAGTCGCGGAACTGCTCCAGCCGAAAGCGGAGGACAAGGGGCTCGAACTGATTTTTCGATACCCGCCCGAGCTTCCGAAGGACTTCCTGGGAGACGCGGGCAGAATCCGGCAAGTGGTGACGAACCTGGCCGGCAACGCCGTGAAATTCACCGCAAAGGGTCACGTCCTGATTGCGGTGGAGTGCGAGCAACAGGAGACCGCTGCGACCCGCATGCGAATTTCCATTTCTGACACGGGGATCGGAATTCCTGAAGATAAGATCGCTCTACTGTTCCGAAAATTCAGCCAGGCGGACGAATCCACGACGCGCCGATACGGAGGCACCGGCCTCGGGCTGGCGATTTCCAAACAGCTTGTGGAATTGATGCGCGGAAATATACAAGTGGAGAGCCGTGTCGACCAAGGCTCGACGTTCTGGTTCACTCTGCCGATGAACGTGGATGCAAACGCCGTGCCGGGATCCGGGCCACCGGAAGAATTGCGGGGCTTGCGCGCGCTGATCGTGGACGACAACGAGTTGAATCGCCGAATCGCTCAGGAGCAGATCGCGGGCGCGGGAATGCTCAGCCGCAGCTATGCGTCCGGCGGAGAGGCGCTGGAAGCACTACGCGCGGCTCAAACCAGCGGAAATCCGTATCACTTCGTAATCGCCGATTACCATATGCCCGGCATGGACGGCGCAGAACTGGTTTTGGCGATCAAAGCTGATCCGTCGATCCGCGAGATTCTGGTGCTGATGCTGACGTCGATGAGCGACTGGTCTGAGACCATCGCAGTGGGCGGAGCGAATGTGGAAAAATGCCTGCTGAAACCGATCCGGCAGGCGCAGTTGCTGGCGGCGCTGGCGCAGGTATGGTCGAGCCGGCGCGGGAAAACCTATCCTTCAAATGGCGCGACGGGGCTCATACCCCAGCTCAAACAGGAAATGGAGTGCTACAACGTCCGCGTCCTGGTGGCGGAGGACAACGTGGTCAATCAAACCGTCGCCGTGCGGTTGCTCGCCAAACTCGGAATTCGGGCGGATGTGGCGCGCAACGGGCGCGAAGCGGTGGAGATGATGCGCATTCTTCCCTACGACATCATTTTCATGGACTGCCAGATGCCCGAAATGAACGGCTACGAGGCTGTGTCCGAAATCCGCCGGCGAGAGGACCCGGACCGCCACATTCCGGTGATCGCGATGACCGCCGAAGCTACGGCCGGCGCCAGGGAACGATGCATCGCGGCGGGCATGAACGACTATATTTCCAAACCCGTGAAGATGGAAGCGTTGGTCGACGCGCTGAAGCGATGGGCCGGGCCGAAGGAAGCTCTCCGCAAGGTGGAATTGAAAGTGGGGACAGACCGCTCTGTCCACGATGACGCTCTAATCGTAAAGCAACGCTTGCGGCCGGGACCGTAGTCTGCCCCCATTTTCAATGCAAGGTGGAATCGTAATCCTAAGAAACGATTTTCCGTTGAACGTCACCAGTTTGAAGATTATGGACATCCGAGCGCTGGCGCCGTGGGTTCTTGCCTTTTGCCTCGGCATCCTTAGCGGATGCCAAAGCGGGGGTGGCCGCGGCCCGGTTGGAAAAATCAAAGACGAGGCTCTCAGCGCGGGACGTCAACCCGACTCGTTTCGATTCGCGGATGAAGACTACTTCCACGACATGGATCAGACCAAGGATGGTCCACTTTCGCTAACCCAGAACCAAATCCGCGGCCGCAACATGTGGATGGTCTGGACCGGCGGCGACGATCGGCTGTGGGATGTCCTGAACTGGAAAAGCTTCGGCGTTTTCGATCTGCTCAAGACCATTTCCTCGCACCCGGGTTTGAAATTCAGCAGAAGCAATCGATGGGAATATCTCGGGCTGATCAATGAGCCGTGCTTTGAGCAAGCCAAGGAGCCCGATCCGGAGTTCGGCTTGTGGCTCGACAAGCGGATTCCCGGCTGCGATCCGCGGTTCGACGGCAAGGATCCATTCGCCGATGAAACTAGGTATCCGGGAGTGAAATATCTGCATCGCGGCGATGTGATGCCGGTTGGATCCTTCTATGGGTATCCGACGGGCATCGTCGGTCTGCGTCTGTTTCCCAATCCGAATTTCGACGCCGCGGCCAAAGCAAAGTGGGACGGCAAACGGTATTACGAAGATCCATCGTATGTCACGAAAGACCTGGTTCGTCCGTATCGCG
>Ga0209415_10007597_pt1 | contig 18903 bp, 15 predicted proteins | sample PeaSoiSIISIP2007_FD_187696 | JGI IMG/M metagenome (GOLD analysis project Ga0209415, IMG submission 187696) | Peat soil microbial communities from Weissenstadt, Germany - SII-SIP-2007 (SPAdes) (version 2) | ecosystem: Environmental > Terrestrial > Soil > Wetlands > Peat | place: Germany...
GCCCCCTGTTTCCTCATCGCGGAGGCCGGGAGCAATCACAACGGGCTCGAGCCTCAGGCGATTCGGTTGATCGACGTCGCCGCCGCCGCAGGGGTCGACGCGGTCAAGTTCCAGGTGTTCCGCGCGGAGCGCCTGTATCCGAAGCACGCCGGCATGAGCGATTATCTCAAGGTCGGACGCTCGATCTACGATATCATCGCCGAGATGGAGATGCCGTATGCGTGGGTGCCCGCGCTCGCGGCCCGCTGCCGCGAGCACGGCATGCTGTTCATGGCGTCGGTCTTTGACGAGGAATCGGCCGACCGGTTGGCACCGTTTGTGGATGCGTTCAAGATCGCGTCGTATGAGCTGACGCACGTGCCGTTGATCCGATACCTGCTGCGCGCGGGCAAGCCGGTGATCGTCTCGACCGGTGCCGCCACGCTGGAGGAGGTTGCCGAGACCGTCAATGCCGTGCGGTCGGCGCGGCACCACGGGCTGATCTTGATGCAGTGCACCGCCGCGTATCCGGCGCCGCTCGAGTCACTGAACGTGCGCACCATTCCCGCGATGAAGGCGGCGTTCGACGTTCCCGTCGGGCTCTCGGATCATTCTCGCGAGCCGCTGGTGGGGCCGCTTGCCGCCGTGGCGGTGGGTGCGAACCTTATCGAGAAGCACTTTACGCTCAGCAACGAGCTGCCTGGGGTCGACCACCGATTCGCTGTCGAGCCCGCGGAGCTGCGTCTGATGGTCCAGAAGATCCGCGAGACGGAGCGCGCGCTCGGCGACGGCCGGAAGGTCGTGCACCCGGTCGAGGAGGAACTCCGGCTGTTCGCCCGGCGGAGCATTTTCGCCGTGCGCGAGATCGCGCGCGGCGACGCGCTGACCCGCGACAACATCGCGGTCCTGCGCTGCGGAAAGCTTCCGGCGGGACTGCCGCCAAAGCAGTTTGACGAGATCCTCGGGAGGCGCGCACGGCGGGATATTCCGCAGGAGCGGGCGATCACATCGGACGACTATGACTGAACGGCCGGACGCGACGCGCGGTCCGGTCGCGGTCCGGCCCGCGACGCTCGCGGACGTCAGGCGGGTATGGGAGTGGCGGAACGACCCCGAGGCGCGTGGCGCGTCGTTCACGACGCGCGAGATCCCTTTCGAAGAGCATCGCGACTGGTTCGCGCGCGCCGTGGCCGACCCGCGGCGTCGGATGTTCGTGATCCTGGCGCATGGCCGGGCCGTCGGCTACGTGCGGTTCACGCTCGACGACGATCGCGCCGAGATCAGCGTGGGCGTCGATGCGCTGGAGCGTGGGCGCGGCTACGGCACCGTGGCGATTGGCATCGCCTCGGACCTGGTGCTGACGGGACCCGTGCGGCGCGTCGTCGCGCACGTGAAGACCGACAACCCCAGATCTCGGGCGACGTTCGAACGGGCCGGGTTCGTGCTGGACGGCACCGCGCAGATCGCCGGCGTCGACGCCTGGGTGCTCGTGTATCGCCGGCGCCGGGATTCCGACTGGGGCCGCGCGGACGCGGCGCCGAGGGCATCGCGCGCGGTCCTGTTTCGCGTCGACGCGACCGCGACGAGCGGGTTGGGGCATCTGCAGCGGTGTCTCTCGCTCGCGCTGGCGCTGCGGGGCGACGGCATCGCCTCGACGTTCCTCGCCGACAGCCATCCGGAGGCGAAGCGCAGGATTGCCGCCCTTGGGTTTGACTTCGCACCGCTGGAGCAGGCGCGGCCCGGCAGTCCCGACGACGTCGCCCGCACGCTCGACAGCGCGGTGCACGTTGGAGCCACCCACATCCTCGTGGACTCGTATCACGTCGATACGGAGTACCTGGCGCGTTTGCGGGACGGCGGCGGTGTCGTCGCGGCGATCGACGACCTCGCGGCGTACCCGTTTCCGTGCCAACTCGTCGTCAACGGTGGCGCGCACGCCGAGACGCTGCCGTATCGATCCCTGGGCGACGCCCGGTTCCTCCTTGGGCCCCGGTACGTCATGCTCCGGCCGGAGTTTCGGAACGTGCCTGTCCGCGCGCCGCGGCCAGAGATGCAGAACGTGCTGATCGCGGTCGGCGGCGCGGACCCGCGTGGGCTGCTCTCGATTCTGCTCGAGGCGGCGGGTCTGCTCCCGGAACAGTGCGTGGTGACGGCGATCACCGCGCCAATGTTCGCCCATCCGGAGGTCGTCGACGCCGCCGCCGCGCGCTGCGCCAGGCCGGTCCGGCTGGTGCGGGATCCCCCCTCGGTACGCGCGCTCATGGTGGAAGCTGACCTCGCGCTCTCCGCGGGCGGGCAGACGATGTACGAGCTTGCCGCGGCGGGAACCCCGACGGTCGCCGTCGCCGCGGCTGACAATCAGATCGCGAGCGTGCGCGCAATGGCGGACGCAGGAGTGGTCCGCGCGGTGAGCGGCGCCGACGACGCGTCGCTTCGCGCCCAGGTTGGCGACGTTCTTGTCGAGCTGCTGCCGCGGCCGGACCTCCGTGCCGCGATGGCGGCCGCCGGGCGCAGACTGGTCGACGGCTGCGGGGCCGAGCGCGTCGCCGAGGTGCTGATCTCCCTGCGCCCGTCCGCGAGGAGGGCGGGCGCTCCGTGACGGGTTCGACCGACCCGTCGGGTGCGCCCAACGGCGTAGTCGGCGACATCCTGCCGCACGGGCGCATCGGCGCATCCGATGCCCGCCGGCGCGGTGATCTCCCGCGGGACGCCGTCTACGCGGTGTGCGTGCGCGCCGACGATGTCCGACGCGTGTTGTCGGAACCGTCGCTGCAGCATCGGGTAAACATCCTCGTGGCCGTGACCCCCGAGGCAGCCTATCAGTGTGTTCGGGACGGACGCCCCTACGTCGTGCTGGAGGAGTTTTTCGACGAAGCGGTGTTTCGCCGACTCATCGAGCCGGTGCTGGCGCTGCAGATGAGCTGGCTGGACACGGTGGACGCGCTCCTGGCCGAGTCCGTACCGGTGTTTGGCGAGGCCGGGTTCAAGCCCGCACGCATGCACGGATTCTTCCTCAAGATTCTCAGCGACGAAATGCTGATGTGTGCCTACGCGTTGGCCCACTTCTTTGTGGGCGCGCAACCTCGCGAGGTCGTGTACATCGAGGACGTCTCGACCGACCGCTTTGGGCCGGAGCTGTTCTTCGATCATCGCTCGGTGCACGCGGCGATTCTTCCGGCGTGCGCGGGCGCCTACGGGATTCCGCTCACCCGCCTGCCGGCTGAGCCGGCGCAACGGGGCTCGGCGTCCGGGACCGGGCTGCGCCAGCGGGGCGTTCGCATGCTGTCGTCTCGGCAGAAAGCGGGCCTCCGCATCGTCCGGTCCCTCGGGCCCGCCGGTCTGTTGCGGCGCCTGACCCGTGCCAAGACCGCCTCGTTACTCGTGTTCAAGCAGGGCTTCGACGTGTCCCTCGTGGCGCGGTTCGCGCTGCGGCAGGGATGGCAGTGCCGAGAATTCGCAGAGGTGGTCTCAGCGCAGCGGGCGGACGAGCCGGCACCGCCCGAGCTGTCGGCGTCGTTGTCCGGATGCTGGGAGCAGGTCGCGTCCGATCCGGCGATTCGCCGTCCCTTTCAGTGGGTCGGGGTGGACCTGTGGCCGGTGGCCGAGCCCCGCCTCCGGCACTGGTGTCAGCACGTCATTCCCATCGGATGGAACGCGTTCACGGGTGCGCACGCCGGCCTTCGCACGCGCCGGCCGGTCGCGCTGTTGGTGGCCTCGCCCTACAGCCCGATGGATCACGGCGTGCTGCACGCCGGCCGCGTGCTCGGCGTGCCGATCGTCACGTACCAGCACGGGGGGTTTGAAGGCAGCTGTGCGTTCGCGCTGCACGAGATGACTGATCTGCGGGCCTCCGATCACCGATTCGTGTACGGCCCCGGTGTCGAGGCGTACTATCAACACCCCGGGTTTCGGTATCCCGGCGCACGCGCGCAGGTGCGGAGCGTGGGGTCCGCGCGGCTCGACCGTCTTCGCGTCGGGCCCTCCGCGCCACGGGTCGCCGCGTTTCGGCGACGCCTGGGCGTGGCCGCGGGACAGCCCGCGGTGCTCTATGTGCCGACGATGTATATGCGGTATCGGCGGTATCTCGGATGTGGAGACAACGGGAACGTGCCGTATTTTCAGCTGCAGGCGCGGATGGTCGAGCTCATGCGCGAGTTTCCCGAGGTCCGCTTCATCTATAAGGCGTTCCCCATGCTCGAGCCCGATCCGATCATCCGGTTGATCGCCGATCGGTGCCCGAACTGTACGGTCGTGACCCGCGTCCCGCTGCCGGAACTGCTGTGGGCGTCCGACCTTCACGTCATCGATATGCCCTCGACAGGATTGCTGGAGGCGCTGCTGACGCCCAAGCCCATCGTCATTCTGGCCGACCGGCGTCACAACGGTCTGCTGCCCGAGGCCCGGGAGCTGCTGCGTAAGCGGGCCGACGTGACGGAGGATCCCGACGCCTTTTGCGCTCGGGTGCGGGCGCGGCTGCAGTCGAAGGAGTTTGCCGAGATTGCGACTCCCAATCAGGAGTTTCTGCTCGCCTACGGGTTGTTTCGGGACGACGGGGCAAGCGCGGCGCGGGCGCTCGCTGCGCTCGAACAGCTCGGCCGCGCCGCCCGATCACGGGTTGAGGGCGGTGGTCCCTAGGGGTGTGCGGGGCCGCGGCCGTCGCTTAGAGGCGCTGTTTCGATGGGCGGAGAATATGCTGTCGGTTGGTGAGCGCTGCGGGCGAGGGGGCTATCCGATTGCAGGTCGTGATTCTGGCGGGCGGATACGGCACTCGGTTGAGCGAGGAAACGACCGTGCTGCCAAAGCCGATGGTGGAGATCGGCCACAAGCCGATGCTGTGGCACATCATGAACCTCTACGCCTTCCACGGGTTTCGCGAGTTTGTCGTGGCGCTCGGCTACAAAGGTGAGGTCATCAAGCACTACTTCCTCAACTACTACCACGATCAGAGTGACCTTCAGATCGACCTGAAGACTGGCAGCGTCCGCGCGATCCGCAGCACGCCCAGCGACTGGACCGTTCGGTTGGTGGACACCGGTCTGCACGTGCAGACCGGCGGACGGCTCGCCCGGCTCCGAGACGTGGTGGGCGGCGAGACGTTCATGCTCACGTACGGAGACGGCGTCAGCGACGTCGACATCGGACGGCTGCTGGCGTTTCACCGGGCGCACAAGAAGATCGCCACGGTGACGTCGGTGCGCCCCGTCGCGCGGTTCGGGGAAATCGTGCTGGACGGCACGCGGGTCGCGAGCTTCAAAGAGAAGCCGCAGGTCGGCGAGGGCGCGATCAACGGCGGCTTTTTCGTCTTTGACCCGCGCGTGTTCGACTACCTGCATGGGGATGATACCGTGCTTGAGGGGACGCCCCTTGAGACGTTGGCCCGGGAGGGGCAGTTGATGGCGTTCCAGCACGACGGGTTCTGGCAGTGCATGGATACGATGCGGGACAAGCAGGTGCTGGAGAAGCTGTGGGCCACGGGCAACGCGCCGTGGGCACGGGCGGCGTCGGGATCGGCCACGCTGCCGCGACGCTGAGCATGGGGCCGGTCGCGGCCGCGACCACGTTCGGCGGCGCATACCGCGGCCAGACAGTCCTGATCACCGGACACACGGGCTTCAAGGGCTCGTGGCTGGCGACGTGGTTGCTCGAGTTGGGGGCCCGCGTCGTCGGCTACTCCGCGTATCAGCCGTCCGTCCCCAGTCACTTTGATGCGTGCGGGCTCGCGAGCCGGGTGGTCGACGTGACCGGAGATATCCGCGACCTGAAGCACCTCCGCGCGGTGTTCGCGGAGCACCGCCCCGAGGTCGTGTTCCATCTCGCGGCCCAACCGCTCGTGCGGCGGTCGCTCGAGGATCCCATAACGACGTTTGAGACGAACGTCGGGGGGACCGTGAACATGTTGGAATGTCTCCGGGAGTCCGACGCGGTCGCGGCGGCGGTCATCGTCACGAGCGACAAGTGCTATGAGAACATGGGGTGGCCCTGGGGATATCGCGAGACCGATCGGCTCGGAGGCCAGAGTCCGTACAGTGCGTCCAAGGCGTGCGCAGAATTGGCCTGTCACGCCTACGCCCGGTCGCTGCTCGCGGGCCGGCGTGTGCGGTTGGCCACCGCCCGTGCGGGCAACGTGCTCGGCGGCGGCGATTGGGCGCAGGATCGCATCGTCCCCGACTGCGTGCGCGCATGGTCGGGCGGACGGGTCGCGCGGATTCGCAGCCCGCGCGCCACGCGGCCGTGGCAACATGTGCTCGAACCGTTGAGCGGTTACCTGTGGCTCGGGGCGACGCTGCTTGCGTCGCCGAGTTTTCACGGTGAGGCGTTCAATTTTGGGCCTCCGGCCAGCGCGTCCGTGTCCGAACTGATCGACACGATCAGCCGTCAGTGGGAGGGCGCCGCCTGGGAAATCGATTCCGCGGCGGTCAACGTTGGCGAAGACGTCCTCCTGCAGCTCGCCTGCGACAAGGCGCTTCACATGCTCGGGTGGCGGACGGTGCTGACGCTCGAGGAGATCGCACGGTTTACCGTGGAGTGGTACCGGACGTACTATGCCAGGCCGCACGAGGTGTTTGAGGTGTCGCGCGCCCAGATCGCGCGCTACACCGCCGATTGCGCGGCGCGCCGCCTTCCGTGGGCCGGGGCGGGAGACGCCGCGTGATTCACGACGTCGTGGTCCAACCGCTCACGCAGATCGCGGACGCCCGCGGCAAAATCATGCACATGCTTCGGTCGGATTCCCCGCTGTTCCGCGGGTTCGGCGAGGTGTATTTTTCGCTGACGAACCCGGGCGCCGTGAAGGCATGGCGGCGGCACCGCCGGATCGTGCAGCAGCTAACGGTGCCGATCGGCACGGTGCGATTCTGCCTTCACGACACGCGGGCCGATTCGGCCACGCGAGGGGTGACCCAGGTGCTGGAGGTGGGCGAAGCCGCGTATCTGCTGATCCAGATCCCGCCCGGCATCTGGTACGGCTTCCAGGCGCTCGGAGACCGGCACGCCCTCGTAGCGAACTGCACAGACCTACCATACGATGCGGGCGAGGTGGAACGCCTCGACCCGTTTGACGCGACGATGCCCGCCCCGTGGTCTCCGGGGTAGGCGTGCGCGCGCTGCCCCGCCGTTCTCCGCGTACTTCGTTCGCCGCTTATTGGCGCGTTGTGCCGCCGGCACGACCATGGTGACGTCGCGGGCCCGCCGGCTCGTCATGAAGAGCGCCGCCGCGTACAGCGGGACGAACGTGCTCGCACAGGCGGTGACGTTTCTCTCCGGGTTCGCCCTGCGCCGTCTGCTGCCCCCGGAGGTGATGGGCACCTGGAACTTTGTCGTCCTCGCGCGCGGGTATGTGCAGCCGATCACGCTCGGCGCGCTGGCGGGGGCGTTGCGGGAACTTTCGATTCTGAAAGGGCGGAACGAACCCGCCGAAGAGGTCAGCTGCCGCTCCGTCGCGCTTTGGTTCTCGCTCGTGGAAGCGGCCGTGCTGGCGGTGGGGCTGTGGGCGTATACATACTGGCATCTGGCAACCTTTGACCGCCTGAAGGTCGCTGCGCTCGTCGTGACAGGTGTGCTGGTCATCCTCGGCAAGGTCCAGGAAGCCTACATCACGTTCTTCCAAGGCGCCCAACTCTATGTAGCCCTCAGCCGTGTGCTGCTGGTGACCACGGTCCTGTATGCGGTCGCGCTCCCTGTGGGAGCGTACGCGGCCGGCCTGCCGGGACTCCTGGTGGCGGCGATCGTGGCCGAGCTGTGTCGCGGGCTCTGGAGTTACCTTGCGGGCAACCGGGCGGGGCTCACGACGGCGTGGATGTTCGACACCCGAATGTGGAAGCGCCTGGTGTCGTACGGAATCGGCTTTCGGATGGCGGACTACCCGCAGGTGTTCTTTCTGTCGCTCGACGTGTTGTGGGTCTCCCGGCTGCTTGGGCTCGGGCCGCTCGCACTGTACGCCCTCGCGAAAAGCTTCTACTCCCAAGCCTCGGATGTCACGACCCGCATGGGCACCGTGCTGTCGACGCGCACGCTGATGCAGCACGGAGAGGGAGTCGGTCGGGAGAAGATCGGGAAAGACATGCTGCGATTCATGCAGTTTCAGTTGTTTGTGTCGATCCCGCTCGTGTCCTGGGCGGTCGCGGCGGCGGCGCCGTTTCTGATCCGCCACATCACGCCGCTGTACAGCGACAGCGTGCCGGTCCTGTTGGTGCTGCTGCTGTGTTCATTTTTCATCTCGAACAACAACAACATCTACGTGCTGTGGCTCGCCGATAAGCGTCTCGTCTCCTACGGTCTCTCGAACTTGTTCGGCGTGCTGGCGACTGGCGGGTCGATCGCCCTGATGTGGTTTGTCCTCGGCCGCGTCACGCTGCGCGACGTGGCGGTGGGCACAGTCATCGGCTACGCATTGTATTTTGTGTATATGGTGTTTTCCGCCGGGCGGGAAATTTGGGGGATCAAGACGTCGTGGAAGGTGCTGTTGCAGGCCGCGTGCGCCTCCGGCTGGACGGCCGGCGTGCTCTGGCTGTTTGGTCGTGCCGGGGGTGAACGGGTTGGGTGGGAAGCGGACCTGGTGCACTCCGCAGCCGTGGCGCTCGGTACCCTGATCGTGCTCGCCCCGTTGATTGTGGCGGGCGTTTGGGTGACGGGGAGCAGTGCCGATCTGCTGCGGTGGATCGGCCGCCGCGGGCGCGCCGAACCCGTCCGCGGTGGGCCGTAATCGAGCAGCGTGCACAGGTATACGCGCGTCGCTCGGGATGCACGGTTGCCGCGCGTCGCGTCGTTGTCGACCCCGACGCACCGCGCGCTGCGGCGTGCGCGGAGGGGCTTCCTCACTAGCTGTCGAATATCGGGCACCGCGGCTGATCGGCGCGCGCGCGGCGCCGTTGGTGAGTCCGATAACCCCGTGAGGGTCAGTGGAGGAACACCGCGTCAGGAGGACGAGGATGGGGGTTCGTGGGGACAGCGGTGGGAAGGCGGCTGTCCACGCGTTCATCCCCGCCAGACGCGGGTCGAAGCGGGTCCCCCACAAGAACCTGATCTTGGTCAACGGCAAGCCCCTGATCGCGTACACTATCGAGACGGCCCTGCAAAGCGGTGTGTTCGGACGAGTCATCGTGAATTCCGAGGATGACGAGATACTCGCCGTGGCTCGTTCGTACGGTGCCGACACCTATCTGCGGCCCCCCGAGTTGGCGAGCGACACCACGTATATCATCGAGATCATCCAGGAGATGATCCGCGCGCTTGAGTGGTCCGACGACACGGTACTTGGGGTCTTGTTTCCGACGTGCCCGTTGCGGACGGCGCAGGACATCCAGGGAGCGTATCAACTGTTCCGAGAGCAGGGCGGGGCGACGCCCGTGGTCAGCGTGACCAGTTACGAGTACCCTATCCAGCTGGCGCTGAACATTGCGGAGGATAACCGCCTCGACCCAGTGTTCCCCGAAGACTACCGGCGGTCGACGCGGCACAACGACCATCGTCGAATGTACCGCGCCAACTTTGCGATCATTTTCAACACGGTCGGCGAGCTCAAAACGCAGACCAATTTGATCGGGCGGCGGCCGATCCCGTACATCGTGCCGCCAGAGCGAGCGATCGACGTCGACGACCCGCACCAGATGCTGTTCATCGAGACGATCCTGAGCGGGCGCGCGGCTTCCACGAAAAACCATGCCGGCGCGTGACGACGCGTTTGTCGTCCTGACGTCGGCCGATGTCTATGACAGCTTCAAGAATCAGTTGCGTGAATTGGGTGACCCGCGGTGCGAGTGGCTGCGGGTGGATTTTACCTCGCCTCCGGACAATCTTTCCGAGTTGTTAGCTCGCGCGGACTGCGTTATCTCGCGCGTCGACCTGACGGACGACCAATACCGGCGCGCGCCTCGTCTCAAACTGTTTCAGCTGCCGATCGCCGGGTACGAACAGATCGACCTTGCGCGCGCGGCGCGTCACGGGGTGATCGTCGCCAACAACGGGGGGTCGAACGCCGTCTCTGTGGCGGAGCACGTATTTTTGCTGGCACTCACACTGTTTCGTCACCAGCGGTTTCATCATGCGACCGTCGTCGACGGATCGTGGGTCACTCGGAAGCACGAGAACATTGAACTCCTCGACAAGACGATGGGGATCGTGGGGCTCGGGCATGTCGGGCGTGCCGTCGCGGTCCGCGCCAGCGCGTTTGGGATGCGCGTCCTGTACGACGACATTCGCCCGGCGGATCCCGAGTTCGTGCGGGCGCACGCGCTTGAGGCGTGCCCGTTCGAGCACCTGGTGCGGGCGTCCGATGTGCTGACCCTCCATGTTCCGCTGACGTCCCGGACGCGGCACATGATCAACCGCGACTCGCTCGGGTGGATGAAACCGACGGCCGTCTTGATCAATGCAGCGCGCGGAGGCATCGTCGACGAAGAGGCGCTGTACGAGGCGCTCACCGAGCGTCGGTTGCGAGGTGCCGGGCTCGACGTGTTTGAGGAGGAGCCTCCTCGGCGGGACTCTCTGCTGCTCGCGCTCGACAACGTGGCGCTGTCGCCGCACGCCGGGCCGAGCCACGAATCGCGGTTTCGGATGGTGCAGCACGTGGCGGCGAACGTCGCGCGGGCCGCCCGCGGCGAGCCGCCCCTGTACGGGGTGGTCGACTATGGGCCCGAGGGTGGTGAGTAGGCCGTGGCCGCCGGCATGCGGATGCGCATCGGCATTAACGGGTTCGGCCGGATCGGACGCGCGATCGCCCGGATCAACCTCGAGCGGGACGTGTTCGATCTGGTGGCGGTCAACGACATCAACCCGGATATCGGCAACGTCGCCTACCTGTTGAAATACGACTCGACGTACGGGCGGCTCGCGCGCGACGTTCGGGTAGAAGGGCCCGATACGCTCGCGGTCGAGCGCGCGCCTTCGATCCGCGTATCCCGACACCACGAGATTGACGCGGTGCCGTGGAAGGCCGACGCCGTCGATCTGGTGATCGACGCGTCCGGGATCGAGCACAACCTGCCCGCGCTGCGCCGGCTGGCTGATCAAGGCGTGCGGCACTGCGTCCTGACCAATGCGCCAGACGAACAGTACGTCGACCGGTTTGTCGTCTTCGGGGTGAACGAGACCGACATCCGGCGCGGCGATTTCGTGCTCTCGGCCAGCATCTGCGACGCGGCGGCGTTCGCGCCTGTGGCGCTGCTCTTGGAACGTCACTTCGGGATCGAGTACGGCTCCCTGACCACCCTGCACCCGTGGCTCAGCTACCAGCGGCTGCTAGACGGCCCGTCGTTTTCGTTTTCGGACCCCGGCAGCATCCACTCCGCTTATGCGCTGGGGCGCGCGAGCACGCTGTCGCTGATCCCAAAGACGACCTCATGCCTGCGGGCGTCGGCCAAGGTGCTGCCCGGCATCGACCGCAAGTTTGTGTCGCTGTCGTATCGGGTGCCGACCACGATCGTGTCGTCCGCCGATCTCACGGTGAAACTGTCTCGGGACGCGTCCCGAGACGACGTGATCGGCGTGTTCGAGGCGGCGGAGCGTACGCAGGCGTACCCCGTCATCGCGAACAACTACCAGGCGCTCGTGTCCGTTGATTTTGCCGGGGTTGAGCACTCCGCGGTGGTCGACCACCGGTGGACGATGGTGCACGGAGACGCGCAGCTCAAGCTCGTGCTGTGGTACGACAACGAATGGGGGTACGGGTCCCGCGTGGTGGACATCGTCTCGCGTCTGGCCCGGCTCGATGCGGAGTAACGGCTTGGGTGCTGCGCCGCGATGCGGGGATTCCCCATGCCAGTAAGGGCTGCGCGCGCGACCGGGGGCAGCGTGCGCGCGCTGATCGCGAGCTGCGGCCACAAAGGGTACCTCTCGCCGGGCGAGGCGTCCAGGAGCATCGCACGCGGGCTCCGCCGCGGCAGCGAGCGGTTCGCGATCGAAATCGCACCCATGGCCGACGGCGGCGATGGGACGATCGAGGTCCTGGTGTCCGCGCGGGGCGGACGCGTGGTGGAGGTGCCCGCGCACGATCCGCTGTTTCGCCCGCGGCGTGCGCGCCTCGGGCTGCTCGACGGCACGCCGGCGGTTGCCGTCATCGAGATCTCCGAGGCGGCCGGGTGGAGGCTCCTGCGCCCCCACGAACGGCAGACGATGGTGGCGACGTCCTACGGCGTGGGCGAGCTCATTCTCGCCGCGGTCGCCCGCGGGTACCGCCGCGTCATCGTCGGGCTGGGCGGGTCCATCGTCAGCGACATGGGGATCGGCATGGCGCAGGCCCTGGGCGTTGAGTTCCTTGACCGGCGCGGTGCCGTGCTGCGCCCCATCGGGACTCCCGGGTTCAACGCGCTGAGTTTGGTCGATATCGCCGGGGTGCGCCTGGATCGCCTCAAGGTGTCCCAGGGCGTCCCGGAGATCGTCGTCGCGTCGGATGCGGATATCCCGCTCCTGGGCCCGCGGGGGCAGGCGCGCTCATTCGGGCCGCAGAAGGGTGCCAGCGTCTCGGAGATCGCCTACCTCGACGCGGGATTTGCCAACCTCGCGCGGGTGTTACGCCGACAGACCGGTCGCCGCGTCGACGTTCCGCTGGCCGGGGCGGCGGGCGGGTTGGGTGCGGGGCTGTTGGGATTTCTGGGGGCGACGCTGGTGCACGGTGCCGAGCTGGTTGAGCGGGAGATCGGCCTCGCGGCATGGATCAAACGTCACGACGTCGTAATCATCGGGGAAGGCCGTCTCGACCGCACGACCCTGCTGTCGAAGGGGCCGGCTCACGCGGGGGCGGTCGCCAAGCGCTTGGGGCGCCGCGTGGTGGCCGTGGTCGGGACGGTGGAACCCGGCTTCCGGGCGCCGTTCTACGACGAGGTCATCGCCTGCGACGGCAGGGTCCGGCCGGGCGAGCTGTCCGCCGCGCTCATCCGCGATCGACTGGAGCGCGCCGTCGTGAGAGCCGCCCCAGGGATCGCGCGGCGGGCGGCATCGGCATCGCGGAACGGGCGTCGACCGTCCTGAGACTCGGGAGGTTCAATCGATGGCGCGGGTAAACCGGGCGATCGAGCTGCTGGAGCAGGGGCAGCCGGTCTACTACACAAGTACGCACGTGCTGACCCACGAGAGCGGCGTTGCCATGGCCAAGACGTGGGCGGACTACATCCGCATTGACTCCGAGCACGGACCGTTCGACATGACCGCACTCGGGACATTCATGCAGGGACTGATCGACGGCGGGCCGACGCGCAGCGGCCACCGCACCCCCGCGGTGATCGCGGAATTGCCGTTCGACGGCATCGATGAGTACGTCGTGTACAGCAATGCGTGGATGATCAAACAGGCGCTCGCCCAGGGCGTTCACGGATTGATCCTCTGTCACGCTGAGACGCCGGGGGCGGTCCGCGCCTACGTGGAATCAGCGCGATACGTATTTCAATCACTGGGGGTGGGCCGCGGACTCGGCAAGGGCCGGCGGGGCCACGGGGGGCAAGGGATGGCCTCGAAGGTGTGGGACATCACCGAGGACGAGTATATGGAGAAGGCCGACGTGTGGCCGCTCAACCCGAACGGGGAGCTCCTGCTGGGAATCAAGATGGAGAATGCGCGCGCGCTCGTGAACTGTGAAGTGAGCGCGCGGGTGCCCGGGATCGCGTTTGGCGAGTGGGGGGCCGGCGACCAGTCGATGGAGCAGGGATACCGAAAGCGGCCGGTGCCCCTGCCTCCCGACCTGCAGGCTGATCTCGACCGCGTCTGGAAGGCGTGCGCGGACGCCGGAATCTCGTTTCTGACGATTGTGACCCCGGAGGACATCAAGGCGCAGATCGACCGCGGGCTGAAATTCTGCCGCGCGTATGACTCAAAGGCGGCCGAGATCGGACGGTTGCACACCAAGCGCACGATGCCGGTCTGAACGGCGGCGGGCCGAGGCGTCCGGAGTCGGCGGTGGGCGGGCATGGAGATCGAGAGCTTCGAGGGCGAGTGGCACGGGATTCCCTTCGATGGCATTCCCGCTGTCCCCGACGGGGCCGCGGCATTCTACGGCGCGTTCTACGATCGGCTTCTCGCCGGGGGGATTTCCCTCGACCCCGCGTGGGTGCGTGCGCGGTTGAATCTTGCAGCGTGGATCGAGACTGCGGTGCTGCGATCCCGAGCAGGTGCCGGCGCGCCCGGAGGCACCGTGCTCTCGCTGGGTGCGGGGCTGGGGACGATGGAGCAGGTGTGGCTTGAGCACGGCTACCGGGTTTCGGTGCAGGAGTGCCAAGCTTCTTCGCTGGGGCCGTTCCGCGAGGCGCATCCGGAGGCGCCGGTGTACATCGGGGACGCCCGACACGTCGATGCGCCTCCTGGTACGTTCGATGTCGTCGTGCTCTCGGCGATCGAGCACGTCTACGACCGGCGGGGCTACGAGGAGCTGCTGCACGAGACCGCCCGGCTGCTGGCGCCCGGCGGCGCCGCTGTGATGATCACCGTGGCGAACCTGTCGTTCGGGGGGATCTTCAGGGGGCTGGCCAAGCGCGCGCTGATTCAGGCACGCGGGGACGTGCGCGCGCACCGCGTCGTGCGATTGGGATGGAAGCGTACGACGCGGGAGCACCTGCGCCCTGGGCTCCGGGCGGGCCTACGACCCGAGACGCTTGTCACGTTCGACGATGAGTTTCGGGTGACCGAGACACTCCGGCCGTCGGCTGCGGGGATGCTGCCCTTGCGGCCGCCGAAGCTCGCCGTGATCTGGAGCCGCGTGTGACGCGCACGGCGCCGTCGGGGCATGCCGCGGTGCGTGTGCGCCGCGGATGACGGAGATGCCGGAGAAGAGCTACGATGACCCGCCGACGCTAGTCCTCGCGACGTCCGGGGCGCGGGGTCTTCGGGCCGTCCTGCATGGGGCCGGGATCGCCGAGGTCATCGCGCTGATCCCCGAGTACGGGACCCTCGTGCGCCTGGAGGCGGACGTGGACGGAGTCGCCGTGCGTCGCCGCATCGATGCCGATCTGCGAGCCGCCGCGGACGATCTGCGGCGGCCCTTTCTCGAACTGACGGCGATGTTCGGCAGGCGCTACGACTCGCTGGCATGGTGGGCGAGCGGCATCGCCGAGCGCAACACGAACGGGAGCGATCTGTTTCTCCACTGCTGCTACCTGTTGCTTGCGCGGCGGTATCTGGACGAGCGGCGCAGCGTGTGCATCGTGTGTGATGCGCCGGCGCTACGGTCCTTGATCATCGATCTCGCCCGGGCACGGAACTACCGAGTCCGAACCGCCGGACGGCGCCGGCCGCGTCTGCAGGACTCGTCGCTGTGGCCCCTTGCGACGCTGGTCTGGAAGAGTGCGTCCCTCCTGGCTCGGTGGCTCGCCGTCGTCGCCGTGCGGGGCCGCGGAGCGCGGCGCAGCGCGACCCCGGATGTGCTGTTGAGCACGCGAGTGGACCAGGGGAGTATCGACCAGGCCGGATTCGTCCACGACCGGTATCTGCCGTTGCTCCCGTCCCTCTACGCGTCGAAGCGGCTCTCGTGCGTGACCGTGCTCACAATCGCTGAGCCCTTCCGAGCCTTTTTGGCCATGATCCGGCGCCTGCGGAGGTCTCCCGACGGCATCGTGCTCGAAGAGCATCTCCGCCTGTGGGATCTGACGTTTCCAGCGCTCATGTGGGCGCGGCAGCGAACGTTTCGCTTCCGTGGGGCGACGCTGCACGGCCTCGATGTCTCGCGGCTGTTCGATGCTTCAAACCGCACCGAGTCCCTGTCGGTGATGTCCACGCTGCACTATCCGCTGATGCGGCGCCTTGCGGGCGACGGCATCCACCCGCGGCTCGTGGTGCTGCCGTTCGAGAACATGGTGTCGGACAAACTTACCATCCTCGGGGTCCGCCGCTTCATGCCCCGCACCCTGGTATACGGATTCTGTCACAACCCGCTGAAGCGCAACGTGCTGCCGTGGTATACGGATCGCCACGAGCGGGACATTGCACCGCTCCCAGATCGCATCGTCTGCAACGGTGTGCGGTACCGGGACATCCTGGTGCGCGAAGGGTACGCGCCCGAGCGGGTTGTCGTGGGGGCGGCACTGCGGTATGCTTATCTTCACCGCGGCGGAGCCGTGCCGTCGTCCCGTGCGCCGTCGTCCGTCGGCGGCGCGCCCCGGGTCCTCCTGGTGTTGACGACGAAGCGGGACGGCACGGCGGAGGTGATTGACAAGTTTGTCGCAGCGCTCGCGGTCATCTCCAACGCCGCGGTCATCGTGAAGCCGCATCCGTTTGCCCGTGAACTCGCGGACGGGGTGGTCGCGGCCCTCGGTGCGCGCGTGCGTGTCGTCGACGGTACGATGGAGGAGGCGCTCGCGGAGAGCGACGTGGTGGTATGCGCGGCGTCCGGAGCCGTGCTCGAGGCGGCCCTGGCCGGCAAGCGCGTCGTTCGGATCTCTCCCGAGTCTCAGCTCGACATGGATCCGCTGGCGTGGTTCGAGGAGTTCGAGCCCGCGGTGTCCTCACCGGATGCGCTTGCCCGCCGGTTGGTTGAGGTCCTGTCCGCGACGGGAACTCCGCCCGCGGACGCGATGGAGCTGTCGAGCTTTTTTGCCCCACCCACGGAGGTCTATATGGAGGTATTTCTGCCCATGACAGGCGTCGGCGCGAGCGCATGATCCGCGTGTCGCAGCCGGTCGTCGGAGACGGGGAGTACGAGGCCGTCAAGGCCGCCCTGGACCGGGGCTACTACGGCCACGCGGAGAAGGTGAATGAATTCGAAGACCGCCTTCGCGAGTTTCTCGGTGCAGAGCATGTCGTCTGCGTCGGCAACGGCACCGCCGCGCTGCACCTCGCACTGGCCACGCTCGGGCTGGGTCCCGGCGACGAAGTTGTGCTTCCGTCGCTCACGTTTGTCTCGTCGTTTCAGGCCGTCAAGGCGACCGGCGCCACGCCGGTTGCCTGCGACGTGGTGCCCGAGACGCTGGCGATCGATCTGGCAGACGTGGAGCGGCGGCTCACGCCCCGGACCAAAGCGGTGATGCCGGTCCACTACGCGGGGAATCCGTGCGACATGGATCGCATCATGGAGTTCGCGACACGGGCTGGGATTCGGGTTGTTGAGGACGCGGCGCACGCGTTCGGTTCGGTGTACCGCGGCCGGAAGATTGGGAGCTTCGGTGATGTCGCGTGCTTCAGTTTCGATTCGATCAAAAACATCACGTGCGGGGAGGGCGGGGCAGTGGTGTGCGTCGACCCGACCCTGGCCGACCGGCTGCGCCGCAAGCGATCGCTCGCCATGGTTCGTCCGGCTCCGACGGAGCCTGGCTGGAAGGGCCGCGGGTGGCGGTACGAAGTCTCGGAGCTCGGGTTCCGGTACCACATGAGCAACATCAACGCCGCGATCGGGCTTGCGCAGCTCACGAAAGTCGACGCGTTCATCGCGCGGCGCCGCGAGATCTGCCGGCGCTACGACCGGGCGTTCGCCGACGTGCCCGGCATCCGGACGTTGACGATCGATTACCGGCATGCTGCTCCCCACATTTACGTGATCCGCGTGCTGGACGGCCGGCGCGACGCCCTCATGCAGGCGTTGAAGGATCGTGACATCGAGACCAGCGTGAACTACGTACCGAATCACCTGCAGCCGTATTTCCGCGAGCCTGGGTTGGTGCTGCCGGTGACGGAGGCCGTCTACGGAGAGATGCTGACGCTGCCGCTGCACTGCGCGCTGGCCGATCCGGATGTCGCACTCATCATCGACATCATTCGGTCGTTCATCGGTGCCTCCGAGCGGCGGGATGCCCACGCCTGAGGTCAGCGTGATCGTGAACTGCCTTAACGGGGAAGCCTACCTGCGTGAGGCACTCGACAGCGTTCTCGCGCAGACGTACACGGACTGGGAGGTTGTGTTCTGGGACAACGCATCCACCGACGCGACCGGTACGATTGCGAAGAGGTACGGAGATCGAGTCCGATATTTCAGAAGCGGGGAGACCCACCCGCTCGGCAAGGCCAGGAACCTCGCGATCCAGCAGGCCCGCGGTCGTTACCTCGCGTTTTTGGACAGCGACGATCTCTGGTTTCCGCGCAAGCTCGAGAAGCAGGTGGCGGTGTTCGACCGCTCGCCCCGGCTTGGGTTCGTCTACTGCGACACGATCTTTTTCGACGCGAAGCGTGAAATGGGTCCGGTGTACGGGCGCCACAAGCCGCCGCGGGGCATGGCATTCCGCGAGCTGCTGGGCGATTACTTCCTCTCGCTCGAGACCGTCGTCGTGCGTCGGGAGGCGCTCGAGAGCCTGCCGGAATGGTTCGACGAACGGTTCAACGTGGTTGAGGAGAAAGATCTATTTCTCCGTCTCGCTCATGATTATGAGATCGACTGCGTCGACGAGCCGCTGGCCAAGTGGCGCGTGCACGAACAGAGCTGGACGCATACCCACTACGATCTGTTCAGCGTGGAGAACACCCTGCTGCTTGAGAAGCTTCGGGCGCGGTACCCCGAACTGGACGTCGAGTACGTCGAAGAAGTGCGCGCGTTTACAAAGAAGATTGCGTGGCAGGGTGCCCTGGCCGAGTGGAAGGCTGGCCACCCCGACCGGTGCCGGGAACTCCTCAGACCATACGCGTCGCGGTCTCCCCGGATGGCCGCCGCGTACGCCTTGAGCTACCTTGGTACGGGAGCGTTCAACTGGCTGTCGCCCGTGTACATGCGATACCGCCGGCTGCGCCCGGGGAGGGCTGCATGACGAGCGCCGCCGGGACGGCGTCAGGCGGACATGCCTGGGAGGTCCAGCGCGCCGCGGGCCGCGGCGTGCCGCCGGAGGCGCTGCTCGCGGGTCTTGTGGCGCTCGGCCTCGTCGCGCTACCGGTGCTGTCTGCGGTGTTCGGCGAGAACCGACTAATCGACACCACGTCGATCCTTCTGGTGGCTGGGCAGTTGCTGGTTCTCCTGCTGCTTACGACCGCGGTTGCGGAGCGGCGGCACCCCGTGATGCTGGTGTTTGTCCTGTTTGCCTTCTTGTT
>Ga0209415_10007599_pt1 | contig 18900 bp, 20 predicted proteins | sample PeaSoiSIISIP2007_FD_187696 | JGI IMG/M metagenome (GOLD analysis project Ga0209415, IMG submission 187696) | Peat soil microbial communities from Weissenstadt, Germany - SII-SIP-2007 (SPAdes) (version 2) | ecosystem: Environmental > Terrestrial > Soil > Wetlands > Peat | place: Germany...
GATGCGCTGCTCCCGGGCTGTTCTGGCTTCTGGCTCCTGAGTTCTGGCTCCTCGCCCTCCCGGTTTGGTTGCGGCTCTGCTGCTTTGTGGGGCAGGCCATCGCCTTTTGTGGCCTGCCGCTGTGGTTATTCCTTTGGAGGCAGCGGTTGCGGGTTGAGTGCGACCCGGTCGAGCATCTGCCCCGCCACCTGCAGCAAGCCGCTTCGAAGCCCCCCGGCTGGAAGAGTATTGGCTACCCCAGTGAGTTCAGCCGCGATCACTGAGACCCAGGGCGGCGGTCCGGGAAAGGGCCAGGGGATGAGCCTGGGCGGCGTCCCGCAGTAGTCGTCTAAGAACTGTGAGATTGCCGTCTCCGCGGTAGCTGTGATCTGTTGCGCCGCTTGCCGATTCGTCATCGCGGATGCCGCCTCTTTCGACGCGACAGCGGAAATCAGGAACGTCAGCATCCAAGGTACCGGCTCCGGGTTTGCCGCGCGCCACGCCACCGCGTCGGGCTCATGCATCATCCTTGGTGAAGGCCCTGCGGCCAGCGGCTTAGGGCCGCCTCCGCTGCCGAGAAATGGGTTGTGCAACAGCGCCTTGAGAAAGTCTTCATAGTTTCCAAAATATGGCGGAAGCCACATAGTTAACTCCTTTTAGTTACTCATCAGCTAGAACGCTGGATCACCCGATTTTCCTTTCGAGTCATTTTCCCTGCACTCCCCGCCCTCCCTTTGCGTCATCGTGTCAGAACCTATGCCCAGATGGCTCCTCCTGTCGCTCGCCGCAGGCGCCCTGCAGGCCGCCATGATTCGCGGGGTGGTCGTGGAAAATCAGACGGGCAGGCCCCTGGCGCGCGCCCTGGTGACGGTGCAGCCGGTAGCCGGAACGCCGGGAGCCCCGATCTCCGTGCGCACCAATGTTTACGGGGCCTTCGAGTTCCCGCCGCTGGCGCCCGGAGCCTACCTCGTCACCGCCTCCCGCCGCGCCTTCGCCACTCTGCAATACGGCCAGAAGCGCTGGAAGGCCGCGGGAGTCCCCGTCGTGCTCGACGAGGCCGCATCCGCCACCCTGAGCCTCCGGTTGCCGCGATTCGGCTCCATCGCCGGCACCGTGGTGGACGAAAACGACGTCGGCCTTCCCGAGCATGAGGTCCTGGCCTACCGCAACACACGCCCGCCCCAAATGGTGGCCCACGCCACCACCGACGACCGCGGCATGTATCGCCTCTGGGGACTCGAGCCCGGCTCCTACCTGGTGCGCACCGCCGCCAAGAAGGGCGACGAGGACAGCTACCTGCCCACCTTCGCCCGCGAAACATCGCGCGTCGAAGAGGCCCGCCCCGTCGACGTCGAACTCGATCGCCAGACCGACGACGTCAACGTCCGTCCCTTCCCCGGCCGTCTCTCGAGCATCGCGGGACAGGCCTACACGGGGTCGCAGCTTCCCGTCACCGTGACGCTGGTCTCGGACATGGGAAGCCAGAGCACCGTGTCCGACAGCTCCGGCAACTTTCATTTCGAGTCCGTCGGCCCCGGCGTCTACGAGTTGTACGCGCAAGCTCCCGCCGATCGCCGCGGCGGCGGGATGCAGGCCGCCTTTCTGCCCCTGGTCGTGGATCGCGAACACACCGACGCGCGCCTGCGGCTCGGCCCGTTGGCCGACGTGCAGATCCTGGTGGAAGACACCAGGGGCCAGCCTGTCGATTTCACGCTCTTTCAGGTCCTGGCGCGCCGCAAGGATCTCTCGGGCGATGGCAAGCCCGAGACCTTGCGCCCCAATCGGGGGCACGTGCCTCTTCACCCCGGCCGCTGGGACCTCGCGCTCAACCCCACCGCCGGGTACTATGTCGCAAAGTTCTCTGTAGTGCAAGGTGAAAATGCCGGACGCGGCCGCGCCGATGGCTGGAACGAGATCGCCGCTGCCGGCGGTCCGTTCGCCGTGCAGTTCGTGCTGTCTCCCAATCCCGGCGTAGTGCGCGGCGCCGTCACCGGGGCCAACCACGAACCCGTGGCGGGCGCGCCCGTGTACCTGGAAGCATACGACCTGGACGCACGGAGGCGCCTGGCCGACCTGCGCGTCGCGCGCACCGATATGCAGGGCAAGTATCAGTTCTATGGCCTCCCGCCCGGCAACTATCGGATCCTCGGCACATTCGAATACCAGTCGCCGGACTCGGCCGCCCTGGATGCTGCCGGAGCCCGCACCGTCAAAGTGGAAGAGTCCCGCGACGTCGCGCTCGACCTGGAGCTATATGTGCTCCGATAGTCCTGCCAACTCCCCGGGCCACAGTGGGGCGGACGCCCGCGTCCTGGGGGCCCTCTGGGCACGACCCCCTGGTCGCGCTCTTCTCCTCCTTGCCATGCTCCTCACCGCCTGCTCCCTCCGCGCCGCCGTCATTCGCGGCACCGTGGTGGAGCACCAGACCTGCAAGTTCCTGGCCCGCGCCACCGTGGTGGTACAGCCGATTGCAGGCACGCCCGGCGCCTCTGTCTCCATGCGCACCAACATCTCCGGGCTCTTCGAGTTCTCCTCGCTAGCGCCCGGGTCGTATGTGGTCAAGGTATCGCGCCCCGGCTTCATGCCCGTCGAGTACGGCCAGAAACGATGGAACTCGGCAGGCATGCCGCTCGTGCTGGACGACTCCACGCCCGCGTTCCTGGCCATTCGGTTGCCCCGCTGGGCCGCCGTTTCCGGCACGGTGGTCGACGAAAACGATATCGGCCTGCCGGAGCACGACGTGTTAGCCTACCGCGCCACTCGCCCGCCGCAACTGGTGGCTCAAATCAAAAGCGACGAGCGCGGCGTCTACCGCGTCTCCGGCCTCGAGCCCGGCACCTACCTCATCCGCACCGCCGGCGCACAATACGAAGAGGGCGCCTATCTGCCTACCTTCGGCAAGGAGTCGATTCCCGTCGAGAACGCCCGCCTGGTCGACGTGGACCTCGACCAGCAGGCCAACAACATCGACGTGCGTCCCTTCCTCGGCAGGCTGTTCACCGTCTCGGGCGAGGTGATTCCCGATATCCCGCAGGATCCCGAGCCCCCACCGGTTCCGATCAAAGTGACCCTGGCCACCGACATGGGGCGCCAGTCCGTCGTCACCATCTCCACAGGCCCTCCCGCCCCCTTTCGATTTGCCGCCCTCGTGCCTGGCGCTTTCGAAATCTACGCCGAAGCGCCGGTCCCCCCCGACCCTTCCATTAAGTTGCAGGGCGTGTACATCTCCTCGACTCTTCACGACGATATGAAGCGTGTGTCCCTCGCGCTTTCCAGCCGTTCAAACGTGACCTTCGACATCCGTGGCGGGCCGGCTCGCGGGCTGGAGAACGGCCAGGTGCAGTTGCAGGCCCGGCGCAAGGACCTCGCTGGCGAAGGCGAGATCGTCGCGGTCAAATTCGTAAACGGCCGCGCGCAACTGGCTCCCGGACGCTGGGAAGTCAGGCTGCTTCCTCCTGCCGGCTACTACGTGTCGAGTTTCTCCGGAGGTGGATCTTACCGTGCCGCCCGCACGCCCCCCGATGGCTGGAACGAGATTCTCGTCAACAACTACGGAGGGTTCGTCCGCTTCACCCTTGCGGGCGGAGGCGGCTCACTTTCGGGAGTCGTGAAGGACGGCAACAACCTCGCAGCCGGCGCACCAGTCTACCTGGAAGCCTGGGATCCCGACACCCGCCAGCGCCTGGTGGAACTGCGCACGACGCGCACCGACGCGCGCGGCGGCTACCGTTTCCAAGACCTCGCCCCCGGCGCCTACCGCGTGCTGGCCACCTTCGAATACAACAATCCCAATGCCGCCGCCATGGACCTTGCCAATGCACCATCCCTAAGCATCGAGGCCCACAGCGACCGGCAGCGCGACCTGGATCTGTACATCATTCCGTAATCCCAACGCTCGCTCAACGGCGGAAGTGGTGCCGCGCGAACGAGGGTAAATAGTGAATTTGGCCGGCCCACTCTCCAGGCGAGGAGGCCGACCAAACCAATAGAATTGCGTCGACGATCTGACCGACAGAGGCCCGTTGACGGACAAGAAAGACGCCTGGACTCGTCCGTCCGGATCGCAATCGAGCGGAGAAGTGCACGGGCATGGTGCTCGTATCGTGCGAAACGAGAATGCGTCCCTTCTTCGCCGCGAATTCGAGCACATCCGGATCCGAACGCCCTTCGAGTTCTGCCTCGCTTGCGGTCATGAAGTCGAGCGCCGCTTCCCGTTCCCGCACACCGGTTACGATCGCTTGATTCAAGTCGGCATCCGCAAGAAAGCGGACGCTCATCTCCCCGGTTTACTCATGGCCTGCTGAGCACGCTGCAATCTGGCCCAGAGCTCAGGATTCGCCTCGGCAAGCGGCGTCGAGGATGCTTCGATCTCTTGCTCCTTGGCTTCGAGGTAGCTGCGGACGTGTTCCTGGTGGTCCAGGTAAAATGCGATGGCGCCGTAAATCTGCGGAAGTCTGAGAAGCGGGTATTCCTTCTGAATCGCCTCCGGCGAGTTGCCCCGCTCGAAGGAATACACTACAGAGTCGAGCGAGATGCGGGTACCCGCGACATAGTAGCCGCCATTGCGCTCCTCGATATACTCGCTGAACATCGAATCCTCTCAACCAGTATCGCGCTGGCGCCTGGAGTTCATCAAGTCGTGATTCCGTCCCCCTGCTCTTCCACCAGCTCCCACAAGCCCCGCCCGCACAGATTCTTGCATTCCGGAAACTGCTGTCCCGCGGCGAGTCTTTCGGGCAACTTGCACACCGTGCACCAGTAGATTCCCGTGACCGGCACCGTGGCTCCAGGCAAATATCTCATGCGCCGTTCCTCGCCAGCACCCAGTCGGCCAATTCTTCCATGCGGTTCACCAGCAGGTCGGGCGCCGGATCGGCCAGCGTCTCGGGCTGGAATCCGTAGGTCACCCCGCAGCAGCGAATGCCGGCGTTGCGTGCCGTATGCACGTCCACTGAGCTGTCACCCACCATCATCGTATCCTCGCGGCCCGCGCCCGTTTCCTTGCGGAGCGCTTCCACCCCGATCGGGTTGGGCTTTTTGAATTCGAAACTGTTTCCGCCGTAGACCTGAAAGAAGTGATCCCCCACTCCTAATCCTTCGACGATGGCGCGGCTCATCCGGACCGGCTTATTGGTCAGCACCGCCATGCGCTTGCCGGCCGCGCGCAGACGGTCGAGCGCCTCCTTCACCCCGGGGTAGAGCGTGGTGTGATCCAGTTCGTGCGCGCGGTAATACGCCATGAAATACTCCAGCGCCCGGTCCACCTCAGCCTGGCTGGCCTCGTCGCCCAGCGCGCGCCGGATGAGAACCGGTGCGCCGTTGCCCACATAGGTGTACACCCGCTCATTTTCGAGCGGCCCCATCCCCATGTGACGGCGCGTGGCATTCACGGCATTGGCAAGATCCAGCCGGGAATCGATCAGCGTGCCGTCGAGGTCGAAAATCAGAAGGTGCATCGTTTGTTTGACGACCAACTGCGTGGCGGCTAGGCGGCGCCGGCTTTTCTCCGGCGCGGGCGCCCTTCACGGCCCACGGGCTTCGGGCGCACGCGGGCACGGCTCTTGCCCAGGCCGTACTCCGTCATTTTCCGCTGCAGCGTGTTGCGGTGGATGCCAAGCTGCTTGCTGGCGGCGCACTGGTTGCCGCCGTTCTCCTCCAGAGCGCGATGAATCATACTGCGTTCCAGGACTTCGATCGCTTCCGGCAGAAAGATATTCCCCTTGAACAGATGCTCTACCAGCCCATCAAATTTTTCTTTCATTATTTCCCTTTTCTGTTTTGGGCCCGCTCGGAATCCCCTTATCGAGCGTTTGTTGCCAGATCGTCTTCACTTCCGCGTAGCTCTTGCGGAAGCTTTCCTTCAACTCGTGCGGAGCCACCGCCGCCACCGCGCGCGCGGCATCCACCATGTAGGGAGCCGTCCGCGACTCGACCACCGATTCCGGCGCCTTGTTGCTCGGGGAAAATGCCATGATCCCCATAATCAGGGCCACCGCGATCAATAGCCCCCGCACCGCTCCGAAACCCGCGCCCAGCGCGTGATCGACAAACGAAAGTCCCGTCACCCGCAAGAATTTTCCCAGGATGTAGCTCACCACCGCACCTAGCAGCAGCACGCCGAAAAACACCAGAAAGAAGCCGGCGAAATTGGCGGCCTCCGGAGTACTGACGTAGGATGCCACCAGCGAACCCGCCGATCCGTACAACTCGATTCCCAGGATCAGCGCCACCACCACCGACCCCAGCCCGATAACTTCGCGAGTGAGACCCTTGCGAAAGCTGGTCACAATCGACGCCGCGAGAATGAACAGCAACACCGCGTCAAGCCAGTTCATAATTCCTTAGCCAGTTCATAATTCCTTGCCTGTGAGCACGCGATACGCCTGGCGGTACTTGTCGCTGGTTTTCGCGGCCACCTCTTCGGGCAGCGGAGGCGCCGGCGGCTGCTTGTTCCAGTGAATGGATTCCAGGTAATCGCGCACGTACTGTTTATCGAACGAAAACTGCGGTCCGCCGGGCTGGTAGGTTTCCGCCGGCCAGAACCGCGAAGAATCGGGCGTGAGCACCTCGTCGCCCAGCACCAGCTCGTCTCCCACGAAACCGAACTCGAATTTCGTGTCGGCGATGACGATGCCGCGGGTCTCGGCGTAGCGGGCGGCCCGGGTGTAAATCGCGAGCGTGAGGTCCCGTACGGTTTTGGCGAGATCTTCACCGATCAGCGAGCAGGCGCGCTCGAACGGGATGTTTTCGTCGTGCCCGCTTTGCGCCTTGGTGGCGGGCGTGAAGATCGGCTCGGGCAGCCGGTCGCTCTCGCGCAGACCCGCCGGCAGATGGATGCCGCACACGGTTCCCTGCTCGCGATACTCCTTCCACCCCGAGCCCGAGATGTAGCCCCGCGCCACGCATTCGATCTCGATCATGCGGGCTCGCTTCACCAGCATCGACCGGCCTTCGAGTTGACTGCCGAAACTCGAGAGCGGCTCCGGATAATCCGCGACCTTCGCCGTAAGAAAATGATTCGGCGTGAGATCCTTCAGAAAATCGAACCAGAATATCGAAAGCTGCGTCAGCACGCGCCCTTTGTCGGGAATGCCGGTCGGAAGAATGTAGTCGAATGCCGAGATGCGGTCTGTGGCTACGATCGCGAGGCGCTGATCGTCGATTTGATAGACGTCGCGAACCTTGCCGCGCGCAAACCGCGGCACGCCTGCGAAGTCGGTTTCCAGAATGACTGAGTTGGCGATGGAGGTCACGGTACCTTCGGATAATCAATCGGGGGAGTAATCCAAATGATAACCCGTCGCGCCGTTTTGTCAATGGTGGAATTACCGCCGGCCGCCCAGCGCCTGCAGCGTGGTCCTCGCCGCGGTCTCCAGATCGGTCCGTGCCTTCATCCAGTCCGTGTTGGTGGTGCTCGGCGGACGATTCTCCGGCGTGAAATACGCGGGCACGGAATCGAGCAGGCTGCGCGCGGCCGTCCGCGCCGTGACGGTTTGCTCGCGCGTGGGGCTCGGCAGCTTCTGCGCGTTCACCGATGCGAGATAAAGAACCAGGATCATCTGCCGCGGATCGTCGAACGAGTTTCCGCCGGTCTTCGCAACCAGCGGCGCAGCGGCTTCCAGCACTTTCCCCGGCTGCTGCATTCCGTTATGCGCCAGCACGTAGTAGTACGCGCGGTCGTCCTGGTAGTCCGACTCGTGGTAATGTTGGGTCCACGAGTCGAGGTCCACCAGTGCCTTCGCGAAATTGTTGCCGTTGACGTCCTTGATCACCTCGCCGGCGATGGTGCGTTCGCCTGCGCGGAATCGCTTGTCGCGATTGATCACGCTGGCCGGCGGGCGATCGGGCTTCTGCGTGCCACCGGTTTCCACTGGCGATGGCCGCGGCGCATCGTGGCGCGGCGCCCCGGGGCCTGACGACGCCGGCGGCGCTGCCGGAGGACCCACTGGCGGCTTGGTCCCCGCCGTGCTCGCCGTCCCCGGCACCGGCGGCACGGGCCGCCGTGAGTAATCCGGATGATCCGGCGGATTGACCAGGATACCCGTATAAACCGGCACCGGATAAGCCACGGCGACCGGCGTGGTCTGCGGATCCGGCGGATCGGGAGGCGGTGTGATCACCACCACCGGCGGAGGCGCCGGCGGATTCGTGATCACGATGGTCGGCGCCGGCGCGCTCTGAAACGTCACGCCATCCAGCACCGGCATCACCCGGGTGCTGCCCGCGCGCAACTCCGGGCGGGTCGCATCCAGGCGCGAAGCCAGCAGCGCCGGCGAAGGAAGCGCCAGGGTGAATGTCGCCGCCAGAAGCGGATCCTTGGGCCGGCCCGTGAATCCCGCAGGATCGATCGCGGCCGCGTCCTGCTGGAATGCCGCGAACGTGGTGTTGACATTGAGGTACTGCAAAGGCGCCGCCGAAAGATTCCACTCTTCACCCGGCGCCAGCGGTCCCCATCCCGCCAGTTTCGCGCCGCGCATCCAGTACACCTCGCCGGGCTTGAAGACTGCGGTCTTCGCGGGCACCCACACCCAACCCAGGTTCTCCTTGCGCGTCCAGCGGCCGTAATGATATGGCAGCCAACCCCACTGGTCGTCGCTCACCCAGGTGTAGCCCAGGGTGTCGTACCAACGCCAGCGGCCATTCTGATAGGGCGTCCAGCCTGTCGGCGTCTTGGGCTTCCACACGGTGCCCAGATCCTCCGTCTGCGTCCATTCGCCGGCCCCGTCGAGATCCACCAGGCCGTAGCGTTCGATGACGTGCCCGGCCGAAGGGCTCGACTGCAGCGTCTTGTCGCGCGCTTCGCTCCACTGGTCCGATTCCATGGCGGGAACTTCCTTGTTCAGGAAGAATCGGGCCGGATTGGCCGGTTCCACACGAGTCGTCTGGCCCTCGCGCAGGTCGATCTCCGCCGCCGGCGACGAGAACCGCACCACCCCTTCGATCACGGAGATCTGGCTCCAACTTTCCTCGACTTCCAGTCGCACGCGGGCGCCTCGCACCAAAGTCACCTGGGCGCCCGGCACCGCCAGGGTCAGTGCGTCTTTGCCCTCCGGCTGCCCGGTAAAGTAAGCCAGCCCGTGGTCGAGCGAAAGCAGCGTCACGCGCTGCCCCGTCGACAGGCGCGAATAATCCGAGATCTCGCCCTGGGAATCAGGACCGAGCCGCCAGGCGCTGCCTTCGTCCAGCTCGATTTCCAGCCGCGAAGCCGCACCCGTCCGCAGCCACGCCGATTCGGGAAGCGGCAGGTTGCGCTCCGCCGGCATCCATTGGTCGGCGGCACGCAATTGCACTTCGACCGTGCCTTCAAACTCGCCCAGGCGGGCATAACGAGCCTGCGCCGCAATCAGCGCGGCCGGAAGCAGCAACCACGTCAGACGCTTCATCGCGGATCTCGCTTTCAAAGCCACTTTTAAACCGATGACGTTCCATCCCCCTCATCCGTTGCAAGTAAAATCATTATAGTGACTCTCCGGGTGCTTGGCGCCACGACGGTTCATCTGCTGAAGGTGCCATCGCAGAAGGATGCGGTCGACCACGGGCGCGCCTTCGCTCGGGTTCTGGACCTTCCGTTCGGATCCCGAGTTGCGAATCAACATCGCTCCGGCCGTGGCGCCCTACAAAAAACCTCTCGTCTCTACCGAGGGATACGAGGGAGACGCGTCCATTGTTCATAAGGCGGCGGCGGTGAAAGCGGGCATCGGCGCTCTGGATAACGCCTTCGCCGAGGACCGTGACGCAGATTCTCAGCCGGGGGATTGGCCCGACGTCCCTCGTACAGGTTCCTGGTGCATTGGGCGATGCGCCGCAAGGAACTATGCGACGCGCCCTTGTGTCCGGACGCGCCGGAGGAGGACGGCCAGCGGTGCGGCCACTGCTCCCTCGACCGCCTGGACGCCGCGCAGGCCTCCGAGAAAGGGATTGCTGATCCGGCGCGCGATGGATCTGATGGCCGCGCTCAAGTTGGGCGCGCGGATTTCGTTGAACGAATTCGGCGCGGATGAATTCCATGCTGATCATCGCGGAAGATCGGGACCTGCTGGAGCGGGAGCGGATGCCGGGATCGGGGGGATCGACGTGCTATGTGAGCCCGGCCGGGGGCCTATCGGAATCGCTGTCACCGGGGGAAGTGTGACCCCTGCTGCCACTTGTCCTCGGGGGATCATCCGGACCAGAAATGGTAAAATCGCAAAGGGAAAAGACGCGAAGGAAGGCAAGGGCGAGATGTTGCAGAGCAGAACCTTGGGCTGTGTCACTATTTGCGTGACGCTCCTCAACCTGATTGGGGCCCCAGAGGCACTCTGTCAAGTTCCGTCCAAGTTGGCGAAACCCTTTGAGGTTGTGGGAGCCCAGCGGGCCGAGCAGTACGGTCGCAATCCTCCAGAAGTCCAACCACGGGAACCGACGGACGCCGTCCTTCTCTTGGAGTTTACTGGTTTGACCGACAAGGAGTGGAACGATATTAAGGCTACCGATTTCTATGTCATGGCTAGCCAGCGTCGGTGCGATCCGAGAATGAAGGTTCTGTATACGGCTTCCACCTCCGCCGTCACTGGTGTTACGACAGGGAAGTCACAGAGGAAGGCTGTTTTCGTGGTCCCACGAGCAGTTCTGAGTCTCACTCTCCACATACGAGGTTATGCTCCGATAGCCTTCAAGGCCGACGAAACCATAAAACCACTGTTGCAGTGAAGACCACCGGTGGCCCAACCGTGCCTGTCACGCCAGGGCGCTGCAAGCTTATTTAGCCCAGCGGGTTGAGTTAGTTAGCGACCGGGTCGTTCGTCGAGGTGGACGTCAACAAGGCGAACGCTTCGATCAAGAGCATCAACACCAGCCTGTCCAGTATGGAGCAGGCGGCATCGAAGGCTTCCCGAGGTGCGTCTGCTGGGATCGACGGCTTGACGGTGAGCATGGTCAAGGGCGCGACCGCCGGCAACCTCCTGACCGACGCGATCAAGCATGGCGTCGCGTGGCTGAAGAAGTGGACCATCGACGCAGCGAAGTCGGCGGCGAACACCGACCGCATGGAGGCGGTCGCGGTCGCTCGCCGAGGTCCACGGTGAAGGCGCGGCCTGACCCGATCAAGGCCGTTCCTGCGATCAAACAGGTCGGATACACGACAGATGAGGCTCAGGGCGCCGTCCAGAAAACGATCGGAGCGGACATGGACCCGGAGAAGGCGACTGGCCTTTCCAAGGCCGCTGCCCGCGCTGAGCACGGAAGAGGCGGTCTTCACAGGTGCGGGGCCGCCAGCGCATCGCTCCGCTTAGGAATTCGCTGAATGGCCTTACCGCTTTGCTGGCGCGCCGAATCAAGCTCATAGGCGCTCTGCAGGTTCATCCAGAAGTCAGCCGACATGCCGAAATACTGGCTGAGGCGCAGGGCCGTATCCGCCGTCATGCTGCGCTTTCCCGCCAGAAGCTGATAGAGGCGGTTCGGCGGCACTTCGATAACTTCAGCCAGCCTTTTCGCCGAAAGACCGATCTCCTCCAGCTCGTCGCCGAGGATTTCGCCGGGGTGAATGGGTGTGCGTGCCATGGCCTTGTCCCTTTCGTTTTAGTGATAGTCAACAATCTCAACATTCGATGGGCCGGGCTCATCCTTCGGCCACTTAAAACAAATGCGCCACTGGTCGTTGATCCGTATGGAATACTGCCCCTTGCGGTCTCCCTTCAGGGCTTCCAGAACGGTTGGAGTTGAGCGCGGCGAAGTCGCCGAGCGACGTAGCGGAGTCGAGAATGCGTAAACGCTTCTCGGCCTGGCGCCGGAACGGCTCCCACTGGCGGACCTTTTCGCCAGCCGCGAGACGCTCCGTATCCCTGTCGCGGTAACTCCTTATCATCCAGTCTTATATACCATTGTAGATTAATGACGTCAAACGTATAAATTTCCGCCCTCTTTGCCTCTCCCGCCCCGCCCGGTTCGCCGGCCACGTGCGCGTTGACGATAAGGGAAACGCCGTCTTTCCCCAAAAGAGCGGTGGGAAGGGGTTCCAGGAGTGCGTCGTTGTCATCGTCCAATCACATGCGTGAGTCTCGCCGGGCAGGGCCGATCCTGCGAGACCGGCCAAAGTATCTGAGGCCTCATCCGGTAACCTAACGATCTGGCATTCCGGCCTAGCCCGGTCTAGGCCGCGACCTGCAACGCTCCTTGGTTTAGGCCGGCTTCAGATGAGCCACGGGAACTGCCTCGGTCCTTTCCGACTTCCGCTGCCCCGTGCCGATTTCGTGAACCGCGTGAAGAACATCGGCGCTGTAGTATCTGTTTCCGCACCGATCGCAGGCTCCGATTGCCCCATCTTCCAAGATAATGAACCCGTTCTTGTGTTTGAACGACTCCCGCTCGACAAGCCGCGGCCTCACCGTGCCGTTGCAGAATTCACAGCGATATCCATACATAAGTCTGATTCCTAAGGTCACACGATCCTGTAAACCGTGAAGACCAAGTACCGGTTGCTACTGGAAAAGCCCCCACTCCTCCTACCAGGGTCGCGCCATCCATGGCCGTTCCCTCGGTCGCGTACTTGTTGCCTCTGGGGTCTTCCCTCTGAATTTGCGCAATTCGACCCGTCAACACGGCATACTCGACGTCAACGATGTATCCTCTGCCATCTCCTCTGCCGCATGGGCGGTCACATCGTATTGCCGAAACCTGATCCTCTCTCGGCTGGCCATCCACTAACGCAATCCCCGGCGTTCCGCCACTTCCCGCTCCAACTCTCGCCGGTTCAGCAGCTTGCCGCCAGAGGCGATATACTCTTCACGAAGCTTCCGGAGTTCCTTGCCCAGCAGTGTAACCGGAGGCTTCGCAGAGTGGCCGTTCTTCCGGTCGACGGACTTGTTGATTTGCTTCGCCATACCTTCATTCTGACGCGAAATGGCCCCTGATCACAAGCTCGAACTCGTGCCGAGTTTCCTGGCGTCGGCGGGTTCTCCGCTGCTAGCTTATGACGAATCAAGCAGTTCTACGAAGCCTGCGCCAAGGACGAAGAACTCGCACCATTGGTGCGAGAAATTAGCTGGACCAAGAATTTGGTCATCCGGGAGGGGTTCAAGGACTTTGCTGAGCGACGGTTCTACTTTGAGCGTACGAAGCAGTCTAGTCTGCAAGTCGAAGGACCGGACGATAGTCGAGTATGCGCTTAAGGAATCGTCAAAGCCGATCGGCGTCGCAACGTACAGGAGCGTTACGTCGGTTCCGGACGAACTCCGTAACGATCTCCCGGCTCCCGAGCAAATCGCCAAGCTATTGAGCGATTAGACTACAGATATGACGGACGCGGCCATACTCGACCACATCACCACTCTGCCCCACGCCCGCGCCAATTTCAAGCAACTGGTCCGCGAGCTGGGCGCCAGGGGCGAAGCCCGCGCCGATCTCGAAACCGCCCTCGCCCGCCTCACCGCGCGCGGCGACCTCATCGAGGTACGACCCGGCCACTACGCGGTTACCGCGCGCAGCCGCGAATTCGCCGTCGGACGGCTGCAGATGCACCGCGACGGCTACGGCTTCCTGATCGCCGAACGGCCGATCGAGGGCATCGCCGGCGATGTCTTCATCCCGCCCGAATCCGCGGAGAAGGCCATGCACGGCGACCGCATCGTAGTCCGGATTGCGCGCATCGAGGCCGGCGGCCGCGCCGATGGCGAGATCGTCAAGGTGCTGAAACGTGCCCATCCCACGGTGGTCGGCGAGTTCCGCATCGGGCGCCGCGGGCAATACGTCGTGCCTCACGACGACCGCATCCAGCAGTGGATCGAAATCCCAGAAGGCATGGAGTTTCCGCCGCCGGCGCAGCAGGTGGACCGGATCGGGGTCGCGCCGCCCAAGGTCTCGTCGGTGGAAGAGCTGGCCGGGATGGTGGTGAACGTCGAACTGCTGGAGTTTCCCGAGAAAGGCGAGAACCCGGTGGGGCGCGTGATCGAGATTCTCGGCCACGCCGGCGATTTCGGTGTGGACGTGGAGATCGTGATCCGCAAGCACCACCTGCCGCACCAGTTCCCGCCCGAAGTGCTGGAGCAGGCGCAGTCCATCGCCAACGTCATCACCGGGCGCGACCTCGAGGGCCGCCGCGACTTCCGGGCCCTGGACATTGTGACCATCGATGGCGAGACCGCCCGCGACTTCGACGACGCGGTATGGGTGGACCGGCTGCCGGGCGGCAACTACGCGCTCGAAGTCCACATCGCGGACGTGAGCCACTACGTGCGGCCGGGAACCGCCATCGACTCCGAGGCGCGGCTGCGCGGCACCAGCGTCTACTTCCCCGACCGCGCCGTCCCCATGCTGCCCTACGAGCTTTCGACCGACATCTGCTCGCTGGTGCCGCACGCCGACCGGCTGGTGCTCTCGGCGCTGTTGGAGATCGACCATCAGGGGCAGGTGGTGGCGCAGGAATTCACGGCCGGGGTGATCCGCAGCGCCGAGCGCATGACCTACACCAACGTGCATCTGCTGCTGGAGGGCGATGCGGGGCTGCGCGACCGTTACCGCCCGCTGGTGGAGCGGTTCGAGTTGATGCAGGAACTGGCGCTGGTGTTGAACAAGAAGCGCGTGCGCCGCGGCTCGATCGATTTCGACCTGCCGGAGCCGCTGATCGAATTCGACCAGTTCGGCGAGATGACTGGGGTGACGCGGGCGCCGCGCAACATCGCGCACCGGCTGATCGAGGAGTTCATGCTGGCCGCCAACGAGGCGGTGGCGTCGCACCTGGAGCACACGGTGGAGGAATCCATTTACCGCATCCACGAGAAACCCGACCCGAAGCGGGTGATGGAGTTCGAGGAGGTCGCCGCGCATTTCGGCTACTCGCTGGGGGTGGGCGCGATCCCTGTGAAGAAATTCGGCTACACCGACAAGCACCGCGACGGCACCAAGAAGCGGCGCGAGATCGTGATGGCCGATTCGGGGCTGAACCTCTCCTCGCGGCACTACCAGCGGCTGGTGGCGAAGATCGAAGGGAAGCCCGAGGAGCGCATCCTCAGCTACCTGATGCTGCGGTCGCTGAAGCAGGCTCGCTACAGCACGGAGAACGAGGGCCACTTCGCGCTGGCGGCGGAGTCGTACACGCACTTCACATCGCCCATACGGCGATACCCGGACCTGGTGGTGCACCGGCTGCTGCGCGGGTCGGCCGTGGCGGACTTGTCCCGCATTGCCGACGACTGCTCGCAATCCGAGCGGCGCGCCGCCGATGCCGAGCGCGAACTCGTCGAGTGGAAGAAGGTGAAGTTCATGGCCGAGCGCGTGGGCCAGGACTTCGACGCACTGATCATCAGCACCACCAAGTACGGGCTCTTCGTGGAACTGGCCGAACTTTTCATCGAGGGACTGGTGCCCATCGACACGCTGCCCGGCGACCAGTACACCTATCAGGAGAACGTCCGCAAGGTGGTGGGCAAGCGCACGCGGCGCGAATTCTCGATCGGCGACCGCGTGCGTGTGATCCTCGACCGCGTGGATGCCAATGAGCGCAAGCTGCAGTTCTCGCTGGTGGAGGAAACGACGAAGCCTCACCGGCGGAAGAGATGAACAGCTCTGGGTGCTACCTCAGAATTCCAACTTGGTCTTGGACCCGCCCAAATCGATCTCTTCGAGGCGATTGGTGTCGCCGTCTTTCGTGATCTGGACCGTCGTGTCGTCGAACTTCTTGTCGCCGGTTTCGACCTTGACGGGGGTCGTCAACGACTGGGAGGAATTCATATCGGTGAAAGTCGCGTTGGAGCCTTCGACCTTTACCTTGTACTGCCCCGCCTTGAGTTGAACGCTGCCTGCCTTGGTAGGGGCGGCAATCGTGATTTCGTAGGTCTTGGCGCCCAACAGATGATGCTGGCCGCCACGTGCGGTCATGGACAGGCTGGAAAGTGCCAACACCCCAATGACCAGAAGTTTTTTCATCGTGGAAATCTCCTGTTTGCTTCGTGCTGTGGCAAACACGAATCGAGCAGTGGCAGCAGTCGGACGCCGCTCGAATTCTCTCTGTTGAATTTCACCTGTAGAGGCGGCTCAGGAGTGTAGGGGGTTACATCACTTGAAGGAAAAAAAGGCATAAACGGTCCGATTTGCCGGAATTAATAGCAGGAGGAGAAAGTGGGGCAGGCGGACCAGGAGGGGGTTTAAACGGTCCGGCCTGCCCCCGGGGGAATTAGAAGCCCAGTTTGGTCTTGGAGCCGCCCAGATCGATCTCTTCGAGGCGCTCGACATCGCCGTCCTTGGTGGACTGCACCTTCGTGTCGTCGAACTTCTTGTCGCCGTTTTCGACCTTGACAGGGGTGGTGAAGGACTTGGACGAATTCTCATCCGTAAACGTGGCGTTGGCGCCATCGACCTTCAGCTTGTATTGGCCCGGTTTCAGTTGAACGCTACCGGCCTTGGTGGGGGCAGTAAGGATGATTTCGTATGTCTTGGCGCTCAGGATGGTCAGGCTGGACAGAGCCAGCGCACTAATAGCGAGTACTTTCTTCATGGTGAGTCGGTTTTCCTTTTAGTAAAGTTGGCCACGTGAATCGGGGCGGTGGACGAAGCCGCGCGCCACTCGGATTCTGTTTATCTGGCCTGCACTTGAATAGATGATCGCAACCCGTCGAAGGTTACAACACCGGCTTCAGAACTTCGACTGAACCAGCACAACGGGCCCGATTCTGGCTAAACGAGACGCTGTTCCCGCCCCGCGAATCGGCGCGGTAAGTTATCCTGTTCGAATGAAAAAGCTGCTCGCCGCCCTTGCCCTGTCCTGCCTGATCTTCGCCCAGAGCGTGGACCAAAGCACCAATGCCAGAATCCGCAAGGAAGAAGCGGAACACTCGCAGGTGATGCACACCCTTCACATGCTCACGGACCGCTACGGCCCGCGCCTCACCGGCTCGCCCAATTTCGAGAATGCCGCGCGCTGGGCAGTCGCCGAACTGACCCGGTGGGGCTTCCAGAATGCGCACCTCGAGGCGTGGGACTTCGGCCATCCGGGATGGCTCAACGAAAGCGCCTACGGCTTCATGGTGGCGCCGGTTCGCGAGAATCTCAAGTTCGAAGTGCTGGGATGGACGCCATCGACCAAGGGCGCCGTGGCGGGTTCGGCCATCGAATTGGCGCCGCCGCAAGGACCTTTGCCGCCGGCGGCCACCGATGCGGCCGCAGGCCGGGGCGGAGCGGGCCGGGGGGCCGCGCAACGGCTGCCTCCCACCAAGGAAGAACTGACCCAGTGGCTGGAGGCCAATCGCGACAAGATCCGCGGCAAGATGGTGCTGCTGGGCAAGGCCGCGGTCATCCCGGTCAATTTCAATCCGCCCGCGAAGCGCCGGCCCGACGATCAGGTGAAGGCGCAATTCGATCCCAACAATCCGAACGCGGGGCGCGGCGCATTCGGCGGGCGCGGCACGCCGCCCGCGCCCGACCCCAGCCGGCTCACCGCCGCGCAGGTCACCGAGATGGTGGATGCGTGGCTGCTGGCCAACGGCGCGCTGGTGCGCATCAACGACGCCGCCATGGAGCACGGCCTTGTTCGGGCGTTCCAGAACCGCACTTACGATCCCGCCAAAGTCGTCCCGACGGTGGTGATGCGCAACGAGGACTACGGCCGCATCGAGCGCCTGCTGGCCGATGGCGAGGACGTCAAGCTGGAGTTCAACATCGTGAATCGCGATTACCCGGAAGGCAAAACCTCGTACAACGTGGTCGCGGAGATCCCCGGCACCGACAAGGCCGGCGAGATCGTGATGCTGGGCGGCCACCTGGATTCGTGGCACGCGGCCACCGGCGCGACGGACAACGCCATCGGATCGTCCATGATGATGGAAGCGGCGCGCATCATCCAGGCGTTGGGGCTGAAGCCACGCCGCACCATTCGCGTGGGCTTGTGGTCGGGCGAAGAGGAGGGGCTGCTGGGCTCGCTGGCCTACGTGAAGCAGCACTTCGGAAGCTTCGAGAATCCCAAGCCGGAATTCGCCACGCTGGATTGCTATTTCAACATCGATTCCGGGACCGGGCGGGTGCGCGGCGCCAGTGTGTTTGGCCCTCCGGAAGCCGCGGCCATGCTGCGCAACGCCCTGGAGCCCTTCGCGGACCTGGGTGTGGCCGGGGCCATGCCCTCTAACAGCCGCAACGTGGGCGGCACCGACAGCACGTCCTTCAGCAATGCGGGCCTCGCCGGGATCGGGCTGCAGCAGGACCCCATCGAATACCAGAGCACCACGTGGCACACCAACCTGGATACCTACGAGCGCATCGTGCCCGAGGACGTGATGAACGCCTCGACGGTGATCGCGGCCGCGGTGTGGCACGTGGCCAATCGCGACCAGATGGTGCCGCGGTTCGTCAAAGAGACGATGCCCGCGCCCCCGGCGACACGGTAAGAGGAGTTAGTTGGCAGGCGAAAACGCTTGCCCCACCCTCGCGAACACAGCAGTCGTTGTGGTGGCGCAGGCGGACCCAGAGGGTACCCCGCCTGCGTGGCTCTGGGGTCCGGGTTTACGCCACGCCGACGGTCGGTTCCCGATACTGCGGCGCGTAGATGACTTCCGGAATCCGGTGCACGCGCCGACGCTCCCGCAGACCCAGCCGGTGCATGATCCGGCCGGCGTGATCGGGATCGTACCGCACGCCGAACCGGGCAAGAATCGCCTCGGCGAAGCGCATGGTGGTCCAGCGGTCGGCATCGAACCCGGCGGCCCGAGGTCCCATTTGATAGAGTGCGGCCACCTCCGCCAGTTGCTGCGCGGTGAGACGGCAGGGCCGGCCCGGCGCACGCCGCTTGCGGAGAGACTCCACTCCTCTTCCATTCAGCGCACGATGCCAGCGGGAGGCGGTCGTGCGGCTTACCCCGAACTTCCGGGAAACCTGGGACTGCGAAAGTCCCCTTTGCAGGTCCTGAGCGGCCATCAGGCGCCTGCTCTCCATTTCGTCGCGAGTCAAAAGGCCTTGTGCGGC
>Ga0209415_10007600_pt1 | contig 18898 bp, 16 predicted proteins | sample PeaSoiSIISIP2007_FD_187696 | JGI IMG/M metagenome (GOLD analysis project Ga0209415, IMG submission 187696) | Peat soil microbial communities from Weissenstadt, Germany - SII-SIP-2007 (SPAdes) (version 2) | ecosystem: Environmental > Terrestrial > Soil > Wetlands > Peat | place: Germany...
GTCATACGCCGTGTAGAAGTCTGACACCAGGACGCCCCAATACGCACCGAGCATCTCCGCGAGAAATGACCCCTCGCGGGACGGGCGATAGAAGAAGTAGACCATGTCCAGACTAGTTATCACCCACACGTAGCCCGTCTGCCGCCTGAGATGCACGATGGTCTCGTCGATGTGCAGAACCGGGCTCTGCAGTATCCCTTGCAGGAGTTCGCCATAGAACGAATCGTAGGCCGCACTGACGTAGCTCTTGAAGCGATACACCTGTGCGTAGGGCACATGAATCCCGAACAGGTCCTCCAGGTTCCTTTGTACCCTGCGCATGTGTTCGCCGGAGACGACGTTGAAATAGAGACACCAGCTCATCAGACCACGACCGTAGGTCTGCTGGCTTACAAACTTCGATTTAGCACTGAACGCTGCACCGCAGTCCCGGCACGTGTAACTCCAGCATCGGAGACAGATCGCCGCGCGCTTCACTCCAGACCTAGAATACTTCAAGTCCAGCGAGTGGCGATCCGCATGGCTGGTTGGCTGAAGCTTCCTGGCCCCGCATTTCGGACAGCGCTTCGCCGTGATGTCGAATATTTTGCCGGGACCGATCTTCCAGCGCGTCAGCCGGTGGTGGTTCTTGTTGATGGTACGGAAATCACGGTTCGTTCTTACGAAAACTCTTTCTCGCTGGTAGTCAAAATACCCGCACTTGGTGATGTGCTTGAGGTCTTCAAGGGCGTATTGCCTCGGAGCAAACATCCGCCAGTGTGGACGAGCCATGGTCATCTCTGAGGTGTGGCTCACCTTGGTTCCGGTTTCTCCCTCGGCCGACGTTGATGAAGTCTGCTCGACCAGGAATTCAGTCAGCCTCCTTAAACTCAGGCAATCGCTCTCGTTGTAGGTAACAAGTCTTGCCCGCAGGTCCGAATCGCGGTTCCCTTCCCATTCGTTCCGCCAGATGATGCTTTGCAGACCGGTGGCTTCAGGCGCAGACCATTCGCAACCGAGATGCTTGGCCAAGCCCTTGAGACCATTCGAATAACTCGGGAAATAGACGTGCGGGTAGATCACAGAGAGGACATTGACTGACTTGTCGAGGATGGCATGGATCTGCTGGCGATGGCTGTCTGGCAGACCGGCCGCGACTCGTCGCATGGCAACCGCGTCATAGTCGCCAAAGTGGAAAACGCGAAAATCAGGGAGCTGAGAAATGGTTTCGGCGAACTGGACGAAGACGGCGGCTTGCTCAGATTCGGTTTCTGCCCAGAACGAGTGGAACTTTTCCCGCCCGTCGCAGACCACCAACGCACCGATCAGGTAGTAGAAGTTCCGATCAGGTAGGCCCTCGATATCCAGGTAGACTTGGCTGTTGCACTGTGGAAGCTCCGGCGTGCCGTGGATGTAAACCATGTTCTCTCGGATGGCGAGCGCTTGCAGTGAAAAGTGGTGTGGCTTGGCGGGATTCTTCGCTCGCTTGGGCGTTCTTCGCGGCCTGAACGTGTAGGAAAGCTGGGTGACGGTGAATATGCCCTTGTTGCGATGACGGCTTCGCTCCTTCTCGGACATCCCCGACAGCAGGCTCAAGTCATCAGCTTCCATCGCCTTCTGCCAACACCTGATTTGGAACTCGCATTCGGCACAGTGCCGGTTCAGCACAAGATCGGGTGGCGCAGAGCTGGATATCAGCGCGGCGAGTTTCTCGATTCGCTTTCGTACCTCGCCCGCCGAAGCCGAGGTGTTCACGTTTTGTGTGCCGTGGTCGTTGCCGTGGATGATCTTGCCACGGCTGATCTTCTGTCCCAGCGTTTCCGATAACACGAGCGCATCGAACCTCAGCAGCCACTGGTCGTCCTTGGTGAGTTTGTTCGTGAAAACAAATCGAATGGGGATGACCTCGGCGGGTTTGCCCTGGGCCTCCGACTGCACGCGCTCCACTGCATGGAGGCGGGATTCTAGGTTGCTAGCGCGCGCTACGAAGTCCACCACCAACCGCCACTTGGCGGCTGATAGCTTCACCTGCGCGGACGGGGCGACGATACTTTCTTCGTGAGGAAACGCGTCCATCAAGCATCGGGTCCCCTCGTTGCGGTAGGATTCGTTCTGCGTTTGCAACCAGTCGGCGTACGCGTTTCCGGAACCTTCTTCGCCAGCGGAGCGGAGCCAGCATTTGGTGGGGCACTTGAGATAGGCTTCGAAAAGATGAGGGGTGATGGCCACGGGGCAAGCCTACTCCCTCGCGGGTGTCGCAGGCGAGAGCTCGAAACAAGGTACTGCACCGTGACGTCCAGCCTGAATTGGGAACCCCGGGAACCTTGAGCTGCGAGGTCACGGGTGGGCGCACCGAGAAATCCCACTATCTTCCAGTATTTAGACAAAGAGCGGGCGACCGGGGTCGAACCGGCGACGTCCAGCTTGGGAAGATGCCAGCAGCTGCCGCTCGGTGGCATCCAAACGTGGCCGCGCCAGGTAGCGGTCGATCGCATTGCGGCCGAGGTCGCGGCAATCGTGGATGCAATAGTCCATGAGCACGCACGACTCGTCTTCGGTCTCGAAGCAGAGGACGTTGTCCACGAGCAGACCGAGCGTGCGTCCTCCCTTGAGCAGCGTCTTGCGGGACAGCTGCTTGACCAGTTTGTTGTTGAGGTCGATTCGAACGTCCCGAACCCGGATGTACTCTTCCAGGGCGTGTTTGTAGTTCATCATCCCATCCCCTCCTCTCCCTGGGAACCGGGCGATCAGGCCACAGGACCGCAGCGCTCCAACCCGGCACCGCGTGATCATACTGCCACAATACGCAAGCGAGTGCATCAGGGGCCGAGCAGCGGGAGCAGCGGCACTTCTCTATTCCAATCGCGCCGCGGCGTCTTCTTACACGCAGCTCAAGCGGCAGCGGGACCGCGATGAGGTCCTTCCGCGAACTTGACTTCTGGTCAATTCGCTATACGCTGCGATGATGAAGCGCCGCGCGGCACTCCGCCTCATCAGACGGGCGGCCGCCGCGCGGCACCTCATTTTTTCCGACCATGCACTCGATGAGATGGACGCGGAGGGTGAAACACGTGAGAGCGTGGCCGCGGCGATGGAGTATGCGCGATCCTTTACGCTTCAGGACAATGGGCGGTGGCGGGTGCACGGCGAGGGCCTCACCGTGGTCGTCTACATCGATGAGCCTGCCGTGATTGTGTGGACTGTATTCGCGGGGTGATGCAGATGCTGAAACGATGTCCGAACTGCGGAGCGGCTCGGGTTGAGCCACAGACGATCAGACGAAAGCGCCATGTGGCGGGGTACGAATTCACGGCGGACCTCCCGGCGCGCGTGTGCGCTGGGTGTGGCACCAGCTACTTCGAGGACAGGGTGGTGGGCCAGTTCGATGCCGCGGTGGCCGCAAAGCTTGCGGAAGCTGGTGTGACCCATCCAGAGGCATTGAAGTTCATGCGCAAGGTGACGGGGCTGCAGGGAAAGGAATTCGCTGAGCTGTTGGTTGTCCGCCCGGAGACGGTTTCACGCTGGGAACAGGGCAAACGCCCTATCGACCGCGCCACGTACGCCATCATCCGCCAGCTCGTGTGCGAGCGGGCAGGCGGGGTGACGACAACCACGGACTACCTGCGTTCGCTCCGCAAGCCGAAACGCCTGCCAAAAATCGTGAAGATTGCGTTACCCCGCGCCGCGTAGCGTAGCTGCCAACGGTGCTGCCAATCAATCCGCAGGGTGTCACGTCAAGGTCTGATCGGAGAAAACGCGATCACGTCACGGATCGACGTGGCATCCGTGGTGAGCATCATCATGCGATCCACGCCGATGCCGAGGCCGCCCCGCCCCGTGCGGTACCAATCGCGAATCTCCTTCAGATCTGCCTCGGCATCGGGAGTGAGAACGCCGGTTATCGTCGCGGGTCGGGCACACGTGCCGGTTCATCTCCTTCGCCGCAACCGAGACGCCCTCCCGACGTCGTGGAGACGGCGATTGCCGCCGACGCGATTGCGCTGGCGCTGGGTGAACCCGATGCCCTGTCGATCGCCATGGCCGGATCAGCTGATCGCATAGATGCGAGCGAAAGAGCAATGACGGTACCGCCTTCTGCTGGTCGCGATCATCTCCTTGCTGGTCACAGGATTCCTTTCGCGCTGATGGGCGCCATCGCGTTCGGGCGACTGGGTTGGCTGAACAAAGCAGCCGGGGCTGTGGCGGGGCTGTTTCTCGGGTGCGTGCTTGTGGCCCTCACCGTGAAGGTCCTGAGCGAGTACGGCGGGCCGACAGGTGCGGAATTGCTTTCACCCTCCGCCCTGGCGCCTTCGCTTCTGCAATTCTGGGTCGCAGTGACAGAACTGGCCCAGCGGTAGTGGCCGCAACGGCACGAGGTGCCGTTCTGGCGCCGATGGTTTTGATGCTTTGGATCTGGGCGACAAGATGGCGCCAAATGTCGCCCATCCTCGACGATTTCGGTCTCTCTCCGACAGAGAACCGAATCCGAACTTTCGACGCTCCGGTCTGTGCTCTTGTGAATTCTCTGGACGCCGATAATGCATCTGAGCTATATGACCGACTGTGGCGTTATCGCGCTCGATCAAGGATTGGCCGGCGGACGACCGGCCGCGTGAGAAGCTGCTGACGCGCGGCGCCGGGGTGCTGTCCGACGCGGAGCTGCTGGCGATCATTCTGCGCACCGGCGTCAGGGGCGCCAGCGCCGTGGATCACGGCCGCGCCATCATGGAAGAGTTTCGCGACTTCCGCCAGCTGGCCGCCGCCGGGGTCGCCGAGCTGTGCAAGGTCAAAGGCCTGGGTCCGGCCAAGGCAGCGCAGATTCTGGCGGCGCTGGAGATCGCCAGACGCTACGGCGAGCACGAGTTCAAACCGGGTGAGTCCCTGCGCGGCAGCGGCGATGTGTACGCCCACTTTCGCGAGCGCCTCGCCGATGAGCGGCGCGAGCACTTCTACGCCGTGCTGCTCGACAACAAGCACCGGAAAATCAAGGACGTCGCCGTGTCGCAAGGCTCGCTGACGGCCAGCATCGTGCACCCACGCGATGTCTTCGCGCCGGTGGTGCGCGAGTCGGCGGCAGCGGTGATCTTCGTACACAATCATCCCAGCGGCGACCCGACGCCCAGCAAGGAGGACATCGAGATCACGCGCCGCCTGCGTGAAGTCGGGGAGCTGATGGGTGTACGCGTCCTCGATCACATCGTGGTCGGGAAGGGACGCTACGTGAGCTTCGTCGACGACGGCTACTGGTGAGAAGAGAGACAACAGACTGTGAGACAACAGACAACAGACAGCGGCGGAGCTAGGACTGGCGTCCAGGTTCACAATTTTCGGCGGATGCTGATCTACGAACGGGCGCTGGAGCTCGTCACCGACGTGTACGCTCTGACGCGCCGGCTGCCGAGCGATGAGGCGTTCGGGCTCGTCAGCCAACTGCGTCGTGCGGCTGTCTCTGTGGTGCTTAACATTGCGGAAGGAAGCGGGGCGAGTTCTTCGCGTGAATTTGGTCGCTTTCTGGAGATCGCACGCCGGTCACTCTACGAGATCGACGCATGCCTCGAAGTCGGCGTCCGCCTGGGTCTGTTTTCGAGCGGTGCACCCCAGGCCACCGCGAGTCGCGTCAACGAACTTGCTGCGATGATCAGCGGCTTCAAGTCGCGAGTGTGCGGTCGCACGAGATAGCGATGTCCTTAGCGCCTTCTGGCTTCTGGAAGTCTGTTGTCTGTTGTCTTGAGGAATTTTCGGGCAGCCTCCACGAAGGCCGTCGGATTGTCGCCCATCACCGAATGGCCGGCGCCCGGCACGACGGCGACGCGGCTGCCGGGAATCGCCGCCTGCATTTTCGCGGCGCTCTCTTCCGAAAGAATGTCGCTCTCGCCGCCTTTGATGATCAGCGTCGCGCAGCGGATGGCGCGCACGTCGTCCCACAGGTTGGTCAACGCGCTGGCTTGGAAGCCGCGTTGCGGCGAGCGCAGCGCCTTGTCGTACTTCCACGTCCATTTGCCGTTCGGCAGCTGCTTCAGATTGTGCGACAGACGGCTACGAATGTTCTCCAGCGAGCGCCGCGGGTTGAACTGATGCGCGCGCGCGACGAATGCTTCGAAGCTGTCGAGCTCGTCCGGCGCCTGGATGAAGCTGCGGATGTGTTCGACGCCACGGGTCTGAATCTCCGGGCTGACGTCGACGATGATCAGCGCCTTGACCTTCTCGGGGTGACGCGCGGTGAAGGTGATGGAGTTGATGCCGCCCATCGACATGCCGGCGAGGACGAAGCGTGCGAGGCCGAGGGCATCGGTGATTGCATCCAGATCGGCGGCCTGCGTCTGTCGTGTGTAATCGCCGTCCGGCGCCCAGTCGCTGTCGCCGTGGCCGCGCTGATCGACACACAGCACGCGATGGTCGGCGGCCAGGTCGGCGGCGACCTCGTCCCAGCTGTGCGCCGTCTGCGTGATGCCGTGCAAACAGATGAGGGGCGGCGCCGCAGAGTCGCCCCATTCGACGCAGTGAAAGCTCAACCCGCGCGCGTTGACGCGACGGTCTTGCGTCCGTGGCACTGGTGGTGTCGGCATATGCCCTCCGCGGCTCGTGCAGTCGCTGCCTAACACGGAGGCTCGACATGGACAAGGAGACGGCGCTGCACGCGGTGATGCTCTCGGAGCTGCCGCATGTGGGCGACACGGCAGCGGCACGCATCATGACACGCAACCGGGAGCGCGGTCACACGCTGGCCACGTTCTTCCGCTTGCCCGAGGCGATCTTCCGGGATGACTACCAGCTGCACCCCGCGGCCATGATGCGGGTGTGCGCCGAGCGCGCCGCACACGAAAGCCGGTGCCGTTGGCTGCTCGATCAGCTGGTTGCGGCGGGCGGCGCGGCGTACCTGTCGACCGACGCGGGCTACCCGGCGCGCCTGCGGCAGCGTCTCACCCCGGCCCCCGTGGTGCTGTACTCATTTGGGTCACAGGCGCTGCTGAGCGCGCCGACGCTGGCCGTGTTGAACTCGCGCACCGTCAGCGAGCACGCCGTCAGCGCCAGCCTCGCGGTCGTGCAGGCGGCGGCCGCTCAGGGCTTCACGCTGGCGGGCGGCGGGATGAAGACGGGCTATCGGATTGCCGCGGTCGCCGGTCGCGCCGCCGCGGCGCCGCGCGCCATCGTGCTCGACCGCGGGATCTTCGCGACCTTCGGTGCGCACATGGATCGCGACCCCTTCGGCTTCGGCCCGGGACGCCGCGCGCTAGACGTCGAACGGACCTTGGTCCTGTCACCGTTCCGGCTCATGGATCACGCCACGCCGCGCAACGGGCAGCGGCGTGATGCGCTGATCGCGGCGCTCGCCGACGTCATCGTTGCGGTGCACGCCCGCGCGGGCGGACAGATCGAGCGCGTCTGTCTCGAGGCGCTCGATCGCGGGCAGTGCGTCCTGTCGTGGTACGGCGAGAACGCAGGTTTGCTGGCCGCCGGTGCCACGGCGATCGAAGAGAAAGATCTCGGCACGCTGGCGCGCTACGCTGCGCGGTGAGACGAATCTCGGCGCCGCGCTCGTGGAAGCATCGCAAGCGCGACAAGCGCACGCGCGACCTTCACGCACTTTGAACCGAGCGGTTCTGCTTACACCTGTTCCCAGGGTGCTCGCCGAGACCCCAGCTGCCGCGCTCTCAAGATTGCTGCTCCGCAATCCAAGCCAGGCGGCAATCGCTTCAACGATCGCGGTGCACGCGATGCCGAACACGAGGTAGATCGTGACGAGAGCAATGAGCACTTCCAGCGTTTCCTATCCGAACATGTAACTCCTCCTTTTTCGCTGCACTGGATGCAACACCCTGATATCGACCGTGACTCGCAGTGCATCACGGCGAACTATGCCAGGCGAAACAACCCAGTCCGCAGAAGGCCTTGACTATCTGCGCCGTCGACCCACTGCGCCCTGGATTGGGGCGAGAATGAATAGATGCGCCCGCTGTGCGCGCCGCGGACCCGGACGGGGCGATCACCGCGGTACGCGATTCGAACGAGCCTCCCCGGACTGCTTGCGCTTTGCTCAGCCGGGTGCGGGCGGGGTACCGGTGACTGGACCGCTGGCGGTTGGATCGCTCGCGGTTGCACGGCCCTCGGTTGGGCCGCTCTGGCTTGCGCTGCTTGCGCTCTCCGATTGCCGCAACAGCCCATGTTGCCCTCCTTCCTCCAGAAACACGGGTTCCTGGACTCGCCCTTCGAGCAAGATCGCCGCTCCCGAAAGGGCCAGCCACGCGACGGCCCCCTGAATCCAACCGCCTCCGATGAAAAACGCGAACGGAACGGATATCCAGAGGGAGAGGCATTTGAAGCAGTCCATCAAACGGCCCCAGAAGCTTTGCCCCAAGCTTTCACGCAGATGCGCAACCAGATCCCACGGCCCGTCCTCCTGTGTCAGCAGATGCGTGGTCCGCCACACCGCAAGTACCGCCAGGAGAAAACGAAACCAAGGGCTCATTGACGAGTCGATCCCGGCGCAAACGGCAGTAGTTCTTGGACATCCATGGCGGACCCTCTTGTCCGTACGCTTAACGTTGGCTTCGCACGCAGGCCGCGATGGCCATTGCCAGCCAGGCAGCGACAGTGGCTGCATAGACCATCTTCTCGCCCGTCTCTTTCCTTATTTCGATGCCGACGAACTTGCTTGGAGCCGGCCGCGCGGGGAAGCCAAACCGCTGTGCGATGACGCCAGCACAGTCCTGGAGCCACCTGCACGTCTGAATGTTGCGCAGCTCCCAGCAGAAGAGGCCGAGCGTCACGGTCGCGCCGAGGAGAGAGAAGATGGCGATAGGGAACGATGCCCATGTCGTCGCGTTGGCCTCCGTGAGCAGCGCGACGATGCCGCCGCCGGAAACCAGCGGTACGAGCCCGAGCAGCTTGAAGCTGTAGTCGTCGGTGGCGCAGATGTTGGCGCAGATCTCGGCGTAGGGTTTGTCTGCGGATCGGATGCGATCAGACTCCCGATCCTCATGAGTTTCTCCGATGTCGGCCATTGACTCACCCTTTTCTCTCACTTCAGATGATTGCCGGCGTCGAACCACGCCTTGAGCTTCGACGAGTATTTCGCGAAGAATGCCGGGTCATTCTTCCAGAGCGAGAACGCCTCGTCAAAGAACTCCGCTGGCTCCGCCGGCCAGTGCTTCGCCGCGTACGCCGTCGGCGGCTGGATCTTCTCCGCGGTCACGAAGTCAATGAAAGCCTGGAGCCGCTTCGTATTTGAGCCCGACTTCAGCGCGTCGGCCTTCGCTCTCGACGCCGCAGCCGCGGCGCTCGCCGCGAGGAGCTTTTCCAGGGCTGCGAAGTACGCGTCCTGTTCGGTCAGAGCCGTCGCGAGTCCGATCACGACCTTGTTGCCCATGGCGATCGTTGTCTTTACGGCATCGCGGTCCGCGATGGCCTTCTTTGCTAGCGCATCGTTGGCGGCGTCGGGAGATTCCTCGAACGCCTGGAAGACCTTCTGTGCCGAGAGCACCGCGTTCAACAAGGGCTGGCCCGACGCGAGGTCCTGCTTGGGAAACTTCCCGCGCAACGCGGCGTTGATCGCCTTGTTCGCGGCAAGTTGCACAGCGTGCGCCGTGGCCGCGCTCTGGTTCGCCTTGGCCGCGTCGACCGCCGCGGGAGCGTTCACGTCATCGTACGGCTTGGCCTCGAACGCATGGCCGACCTCATGGATGAGGATCTCGAAGCTCGCCGGCGCCGCGTCCGCTGCGTCGCCGATAAAGCTCTTGTCGTCGGCCGCGAACGCGCTGTCGGCGAACCGGATCTCGCGCAGGTGCGTTGCCTGGGTCGCTCGCTGTTTCAATTCGTCCGTGTGCGTCGTCTGGCCCTGCAGGGACTCGCCGTTCTGGGAGAGCTTGTCCGTGCGGATGAGCACGTACCCTTCCAATGCAACCGCCTCGGCGGGCGATAGCCGGCCCCACGCGGCCAGAACCTTGTTCAGATCGTCTATGGTCCAGTTCCTCCCGTGTTCGCCCGTGACCTTCGCAAGCTTGTACTTCGCCACGATTGCGTCGCTTGCGTCCTTTGCCTTTGCGAACGCCGCCGGGACGGTGGGTGCTGACTTTCCCACGAGCCGCGCCTCGGCCTTACCCGCGGCGTCGAAGCGCACCGTCACCTCGCCCTTGCCCGCGCCTATCGAGGTGACGAGGTCGAGTTCCGAGCCCCAACGCTGCTTGTTTGCGAGAAGGATGAGCGCATTGTAGAGGAACATCTCCTGCGGATCGCCCGCCTTCACGCCGGAGATGGAGTAGCCGGTGATGTCGCCGGAGTCGATCTTGAGCTGGAGTTGGTCCTTGAAGTCCTTCACGGTGGCGCCCGCCAGCGGCTGCGTGAGGGTAATCGCCTCACGGCTGTAAGGGTCGCCCGTGCCGAGGATCGCGGCAGTCGGAGCGCGGCCCGCCGCTACCGCAGCGCTGCCACCCGAAACCGCCACCGTGGCGACCTCGTCGGCGCGCCGCTCCAATGCGTCGGCGCCGAGCCATGCTCCCGAAAACGCCCGCTGCTGCGCCGCGTGTGCCAGTTCGTGCGCAACATCGTGCTCGGTGGCCTCCGAGCCCAGCGTCACGCGGGCTTCGTGCGTCACGGCGCGTTTGCCGCGGGCGTCGCCCGTCTCAACCGGAACGCCGCCGACGTCGATCCCCGTGACACGCGAGACGCGCGCACGCAGGTCGCGTAGGCCGCTGGCCTGAACCCCATCGAGTGATGCAGAGGTTTTGCCCTCCTCGTCTGCTGGCGCCTGATGGTATACAGGAATCCGGCTGAAATCGTGAGCGAAGTGACCTGTGGCCAGAGTGCTGGAGTTCACTTCGAGGTCCTCAGCATTAGCGTGCAGCAACCGTTGCACTGCTTGATTTCCAATCGTGCGCTGTAAGTGAAGGATGGAGTTTCCTTCACGGCTTTGTCGAGGGAGTGTCCCGCCGGACCTCACGGCGGTAGATTTTGGCTGCTGAATCGGCTTCAGTTCCTGTGTGAGGTTGCGCATGGTTCATCCCCTGCCGGCGCATTAGCCGCGCGAGGTGGTGATGTGCTTTTGCGATCCGAACACGCAACTCCTCTTCTTTTCGTCTGGTCGAGTTGATCACGTCTGCACATTGGACTTTAGCCTCCCAATCGCTTTCCTCATGCTGCCCTTGTCTGCAGCCAGCCCGGCGGCTCTCGGCCCTGCTTTGGCAGAGGCAAGCGGCTTGACTCCGAATGCGCGCCTGGCCTCCCGCTGGTTGTCCGATGAATCCACAGCGTAGGGTGGGTCACTGTCCACGGGTTCAGCGCGCGTCGAACCGGCAAGCCGCTCACGAGACTTCGATCTCGGCGATCGCTCGAAACGCGGATTCGAACCGCTCCGCCTCAGCGCGAAACGGCGAGCCGCTCACGTGGACTTGCGGATCCACGACCGGCGCGCCCGTCGACGCGAGCAACACACGGAAGACGGTGGAGAGCCTCTCGAGGTTCTCGTCGGCTTCGGCTGCGCCGACGAGCCCGTTCAGCGCGTGCGCTTCGCGCAGCCAGATCTGCGACTGCGAGTGCATCGACACCCACGTCTGCTTCGCGTTGAATGGACTGTTCTGCACCGTGACGAAGAGCAGCGGATACCCGGTGCTGATCTTCTTGCGGAGATACTCGTCCCGCCACTGCTCTTGGAACGCCCGCGTCCACGGCCGCCGTTCTGGATCGCGCGTCGCGGCCGCGAACGAGAGATCGATCTCGACGAGCGTCTCCTGGCGCTGCGCTCGCCACGCCTCCAACCGCGGGAGCGTCTCGCGGCCGAGCGGCGGGGCGTCAAGCCACGTCACCCTCGCCTCCTCGTCGATGCGCTCGAACGGCGAGAGCGTCCACGGCGTCACCTCGCGTCTGCGCGCGCGCTCGACGAGGTCGCGCAGGTAGTGCTGCTCCTCGCCTTCGCCAATCGGCGCGAGTTCGACCCGGCGCAGCTCCCGCCCGGTGCGCTCATTGACGTACTCGGTCAAGAAATGCTCGAGCGCCCACCCGGCGAAAAAAAAGTCGTCGGCGGCGCCGAGACCTGCGACCGCCGACGGGGCCACGTGCTCGTGCTTGAACAGCGGCTCGATCACGTGTGCGTGAGCGCCCGGCGCCTCGACAAAAAACTTGAACGCGATGTAGCTTCCCACCTCGCCTACCCTCCCGCGATGCGGCCGCTCCACCAGACTTCGCCGCTCGAGCTGAACACCTTGATGAACTTTCCCGCGAGCCCTGGGATGCGACGCAAAAAGGATACCATACCCAAGAAGCCTTCACGCGTGGCGCCGGGGGAGTTGATCTGAAAATAGACCTCGGTCGTGCCTCTTTGAGCGGCCTCTTCCGCGAGCCGGGAGCCCACGTTCTCGGGCGTGAACTTGCCGCCGAAGGCGGAGACCTCGCGCTGGCCACCTTTGAGGAGCACGACGTCGCCGCCTTCGACGTTCTTGCCGAGCGCGCGCTCGCCGCCACGCGCGGCGTCGGTCGCCACCGCCGGGCTCAAGTTGGGGTGCTCGGCCAGCAGCTTGTCGCGGATGACAACCTGATCTTTCGGGAGCGGGGTCTCGGGCGCACGCTTGGCCTCGCGCGCTGCCGCAGCTTCGGCCGACGCCTCCTGGTTGCCGGGGCCGCGCGGCCGCACCCGCTCGGGCGGAGGCTCGATGGGCTTCTCGACCGCGGGCGGTGCCTCGACCTCGGGCACGCGCGTGCGGATCGTCGGCCGCCGCAGGTTGCGTCCAGGCGTCTCGGGCGGCGTGACGTACGCTGTCAGGATGATCGTGAACTTGAACGTCAGCTCGGCGACCTCGAGGAACTGCTTCCGGCGGCGGTGGTTCTCCTGGATCGTGGTCGCGATGTCGATCAAGCGTGGCGTGCTGCCGAAGCCGATGATGTCAGGATAGATCAAGCCGTTCTTCTTGCGCGTGTACGACGACGGCTTGAACGCGATGCGCGCCTCACGCCGGCCGGGCGTGCGATTGATCTCGTAACGAACCGGAATGTCGTCGACCGAAAACTGTGCCGTTCGGCCGTCCGCGTAGACGACGGTGAACTGGCGCAGCTTCGCGTCCTGATCCGCGTACGGGGTGCTCCAGTACTGTACGTGGTGGATGTTGTTGTCGACGTAGTTGCGCTGGAACTCCGAGTCGTCCTCGGAGATCGTCGACTGCTTGCCCGAGCCCTCGTCGATGAGCGGCACTTTCCGTGCAGCTTGATGCCCCGGCGGCGTGTCGCGCGCGATCGCGGCTCCGGGTAAGTGGCGGATGTCCGGGCGCTTGCCGGCGAGCGCGGTCGCAGCTCCGACATGCGCTTCCTGTTCGGGCGCGTCGTCGGGCGAAGTGACGCGCTGTGGAGCGCTCGGCGATGCCGGCGCGCGCTGCTGCTGCACGGCATGCGTGAGCTCGTGCGCGAGCAGCCGCTTACCTTCCACGGTCGCGGGCGCATATTCACCAGATCCAAAAACGATATCGTGCCCGATGGTATATGCCCGAGCCCGCACTGCGCTCGCCGCATTTGCTGCCTCGCCGTCGGCATGCACACGCACTTGGCTGAAATCCCGCCCAAAGCGCGCCTCCATCATCGACCGGACTGACCGGTCGAGTGGCTGACCGGGACCCAAAGACGCCACGAAGTCGCCAGCAACCGTTTTGTCGCTTTGCGTCGGAGAGGCTGCCTTGCGGTGGATGCCTTTCATTTCCTCTGGGTCACATTCGGGGCAGGTGGTGCCGCCGCCGGGGCAGGAACACTTGCGGTGCAGCGTCGGGACACTCGATGTGGACACCACTTGTTCAGCGACTCGATCCGCTTCAACCTCATCAGCGTCGCCGGGCTGGCTGACGTGCAGCTTCGCCTGGACCGCGCCGGATTCCAGCAGCAGCTGCACGGCCTGATTGCCGATGGTTCGCTGCAGGCTGAGAACAGGGTTCCGCGTGGGTCCCGCTGGCGCCCTCGCGCCCGAATACCTACGCGCAAGAGAGCGCCCTTCGGTCTTCTCCAGAGAGCCGGGCGCTTGTTCCGCCTCTTTCACGGTTCAATCCTGCTTTCCTGCGCTCACGCCTTGCCGCTTCTGCCGTTTGTCTTCTTGGCCGCCGGCTTCGGCGTCGGCCTCGCGGATGAGACCCTGGCCTGAACAGCCGTCATCGGGGCGGACTGGCCAACGACCGTGATGGGAAAGATGTATGTGCTGCAGTCAGACGTGATGACGGTGAGTGTGTAGTTTCCTGCGTTCGCAACCGTCACGGTCAAGTCGACAGAAGTGCCCGGTGTCGGACTCGGGGTCCATTCCGGGCTCTGAACAGTCACACCGGCAGCTGGACTGAAAAGGTAGTGGGCCGGCACCAAGTCCAGGTTGTTCCCGGTGACCGTGACCGTTGCCCCTGACCCTGCGGAGAGCGGATCGGGTGTGTATGTCACGGCCGGAGTGCTGAGAACATCGGCAGATTGCCACCAGAGTTTGGCAAACGAAACGACCTGCCGCCGGCAAGCAATATTGTCGATCTGCTGGATGCCGCCCGACCCATCTGGGCTCAAAGTCACTTGCGCCAAGCAGACCCATGGTCCGCAGGTACAATCCGGACATGTAGGGATCGACCCACCTAACTCTATGTTCCGCGTAGGAGTGACACGCGGGTCACATGCATTACAGACCGGACATGCCTGCAGAACGCCGATCTCATAGCCATCCTTCCACCGAGAGTATTCACAGGCGGTATCATCGCAACCACACCCGACCGGCTGAACTCGCACGGGGCGCGCCATGCTTTGCGTGTACTTGACGGCGATGTACAGCGTATTAGTCGTGGAAGGCGGCGTGAACACCTGGGTGCACCAGGGATCTGGGGCGTCGATGCACGGCTCTCCTGTCACCCCCGAGACGCCGCTGGTCCGCAGATCCACCGTCCGTGGGCAGTCCAGGATGATTTCGTCGCCGTACGGTCCGAGGACGTAGCCCGGCTGCACTTGCACCTGGCACGGGCTGAACGAGGTCACGCCGTTCGCATCCTGCGTGGTCACTGGACACACCAGCGCGCCGCACACCACGCCCCAGCCGTGCAGCAGGCGGTTGTGCCGCCGCATGCGGTCGCGGAAATAGTTCTGCTCGAGCGTCAAATCGTCCGGCGTGATCAGTTGCCGCGGATAGTAGCGCGGCAGCTCGGCGATCGTGCTGTCGCACACAGTCGTCGCGCCGCCACAACAATTCGAGTTTGCATCCATGGCCTTCTCCTTCTCGCTCGATCACGGTTTGCTGTACGTCTGCGACTGGCCCTGGTTCATCCACGCGAAAAGCAGATTGTAGAGCAAGTCGTTGGTGTACACGATTGGACGAACTGTGATGTCGATCTTCGGGGGGTTGCCTTGCCCGGCAGGTGGGATTCCGATGCTGGCTAGACAGATGCAACAGTCGCCTGCGGCGTCGAAGCATGAATTCTGGGTGACGGAGGTGGCGAGTAGCCCGTAGTTAATGCCTCCGGTGGAGATCACACCCGCAGGGAGTTTCGAAGCCGGCGGTGTGGGGCAGGGCTGGCCGTCGGCCCACTTCAGGCAATAGGCCTCGCGGATGGATCCGGGCGTGCACACGGCTTGCGTATCGCAGTCGCCGCCGAGAGCGGGCGAGGGGTCGGCTGGACATTCCTGGTAACAGATTACGAGGTTCTTATACGTCCAGCCGTCACAGCATTCGCTGCGCGTCGGCGAGGGCGGAGTGCTTGCTGTCTGCACGGAACCGGTCTCCGATTGCGTTGCAGACTGGTCGCTAGATGTTGATGGTGCGGGAGTTGTCACCTGGAGTTGAGGCAATGCCTTTGGTTGCGACGGCTGGCAGACGATTATTTCGTGCCCGCACCAGTCGATTGCCACGCCTGGCGTTACCCAGACACTCTTGTTGTCTGAAGTGAGCTGGACATCTAGGCCGCACACCACCCCCGCACCCGAGATGAGCCGGTTCAGCAGCCAGCGCTTGCTGTTGAAGTAGTACTGCTCGAGGTCGAGATGGAACACATCGAGCAGCTTGCCGTAGTAGTACCGGTTACGGACTGGTGAGCACAGGTCCCCGCGGCCGGTCGATTGAGCGCCATACGCCATGTCTTGTCCTCCTCGTCTCCGACGATTGGTTTCACCCCAGGCGCGTCGTGAGCCCCAAGCGACTCTCCACTCCGAGGAGGCTCGGGGGCGGTCCCGCCAGCGCCGTGTCCTGGCCCAGTGCTTGGTCCGTTCCCAACGCCAGGCTGCGGGGCGGACCTCCGACTACCGTGTCGATGCCTACTCGGCTTTGAAAGCCCACACGGAAGCGCGGGTCGATGATGCACAGATGATAGGCCGTGTGCGCCGGCTTCTCCTGATCCAGAATCGCGCGGATGCGCGGCAGCACGTTCTGACACATCACCTGCCCGCGGTACACCTGGACACTGAATTGATAAGCGACGTCGGTAAACAGCGGGGAGCCGAAATCCTCGGTGGTAATCAGGTGCGACTGATCGAGGACGGCGGAAGTGCCGACGACGGCGCCCTGCGGTTGCGCGGGTGCCAGCATGGTGGTCCATCCGAGAATGGAGTTGTCCGTGTTCTCCCAGACCGCACCGTTCGGAGCTGCACCCGCTCCACAGGACTGGCAACAACTGTCGGCCGTGCTGGGCAACGACCACCAGGCCGCATTGAGAATGGGCTCCTCGATGATCGGATCCACGCCAGCAAAGAGGCGCACGCTCTCCCGCAGGCCCGCGGCCGTACCGCGCCGCCCGGACAACCGGAATATTTCCGCGATGATGCGCCGCTGCTGTTCTTCGTCCCAGTTTTCGTCGATCTCCAATCCCAGGCAGCCTGCCAGCCACGCAAGAAATCCCTTTGGCGCCGCCTTCGGATCGAACAGCGCAGGAAGGGATCCGATCTCGTGTTCAACTCCACCGAAGAAGCTCTCGAAGAGCGAGAGCATGCGGACGAGGAATTCACCGCAGTTCGCCTCGTTGCGATAGATCGCGGGGAGGTGTTGGTCATACGTCGCGTGGTCGAACTCGACCCGAAGCTGCCGGAGCACAGGGGTCGCGGTCCCATCACCCGAGAACAGCGCTCCGACCCACAGATACGTGGCTTGCGCGCCGCCAATGTAGAGATCGGTGACATCGAGATTCGCGGTGTACGGGATGGACTGCCACTTGGGATCGGCGAACGGATTGTCCGCAGTGGGATCTACGACAGGGGCCTGGCTGAGATCGCTCGAGGCGTAGGCGAAGAGATCAAGATGCGCGTTCGCTGCCAGGGTTTCGGCGAGAGCCTGGAGTCGATGCCAGACCACTTTTCGATCCACCACCTGGACGGGTTCCTTGGGACCTCTGAAGACGCATCCGAGCCTGCGGTAACCGGCCTGCGCGTCAAGGCGGACAGGGGTCAGCGAGTTGCCCGCATGTACCCAGAGCCCGTCTTTTCCGTCGAGCAACAGCGCCGCTACCGGACCATCGTAACCGATGGCTTCGCCGACGTATTCCAAATCATTCTTCAGCTGGAACCGCAGGACGCGCATGGAGGAGTTGTCGCCAACATAGAGGGCATCGCCGGCTGCCGCGAAGCCCATCGGCTGCGTCAGGTGTTGATTGCCCAATTCAGGCACGCTGATAGTGAAGCCTTTCGAATCGAGCACAGGGTGGCCGTCGGCGTCAAAAGCAAAGAGTCTGGAAGAGGCGGCCTCCAGGACAATGACCCAGATCGTGCCGTTCTGTTCCCAAACGGCAACGTCGGTCGGCTGCTGCAGCGAACCGGAAGCGTGCACGTTGTCCCAAAACACAGGAATGACATCGCCGATGGCGTTGAATTTCTGAACCCGCTGGTTGCCGTAGTCGACGACGTACACATTGCCGGAAGAATCCCCGGCCAGAGTCCACGGCGTGTTGAACTGCCCCGGCTGGGAACCGGGTTGCGGGGCGCCGCCGGGATTCGCCTGGCCCCAGACTTCGACGAGTTGGAACGTGTCGAGATCGAAGATCTGTATGCGATGGTTGCCGCTGTCGGCGACAAAGAGCGCGTGGCGATTGCTGGGAATCAAGAGGCCACGCGGGGCCTGAAACATCGTCGGCTGCCCGTTCGGGCCCCCCATGCAGGGAGCCGCCGCGATCGTCCCGTCGCAGCCGTCGATGCGCATGACGCAATTGTCATCGGGATCAGTGAAATAGAGCGTGCCCACAGGATCGATCGCGAGTCCCGCCGGTCCGTCGGGGACTGGGGCTGTCTCGACGTCGCCGGGAAGCAGGCCTGAAAGCAAAGGAATCGAGGACAGCTGCAGCGCACCGTCGCTGCGCAGTTCGAGGCCGCCGCATTCAAAGTCGGGCCAGCGGCCTTCGCGATTCAAGAAGAGGTAATTGTTCCTGCTGGAGTCGTGCATGAGGCTCAGCCCTCGACCCCCATCCACCCAACGTCCCAGCTTTCCACTGCACCTGTCAGATCCGTCGATTGCACCTCGACACGGAAGCCTGCGTAGAAGGGGAAAATTTGAACCGTGAACCCCCGAGGGGTCAGTGTCGAATCAGAAACGATATTGATCAGCGCATCTGCGACGAAGGGCTCAGCGTCGTAGTTGGTCGTCCCGGCCGTCATAAATTGCCGCTTTCCCACGAGACGTGCCACGTAAAAGGGTGTTGATTGGAATCCTCCGGACGTGGTGTCAATTGGCAGCGTATAGTGGCTTGTACTGAACGTAGCCCCGAGGAGTTCGGAGATGGTCTCAGCCTGCGATGCGACCCATGCGGATCCTCCTTTCTGAATACCGCAAGTGATTCGCGGCTGGTTGGGCGGACGCGCATTGCGCCGCTGGACCGCGGAGATTGGCTGCTTCAGCTGGCAATTGAAGATTTCAACTTGTGCCAGAACGATGAAAAGCCCCCTCTTGATTCGATCCTTCAATGTTGCGTCCACCGGTTGATGATTGGTCGAGTCGTCACTGAGGCGGACCCAACAG
>Ga0209415_10007601_pt1 | contig 18897 bp, 15 predicted proteins | sample PeaSoiSIISIP2007_FD_187696 | JGI IMG/M metagenome (GOLD analysis project Ga0209415, IMG submission 187696) | Peat soil microbial communities from Weissenstadt, Germany - SII-SIP-2007 (SPAdes) (version 2) | ecosystem: Environmental > Terrestrial > Soil > Wetlands > Peat | place: Germany...
ATCGGGCATGATGGCTTGCTTGAACGTAACCGCCCAGGGCTTGGTGTACGCTTTCGGGTCGTCCACGGTGAATTCGATTTCCAGCCTCCCGTAATTCGGGCGCCGGAATCGCTCGGTCAATTTGGCCGCCTCGGTCAGCGGGTCGCCTTTCAAGTCGAGCCAAATACCGTCCCGCAATCCATTGGTTTGGACCACCAAAGTGTCGCCCTCCCACTTGCCGGAGGAGTATCCGTTCCAGGACGGCTGCGGATCGACCGGCAACGGACGTCCATCCAGGAAGATCTGGCGGTAGCCGGCGTTCCACTCCGTAAGAATGAGCAGGAGTCCAGAGGTTTGCACGAACTTCTGAAGATGGGGAAGCCCGTAGTCGCGCGGAACAGTTAAGGGCAGACATCGGACGTGTGGATCGTCTTTGCCCTCGTTCTGCATCCGTTGCTTGACCAGGGCGGCCGCCCAAGGTTGGTACGGTAAGCCGCCCTTGAGTCTGTGCCCAATATCGACGGCCTCCAGCGCGATCGGGAGTTCGGCGTCGCAGTCCAGCAAATCGAGGCCTTTCGCTGGGTCGCACGGCACTGGATTCCCCGTGATCCATACCCCCGAGAAATCCGGCTTGCCGTTGCTGGTGCGCGGCGCGGGAGCGGTCAGGTTCGGCTTGCCGCCCTTGGTACGAGGAGTGCGTGCGTCGGGATAATTGAGCCACTGCGCGACCAGAGGCAGGGTGGTCGTTACAAGCAACATCGCAATCAATCTCATCGATTGCTCCTTCTCAACACGAATCAAAGCGCTCTTGTGTGGGATTCAGCCTAGTTTACTCGATCAAGCCGTCCGAGATCGATTAAGGATTTGGACGAGGTTCACAACCCATGAAGCTGGAGCCCGGATTGCCGGTAGGCGTTCATCTCGCCGAGCCCGCTTTCCAATTTACCACCACGGTCACAGGGGGAGAAGTTGTCGGAGCAGAATCGGATGCAGGTATCGCCGCGGCCAGGAAGCGTTTCCCATCCGCGGTGACGTCATAGTTGAAATAGTTTGTGGCCCCGCCCGTGAAGTGCGGGTCAAAAAGGAGTACCGGAGCGCTGGCTTCGAGGGAGGGATTCTGGCCAGCGGAGGCTTTCACCTCGACCGCATAAATCTTCCTGTCCGCCGCGACGTAGAACAATTCCTTACCGTCGCCACGCCAGCGCGGCTGCTCGCCTCCCGCAATGGAGATTCGAAGCTCGTGATCGGCGCCGGGAAAGGTCCGTGCGTAGACTTCCCGTTGGCCGGACACGTCCGATGCGTACGCCATCCACCGATTGTCGGGCGAGAGCTGGCCGTGTACTTCATTAAACTCCGAGCGCAGGAACTGCGTCGGTTTAGGTTGACCGCTGTCTCCCAAGGGAAGTACCCACACGTGATTGCGCGAACCCCCTTCGCTGTAGACGATAAGGCGCCCATCGCGAGACCATTGGTACGCGAACTTGGGATAACGGGTAGAGAGCAGAACCTCCTCTTGGCCGGCGCCATTGATCTTTTTCTGGTAAAGGTCACTGAGATGCCCGGCTCGATCGGAAGCGAATACAATGCGGTCGCCCTGGGACGACCAGAATGGGCTGACGTTCTGGGAAGGATCGGCGGTGAATCGCCGGTCCGTTCCACGCGTCAGATCCCGCAACCAGATATCCATTCCACCTCCAGTTCCAGACCCTTGTCGTGCGAAGGCAATCGTCTTCTCATCCGGAGAGATCGCTGGATTTTGGACAATGCCCGGCGACGTCAATGTCCCGAGGAGTTTTCCCGCGCGGTCGTACCAGACGATTTGCTGGCCGGCGCCGGTAGCGCCGCTGCCACCGGCCCAGTACAGCAACACGCCATTCTCCGAAGCGGCGACCGGCGCAAAATTGTTGGCGTTGGCGAGAGCAACACCGTCAGCCACGGGAAACACCTCGCCCGTGGTCTGGAGGCGAGCGGCATCAAAAGGCTGCGCCATCAAATTATTCTCGCGGAGAAAGAGCAGATCGCCGGTGCGGCTGCCGGGCATCGACGGGGCAAACTCAACACCGGACGGGTCCAATAGGATCCGCCGGTCTTCTTTTCCGTCCAACGACGCAACATAGATTCCGTTCCGCTCTCCGGTTCCAGCAGTCTCGTAGAGAAAGTGGCGGCCATCGGGGAGGAACACGGGAAACAGATGGCGAGTCCTGACTTTGGTCACATCGGAGGGAACACCGCCCGACGCGGACACTCGCTGTATCAGACTCTCGATGCCGCCGTTGGGGGAAAACACGATCACGTCATCGCGGCTCCACGACCCGCCCCGGCCGTCGGCCACGTCGCACAGTGACTGGACGGGTCCGCCGATGGCCGCGATCTTCCTGAGCTTGCCCTGCGCGAAGAAGCCAATGTAGCGATTATCGGGCGACCAGAAAGGGTACCGGGCGTCCTCGGTATTCGGCATCGGCTGCGCCTGCAACCCGTCCAGCGGCCGCAGCCAAAGCTGCCGCTTTCCTTTGACTGAAATGGCCATGGCAAGGTAATGCCCATCGGGTGAAAGCGCGAAGCTGTGCAATGCGCCGTTCTCAGGCAGGTCGATGGCGTAGCGGAAGGTGCGTTCCCGTGGCGTGGCTGGATGGAAATAAAAGAAAGAAGCGACGGCCAAAGCGGCTAGCAGAACGCCCGCAATCACGAAAGTCACGAGATGGAACCCCGTGCTGGCGACTGTCGAGCGCGAAGGAACGACCGACGCGGCCGCGGAGTCGTCCCACAGGTACTTCGCATCTCCGATGTCGCGCAGCCTCTTCTTCGGGTCTTTCTCCAGACACCGTTGCAGGAGCTTGCGCACTTCCGCTGGAACTTTGGCAAGGTCGGGCTGCCTGGTCAGCACTTGCGCCAGCGTGTCGGCGATATCTTCGCCCTGGAACAGCCGTTCCCCGGTGAGCAACTCATACAGCACCACGGCCCAGGCCCAGATATCCGCCCGCCTGTCGACCTGCTTGCCCTTGGCCTGCTCCGGCGCCATGTAGGCCGCAGTGCCCAGGATTGTTCCGGCGACGGTGCCACCGAGCGTCAGGGTGGGTGAAACGGAAGGATCGCCAGCCGCGGTGTCGGGGTCCTCGCTAAAGGCTTTCGCAAGTCCGAAGTCGAGGAGTTTCACCACTCCTTCGGGAGTGACCTTAACGTTGGCGGGCTTCAGATCTCGATGCACAACACCCTTGTCGTGCGCATACTCCAGCGCATCGGCGATCTGGACAGCAGTCTTCCAGGCGTCCTCCAGCGGTAGTGGACCCTGGGGTGATTCGCCCTCAACCAGCTCCATCACGAGGGCCTGTGCCTCTACACCGTAGATGTGGGCGATATTCGGTTGATTGAGCGACGCCAGCACACGCGCTTCACGTTCAAATCGGGCCATGCGCCCCGCATCGGTCGCGAACACTTGCGGCAGAATCTTGATCGCCACCTCGCGATCGAGCTTGGTGTCCCGCGCACGATACACTTCGCCCATGCCGCCTGCACCGATGGGCGCAAGGATCTCGTAGGGGCCAAGCCGATCACCTGCGGAGAGGAGCACGGATTACTGGAACAATTCTACCCGCACGCATGCTCGGATCCCGAGTGACTCGCATGGTGCCCGAGTGACGGCGTATTCGGAAGTGGCCCGGCGTAAAGACCAACCAGCTCTCAGAGCATCCGGCGCGCACGGGCTAGCGGCCTCTGGTATAATAACCAGTAGATGTTTGCTTTTCCTCCGCGCTCGCGGATGAAAATTCTCGCTGGTGCTGATCTCTGCTCGTTTCGCAATCAGGCCTTTCTAGTTGTCCCCGCATGCAATTAAGCCACATCCCGTAATGAAACTCAGCGTTCAGATCACTCGCGGCATTGAATCCCTGTTTGGCACTCGCGACGAAAACATCCGTGTTCTTGAAGACGGCCTGCATGTCACCGCCAGCCTGTTGAATGATTCGCTCGAAATTGAGGGCGCCGAACCGGACGTGATTCGCGCCGCCAGCATTCTCGAGGATTATGTCAGTTTAGTGAAAGAAGGCCAGAGCTTCGCGAATGGGGATCTGAACAGTTATCTGCGGGTGGTCACCGCCGACCCCGAAGTCAACTTGCGCAGCCTGGTCCACAGCGCACGCCAGCGCAATTTTGGAAAGAAGACGCTCGCACCCAAGACCGTGAACCAGCGCCGCTATGTCGAAGCGATCGAACGACACGACCTGGTGTTCGGCGTGGGACCCGCCGGTACAGGAAAGACGTATCTGGCCGTGGCCATGGCGGTATCGGCTTTGTTAAGCAAGCGCGTCTCGCGTATCGTGCTGACGCGTCCGGCCGTCGAAGCCGGCGAGCGGCTGGGATTCCTGCCCGGCAATCTTCAGGAAAAGGTGGATCCGTACCTCCGCCCCCTTTACGACGCCTTGTACGACATGCTCGAAGCCGACCGCGTGGAGAAGCTACTGGAGCGGGCGGTCATTGAAGTTGCGCCCATCGCGTTCATGCGCGGACGCACGCTGAACGACAGCTTCATCATTCTGGACGAAGCGCAGAACAGCACCGCCGAACAGATGAAGATGGTGCTGACGCGCCAGGGCTTCAATTCTAAGATGGTGGTCACCGGCGACCTCACGCAGATCGACTTGCCGTCTGGAAAACGCAGCGGCTTAACGGACGCCGTCGAAGTACTCCGCGGCATTGAAGGGATCAGCTTTGTTTACTTCGACGAACGCGACGTCGTTCGCCATAGCCTGGTGCAGAAGATCGTAAAAGCTTACGAAAGGCACCAGGAAGCCATCGGCGCCGGCCGCCAGCTGGCGTTGCGACTCAACGAACCCTCCGCCGAAGCCGCGCTGCCGGTCTCCGACGCCACGCTTCCGGTTACAGCCGCGGAAACTCGCGAGATTCCGCTGGTTTAGATTGCTGCCATGCCTCTCGAGCAGACCACTCTGCTATTCCATTCGACCACTCCGGGCCTTTCGCGGCGACTCGCTCGCGCATTTGCCAAGCGATTGGAAGCCGAAGTGACCGGCGGGCGGCCATTCACTTGCCTGTTCACGAACGACCTGGAGCTGCGGCGTCTGAATCGCGAGTTTCGCAGGCAGGATTACGCCACGGACGTGTTGTCATTTCGGTCCAGGCAGACCCTGGGTTTCCTCGGCGATATAGCGATTTCAATCGAGCACGCACAGCGCCATGCGGCCGAGTATGGCCACCCGGTCAGCCAGGAAATCGCGATCCTGATGCTGCATGGCGTTCTGCATTTGCTGGGCCTGGATCACGAAAAAGACGGCGGCCGGATGGCGCGGGCGGAAAACAAATGGCGGGCCGCGTTGGGATTGCCTCGCGGCCTGATTGCGCGGGTAAAGACATGACTTGGTTCGCCCTGGCCGCCATCGTCATATCGGTCGTGCTGCTGTGCGTCATCACGGTGGTTCAAATCCTGTACATGGAATCCTTGCGCCTGCGCGCCCGCGATCTCCCCGCGCTGCAATTCTTCAAGGAAACGCTCGAAGATCGTCTGGGCGTCAGCGGCGATGACGGGTTACTCGCGTTTTCGCTGATCAAGCACACGTTGGTAGTGCTATTGGGCGTCTGCTTCCTGGCCACCAGCGAGGGGGAGCCTGCCCCCTGGCAGAATCTTTTCGAAGCCGCGCTCTTCGCCTGGCTCACCATGCTGCTGTCCACCTATGTTCTGGCCCAGGTTCTGTACCGTAAAACCAGCGGCCGCTGGTTGCTTCCGCTTGCTCCCCTGCTGCGCGTATGCGCCCTTCTGGTGCGCCCGCTCACCGCGGCGCTCGGCTTTTTCCAGTCCTTGGTGGAACTTTCCGAACCCGCCGCAACCCATGAAGAAGGCCCCAGCCCGGCGGGAGATATTGAAGCGCTCATCTCGGCCGGTGAAGAGGAAGGCCTGATTGAAAAAGACGACCGCAAACTCATCGAATCCGTGGTGGCCTTCGGCGACAAAACCGTGCGCGAGGTGATGACGCCGCGTCCCAAGATGGTGGCGATCGATGCGAATCGTTCGCTCGAGGACCTGCGCGAGCTGGTGATTCACGAGCAATACTCGCGCATTCCGGTGTATGAACAGAGCATCGATAACATCACTGGCTTCGTGCATGTGCGCGACATGTTCGAGCTGGACGAGGCCGATCGCCAGGGCCGCCGCGTCAAAGAGCTGGCGCGCCCCATCCGCTTGGTTCCCGAAACCAAACCGGTGAACGATCTGCTGCGCGAGATGCAGCAGGACGGCGCTCACATGGCCATCGTCATCGACGAGTACGGCAACACGGCGGGTCTCGCCACCATGGAAGACATGGTGGAGGAAATCCTGGGCGAAATTCACGACGAGCATGAGCCTGAACGCGACGTGCAGAAGCAGCCCGATGGCAGTTTCGTGGTGGCGGGCAGCCTCGATCTGGACCGCCTGCACGATTTGCTCGAGTTCCGCCCGCCCGAAGAGACCGAGTCCACCACCATCGGCGGCCTGGTGACGGAGTGGCTGGGACACGTGCCGCATGTCGGCGAGATCATCGAGCGGGATGGAATCCGCCTGGAAGTGCTGGCCGGCGACGAGCTGAAAGTGGAGCAAGTGCGGGTGTCGAAAGTCGCGCAGGAAACCGTGCCCGAGACCCGCTCATGAGTTCTGAGCCAGTTTCGCGATCCGGTTTCGTGTCCCTGCTGGGACGCCCCAACGCGGGCAAGTCCACGCTGCTGAACGCGCTGGTGGGCGAGAAGCTCGCCATCGTTTCCGACAAGCCCCAGACCACGCGCACCACCATTCAAGGCGTCGTGAACATAGGCGGCGCGCAAGTCGTTTTTGTCGATACGCCGGGCATTCACAAGTCGACCACGCTGTTCAACCGGCGCATGATGGATACCGTGCGATCGGTGCTGGAGGACCGCGACGTGCTGCTGTATGTGGCCGACGCGGCCGTGCCATTTTCAAGCCAGGACGCCGAGGCCATGGCGGCCCTCAAGAATCTATCGACACCCACGCTATTGCTGATCAACAAAATCGACCGCGTGCCCGACAAGCGCCAGTTGCTCCCGCTGATCGAACAATTCAAATCGGTCCGCGAGTTCGCCGAATATATTCCGGTCTCGGCGCTGACCGGCGAAGGCCTGGATCGCGTCCGCGACGCCATCGCCTCCCGGCTTCCGGAGGGCCCCGCCTATTTCCCCGCCGACCATCTGACGGATCAACCCCAGCGGTTCCTGGCCGCCGAGCTGATTCGCGAGCAGATCCTCCGTCAAACCCGCCAGGAAATCCCTCACGCCGCCGCCGTACTGATCGATCGCTGGGAGGAAGGGCCCAAGATCACGCGCATCGCCGCCACCATCTATGTCGAACGGCCAGGGCAGAAGGCCATCGTGATCGGCGCCGGTGGTGCAAGCCTCAAAAAAATCGGAACGCTGGCTCGCCATGAAATCGAAAAACTACTGGACCGCCCGGTGTTCCTCGAGCTGTTTGTGAAGGTGCAAAAAGACTGGCGCGAGAATCCCGAATTTCTCAATGCCATTGACTGGCGCTCCATGCGGGGGGGAGAATTGGATTCGGACGAAAATCCCGTTCCCTAAAAAAATGCGCCTCTTTTCACTTGCTGTCTTGTTTGCTCTGGTTCTGACACCGCTGTTGGCGGATAAGGACAAGACGCCCGTTTCGGACGACACCATCGTGGACCAAGTCCGGGTGAAGATAGCGGACGATTCAGAAATCGGAGGCCAGCCAATCCAGGTGGACTCCCACAACGGCATGGTGGTGCTTACTGGCAAGGTCACCAATGACAAGCTGAAAGCGAAAGCCGAGAAAGTAGCCAAGAAGGTAAAAGGTGTCACGGGTGTGGACAACAAGCTCGTGATTAGCCCGAATTGACGCCTCTCAGATCACGACAGTCCCCGTTTTACGTTTCTTGACACTTCGCCGGTAACCGCCGTAAATACTTCATCGCCCAGTAGTAGTGAGAAAAGTCTGCGCTGGGTTGATCATTGTGTCGGCCGGCTTCGCTCAAGCTCCCCCGGCGCTGAAGTCTGTGATCGGCGAGGTGACCTCGATCGATGGCGCAAGCAAGCAAATCAAGCTAAAGGGCGACGACGGCGCGGCTTATACGGTCACTCTGAGCGATAGCACGGCTTTCCTCCGCATCCCGCCGGGTGAAAAAGATATCAAGAAGGCAGCCAAAATCGCCTTCTCGGATGTCGCGGTGGGCGATCGAGCGCTGGCCCGCGGGCCGATTGAAGAAGATACCAAGACCGTTCCGGCGCGCACCCTGGTCATCATGACCAAGGCCGATCTGGCCCAGAAGCATGAGCATGACCGGTCGGAGTGGCAGACGCGCGGGGTGACTGGCGTAGTGTCGGCCCTGAATGCGGCCAGCAAGGAAGTTACGATCACCACGCGGGGCCGCGAACCGAAGACCATCGTGATCGACGCGTCCGCCGCCGATTTGCGGCGTTATGCGCCGGATTCGGTCAAATTCACGGATGCCAAGCCCAGTTCGTTTACCGAGCTGCAGCCCGGCGATACCGTGCGCGCCCTGGGCGACAAGAACGAGGACGGAGCGCGCCTGAAAGCCGAGGAGCTGGTTTCGGGCTCCTTCCAAACGATTGCGGGCACGGTTGAATCCGTCGATCCTCAGTCCGGTGAAGTACGCCTCACGAACTTGCAGACCAAGAAACCGTTGCTAGTTCACATCAATCAAAGCTCCCTGTTGCGACGGCTGGATCCCACGATCGCAGCGATGCTGGCGCGCCGGCTGCGGCCCGACGCCGCTGGTGCAGCGCCTGCTGCGCCCGCCGGTCCGGCAACGGGACGCCCAGACGCTCCCGGCGGTGGTGGTGGTTTCCGCGGCGCTGGCGGCTTTGGAGGGCCCGGCGGACCCGGTGGCGGCGCGGCCGGCGGCGATCTTCAGCAAATACTCGAGCGGATGCCACAGCTGTCGCTTGCGGAATTGAAAAAGGGCGACGCGGTGATTGTCTCCAGCTCGAAAGGTCCCGATGATTCAACGGTCACGGCTTTTGCGTTTGTGGCCGGCGTGGAACCATTCCTCGCGGCTGCTCCGCGCACGGCTGGACAAGTCAACCTAGGATCGTGGAATCTCGACGTCGGCGGCGGACCGGAGCAATAACGGTATACATCGCGGGGCCAAAAGGCTTGAATACATGAAATTTATACTGCTACTCCTCCTGTTACTGCTGACTCTCCTGCCGGCGATGTATGCCCAGCCATCCGCGTCCCTGCATGGTGTAGTGACCGACGAATCCGGCGCGCTGGTCCCGGGCGCCACCGTCACGGTGTCCAACGCCGCCGGCCTGGTGAAGTCGGCCACTTCGGGAAACGATGGCGCGTACTCTGTCACGGGCCTCCCATCCGGCAAATATACAGTTCAGGCTTCGTCACCTGGTTTGCAGCAACTCCAGCCGTCCACGGTGGATTTGAGCGCGCCGCAATCTCTCGGCGCCGACTTGCAAATGCGAGTCGTGGCCGAAAAGCAGGAAGTGACGGTGCAGGAAAACGCCGGACCCGCGGTGAGCGTCGACCCTTCGCAAAATGCGGGCGCATTGGTGCTGCGCGGCGCCGACTTGCAGGCCTTGTCGGACGATCCAGATGATTTGCAGGCCGATTTGCAAGCACTCGCAGGACCGTCGGCGGGACCGAGCGGCGGCCAGATCTACATCGACGGCTTTACCGGCGGCACGCTGCCGAGCAAGGATTCTATCCGAGAGATTCGCATCAACCAAAATCCTTTCTCTCCCGAATACGACAAGCTCGGCTACGGACGCATCGAGATCCTCACCAAGCCCGGCACCGACAAGTTTCACGGAAATATTTTCACCGAGTTCGGCGACGATATCTTCAATTCGCGGAATCCCTACGCCGCGCAGAAAGCGCCCTTCCTGCAACGGAATTTCGGAGGTTCGGTCAGCGGCGCGTTGAGCAAGAAGGCTTCCTTCTTCATCGATGTTCAGGATCGGGAGATTCACAACGGAAACGTCATCAATGGTTTCACCGTGGACCCCAATACGTTCCTGATCGCGCCTTCCAACAGTGTCTTCGAAGCGCCGCAGAACCGCTTCCGCATTAGTCCGCGCATTGATTATCAGCTCAGTCAGAACAACACGCTGACCCTGCGCTACGGCTACACCCGCAACGATCTCGCAGACCAGGGCGTGGGCAATCTGAGCCTCTTGACGCGCGCTTATCACGGATTGAACTCAGACCATACGGTGCAGCTCACCGAAACTGCCGTGATCAACAGCAAAATCATCAACGAGACGCGGTTCCAGTTGTATCACCAGGACGCGAGTGAGATACCCGCTAACAATCTGCCCGGGATTAGCGTGGCCGGAGCGTTCAATGGGGGCGGCGCACAAGTAGGAAATTACACCGACGCTCAAAACCACTACGAACTGCAAAACAACACCACGGTCTCAAGCGGAGCGCATACCTGGAAATTTGGCGTGCGGGTGCGCGCGGTCACCATCAACGACTATTCGCCCAGCAACTTCGGCGGAACGTACGTCTTCGACGGCGGCTATGGTGGTGTGCAATGCGACCTGGCCAATCCGAATTCGGCGGACTGTCCGCTGCTGCAATCCATTCAGGTCTACCAACTCACATTGCAGCTGCAAAACATGGGCTTGACCGCGGCTCAAATCCAGCAGCGCGGAGGAGGACCGTCGCAGTTCACGATCAACGGGGGCAACCCCTTGGCGAACGTCAATCAAGTGGATATCGGCGCGTTCGTGGGCGACGACTGGCGCGTTAAACCCAACTTCACCTTGAGCCTGGGCCTGCGCTTTGAATCGCAAACCAACATCAGCGACTGGCACGATTGGGCGCCACGCATCGGATTCGCCTGGGCGCCCGGCCAAAGCAAGAACAATCCGCGACCCAAGACGGTGCTACGCGGCGGCTTCGGCATGTTCTACGACCGCTTCAGCGAACAAAACGTCCTGACTGCCGAGCGCTTCAATGGCATATTGCAGCAGCAATATGTGCTCACCCAGAGCGCCTCCAATCCGATCCCGTTCCTACCCACGGTTCCGGGAGTTCCCACCGGTTTGTCATTAATGACCGCCTCTCCGCAGACCATCCAGGAAATCGATTCACACTTGCGCGCGCCCTACATCCTGCAGGAAGCGTTTACCGTGGAGCGGCAGCTGCCAAAGAACTCGACTGTATCGGTGTCCTACGTGAATTCGCACGGCCTGCATGAGCTGCGGTCGCAAGACATCAACGCGCCCATCGAAGGCACATATACGGGGCCTGGAACGGGCATTTACCCCTACGGCAATGCAAATCCCGTGCTGCTGATGGAATCATCCGGTCTTTTCAATCAGTGGCAGTTGATCAGCAACGTCCGCACGCAGTTCACCAGCCGGATTTCGCTGAACGGCTTCTACATGTACGGCCATGCCTACAGCAACACGGACGGCCTCGGCACGGTGCCGTCCAATCCTTACAACATGGCGGGTGAATACGGGCCTTCCTCGCTCGACGCGCACCAGCGCGCGTTCATCGGCGGCTCCATCTCGTCGAAATGGAACATCCAACTGTCGCCGTTTATTGAAATGAATTCCGGAGCGCCGTTCAACATCACCACCGGCACGGACCCTTACGGCACCACGCTGTTCAACGAACGCCCCGGCATCTCGCCCACGCCTACGAAATATTTATTCGACGGACTCTATCTGGACCCCAACCCCAAAGCGGGCGAGGCGATCCTGCCGCGCAACTTCGGCCGCAGCCCCGGCAGTATCAGCATCAACATGCGGCTCGCCAAGACTTTCGGATTTGGCGGATCGCGCGAGACAGCGGCTCGAAACAACAATCGCGACTTCAATGGTGGTGGCGGCGGAGGAGGCCGTGGACCCGGGGGCGGCGGTCCCGGTGGTGGCGGTGTGGGCGGTGGACCCGGCGGCGGACCGAATGCTTTCTTCCGAGGCATGTTCAACGGGGGATCTACCGGCCAGCGCTATAACCTGACCATCTCCGTCCAGGCCCGCAACCTGATCAATCACGTCAATCCGGGGCCAATTAACGGCATCATCACGTCGCCGCTGTTTGACCAATCCAACACCCTGGCGGGCGGCTTCGGGGCTTTCGCCCAGAGCGGCAATAACCGCCGGATCGAATTGCAGGCGCGATTCACGTTCTAGGCAAAGGCGCTCGACTGCCCGCGCGGCTCGCGCAACCCTGTTAAACTGGTTCAAACTAATGGCGATCAGCAAGGATTTGCTCGACATACTGGTCTGTCCGTTGTGCAAGGCCGAATTGGAGATGAAGCCCGACCAGAGCGGCTTGAAATGCGTCCAATGCAAGCGCGTTTACCCGATTCGCGAAGACATTCCCGTCATGCTCATCGACGAGGCCAAGGTCGAAGAATAAGCTGGTCTGTTTCGAATGACCTACGTGCTTGACCGTTTGCCCGAAGGCGCTCGGGTGGTTGTGATTCGCCTGCGCTCGCTGGGCGATAGCGTCTTGACCACGCCCGCACTCGCGCTGTTGAAGCAATTCCGTCCCGATTTGAAGCTCAGCGTGGTGGTAGAGGACAGTTTTGCGGCGGTGTTCGCCGGCAATCCCGATCTCGATAAAATCCTGGCGCCCACTGCCGCCAATCTGGCCTTATTGCGGCCGCATCTGGCGCTCAATTTGCACGGCGGCGCCACCAGTGTCCGCTTGATGCTGGCAGCGGCGTCAGGCCTGCGAGCCGGATTCAGTCATTTTCGCTTCCAGCCGATGTATAACATCCGTATTCCTCGCGCACAGGAAATCTTGGGTGTGGATGGCAAGGTTCACACGGCCGAACATCTTGCTTCTGCGATGTTCTATCTCGGAGTGCCGCGCACCGAGATCCCGCGCGCGCGATTGTTTGCCGCGCCCTCTTCCCGGAGCGGTCCGTACGCCGTATTGCATCCCATGGCGTCTTCACGCCAAAAGACTTGGCCGCATGCGAATTTCACCGCGTTAGCCAGCCACTTGGGGACACATCTGGGGCTGGAGGCGGTCTTTATTGGCGGCCCGAACGAAGATCTCTCGGCCTTTTCCGCCTACCCTTGTATTCAAGGCGCTCCGCTGGAAGAAGTACAGTCGCTGCTGGCCGGCGCTGCGCTATTTGTTGGGAATGACAGCGGCCCAGCCCATATCGCTGCTGCGTTCGGACGTCCCATGGTGGTGCTGTTCGGTTCATCGGATCTGGACAACTGGCGCCCCTGGCGCACCGAAAACGTGGTTCTGACCAGTCCGGAAGGAATTGGTTCAATTGAAGTGTCCGAGGTGGTGCAAGCCATCGACAGCCTCATCCTACAACCCACCTCCCACCTCCCACTCCCCACCTCCCACCTCCCACAACCCCAATGACCGAACTTCGCCGTCTGCTCCTCTACGTTCGGCCCTATATCGCGCCGCTGGTGTTATCGGTGGTCTTGATGGCTCTGGTGGGCGCCACGCAAGGATTCACGGCCATCCTGATCGCCCCTGTCTTTGATCGCGTGTTGAATCCCGCCTCGGCCGACTCACCGGTTCTGCTGTTCACCATTCCGTTGTTTCACCACGCCGTGTATCTTCAGGATTTTCTGCCCGCGTCTATTCACAATGTCTGGACCATGGTGGCCGTGGCCATCGTCGCCACTTTCCTTATCAAGGGCACGTCCGATTACTTCGGAAACTATTTCATCAACTACGTGGGCTTCTCGGCCGTCACCGATTTGCGCCAGACCGTCTTCGATAAAGTGCTGCGGCAGGACGCCCATTTTTTCGAATCCAACTCCACCGGCCGCGTGATGTCGTCCATCATGAATGACATCGAAAAGATCCAAGTTGCCGTCTCGCATATGCTGGCCGATTGGATGCGCCAGAGCTTCACCGTAGTCGCGCTACTCTGCGTAGTGCTTCAAAAGGACTGGCGACTGGCGCTGGTTAGCTTGACGCTGCTGCCGTTCGTGCTGGTGCCAACCATGCGGATTGGGCGGCGCATCCGCCGGACTACGCGAAAGGCGCAAGACGAAGCGGCCGATCTGAATCAAATCCTGCAAGAAACTATCAGCGGGCATCAGGTGGTGAAATCGTTCGGAGCCGAGGATGTGGAATCCAACCGCTTTGCCCTGGCGGCCGCGCGATTCAAATCCAGCAACCTGCACTACATCGCCCAGCAAGCGCTCTCTTCACCGCTCATTGAATGCTTCGGCGCGCTCACCATCGTCGGCCTGCTCAGCTATGCGCGGATCCAAATCAAGAGCGGAACCCTGACCGCGGGCGAGTTCACCAGCTTCGTGATTGCATTGCTGATGCTCTACGAACCCGTGAAGCGGCTCACTGGCATTCACAACATCTTCCAGCAGGCGCTGGGCGCATCGCAAAAAGTATTCGAGTATCTGGATCGCGATCAGCAGGTTGTGGAGAAGCCGAACGCTGTAAAGCTGGCCCGCTTCCACGACGCCATCCTGCTGGACAATATGGGCTTCCACTATCCAAACGCGCCCAACGGATTCGCTCTGAGCGGCGTTCAACTGGAGGTGCGGGCCGGCGAAGTGGTTGCGCTGGTTGGCCCGAGCGGCGGGGGAAAAACCACGCTCGCCAACCTGGTTCCTCGCTTTTACGACGTAGCCAGCGGCGCGATTCGCATCGACGGCAAGGACGTGCGCGACCTGCAAATCGCTTCGCTGCGCACTCAGATCGGCATTGTCGCGCAAGAGACTTTTCTGTTCAACGACACCGTCGCCAACAACATCCGTTATGGCCGCCCCAAGGCCAAGGACGAGGAGGTTCGCGAGGCCGCCCGCAACGCTCTGGCCGAGGAGTTTATCGAGCGGATGACGGAGGGCTACCAGACCGTGATCGGCGAGCGCGGAGCCAAGCTAAGCGGGGGCCAGCGGCAGCGTTTGGCCATTGCGCGCGCGTTGCTCAAGAACGCTCCGATCCTGATTCTGGATGAAGCCACTTCGCATCTGGACACTGAATCTGAGATCCTGGTGCAACGCGCTTTGCAGACCCTGATGAGCAACCGAACGGTCATCGTCATTGCCCACCGCCTCTCCACCATCCGGCGCGCCGACAAGATCGTGGTGCTGGATCAAGGACGAATTTCCGAGGTGGGCACGCACGAGGAACTGATCAACCACGGGGGCATTTACCAGCGGCTGCACGATCTGCAGTTCTTGCCGGCCGATCCGCTATTGAACCCATGAACCTTAAATCATGAGCGCTCCCATCCGCAGCATGACCGGCTTCGCCCGCGTCCAGACCAGCACCGAGCATGGCGACATCGTCGTCAGCCTCAAGAGCGTCAATCACCGCGGCCTGGATCTGCACTTCCATTTGGGCCCGGAGCTGGACGCCCTCGAGAACGCCATGCGCTCTGTCATCAAACGGTCCGTACTGCGTGGCCACATCGACGTGCGGTGTTCAGCCGTGCGCGCCGCCAACGGGGCTACTGGTCTCAACCTGCCGCTGCTGCGCTCCTATCTCGCCGCGTTCCGCAAAGCGGCTTCCGAGGAAGGTATCACCGATGCGCAACCGGACTTGAACCGGATCCTGCAACTGCCCGGCATGTTCGGCGCGGCCTCCGACGGCGAACCCGATCCAACGTCAGAGAGCGTGATCCTCGCGGCAATCGAAGAAGCGGCCGAAAAGCTCAACCAGTTCCGGGCGCGCGAGGGCGCTGAGCTGGCCGCCTTCATCCGAGAACAGAACGCGGCGATACTCAAGAGCGCGGGGGAGATGGCGCAAATCCGCGAAAAGGCCGTCCCTGCATTCCACAAACGCTTGCTGGAAAAGCTGCAGGAGTTGCTCGGCAACTCGGGCCTGGATCCACAGCGCCTGGCGCAAGAGGCCGCGCTGCTAGCCGACCGTAGCGACATCGGGGAGGAAATCTCTCGCCTCCAGATCCATTCCCGCCAACTGGATGAGATCCTGAATTCGGGCGGCGAAGTGGGCAAGCGCCTCGACTTCCTGTTGCAGGAGTTGAACCGGGAAACCAATACCATCCTTTCTAAAACCAGCGGGATCGGCGACCTGGGCCTCCGCATCACCGAACTTGCGCTGGCTTCCAAGGCCTCCATCGAAAAGATCCGCGAGCAGGCCCTCAATCTTGAATGACAATAATCCGCGAATGACGACGGTCTTCATCATTTCGGCGCCCTCCGGCTCGGGGAAATCGACGCTGGTCCACCAGCTTCTCAAAACCGTCCCCAACCTGGCCTTCTCCATCTCCTATACGACGCGCCAGCCGCGGCCCAGCGAGACCCCGGGCGTCGACTATATCTTCATCAGCCGTAAGGACTTCGAGGAGCGCCTGGCACGCGATGAGTTTCTCGAATATGCCGAGGTTTTCGGGAATTACTACGGTACCAACCGCGAGACTTTTGAATCGGCCACCCATCATGGCAAGGACCTGGTACTCGACATCGATGTCCAGGGTGCGAGACAATTGAAGGTAGCGATCCCGCAGGCGATCAGTATTTTTGTGCTGCCGCCATCCAAAGACGTTCTCGAGCAGCGGCTTCGCTCGCGGTCGCAAGATAGCGAAGAAGTGATCCAGCGCCGGTTGCGGGGAGCGGCGGAAGAAGTTCAGAACTATACGCAGTACGATTTTGTTCTGATCAACCGGGATATCGAGGAAGCTTCAGCGCGCCTGGCCACCATTGTGAAAGCCGAGCGGCTGCGCAAGGCCCGCATGGAAGAGGAAGTAAGGCCGATTCTCCAAAGTTTCGAAAAGAAAGAATGAGGCACCTACGGCATGGCTGAGAGAATGAGAAACAACGCGATGTATTCGATCCCCGATGACAACGAGCAAAGCACCTATCGCTTTATCATCGTGGCCGCCAAGCGCGCGCGGCAATTGCAGAATGGCGCCCGCCCGTTTCTCCCCACCACGTCGAAGAAGCCGACGGTCACTTCGATGGAAGAAGTCCGCCGCGGGCTGGTGAAGTATACCGACTCGCTGCGCGTGGTTCCAGAAGATCTCGTACCGCAAGAGTAAACGATGAACGTGGTGCTGGGCGTGGGTGGCGGAATCGCCGCCTATAAATCAGCGGAGCTGGCCAGGGCGTTGATGGAGCGTGGTATGCGCGTCCAGGTGGTCATGACGGACGCTGCGCGGCAATTCATCACGCCGCTGACTTTTGCGAGCCTGACCGGACACAAAGTCATTACCGGATTGTTTGCTTCCGGAAGCTCGGAAGAAACCCTGTCGAGCGCGATCGAACATATTGCAGTGGCGCAGGACAACGAAGTTCTGGTGATCGCGCCCGCCACCGCCGATCTGCTGGCGCGTCTGGCGCACGGATTAGCCGACGATTTCCTGACTACGATGTACCTCGCGTTCACTGGACGCGTGGTTCTTGCGCCGGCCATGAACAGCAACATGTGGATGCATCCGGCCACGCGGGAGAACCTGGCGGCGCTGCGCAAACGCGGGCACATCATCGTGGAACCGGAAGAAGGCTTGCTGGCTTGCGGGAATACCGGCCCGGGACGGCTTGCCGAGCCCGACAGAATCGCTGACGTCGTTGTCGAAGTGGGGGCTGGCCTCACTTTTCACGCACGCGATCTGGAAGGCGAGACCGTGCTCATCACCGCCGGCCCCACGCAGGAACCGCTCGATCCGGTCCGCTACATATCCAATCGCTCCAGCGGCAAGATGGGCTACGCGTTGGCGAACGCAGCGGCGCAACGTGGAGCGCAAGTCGTCCTGGTTTCAGGGCCCGTGCAGTTGCCGGAGCCGCACGGAGTGCGCGTACTGCATGTCCGGACTGCTCGCGAAATGCACGACGCCGTGATGGAGCATTTGCCGGAGGCCGGCATCATCGTGAAGGCAGCCGCGGTGGCGGATTATCATCTTTCGCAAGTGCCTCGGAACAAGATGAAGAAGACCGCGATGCGGATGTCGCTCGATCTCGATCCCACACCCGATATTCTGGCCGAATTGGGACAGAAGAAGGGCGATCGCCTGCTAATCGGATTCGCCGCTGAAACCGAGAATCTTGTCGAAAGCGCCCGCCAGAAGCTGGCATCGAAAAATTGCGACATGGTGGTGGCCAATCTCGTGAACCAGGAAGCCACCGGCTTTGAATCCGACGAAAACGAAGTGGTGCTGGTGCTGAGCACCGGCGAAACCATTCCTCTTTCGCGCGCCCCCAAACGCGAAATTGCCGATCGCATCTTCGACCAGGTGCTCAAGCTTCGTCTGGCTGTCCACGCGGCCCAATGACGAAGGACGAGATTCGCCAGCGCCTGGAGTTCTATCAGGATCTCGGAATCAAAACGATCTACCGCCGTTCAGCCACCGTTTCCGTGCCAATCCCTAATCCCCAACCCCCAATCCCAGCTGTGTCCCTACCGGCCATTGAACCCGCGCAGGATTCGCTGCTCCAGATCGTGCAGGATATCGGCGATTGCAAGCGTTGCCGGCTGCATGAGGCGCGCAACAAGATTGTCTTCGGATCGGGCAACGAGCAAGCCAGGCTCGTTTTCGTGGGCGAAGGTCCCGGCGCCGATGAAGATCAGCAAGGTCTTCCGTTCGTGGGCCGCGCGGGACAGTTACTCACCCAGATGATCGAAGGCACGGCGGCGAAGGAAGGCATCCCCATCAAGCGCGCCGATGTCTACATTTGCAACGTGGTGAAGTGCCGGCCACCGGAGAATCGCACCCCCCAGCCCGACGAAATGGAAATTTGCGGGCAATTTCTGTATCGCCAGCTACTCGCCATCCGTCCCCAAGCGATCTGCTTGCTCGGATCCACGGCGGCCAAGGCCGTGCTCAACACTAAGGATGGCGTAACTCGGCTGCGCGGCAAATGGCACAACTGGCGCGACATTCAAGTGATGGTCACCTACCATCCGTCTTATCTGCTGCGGCCCTACAATCAAAACGCGAAGAAAGAAGCATGGGAGGATCTGAAGAAGGTCCTGCACTATGTCTACGA